>Ga0114972_10003662_pt1 | contig 11487 bp, 9 predicted proteins | sample M_140807_EF_Meta_FD_87354 | JGI IMG/M metagenome (GOLD analysis project Ga0114972, IMG submission 87354) | Freshwater microbial communities from Lake Montjoie, Canada to study carbon cycling - M_140807_EF_MetaG | ecosystem: Environmental > Aquatic > Freshwater > Lake | place: Lake Montjoie... | reverse complement strand
TTCGGTTTGGTAGACTGCTTGATCCAACCTTTTTTCTCCAGCATCGCATTGACGTTCGTGATGCGAGCCGCGCACTCGGGGTGGTTCCCGGTGATGTGTTTCTCGAAGATTTCGCTGTGATACAATAACATGATTCCATCCCGCATCGAATCTACAAACGTTGTTATAATCAATAAACGATTGTAGCCGCCTTGGATTCCCTCCGCATCCTCATGCATTCCCACAAGGAGCCCTCTCCATGAAAAAACCATCCACGCAAACAACCGCCAACCGTAACTCGCTTGCCTCGGCCCTCTCGAGTTTAGGCCTCCGAGCAGCGAGTTTATCGATAACCCTCTTGGGCTTGAGTGCAATTCAAACAACTGCCCTTGCAACCGAGCCGACTCCGGCCGATCCTGCTCCTGAGTCCAGGTATGCGATCAAGGACCTAGACGGCCATTTCCCATTCGCTGTCCCCGAGACGAAAGAGGCTTGGGAAACGCGAGCCAAAGAGCTCCGCCAACAGATGCTCGTCTCGCTGGGCATGTACCCGATGCCGACGTTGGCCCCGATGAAACCAGTGGTCCATTCCAGGCGCGAGCTCGATGGCTATGCGATCGAGAAGGTCTACTTCGAGAGCCTGCCGGGTCTGTTCGTCACCGGCAGTCTCTACACTCCAACGGCACCTTTGGCAGAAGGTCAAAAACGGCCCGCGGTGTTATGCCCCCACGGACACTGGGCCAATGGTCGCTTCTACTACACCTCGGATGCCGATATGAAACGGGAGTTGGCAAATGGTGCCGAACGATTCGAATCCGCAGCCCACAGTCCACTCCAGGCCCGTTGCGTTCAAATGGCCCGCATGGGGATCGTCGTTTTTCACTACGACATGATGGGCAATGCCGACAATCTTCAAATCAGCGCCGAGCGGGTGCACGGCTTTGGAAACCCCAAAGTATCCAACCCAGAAGTGGCGGCTGGAAAATGGTTACTCTACAGCACCACCGCCGAAGGCATGCTGCAGAACATCATGGGGATCCAAACGATCAACAGCATCCAATCTCTAGAGTTTGTTTTGCAGCGTTCAGACGTGGATCCCAAACGGATTTCGATCACCGGAGCCAGCGGTGGCGGAACACAAACCTTCGTCGCTTCGGCGATCGAACCTCGCTTCGCAGGGGCTTATCCGGTCGTCATGGTCAGCACCTCGATGCAGGGTGGCTGCACGTGCGAAAATGCTGTCGGACTGAGGGTCAACACAGGCAACGTCGAATTGGCAGCACTGACGGCTCCTCGGCCACTCGGGGTCAACGCAGCCAACGACTGGACCAAAGACATGGCCAAAGACGGGTTTCCAGAGTTGAAAAAACTCTATGGACTCTACGGCGTGCCCGATGCTGTCAACTTGCACAACGCAACCCATTTTGGACACAACTACAACCATGTCACTCGGGTTCCGATGTACGGTTTCATGAACCGTCTATTCGGTTTGGGACTCGAAGAACCCATCCTCGAAAAGGACTTCCCGGTGCTTAAGGCTGCCGACATGACCGTGTGGGACGAGCAGCATCCCAAGCCACAGGGGGGCATCGAGTTCGAAGCCGACTTGCTTGGACGCTGGGCCGAAGACGTTGCAGCACAAGTTTCAGCGTCGCCGGAAATCAGGAAGACAGGATGGAAAGCGTTACTGGCTCCAGCCGACACCATTGCAAAATCTCTTTCGGTCACCGGAGCAACCCTTGAAAATGATGTCGCCACGATTCGTGTGCTCAATGCAGACGGAAAGAATGTCGGTGTCCTAAAAACCCGCACTCCACTGGGGATACTCGGCACCAAAATCCGATTGGTCAGCGATCTGAAATCATCGGACATCCCCAAGGACGAAGTCATTTTAGCCATCGATGACGCTTGGGGCGTGAACTTCGGAGCTTCGGAGCAATCGCTCGTTAAAAACCCAAGGCCGGCGGCTTGTTTCACCTACGGATACAACCCAAGCCTCTATTTGCGGAAGGTCGCAGTTCTGCTGGCTCTGATCGACGCTAAACCCAGCGAGGGGGTCATTAATGGGGATTGGCAAGCAGAAGGTCCATTGGGAACGATGCTCGATGCGGCCGCTGTGCTTCGCCCTGGGATGCTCAAAGTCCCCGTGCCAGAGCCCGCGTTTGACTTTTCTCAAGTCACATCGATCAAGGATGCAAACCTTCTCCCAGGTGCCTTGCGTTTCGGAAACACTGCGGGTTTGCACAAAACAGCACGAGAAATGTCTAAGTAACGCTTGAGGTCGATTGAAACTAGTTTGACCGTAACACACGCGAAACCCTAAAATCAATGAAACGATTCAGAGCTTTTTGGAAGGACACAGGATGGCTATGGACGGTGTTCTTTAGCATCCTACTGGGACTGACCCTGCTGGTGAGTTTGGTCTTCCTGGCGGCAGTCCCTATGATGATTGTGATTTTCCTCTACTTTGCTCTGGTGCGTTACGACGATGAAGGCAACTTCATCGGAGCCTGAGTTCTTGCTAGCAAGATCCAAACTCAGTTGGGCGGGTCGAAGGTACCTTCGCTCGTCAGCATACGGATCGTCGGAGATTCGGTCTCGCCAAGATTGCCGAGAGCTTCCTCAGGATCCGAACTCTCACCCGGAGGACTTCGTTTTTGGACAAGCTTGCGGGTCGATGTCGCGATCCCTTGAGTGACGGCTTGCTGAGCATTCATCGGCTGAGAGGAACGCATCGAGACCAAGGCGCTGGTTTTCATGAACTCGGATCGCACGTCGGGTGTGAGCCTGTTCAGACGCGAAGCGACCTGCTGGAGACCTTGCGGGTTGACCCGTGCGGTTTGCGAGATTTGAGACAAGAAGTTAGCGCACTCGATAAAGTTTTGGTCTGCGGTTTTTGCTACCAATGGACCTAGGGTTTTGATCACCAAATCGGCACCGGCGTTCTCGAGACTCATGAAAGCATCCATCCAAGCCACCATGCCTGGACGGCCATCGGGCAATTTCACAGGGCGGTTGTACAAAGCTACCACGCATCGGCCGCGAAGCTCTCGCGGCCAGAGGCTCCCTTCGTACTGACCATCGGAGTGGTAGATATGAAGCGTGTCGCTACCATAAACCAGATCCAGCTTGCAAGTCGTGCCAGCTCCATCGTTTCCGACCAATTGATACTCACCGGTCCGGCTCAGGGCGACTTTGGTGATCCCCATCAGATCCCAAATGTTGACGACTACCTCTGGATGTCGGACCAAGAAGCGAAACATATCCGGATCGCTCTCAACGGTTTGCGCAGGCATACGACGAAAGTAACTCACGTCATCGATCACCGAACGGATTCGCTGTGCGGCTTCTGGAGTCAGTTGCTGGATGGGCAAACTCCGGATCGCCGCCGCACGTGTCTCGCGACTGCTGGAACCCTCTTCAAACTCCCTGATGGCCTTGGTATGCTGCATGGCATTCTGCTGCACAGGCAACTGCTGGGCCCAACTTGTCTGGCTTGTCGCGATGTTGCACAACGCGAAGGCTAGGACCACAGCAACGAAGCTGAATCGCCACCAAAGCTTCGAGTAAGTCCCGACGTAGAAAATCGGTTGCATCGATGGTCCTAGTTCCAAGATAACTTGGAACGCTTGGAGGATGGATCATAGAGTGATGCCTCCAGCCCCATCCTTGAGAATCCCCCCCAAGGACTTGAAAAGTCCGCGCGCAGGCCATCACTTATTGGTACCATCGGCATCCGTTTGAGAAATCCCGAGCAGAATTGCCTATTTTCCCGACCATGGGCTCTGAAGAATCGGCAGGACTTGCAAAGCCGCGCACCGAATCCAAGCACCTTTCGTATAATCCCTAAATCCTTAACCAACTCACCCAATCTCCCGAGTTTTCTATGCCGGATGTATTTCCGACTCCTCACGGCCGATATCGGCGACTTTTCCGCCTTCTAGGAATCGCCTTAGGAATCGCTTCCCTCGTCGGTCTTCATGGATGCCAACGAGAATCCTCCTCGACAGCAAAAAACGAACCATCCAACACCCAGGGAGCCAGCGAATCGGCGAAAAATCCCGCTGGGGAATCCGACACCCCCAAGGCACCCGCGTCGAACTCTAACTCGGCGAATATTTCCAACACAGAACAAGATCCATCGTCGGTGGCCAAGGTTCGAAGCCTCTTGGCCGATTGCCTCAAGACCTATCGTTCCCTGGAGCGTTACCAAGACCGCGGGCAGCTGGTGATCCAAGGCGCATCGACTCTAACACTGCCGATGCAAGTGGCCTGGGAGAGGCCCAATCGACTCGGCCTCAGAACAGGGTCGTTGCAGGGCAACTGGACCAGCACTACCTGGGAAGCTCAAAGCCTCGGGGCCATCAACCCTTTTCCCAACCAGCGGCTTGTGCGACCGTTACCTCCAAGGATCGACTTGGATTGGATCGCCGACAACACCATGGGAGCCTTGCTAGTGGATCCCATGTCGAAACCGATTCAATTGGAGCTGTTGCTTTCGAGCGACTTGTCAGAAAATCTTGCAAGTAGCGACTCCTCCCTTTCGTTGCTCGATGCCTTGGTATTTGATGAGGTGCAATGCCAACGAGTCGCCATCGAAAAAACACTTCAGGGCCAGACGCTGCGCTGGGTGTTATGGATTGACCCAACGTCCAAGCTTTTACGAAAAATTGAATTGCCGACTCGGTTCTATTATCCCGATACACCAGCCGAGCAGCTTGTTGGAGTCTCCTGCGCTATGGAGCTTTTAGCAGCGCGTGCAGAGGATCCAATCGACTGGAGCACTTGGAGCCTGCCCAGCGATGCACAAGAGCTTCATGTTGCGCGATGGACTCCCCCGCCGCCGATCGCTTCGTCCCCCATTCTTGGGAAGGTCATCGAGCCGATCGACTTCAAGGATGCGAACGACTCAATCCTGCTCGATACTGCCGAACCCAAAAAGCCCTGGAATGTGCTGGTTTGGATTTCTGATCAAATCGAATCGCGCCTTTTGGTCGACGATCTGATGCACGTTCGACGAGTGCTGCTAGATAAAGAGCTTACCCCATCATGCAACATCCTTCTGGTTACCAATTCGCAAGACCAGACAGGGCTAAGCGATAAACTCAAAGCGTGGAATTGCGATCTGCCATTGGCAGTCGATCGAGATGGCAGTCTCTCCCGAGCATTTCAGATTAGCAGAGCACCAGCCATGATCCTCTTGGATCGGTCGAGACGAGTCCAAGTTGCTGAGTATATGATTACCCCCTATGTCATCGCGTCGATTCCAGAGCTTGTTGGGAAACTTCGAGGACAACAGGACCTCGCAAGCCGCCAGCTTCAACAGGACCTTGACAATCAATCCCGATTCATCGGTGCTCTGCACCGCGTAGCGCTCGATAAAGAACAGACGGCGAAAATTCCAGAAATCATCGAGTTTCCTTTCTTGATTTACGGCATGCGACGCGACTGGAAGATCGAACTCGAGGCTCCTTTGGTTAGCGCCGCAGGAGCGTGGTACCCACAAGCCTCCTTGAGCGCCACGGGCGAATACTCCCCTAGCGATATTGCAATGGCCACTTTGGACGAGGATGGTCGATTGCAATCCATCGCATTCGATGGAACCAAAAAACTCTGCGCGAAAATCGAACCTGAACAAGCCGACGGGGCCAAGCGGCTAGTGACCTCTATCGACCCTTGGACCCGCCGATGGATCGCGGTTGTTCCGGAAGGCTTACCCAGGTTCTGGATCGCATCGGCTAGTGGATCAAGCGTCCCACCTGGACTCGCCACGGCCTACAACACCCAAGCTGCCGAGAGCCCAGTGTGCCATGCTTGGATACCTCAACAGTCGGCGGATTCCAAACCCTTGGAATCCAAACTTGCAATCGGGACCAGCGAGTCTCGATTGATGATGATCGAACCGACTAGCGAGCAGCGTCTCGATGGAACATTCCGCGAACCGCCCGTTGCGTTCGTCCCAGGACTAACCTCCGAGGCCCTAGTCGCCGAATGGGATGTCTTGTATTCCGACGGAACCCTTCACAAGATCTCCAACCTGACCAGGGCCAGCGATGTTTTGGCTCCGGGAGCAACACTCGAAGCACGTCTTGATCGGCTCGGTGTTCGAGCCGTCTCAGGAAACTGGCTATGGGGTAACCACGGCTCAGCGACAGGCCGATGTGTCGAGCTATTTTTGGGGAAACTACCAAGCGGGGAAACCGGTACCATTGCCGCTAATCATTTGCACCAACCGATCGTCGATCGAGCTCTTACGGTGCGGCCCGAGCAAGCCCGATTGCTGGGAGCCACCCGACTCAAAGACGGCATCCTGATGGGTGTGGCCAGCGGTCCGAATCGGATTTTGCACCTATTCTCCGCCGACCTAAGGCTCATGGACCAAGCCTCATTTAGTTCCCGAATCCTCGGTGCAAGTGTGATTGGCTCTCAGGCAGATCTGAAGCTTGTGGTGGCTCTGGAGCGCGAGGTCTCTTGTTGGACCATTGACGTTCCGGATACCGTGCCGGTAAATTCACCCCGATAAAGTAGCCGAAACCTTCGAATCAATCACTAGGCATCCTCGATGAAACCTTGGGCCATCTACCACGAACACCAGCATTGGTTTCGTCCCCTTTTTGCAGAACTAGACCGTCGCGGAATCCCGACCCTGGCGCTCGATCCACGAGCCCACTGGTACGATCCGAGCCAGCAGGAGTCCCCGTATGGCTTGGTCTTCAATCGCATGAGCCCGTCGGCTTACCTGCGAGGCGGCCTGCAAGGCACATTCTACACCCTGCAGTGGCTCGACCATTTGGAACGACTCGGTGTACCGGTGGTCAACGGACTCACGGCGTTTACGATCGAGACGAGCAAAGCTCGCCAATTGACCCTGCTTGAGAGCCTGGGGCTGGGCTACCCTCGATCGCGGGTCCTCAATCACCCGAGCCAGATTGCTCAGGCCATCGATGGTTTAAGATTCCCGATCGTCCTGAAAGCCAACATCGGCGGTTCAGGGGCAGGCATTGTTAGGTTTGATACCGAGCAAGCCATTTTCGAGACGGCCCGAGCCAACGGACTAGATTTTGGGATCGATCATACGGCCTTAGTCCAGGAGTACATACCGGCCCGCGGAGGGCACATCGTGCGAGTGGAACTCCTGGGTGGCAAGTTCCTTTATGCCATCGAGGTGTTTACCAGTGGCGAGTCGTTCAATCTCTGCCCTGCGGACATCTGCCAACGCTCCGACGGGGTCGAATTGGTCCGGTCGGCATGTCCTATCGACGCACCTAAATCGGGCTTGAAGGTCCAGGCTTGCAAGCCTTCTGCGGAGATCATCACCGCTTGCGAAGCGATCATGAAGCATGCGCAGATCGATGTCGGCGGGATCGAACTGATGATCGATGATCGCGATGGCAGCGTCGTGTATTACGATATCAACGCGCTTTCCAACTTCGTCGCCGATCCGGTCAACGTCGTCGGATTCGATCCTTTTTCGCGTTTGGCGGATTATCTCGTCGAGCGATCCCAACACAGCGGCGTTCCGTCGAGGAGAGCATGATGCGGTTTGGTTATTGGCTACCGGTCTTTGGCGGCTGGCTTAGGAATGTTCCCGACGAAGGGATGCAAGCCTCCTGGGACTACGTCAAGCGATTGGCGCAGCGAAGCGAGCAGCTCGGCTACGACCTGAGCCTGATCGCCGAATTGAATCTCAACGACATCAAGGGTATCCAAGCACCATCGCTAGACGCGTGGTCCACTGCGGCGGCTCTGATGGCAGTCACCGAGCGCATCGAATGGATGGTGGCTGTCCGCCCTACCTTTCACTCCCCTGCCCTGCTGGCCAAACAAGCTGCAAACATCGATCATATCGGTGGACAGGGACGACTGAGCATCAACGTCGTTTCGAGTTGGTGGCAGGACGAAGCAGAAAAATACGGTGTGGAGTTCGAGCAGCACGATCGACGCTACGAGCGAACCAGCGAATGGCTCGATATCGTCGATGGGCTCTGGAGCAAAGACGGTGTCGACTACCAAGGGGACTTTTATCGCGTCAAAGAGTCGATGCTGCAACCCAAGCCGCTGACAAAACCAAGGCCCACCATTTACGCTGGGGGAGAGTCCGAGGCGGCCAAGGATTTAATCGCGGCCAAGTGCGATGCCTACCTCATGCACGGCGATCCACCCCAGCGGGTCTCGGCCAAGATCCAGGACATGCGAGCCCGTCGAGAGAAACTCGGACTCCCTCCGATGACCTTCGGCCTGGCTGCCTATGCAATCACCCGCCCTACAGAGCAGCAAGCCGCCAGTGAGCTTCAGCGGATTACTGATGTGAAACAATCGGCTCTGGGTTATCAAAACTACCAACAGTGGCTTGCCGGAACCCAACTGGACCGCCAGGTCAGCCTCGAGGATTACTCGGTCAGCAACCGGGGATTGCAGGCCGGATTGATCGGTTCTCATCAGCAGGTCCAAGATCGAATCGGCGAGTTTCTGGACATCGGCGTGGATCTGCTACTGCTCCAATGCAGCCCTCAAATGGAGGAAATGGAACGATTCTCCGAATGCGTGATAAGACACTTTGGACAAAGTTCAACCGCAGGTTAGAATACACTACCCTCCTGCTATCGAGTCCTGCCCGAGGCGCTCTGCCAACCTCCCTCGTCCTTTGGTTCCCCACCGAAAATGTCCTCGATCCCCTGGTCGATCTCCGAAGATTCCTTGGACGTAAATTTTTCCGTCCCGCAGCTTCTGAGGCTCCGATTCACGCGTGACTGTTTTGGAAGCGATTGGGAGAATCTCATGCCACTGTTCCATAGCGACAGCGGGCGAGCCCGATTGCAATGGTGGATCGATGAATCGGTCGCCAATGCTCAGCCAACGCTCGTGCCGAGCATCCAACGCCGACTGAAAGAACATGCCTCTGCCTTGGAATTGGTCTCCGATCTGCACATCGTCCCCGGTGGAGAACAGGTCAAAAACGATACGAAGTACGTCGACCAAATATTCTCGACCATCGAACGCGATGGACTCGACCGCCGCTCGTATATCCTGGCCGTCGGTGGAGGTGCTCTACTGGATGCTGTCGGGTATGCCGCCGGCATCGCCCATCGTGGGATACGTTTGGTAAGATTCCCGACCACCACGTTGGCCCAAGCCGACTCGGGGGTAGGGGTTAAAAACGCGATCAACGCTTTTGGTAAAAAGAACTGGAAAGGCACCTTTGGAGTTCCATGGGGCGTGGTCAACGATCAAGGATTGCTGTCGAAACTTTCCGACCGAGATTTTCGTGCTGGCTTTTCTGAGTCGGTCAAAGTCTCTCTGCTGAAAAGCCCCTCGGCGTTTCGGTTCTTGTGCCAGCATGCCAAGGATATCGCGCAGAGAGATTGGACCGCCGTGATGCCAGCGATTCGATCCAGTGTCCTGATGCACTTGCACCACATCACCCATGGCGGGGATCCCTTCGAGATGCAGGAAGCTAGGCCGCTGGATTTCGGCCACTGGTCTGCCCACAAGCTCGAGCAGATTACCGGATATCAACTCCGTCATGGCGAAGCCGTATCCATAGGAGTGGCTCTCGATACCCTCTACTCGCACCTGATGTTCGGCCTGGATCGCCAAGACGCCTTGAATGCCGTCCAAGCCCTCTTGGATCTGCACCTACCCATCTACGATCCAGCCCTAGCCACCAACACGGTTTTTGAGGGGCTCGAAGAGTTTCGACAGCACCTCGGGGGGCGTCTGACATTGACGATGCTCAAAGGCCTCGGGAATGTCCATGTGGTTCATGATGTCGATCGGACTGTTATGGAGGAGTCGATCCGCTGGCTCTCGAGAATCAACGCAAGCCAGACTGCCCAGGTGTCTTGAAATCCAACCTAGCAGTCAGTAGTAGTCCCGGGTTGGCCCCCCGGATCGCAGGGCGTCAACAAAAACGCCCAACATTTAAAGTTCAAAAAAAAGATGCCGATGCCCCTGCTTGTCGGTTCGGATATACTAACTAGCGTAAATCTGCTCCGGCACTCTCAGGCATACTCCCTTTCCAAGAGGTTATCATGCAATCGAACCCGTCGTGTTGCTCCCTGGGGAAACTCCCCTGGATTCTCCCGTTGATCGCACTGGCTCTCCTCGTAGCTCTGCTCGCAAAATCGACAGGCAATGCCCTAGCTGTCGATCCTCCCAAAACCACCAAAGAGGATTCCAAAGAACAGGCTAAAGAGGACAATGGCAAAGAAACCGCCAAAGTGGCCGTGGGACGCGGCGGTCAGACCAACCCCAAATCGACTGCAGGCAAAGGTAAAAAAATGAGTGAACCCGAATACAACAAGCTCACCCCAGAAGAACGCTGGGTTCTACTCAACAAGGGAACCGAGTACGCCTTCACCGGCAAGTACACCGACCACTTCGTCGAGGGGACCTATATTTGCAAGCGATGCAACGCTCCGTTGTACAAGTCCGACGATAAGTTCCATAGCGGATGCGGTTGGCCAGCCTTCGACGATGAAATCAAAGGCTCGATCCGTCGAGAAACCGATGCCGATGGCTCCCGCATCGAAATCACTTGCAAAAACTGCGGTGGTCACCTCGGCCACGTATTCAATGGCGAGAAAATGACCAAAAAGGACTCTCGCCATTGCGTCAACAGCATCTCGATCAAGTTTGTTCCGAAGGGCAAAGAGTTGCCACCGGTGATCACTGCCAAAAAGGCCGAAGAGCCTACAGCCAAGGGTTCAGAGGAAACACCCAAGGCAGATCCGCTAAAGAAACCCTAGCCGATCACTCTAGGCTCTTTGCAATCTCGCCACCCTGACGCGTGCAGAGCGCTTGGTAGATATCCAAATCGATGTTATCGGAGATCAAGCGGGTCGAGCCATCTCCGAAAACGATATGAATGCCGGGCCCATGCTGGCTCGAAAAATCCTCGAAATGCCCGACTTTGCTGTTGGGTGTATGGTCAGCGACTCCAAGAAACCTAGCACCCGGTTCGGCGGCTTGTGCAATCCAGCCGTGCCAAACAGAACCGCCCAATCGGCTCGAGCGTTCTCCGACGATCATCGTATTGCTCAGTCCGTCTACGATGTCCTTCAATCGGATCGGTGAGTTGCCGTAGAAAGTCCCATTGGCGTTGTAAGGGACTTCGGCGATTTCCATCGTTCCAAAGACGCCTGGATAATTGAACTTCGAGATTCGAAACAGCTTAGGCCCCTCGTCAGCGTTATGACCTAGGTGTTCTTCGCCCTCTGGCTCGCCAGTGTCCATACCGATTTCAAAGGTATTTCCACCGATGTCCGACGGGCAGATAAAGGTCGGCACGACCTGCATCAAGCTGGCTTGATTGACCGGTGCGTCGATAGGGGACTTCAGATCGATTCCGTTGTAAATGGAGTTGGCTTCCATGAATGGCAGGATCGCATGAGCCCAGCTCCAACCTGGAAGTTTCGATTGGCGAAAATCCACCCAGCCGCTAGGTAACCTGCGATGTGCGCCTTCGTAGTTCATCAGCGCTAGGCCAATTTGACGCTGATTGCTCAT
>Ga0114972_10003660_pt1 | contig 11488 bp, 9 predicted proteins | sample M_140807_EF_Meta_FD_87354 | JGI IMG/M metagenome (GOLD analysis project Ga0114972, IMG submission 87354) | Freshwater microbial communities from Lake Montjoie, Canada to study carbon cycling - M_140807_EF_MetaG | ecosystem: Environmental > Aquatic > Freshwater > Lake | place: Lake Montjoie... | reverse complement strand
AACAGAGTTGCCAACAGAGTTGCCACTGCTTCAGCAGCATCCCCCTGCAAGCGGAGCAATTCTCACGATGCAGCGGGATGAAACCCATCTGCTACCAATTTGGATTGTTTACCACGCCGCCCTGGTGGGCTACCGGGGGATCACCATCGTGGACCATGGCTCCATAGACCCCGCTTGCCTGGAGACCCTGCGCCAGGCCGAGGCCCTTGGCGTGAGAGTGATCCGCCTCAGCAGTGAGACCGTACCCCTCACCGCTAAGGGGGAGGAGATTGCTGCTCTGATCCGGGGCCTTGATCCAGCGACAGCTGCGGTTTTCCCCCTGGATGCCGATGAGTTCATCGGACTGCGAATCGCCGATGGCACCTACAGCTGCGATCCCAGCGCCATCGCGGCCGGGATGGATCAGCTCGCCGCTGGCATGGCTTTCAGCACCGCTGAGCGGCTTAACAACTGCCCCTGGGATCCCCACACCTACTGGCCGATGCCCCCTGATCGCAGCCCCAAAATCTTTTTTTCAACCACCAATGTGGTGGGCCTTGATCTCGGCTTCCATCGCTGCGACAACCCTGGCCCCCTGGTTGCCAGCGACTTCGTGCTGTTTCACTACCACAACAAACCCCATTCCATGCTGCGTGAGCACACCCTGCGCAAGCTTCTGCCCCGCCTGGCCCTGCCCACCAGCCCCTGCCTGGAGGCCTATCGCGGCCCAGGCGAGCACCTCCTGGCGGGCCTGCTGCAGGGCGAGCGCCGCTGGCTGGAGCAGCTCCGTCGCCAGCCCAGCCGTTACACCCCGGCCTTAGCCCAGCGGCTCGCCCAGCTCGGTCAGCCATTGCCTTTCGCTGCCCACCACGGCCGCCTGCGCGCCCTTCTAGCCCCCCTATCCCCATGAGCATCAACCCCCTGCAGGCCCAACTTGAACAGCAGCTGCGCCTCAATATCGAACTGCGCGCCGAACTCGACGACTGCCGCCTCGCCGCAGCCGCCGCCTCGCCCCTGCCCCTGGCGGCCTGGCAGCTGTCCCAGGTACAAGTCGCCCTGGCGGCTATGCCGGAAGCCACCCCTGCCACGCTCCATTTGCCGCCGGCCAGCACCGCCCCTGGCTGGTTGGCCCGCCTGCAGCTGGCCTGGGTGCAACTCGGCCAGGGCCATGGGGCTGCTGCCGCCACCCTCCAGGCCGAGCTGCAGGACCACCTTCGCGGGGCAGACAAGGCTGGCGCCGCTGGGCTCGATCTGCTCAACCGGGTGCTTGCCAGCCAGGTCTGGTTGGCCGGCAGCGCCACCCCGCCCCCGGCCGAACACAGCGCCCTAAACAGCGCAGGCCTGCGCCTGGCCCTTGACCAGTTAGCGCTCAGCTCCTGCGGCCAGGCCCTCTGCCTCAGTGGTTGGTGCATTGATCCGGCCTATCAACTCGCAGCCCTGGTGTTACTGCGTGGCGGCCAGGCCCTACCCGTGCCGCTGGCGGCCCTGCAGCGCTTTCAGCGAACCGATCTAGCCCCCATGCTGGAGGAGCAGGGCCTGGCCGCCCATTGGCCGGCGGGCTTCAACCTCGCCATGGCCTTACCGCCAGCGGCCAATCCAGGCGAGGCGCCAGTGTTGTTTGTTCTGCTGCACAACGGCGAGCAGTTCTGCCTGAGCCGGCCGATCTCCCCAAGGCCCATTTGCTGGACAGAGTTGTTGGCGTCCCCCCTGCCCTGGCCCCTACCCGGAGATCTGGCAGGCCTGCTGCAGAATGCTGCAGAATGCAACTGACTAAGTGTGTTGGGGAGGGAATGGGCCCCGTCATCCTTTAGTTTCAACTTTCTTATCTTGGGCGAACTCCTCAGTTCCCATGGCTGGATCCACCACCGATACAGAGCTATCCAGCCTGGAACAACAGCTAGAGGAGGCCCGCAAGGAAGCCGATCTCACCCTGGAGCAGCTGCACCTTGTTCAGGAGGAGCTTGAGGTTTATTTCCTCCGCTGCGAGGAGCTCGAAGCCCAGTCCCATGGGGATGCTTCCAATTCAGGCAATGCGGTCCACCTGCCGATCGAGTCCATAGGCAGGTTGATGCCTCTGCTGATCAGGCAACTCCCCCCCACCGACCTGATCGCCGTTGCCCATGCCTGTCACCGCCAGCACCAGCACCACTTGGCCCTGCCCCTCATCGATGCGGCCGTGAGCAAGCTGGCTGAGACCGACCCAGCCCAGGCCGACTGGATCCAGATGCAGGCGGTGCGAACCCGCCTCTCCCTTGGCCGCCGCGATGGGGCCCTGCGTCAGCTGGAGAAGATGGCCCAGCAAGACCTCGCAAGCCAGTCGGTGCGCCATCAGATCCATTTCCAGATTGCCTGGCTTGCCCTTCAGAAGGCCGATATGGCTACCGCCCAGGCCCAACTGGCCCAACTGGAAGGGCTATCCCCAGACTCCGACCAAATCGCCAAGCTGGCTCTGGCACTCCAGCTCAGCACCAGCCAGGGCAGCTCCCCCAGCAACCAAATGTTTGGTGAGGGCCAAGGCGGTGCCTCCCTTGATTTTGCCGCCATCAGCAGCGATGGCCTACTCATTCAGTTGGAAGGTTGGTTCATTGATCCTCGGCATCCCCTCACCAACCTGCTGCTAGTCCGCCCTGGTCAAGTGCTTTCGATAACCCCAGAGCAGCTCGATCGCAGGGTGCGAAACGACCTGGCTGCCCTGCAAACGGAGCAGGGCCTTCCCGCCAACGAGCCTGTGGGGTTCACGATCCTCCTCGCCCTCGGCCCGGAGGAGGCAGTTCCGCTCCAGAAGGATGAACCGCTGCAATTGGCCCTGCTGCGCCATGGGGCTGATCCGATCGTGCTGGGCCGCTCCTGTGATCTCCTCAACACCGAAGCCTCCACGGTTTATTCGCTGTTGACCCCATGTTTAAGTAGCGTCGATTCAGATTCCTTGGATCCCCAAAGCTGGTCCTTCTATCCTGCTGGCAACTAATTCCTTTAATGACAAAGCATCTAGTTGTCCATATCGGCACCGGCAAGACAGGTTCCACCGCAATTCAAAACTTCTGCTCCTCCCATAGTGCCAAATTCCAAGGCCTAGGTCTTTATTATTGGGGCCTGAATTTAGAGGGCTCTAACAGCACAGACCCCTTCCCCTGGCAAAGCCCAGCCGGCACTGGCAAGCTGCAGAAGTTGCCGCCAGCTGAGGCTGCAGAACAATTGCAGCAAGCCCTCCTAAATGCTGTGCAGCAACTACCGCAGGGTGCCACGGCCCTGTGGAGCAATGAGTCCATCTATGAGCGCCCCAACGTCTATATACCCCTGCTCAAGTTAGTCGCCGCCCAGGCAGATCTGGAGATCCTGGTGATCGCCTATGCCCGCAGCCACATTGGTTATGTGGCATCCGCCTACAAGCAGTGGGGCATTAAGCACAAAACCTATAGGGGTCAGGTGCTTGGATTCCGGGATTGGATCACCACCCGCCAAGACTTCCTGTCCTATGGTAAAAGACTGGCCCTATGGGATTCCGCCTTTTCCGATCGTTTTCGCATTGTCAACTACAACTCAACCGGGGATGTGGTTGCCCATATCAATCAATTTTTGCCGGCCACTGTTGCTGCCCTTCACAAAACTGCAGATCTCAGGGTAAACTCCTCGCCTCCTGATTGTCTGCTGGCCCTTTACGCCCTATACAACAATCAATTCGAAGAAACGGTTAGCCCCCAGGCCTTCAAGTCGCTCTATCAACGCCTGCCACTATTGAAGAGTTTCAAGGGTACCGCGTTCCCTAATCTTGCAAAGCTCTATCCCAGTGCAGATGATCTACCCCAAATCAAGCAGTTGATGGGGGAAGATGCCTCCCTCGTGAATGCCATGTTGCGCCGCCATGGTGAGCCGGCCTTGCCCGAATCCACTGAACTTCCCCCAGGGCCCGATCCTGAGAAATTAGGAACTGAATTGTTGATGCAGCTCATGGCCGTCATCGCGGAGCAGGATGCCCGCATCTGTCACCTCGAACAGCAGCTACGGGCCTGATCCAAGCGTTCAGGTCATCGACTTCAGCATTCCCCCAAGCTCGGCACTTAAGGGTTCCCAGTGGCCATCAACCTGCAGCGTACCGCCGGCCTTCATGGGCTCGAGGCATGGCAAAGGGATCTGCAGAATTACCCCGGGATCATGGTCTAGGCAAACGATCGATTTCTCCATGAGGCGGGTGCTAACCGTGGCCGGGTGCAGTGGCAGGCATGCGCCATCCCCCTGTTGCCACTGCCACAGCTTCCGCCCCTGATGATCGAGCAAGGCCAACCGCTGCAGGTTCATGATCCCCGGTTGCTCTGCCGGATCCAGCCGCAGGGCCACCAGTGCCAGTTCCATCGGCGGTAACGTCAATTGGGCACGGGTATGCCCTCGGCCGATGGCAAGGCTTAATCGCTCCGACTGGTGCTCACAAAACTCCGCTTGACCTTCCATTTGCCAGAACAGCTGCAAGGTCACATTGCGCCCCAGCTGTTCCTCCACCAACTGCAGCCGCTCGCGCACTAACCCATGGGCATGGTCAAGCTGCCCTAGGTCTGGTTCCCTTTGGGCCAGCAGCCCATAGACCTTCAAGGCCAGCTCGAGCAGGGCAGGCTCGGCGTTTTGTCCTGGCTGGGGACCGGCCTGATCCAGCGCGCCATGGTTGAGGTTGCGATCGATCTGAAAGCCCCCAGTGACCGTCCAGGCCTGCTCCGGCCAAAACTGCTGGCACCTCTGCAGCACCGCTTCTGGGTTATCAAGCAACTGTTCATAGGTGACCACAAACCTCGGCAGATGGCGGGTGTGCCGTTCAGCCTCCAAGGTGTGCTGGAGCCACAGCAGCAGCGAGCGATTGATCGGCAACTGGTCGCGGCGCCGCAACGATTGCACCACCGCCATCGGATCGCGCAGGATCAACACCGCCGCTGCATCAATTTGATGGGCTGCAATTAACGCATTCCAGAGCAACTGCAGCCGGCACTGGCGGGGGTCCTTAATTAGCGCCACCCCAGGTACCTGGCCGGCATCATGGGGAAAGGCCTGGCCTAGGGCCTGCTCTAACAGTTCAATGTTTGCAGGCAAACGCTCCCCCATCAGACCCTCCTCAACCAGCAATGGATCGTCCCAGCTAGTGTGCAACTGTTCCATCAGGGCCGTGTGACAAGCCACGATCCGCTGCGGCTCCCAGTAGCCCGATGGATTGTTGGCATCAGCGGGTGGCACATCCCTGGGGGCGAGGAAACCTTGGCTTTGCAGCAGCCCAGCCAGGGCTGATGTGCCACTACGGTGCATCCCCAAAAGCAGCAGCAACCGTTGTGGCAATGGCTGGGCTCCCTGGTGGCGGCGCTGCAGCAACACTTGTTGGCCCCGTGCAAGCATTCGGTAGTGATCGCGGAAACAGCTGAGAAAGAAATCCACGGCGCGCCCTGGATTTTGACGACAATCCAGCAACTGGGCTGGGTAGTTGTCAAACACCAAGAAGCCACCCCTCCTGAGCAGCCGATGGGCCAGCAGCGCGTGTTGTATGACCCCTTCGGCGCCTGGTGATCCATCAATCCAGACCAGATCTGCGCAGGCTGGCTCCATGGCGGCTAATCCCTCCACCACCTCACCAACCAGCTTCCTCACCCTGCCAGCGTGCTGGTTGTGGCCGCTGCCGATCAGGTTTGCATCAAAGAGCTGCTCAAGCGTTCTCTGATCGGCTGTCAGTTGCTCATCCAGCCGTTGATAGCCGGAGCTTCCCAGCCAGGAGTCGACGCAGCAGATAGTGCCGCCCCTGGGGCCGATCACATGGTCAAGCAACCAAAGGGTGGTGCCGCCCTGGCCAACCCCCACCTTGATTGCTTCTAAAGGGCCCTGGCGGATCCAGATCTGAAACCACTGCTGCCACTCACCAATGGAGCCTGAGAAGTAGTCATGGCTAAACCAATAGGCGTGGTCTTCACTCTGGTGCCAGCCACGCATGGCGTGGGAGCGACGAATGTGCAGGGCGGCTTGGTCAAACTCGCCTCGCAGGCCCAGCTGATGGGCCAGCCAATAGTGGGTCCATTGGTCAGCGATCCCAGCACGCACGTCCTCTTGCAAAACCTGTTCAGCCGCCGATCCATCCCCCAGCTGGTTCAGTGCCTCGGCCAACAGGGTGCCAATGGCCGCGAGGGCATAGCTTCGCCTCAACTCCAGCAACTCGCCCACTAATGGATGCAGCACCTCTGGGCTGGAAGGGGCATCAATCAGCGCTTTGCAGCGGCGATAAAAATCCCAATCAAAAGACTCAAGTGATGCAAGTGCCTCCCGACGCTCCCCAGTGAGCTCGTGGTTGCCAGACACAGCCATAGACACCTTGAGACCCGATAAGTCTAATGTATGAACACACTTCCTCTTGTAGTTGAGAATGCAAGCCAATTCAAAATCAAAGGTTAAGTAGCCAAACACACATCAAGCCTTATTGCCACGCACAACACACATAAAAACTTGCGAGACTGAGCATTGGATTTAACTTTTCCAGACAAACAAGATGCTGTTGAATACACTGGGCAAGGTTGATTTTCTCAATAGCCTTACTTTCATAGAAATTAAATGTAAAAAATTCAAAAGCATGGGCCGCCACCAGCTCCTAAAATTTTAGAAACCTAGCAATCAAGCGCGAAGTGCTTTCCACTGCTCAGAACCATGCCACCCCTGATCCAAACGATGCCATCGAGGGCCTTGAAGGATTTCTGTTCCTCGCCGGCGGGGCCCACCATCCCCTCCTCTACGCCCTTGGCGAAAGACCAATCGCCCGGGAAGCCTTGCAGAACTTCTGGAGAAATCAGATCCGCCGAGGCCAGGCGTTAAAGCGACGAAACATCCAGCACAGGCATATGATCGTGCCTGACAAGCACAACATTTGCGCAGAGGTATTCCCAGAAAAAATCGTCTGCCGACCTGGATACCATTTCCTAGAGCGATCGCCAGATTCAGAAACAACCAAGTCTATTCTCTACCCCCTCAGCACACTAACAGAGAATTTTCGCACTAATTGCTATAAAGTAGATAGCCATTTCACCCCTTATGGCACAGGGCTGCTGTGCATAACTCTTCTTGAGGCCCTGGGAGAACAGGTAGCGCTAACATCTTTCCAAAAACATCTAGCCCAGCCAGAAAGGCGAAAGGCTGGCTGGAGTGGAGATCTGGGCTGGCGTTTTTCGCCACCAAGAACAGAGGAGAGAATTCACATTATGGCAGAGAAATCGGTTAAACAGCACTCAAATAAACTAGCGGGTGGCAACAATGGCATCATGGATCTTTATATCAATAATAGCCCCAATTCATTACCCCTTGGGCGAGTTATGCTATTTGGTGATAGTTATGGTAGAGACATGGCTTCACTTCTTTCAGCAGTGGCCAGCGAAGTAATGTTTCTACGCACTCCGCACCTGCACATCGACCTAGTCGACAGCGCAAAGCCGGATCTTGTGATTACCCAAGGCGCCGAACGCTATCTACCCTCATCGCTCTGTGATAGCCGCAGGGAAATGTTCCTGCTAATGCCATTTTTAAAAGATCACTCCTACAGCCTTTCCCCCTGCGAAGCCAAGGCATTCTCCAAATTTCTTAGCGGGAGAAATAGCCGCGAAAAAAAGGATTAGAGTAACTACATGACTTTGCCCCAGCGACTCAAGTCCCATCGCCTCCCTTGCCACCAGATTATGGATGGACGCCCCAAGCACTGAACACCCTGAATCCTATAATTCTAACTAGAGATTTACCATATTGCGACAGAATCATCTCAAAATCATGCCTGGCAAAACAGACTTGGTTTTACATATTGGAACAGAGAAAACCGGCACAACATCCATCCAGAGCTTTCTTGAGCAGAACAGGAATCTACTCTTGTCAAACAAGATATACATCCCAGATTTTCTAGGAAAATCAAACCATCGCCACACGGCACATATCGCTCAAGAGGACAACCGCTGCGATGCTTTTGCAAGAATTCTTGGAATTGCCAAAAACAGCGACACGCTAAGCGAGTTCAAAAAGCGCAAGATACTAGAGCTATCAAAAAAAGCTGAGGAGTATTCTGACTACAGATGGATTATTTCATCTGAACATTTACAATCTCGGCTTACAAGTCATAAGGAGATATTTCGACTAAAAGAAATTCTTGATCGCAGCTTTTCAAGTATCACAATCCTAATTTATTTACGCGATCCAATCCAAACAGCTATCTCCGCATGGAGCACTTCAATCAAGGTGGGCGGCACAGCAAGCAGACTTGGCGATCCCGGAAAGTTTCAAGATAACAATTGCAATCACAAAGCCATCCTAACCAGATGGCTAAAAATCTTTAACAAATCTCAATTCAAAGTAAGAATATTTGATGCGAAAAGCTTCCATGAAGGCAACCTACTTAGGGACTTTTGCTTATGCTCTAGCATTAAATGGGATGATAAATTTGCTATCCCAGACAGACAGAATGAAATCCTCCCCTTTCAAGCCCTAAAGCTACTTGCTCGCATAAATAGTAATATTCCGTTATTCACTGGAGATTCAATTAACCCAATTAGAGGTGACTTATTAAAATATTTCATGGAGCACTTTAAGGGGTTCCCAGGATACCTACCATCAAGCACCGAAGTACATCTCTGGAAATCTTATTATCAGCAATCTGCCGAATATGTCCGTGAAGAGTTCTTCCCGAAACACAAAGGCAGCCTGTGGTCACCTTCAAAAATTAGAGATGCAGACGACAAAAATACTTACCAAGCAGAGCTCACAGAGCTCGAAATAGCGATTGTAACAATGATATCAGATATATGGAAAAAAAAGATGAGAAAAATCATTCGCATCAAAAAGACAGACATTATCTAGGTCAATCATTAGGCCGCATCCAGGGACGAACATCCCCAGATATACACAAAAAAACCTCCACATAGCAGCCAATGATATTGCATATGCAACCAAATTCGAAGGAAAATATGCCAAATATCGCATAAATATGCGATAAAATAATTGATTGAAATTAAAATTGTTTCTCTTAATAGGTCTTACAGCATTTAAGCAATCAACTCAGTCGCATTCGGGCAGCCACTGCATCCCAGTAGCTACTAACAAGCTCATTAGAACTGCAATCGCCCTTAACACTAACACCACGGGCAAAAAGTGCTTTCACCAAGCACTCCTTTTCACAATCTTCCAGCACGGCAAGTTGTCTGAGACTACGAATAGCATTAGCGTAATTAATACCATCAAGGCATGAGATGTCTAACAATGAAAAGGGACGATGCTTTTCAAGGTGTTCATCAATCCATGCAAATGACTGCTCCATTTCTGGAACAACCCTCCCAATAAGCTCAGGATGAATCTGAAAACGCGGTAGATGATTAAATTCCTTGCTGAGTTGCATAATTAGTTTTCGTCGCAACAAATCCGGAAAGGCCGTATTATTCGATAACAGTGAACCAATCCATAGCACTTTTACCGCGATCAATGATAACGACGTATTAACCATAGGCAAAGCAGTTTCCGAAATATTAATACCTAATCGACAACAGAAGTCTGATACTACATCACAACTCGGGAATGAAGGTGGATCAAAGGCAAACAAACGAAGTCGATCAGAGGAGATACACTTCCTAAGTCGCTTAACCAGCCCTGGGTAAGCAGGAATACAATGCCTAATCATTGCGGGAAGCGTCTCACGGGAGTGGACAAAATCTGCATGGGCCTTCAGGCGCTGCTGAAAAACACTAGGAACAACACTTGCCAGAGACCTAAAATATCCGACAAGAAAAACATCTAAATCAAGCCGTTCAAAGAAACAAATTAGTCGAGAAAGACTTTCAGTATCGAATGAGTCAAGGACCTCTCCACTGATAAGAAACTGAGAAGCACTAGAGTCAGCAATGTGCTGGCTATAGAGAGCCTTAATAGCAGTGGGATCAGTAAGTTTGCCCTCATTTTTCCGCGCAATTAACCTGGGAGACTGTTTAAGTCTAAAAGCAGAATCAAGCTGAAGAGATTCATTTGCTGATTTAGTACTCTTAATCATTGACCATTGTGAATTATCCAAGTTTAACAACGAATTTTGGATTGAGCTTGAACCGGTCTTGTGCGCCCCAAAATGGATTGTTATTCTACGCCTGATCATTCCACAGCTCCAAATAAATAGATCAAAATTATAGCATTAGCCAAGCCATCCTGAATAGAGAAACTTCATGCCAACTCTCCAATAAAAATTTCTATGTGTCAGTCCGAATTCTTGGTGAGTTTGCGGTTTAACTGCGACAGTAATTGTTGCTGGGCTCTAATCTGATGATCCATATCAACAACAATGCTAAGCAGAGCTGCCAGAAGTTCCTCTTGGCGTCGGTGTTCTGGAATATCTAGTTTTGTTAAGCTACCAGGAAGACTCGGAGGCTGAACAATTTCATTGGGGAAAGTTGGTTGACCGTCTGCCGCCAATAGGTTATTGGTAGCATCTAGATCTTCACCGAAGAGCTTAACTAGCTGCTTGATATCAAATTCACCAATACCTGGCCAGTTATGGTTCGACTCGGAGCGAAATATATGCTTACGGGACTCTAGGCGCTGCAATAGCCCACTAGCCTCATGCGGATGAACAGATCCATCTTGGTGGTCGTTGTAGGTGGAAAGTACTAGGGCTTCCAGCAGGGATGCTGCCTGATTTATACGGGCTGAGCTTGATGGTTCATAAGCTAGCTCCAAACCGAGCCTACTCAAGAATTCAGGTACGACATCGGAAACCGAAGAGTAATTGATGAGGATTAAATGATCAACGCCCGGACAATCTCTCCAAGCCAGCAAAGAGGGCGCAAACTTAGGCCTTTTGCGATCTAGCCACTGGCCGAAAGAGAGCACCCGTCCAGGAATAATTTTATGGCGGATCCCCCACTGCAAATAAGCTGAAAAAGCCCATTCATAATGTCGACGTAACACTGCCACAACTTCAATCCTTAAACCTCGTTCAGCTAGCTGCAACAAAATAGGCTTGAAGTTCAAAAGATTATGAAGAAGACCCTCGTTGGAAATGATGACTGTATGGATCCCAAGCTCTTCCAAGGCGTCAAGTTGCTCCCCTAAACGCGCAACAAATCCCTCAGTGGCATTACTACCGGAACTCAACCATTCAGACCAGCCACCGTTACGCTGCCATGATTCCCGGGGTAGGAGCTGCAGTTCAACCTGCTGCTCCAGCATTCTCCCAAGGAAAGCAACGCCCTGGTCAGCCAGTACTTTCGATGAAGATGCGAGCAAGGACTGGATCGAAGAGGATCCTGTCTTTCCGGCACCAATGTGAAATACAACTCGTTTCAAGGCCATTGCGTTATTCGTCTTGAGCGCCAGGAACTCCAAAAATCTGCACCCGGCATAGCTAATCTACATCCTGACATGACTCTTTCCTGCAAAAACAGTGAGGTGGGTGCCTTTTATTGGACAGTCTTGGCCCTTGACATCGTTAACCCAGGGCGGGAGGAACAAGTTTCAATACAACTGTAGACCTCATGGGGAGTTT
>Ga0114972_10003658_pt1 | contig 11493 bp, 10 predicted proteins | sample M_140807_EF_Meta_FD_87354 | JGI IMG/M metagenome (GOLD analysis project Ga0114972, IMG submission 87354) | Freshwater microbial communities from Lake Montjoie, Canada to study carbon cycling - M_140807_EF_MetaG | ecosystem: Environmental > Aquatic > Freshwater > Lake | place: Lake Montjoie... | reverse complement strand
AGGCAGGTTTGCCCGAGGGTTATGTCGCGCCCCAATCCACAGATCATCTTCCCCTGCATGACAATCCCGACTATGCCAACTGGCAGCGATTCAAGGTGGGGACGAAGGTCGTTCGGAAAAAAATCTCCAAAAACCCATCGGATCAGGTGACCGAAACCCAAATCCTCAAGCTTTTGGAAGTCAACGCGGACAAGGTGGTTTTGGAAACCCAAATCACAGTTGAACGGCCCAATTATCCGAAAAAGGAAAACAGCCCATTCAAGATCGAACATGCGGCGAAATTCCGACTTCCCGCCAACCTCAAATTGGAACAGTTCACCAAGCCTTCCATCAAAGCCAAGGAAATCGCCGAAGAGTCGATCAAGGTTTTGGGAAAAGAATACAAGGCAAAGCTTTTTACCTGGGAAGATAATACCGAATCGGGACCCATGCCCCACAAATATTGGGAGTCGATGGAATTCCCCGGGCGGATGCTCAAACATGAGGCGGTTGTGAAAAAAGACAACGCCGAAACCTCAACAACGGAAGAGGTCATAGAGGTGGTGACTCCGTGATCGGATCACCCATGCGCCATTCCTTCAGAACCCAGGCAGGGAGCTTGCTCCCGGCTTGGGTGATTTTGTTTTTGGCATGTTTTCCTTTGGGATGTTTCAGGGATCCTGGAATTGCCGGCCCGGATGCCGTGTCAAAGGCCGTATCGTCCCAACCGGAATGTGATGATTGTCCCAGCGCAAAGGTGTTGCCCGACCCGGAGCCGGGACCAGAAGAAATGGTCAATCCGGTTTTTATGAGCTGGCGGATTTATCCCGAAGGGACGAATACTGTTCGGTTGACGCGCGAGGCGGATGGTTCCGAGGTGCGCGAGCTCACCAGACTCCTCGAAAAAAAAGAACAGAAAATAACGCTTTCCGTGGAGGTAACCCGGGTTGGGAAAGGCAAAACCGAGGTGACAAAACCACAGGTTGTGATGCTTTCCTATTTGATACCCAAAAACGGATCCTCAACAGGAAGAAATCTGGACGCGACCCCGGGCAAACTTGAAGTGTTGGGGAAAACTTTTGCCTCGTTCCTTTCGGAGAGTAGTGGCAACGATTCGTTAGGAGCGTTTGTGACCCGTCGTTGGGACAGCGACACCATTCCCGGCTTGCTTATTCGCCAGGAAAAGCAAACGACCCCGGCAGGTGGGGGCGCGGTACGATTAACAGTGACGGAACTGGTCGAGTTAAAATTTCCCAAATGGGATGCCAAATAAGGTTTTTGTTGGCAACCCAAAGGATCCGTTGGTCTGGCGTCTGGAAAACTATTCGATCTCCTCGATCGACCCATCCGGACGAATGTCGATCTCGCGTACCTTTCCGTTTTTCGCTTTTCCCTGGACTTCGAAAACGCCGCTGTCTTTTTTCCAGGCGGTATCAAACTCCACTCCGGGGAGATTGTCCTTTGCGATTTTCATGATGTTTGGAGGAACATCCTTCAGGTCAATCGTGGTTTTCTTCCCTTTAGCAGGGCCGCCACAACCCAAAATTAGCCCCGTCTGAACCAGTATCAAAGACCAAATTCCAAATCGCATCAAAAGTCTCCCTGGGAAACGGCTTCGCCACCCGAGCGGGTCGATATGGCCTTGTAGGTCGAGTAAGTAATGGACCCGCTGAGTGAGCTTACATGCCCATCCACAAAAACAAAGTTTCCGGATCCTGTATGTCTTGATGTGAAATGATTGGCCTCTTCGGGAAAGGCAGGACCACGATAGGTTTCGCCTGTGTGAGCCAGGACAAAGTTTGATGCGTTGCTCTCCTGGACAGGTAGCGGTGACCCCGCGGTCGGGCCCTGATTTGTGCCGGTCACGGCTCCCACCCAGGTCGACTCGGCATGGTAAAAGGATCGCTCACCCACCATAAGCGTGTTTGAGGTCCCATCGGTGATGTCCGCGATACGGACTTTGCTTCCCCGGAAAAAGACCCCCTCGCCATCCACACCCGGCTCACCAATCCCAAAATTGCCCACATAGTTTCCGGGGGCAACGGTGCAGGTGGTTGAGTTCAGTTGACCGGAGGTTCCACGAGGGCCGACCGGAAACGCCTGGGAGGGGGATGAATCCGAGGGGCAGAGATAGGTCTTGATCAGGGTGGTTCGGGGCCCGGCCATGGTTGGCGCCTCGATAGGAAGGTTAAAATCGATCGATTTGTACAGGTTGTCCTGCTCGATGTGGGGCAACAAATACGCGGCCCAACCCCATCCAGGTCCATTGTCGGTGGCCCAAGTGGAAACCCCCGAGGTGTAACCAGGGGGAAATTGATGTTGGGCATCGTGGAGGCTTTGAAGGGCAAGGCCAACCTGTTTGAGATTGTTGATGCACTGGTTTCTGTTGGCCGCTTCACGAACCTTTTGAACTGCGGGAAGCAGGATCCCAATCAAAACGGCAATGATGGCGATCACCACCAAAAGCTCAATTAGCGTAAACGCCTTTCGTGGCATCTTTTTTCATCCTTATCGCCTTTCCAAGCTTTCACCGGGGGATTTGCACCCGGAAATTGACAGGTCTATTGGTGACCTATGGATCCCGGAAAGGCGCAAGTCTGATCTTAGCGGCAACCCCGCCCCAAAACATCAGTATAGGCTCACTTTGGAACCAGATGAAGCGGATTTCATCCCGTTGTAAATGAAAAATGAATTGTTTGTAAAAAAAGCTGTTAAAAATGATAACTTTAAATAAAAAAATATAGTTATGATATACAAATGCAGGTCAATCGGCGAGGTGAAACCGGTCCATTCCGGAGCACGATCCCCTATGGGAAAACCCTCCCGAACACCTAGAATCTGGATACGGTCTGCTCTTGCGGACCCTTTTGCTTTTGGCACACCAAGTTTCGGACCTTTCCATGAAACCCCGTTTGCTTTGCCCAGGCCCCACCCCCGTTCCCGAGGAGACACTCCTCGAGTTGGCAATGCCCGTGACTTTTCACCGGTCATCACAATTCCGGGCCATTCTGGGTGCTGTTGTTGCCGACCTCCAGGAAGTTTTCTGCACCAAAAATCCGGTCTGCGTGATAACCAGTTCCGGCACAGGCGGCATGGAAGCGGCACTGACCAATGTCATTCGTCCGGGCACCAAGGTCATTTGTTGCATTAGTGGCCGTTGGGGTGAGCGTTGGAAGAATATTTCCAAGGCATTCGGCGCCGTTGTGGTTGAGGTGACCTGTCCTTATGGTGAGGCAATCACCCCCGCCCAGTTGGCACAGGCGCTCAAGGACCATCCCGACGCCAAGGTGGTCACTGCCACTCTGAGTGAAACCAGCACAGGCGTGCGAAACGACATCCAGGGACTCGGCGCGCTCGTCAAGGACACCGACGCCGTGTTCATTGTGGATGCGATTTCGGGCCTTGGCGTGATGGAGTGCCGCACCGACGATTGGCATGTCGATTTCTGTGTCACCGGATCGCAAAAAGCTCTGATGCTTCCCGCGGGTCTTGCGTTTGTTTCGGTGAGCCCGAAAGGGTTCAAGCGGATTGATGAAACCCTCACGCAGGGGCCCGCCGCGTCGTTTTACTTTGATCTTCGCAAATATCGCGACAATCTCAAAGGCAACGACACACCCTTCACTCCCGCCAACACCCTGATCAAAGCCCTTCGCCACAGCCTTGCCCGGCTGAAGGCCGAGGGAATGGAAAAGGTGTGGCAGCGTCACGAACGGATGGCCGCCGCCGCCCGCGCTGCAGCAACCGGACTTAACCTCAAGCTGTTTGCCCGGGTGAATCCGACCTCCGGTCTGACCGTGTTCGAAGTCCCCGAAGGTCTGGATGCCTCGGTGATTTTGAGCCGCCTCGAAAAGGAACATGGGATCCGCATCGCCGGTGGCCAGGACACCATGAAAGGGAAGATTGTTCGTCTTGCCCACATGGGTTACATCGACTTCTTTGAAGTGCTTGCGGCGGTTTCGGCTCTGGAGTTGGTCCTTTCCGATATGGGCCACAAGATCGAATCGGGCGCGGGTGTTTCCGCGGCCCAGCGCGCTTTTGCCTCGTGGAAACCCGGAGCCTGATTCCCATGCCAAAAGTACTCATTTGCGATAAACTTGAAAAGCCCGGACAGGACCTTCTGATCGCTGCGGGAATCGAAATCGATAACCGTCCCGGTCTCAAGGGCGCGGAACTCAAGGCGGCTCTTGAGGGTGCCGATGGCTGCATTGTTCGTTCGGGAACCCGACTGACCGCGGAACTTCTCGACAAGCCGGGCAAGCTTCGAGCCGTGGTTCGGGGTGGCGTGGGCGTGGACAACATCGATGTCGCGGCGGCCACCCGTGGCGGCATCATCGTGATGAACACCCCCGATGCCAATACGATTTCGACAGCCGAGCACACCATCTCGATGGTGATGTCGATGGCGCGACTCATTCCCGCGGCCGATGCCTCAATGAAGGCCGGCAAATGGGAAAAGGGGAAATTCCTCGGTAGCCAGCTCACGGGCAAAACCCTTGGCGTGATTGGTCTTGGCCGTATTGGTCGCGAAGTGGCCCGAAGGGCGGCGCTCGGCTTGGGCATGAATGTTGTGGGTTACGACCCGGTGCTTTCTCCCGCCGCGATCACCCAAATCGGAGTCAAGGCGGCTGAAACGGTGGATGAGCTGTTACCACAGTGCGACTTTGTCACTGTCCATACGCCTTTGATCCCCGAAACGACCAACCTGCTCGATACTCGCAGGATCGCGCTGCTTCCCAAGGGAGCCCGGGTTGTCAATTGCGCCCGTGGCGGGATCTATAACGAAGAGGCCGTGGCCGAGGCACTCAAGTCCGGACATCTCGCGGGCGCCGCGTTCGATGTGTTCGTGGAAGAGCCGCTTGTGGCTGGACACCCGTTTTTGGATTGCCCGAATCTTGTCATGACGCCTCATCTCGGCGCCGCGACAGTCGAAGCGCAGCTGTTGGTGGCGCAGGAATCGGCCCAACTTTTGGTCGATTACCTCACCAAGGGACAGGTTCGATACGCGGTCAACATGGTTGCTCTCAATCGGGCCGAACTCGAAGAGTTCGCGCCCTGGATCGATTTGTCCCGCCGGTTGGGTCTTTTGTCGACCCAAATGGCACGCGGCGCAATCAAAAAAGCGGAACTCCATTACCGTGGCGAAATCGCTTCCAAACCGACAAGGTTGATGACTTCGGCGTTCGCCGCCGGTCTTCTCGAAAACCATCTCGAAGCGGTCAATATCGTCAATGCAAGGGTCCTGGCATCGGAAAGAGGCCTGGAAATTGTCGAGCAATCCAGCTCGCAAAAGGGCGATTTCAGTTCACTGATCAAGGTGGTTTTGCACACCGATACCAAGTCGTATACGGTTTCCGCAACTACTTTTGGCAACCAGTACTTGCGTCTTGTGCAGATTGGCCATTACAAGGTCGATGTGCCTCTGGATGGCGTGCTTCTTGTCTTCTCGCACCAGGATGTTCCCGGACTCATCGGAACCGTGGGTAACATCATGGGTCAACATGGGATCAACATCGGTGGCATGAATGTTGGCCGGGAAACCCAAGGGGGCGAGGCCATTGGGGTGCTCAACCTCGATGCGATGCCTCCCGAGGCGGCGGTCAAAGCCATGCTCGACCATCCCAAGATCTCGAGCGTTAGTCTGGTAAAGCTGCCCCCGGTGGGTGTTCGTCCTGCCTGGTTGGCGTAGTCTTTTCGTTCGAAAAAGGGAAAACGCAAGTCCCGGAATGGCCGAAAGGCTGTCCCGGGACTTTTTGATAAATTTGGAAGAAATTATGAAATATCCCATTGGCAAGACTTTTTTTGTGAACATTTTCCAAATTTTTGCGTAATATGGGTTATAAGACCTGTCAGGTTGTTGACAGGCCTCGCAATAGCCAAAGCGGCTCACGGAAGAGATTACGGTCGAGTAAGGAAGCTCACGGCGGCGGAATTGCGCCTTTGCCTTGGAGGACTCCCATGAATTCTTTGCCTCGCAAAACGACTTCGCCCCGCCGTTCATCCACCCGATCCGGTGTTGCCACGCTGCCCGCAAAGGCCAAGCGAAGCCGCCCAAGCCCCGCCCCCGTTCCAGGCTGGGCAGATATCCAGCACTACACGCTTCCTTTGTGGAATGGAATGCCCGGACAAATGGGATCTCTTCCTGACGCCTACTAATTGGCCTGGCAGTTTCGCCCCGGTTTGGATTTTGCTTTCCCATTTGCCTCTGATGGGAAGCTTTATTGTGCCTATTGCGTTTTTTCGCTGATTGGTATGTTGATGCATTAATTTGGCCTACTTAAAATTTGGGAAGCTAGTTTTTTCGTAGTGCTGTCACGATGTTGCCAAAGACATCAGGTATTTGCGTTGTCACTTTTCAAAGTGCCAACCATAAAACGGTTCGTTGTTTTCGAATGAAAACTTGTATTCCCAGGCCCAATTTGGCGGTTGCGCCATTATGTTCAGCGCGTTTATCCCAATAGCGAACCAAGAACCCATCGGGCCATCGAAAAATAGATCATAATGCCGGTGACATCGACCGCTGTGGCGACGAAAGGACTTGAGGCAATACCAGGGTCCACGCCGATCCTTTGGAACAACAATGGTAGCATTGCTCCGACGATCGTTCCCCAAAGACAAATCATGGCCACGGAACCGGCCACAACAAATGAGAGACTTGTCCGGCCTACCGCCTCGCGGGGAAAAACACAACCTGGAGGAAATTCGTAGACAAGGCTTCCGTTTTCGGTGGTCGGGTTGGGAATGGTTGCTGATGCGGGAAGCCTCAGGTGTTCGACCTCGCCGGGATGGATCTCCTGAAGGGAATATTTGGGAATGACGACATGTCCATCATTTCCGATCTCAAGCGGGCTTGACCCCTGGGGCAGAATCAATCGGAACGATTCGTGTCTGGGTGGACTGGAGGAGCGGATGTCCTCCGGGGTTAGCCACGCGCGTCCAAACCCGATAACGCCCAAGGTGAGGCCCAGCGCCAATCCCATGACCACCTCGTGACCCAATACACGCCACCAATCCTTCAATTGGACCTGACCGAGGGCCATGGCGCGGGTGATTAGTGTTGCGGCCTGGGATCCGGAGTTGCCACCCGTTGAGATACAAAGGGGCACAAAAAGGCTCAGCACCACCACTTTGGCAATGGAATCCTCGTAGGCCGCAAGCGCGGTGAATGTGAATAGTTCCGCAATGAAAAGACAAGCGAGCCACATCGATCGCTTGCGCCAAAGGACCGTGAATGGGGCATCGAGGTAGTCGCCTTCAAGTGGGGCGACGGCGCCCATGCGGTGCGCGTCTTCGGTCGCCTCATTGACGACCACATCCATCACATCGTCGTGTGTGATGATACCGACAATTCTGCGGTCATCATCCACCACGGGTAGCGCGAGCAAGTCATACCTGGCTAGTTCCTTGGCCACATTGGCAAGGTCGTCCTTGACATTGAGCGTGACAACCCTGGTTTCCATCAGGTCGGCCAGGGTGGTGCGTCGATTGGCAAGGATCAGGCTTTTCAGGGAGACGACGCCCACAATCCGGCGTTGGTCGTCAACAATGTAGATGTAGTAAATCGTTTCCTTGTCGGGAGCCTGGAGGCGAAGCCTTTCCAGGGCCTCCTCAACCGAAAGGTTTTCCGGAAGCGAAGCATAGTCGGTTGTCATCAAAGAGCCGGCCATGTTCTCGTCGTATTGCGAGAGCGCCGCGATGTCTTTTCGTTCCGCTTCGGCCATGTGGCGCAAAAGGGGGTCGCGAACCTGGGATGGGAGTCGGCGCAAAAGATCCGCACGGTCGTCGTGGGACATCGTCTCGATCAGGTGCGCCATCTCCATGGGAGCGGCGACACCGATCAGGGCATCCTGGGTTTCGTTCGACAAATAGGAAAAGATGGCGGTCTGGTTTTCCTGCGCGGCGTGCCGGAGGAAATCCCAGATGATGGTCGGCTCGAATTCCCCTTCGAGAGCGTCGGCCACAGTTGCGGGGTGAAGGACCTCGCAAAACGCAGCCATGCCTGGACCATCGTCCCGCATGACCATGTCCTTGACTTCAGGGCCGAACAAATCGTGCGCCATGCATACTCCCGCCGCGAACCTACCAAGGGAAAGGATGTCAAAATTGGCCGAATTTCCAAGTGCAAAACCCTCGCTATGGGAAAGGTTTGGGTTTCGGTGTCTCAACCTGGTGCCTAATCGTTTCCATGAGCCACTTTACCCAATTTTTTGGCCCAATCCCCTTGAATTGGGAGGCTTTGTCAAGACGCGAGGTGTCCTGAATGGGAAAGCCGATAAACTTAAAGATAATATTCCCGAATCGGATCCCTCCCCACATGAATACCAAGTACTGGAAACCCGAGGACCTGATTGCCCTGATTTTGGGTTTGGGAATTGTCGGTCTGGCCTTGGCGGCGGCGTGGGGCGTTGACCTTTTGGGTTGGTCGGCTGGAGTACAGGTCTGGATTGATCCCGCAAAATTGGCGAAACCAATTGGAACCGCGGGAAGCCTGGGCCAATGGGGGGCGCTTGGCCTGACCTGGGCGGTTTGGACCACCATCGCCGCCCTTGCCCTTCGATTGACCAGGGGACCTCTTGGTTTAGGTACGCTTTTGGTGCTTGGCGCCCTTTTGGCCACTGTAATGATCTGCTGGATTCTCGGGCACGAAGGGCACCTCGCCGCGACAGCCCGCGACCGGAAAAAACTCGGCCTGGATAGTTCCCTTGGTCTAACCGGGGAAGCGGGGTATCTTGTCGCTTTGGCCTTGGGGCTTTTTGTCGGAAATGTGTTTCCCGGATTTGTCCGACGGTTTGACAACATTCTTCGCGCCGACCTCTGGATCAAGCCGGCGATTGTCCTTGTGGGTGGGGCAGTGGGCGTAAAAGCCATGGAACAACAAGCCCTTGCTGGGGCGGTTCTTTGGCGGGGGTTCGCCGCAATTGTGGAAGCGTACCTAATCTATTGGGCACTGATCTACCTGTTGGCGCGTGTTGTTTTTCGCTTTGGGAGAGAGTGGGCCGCGCCTTTGGCTTCGGGAATTTCCATCTGCGGTGTGTCCGCGGCGATTGCAACCGGAGCGGCGATTCGTGCCAGGCCGATGGTCTCTGTGGTGGTTTCTTCTTTGGTCGTGATTTTCTCGGTGTTTGAACTTCTCTTTTTACCCTGGTTGGCGCACACCCTCCTTCCCAATGAGCCGATGGTCGCGGCTGCATGGATGGGTTTGGCGGTGAAAACAGATGGCGCGGCGATCGCTGCGGGCGCCGTCGCCGAGAGTTTGTACGATCCGGGCAAAGGTAGCCTGATGGTCGCCACCACCACCACGATTAAGGTTTTTATCGACCTGTTCATTGGTGTATGGTGCCTTGTTTTGGCTTTGGTATGGGAAAAATATTTCCCCTCCGAGCGAACCGTTGCCGATGGGCAATCGGGCAAGGTTCGATGGGTGGAAGTCTGGGAGAGATTCCCCAAATTTCTCCTTGGCTATTTCTTTGCCTTTGCGTTGATGATTGCGCTTGGGATTTATTTGCCTGAGCGGATGAAGGGCTTCAAGATTTCTGCGGATGAAATGGACCTTTGGCGCAAGCTGTTTTTTGCGGCGGCATTCTTTTGTCTTGGGGCGGGAGCCAACTTCCGGGTATTGGCGGCGGCCGGAATCGGCCGACTCACACTTGTCTACCTTGTTGGGATCTTCGGCATCATCATCTGGATCGCGCTGGGGATTTCGTGGATCTTCTTTCATGGGGTGCCCGCGACCCTGCCGACCCCTTAAGGAATCGCCGATGGTTGAACCGAATCAACTTTCCGAGTTGCCCACCGGTCCAGGGGAGCCTTTGGCTCCGGCGGAGTTGTGGCTTGTCGCGGCGAGCCTTGGCCTTGGGATTTTTTTACTCCTGGTTCTGGCGCTAACTTTGCCGCCTGCGGCATCGCTTTCCAACGGACCTGTTCCAACCAACACAAATTCGGCGGCGCAATAGCGAGTCGGTATGCCGATTCGTGTTTGTTGGCTTGCCTTTTGGTTAAACAAATTGGGCCAAGCGAAATCAGGAGAGGTTTGCGAGCACCCACGCCATCAACTTGCGCTGGGGTGTGGCTGTGGCCAATGTGGTGAATTTGTCGGGTTTTAGCCAGAGAAACTCGGAGTGTCTGGCAGGGTCCAATTTTGGCCGGGTTTCTATTGTTTTGGCGGTCCATAGTTCCAGTGTTACCTTGAATCGGGTAACCGCATGCCGCAACTCCGTTTGCTTCCGCGGATTTTGAATCGTAAAGCCAACAAGTTCCTTGGCAGCCCGTGAGGCGGCGTCTTGCGCCGATTCCTTTTCCAGGATTTGCACACGGGGAAATTCCCACATTCTGGCCCAACGCCCTTCCAAACCACGGCGAAGCACCAGCCATTCGCCCTTTTCATTTTCCATTGCCACGCAAAGCTCATTGATCGTGGTTGGAGCGGCTTTTGGGGTGGTATTGGGAATGGTGGATTGAAGTCCGGCCAGATTGGTCACGCACATGGCATGGATGGGACAAATCAGGCATGAAGGCGAGTTAACAGAGCAAATTTGTGATCCAAGCTCCATCAGGGCCTGGTTGAAATCGCCGGGCCGATCATTGGGAAGGATGGATTGCGCCGCTTCCCAAAGCCATGCCTCGGAGGGTTTGGCTCGTGGATCATCGAGAAGCCCAAACAACCTCGCCAGCAGTCGAAAGGTGTTGGCTTCAAGGATTGGAACCGGCCGTTCAAAAGCCTGACTAAGGATGGCGTTTGTCGTATATCTTCCCAGGCCAGGCAGTTCACTGACGACTTTGGGGTCGTCGGGCAGGTTTTCATAACCCAGGGACACCAGTTGTCTGGCTGCCTGATGCAGCATGCGGGCGCGCCGATAATATCCAAGGCCCTGCCAGAGGTGTAGGACTTCGTCCGTGTCCGCCCCGGCGAGACTTTTCACATTGGGAAAGCGTTTGGTAAATCGCTCGAAAAATGGGACGACCGTGGCGGCGACCGTCTGTTGCAGCATCACCTCGCTGATCCATATACGGTACGGATCGCGGGATTCTCTCCATGGAAGATTCCTTTGGTGGGAATCAAACCATTTCAGGAGCAAAGGTGCCAAATGAACCAAAGCCTCCGGCACGGGAGGCTTGTGGAAAGCGGGTAAAGGGATTCGGGACAAGGCGAGGTCTTCGGAAATCAGGTGGCGCGCGGACGGCGCATATATTTTTCGAGGAGTGCCTTTGCTGCATCGGTGGTGTTGCCGATGGGTGGACGCGCATTGGCGGGCTTGGAATCACCCGGCTTGATGGGCGTTCCGGAGGCGGGTGTGGAGTCAGCGTTCATCAGGTCGATGACCGTGGTGCCTTCGGCAGCAATGTCGCCCGAACCTGCGCCATCCCCGCCCAAAAGTAGGGCCGCAATATCATCGTCGAATGCATTGGGTTCGGCGGAAGGCGCGGAAACCGATACTGGAGCGGCGGCTGGTGCCGGAGCTGCTTTTGCCGCGGGGACAACAGGCGGGGAGCTCGGCTTTGCTACGGGTGCAGCCGGTT
>Ga0114972_10003647_pt1 | contig 11519 bp, 6 predicted proteins | sample M_140807_EF_Meta_FD_87354 | JGI IMG/M metagenome (GOLD analysis project Ga0114972, IMG submission 87354) | Freshwater microbial communities from Lake Montjoie, Canada to study carbon cycling - M_140807_EF_MetaG | ecosystem: Environmental > Aquatic > Freshwater > Lake | place: Lake Montjoie... | reverse complement strand
GCCCTGCCGGCCCTGCGCGAACCCGTCATCTTCCAGTGCGGCTACGGCGCCTCGGGCCTGCCGCACATGGGTACCTTTGGCGAGGCCGCCCGGCCGACCATGGTGCGCACCGCCTTCCGCGCCCTGACGGGCGACGCCATCCCCACCCGGCTGATCGTCTTCTCCGACGACATGGACGGCTTCCGGAAGATTCCTGAGAACGTCCCCAACCGCGAGGCGCTGGAACTGGACCGGGACAAGCCGGTGACCAGCGTCCGCGACCCCTTTGGCCTCTACGAGAGCTTTGGGGCCCACAACAATGCCCGGCTGCGCGCCTTCCTCGATGGCTTTGGCTTCGACTACGACTTCAAGTCCTCCACCGAGACCTACCGGTCCGGCGAGCTGGACGCCGTGCTCCTGAAGGTGCTGGAGCGCTTCGACGCCATCCAGGGGGTCATGCTGCCCACCCTGGGCGAGGAGCGCCGGGCCACCTATTCGCCCTTCCTGCCCATCAGCCCCAAGACTGGCCGGGTCCTGCAGGTCCCCACCCTGGAGCGCAAGGTCGAGGCCGGGACCCTCGTCTTCCGGGACGAGGACGGGACCCTGACCGAGACCCCGGTGACCGGCGGTCATGTGAAGCTGCAGTGGCGCCCCGACTGGGCGGCCCGCTGGGTGGCCCTGGGGGTCGACTACGAGATGTCCGGCAAGGACCTGGTGGACTCCGTCCGGGTGTCCAACAAGTTGGCGAAGATCCTCGGTGGCGAGCCCCCCGAGGCCTTCCACTACGAGCTCTTCATGGACGAGAACAACCAGAAGATCTCCAAGTCCAAGGGCAATGGCCTGACCATGGAGGCGTGGCTGCGCTACGGCGCCCCCGAGAGCCTCGCCTACTACATGTACCAGTCGCCCAAGTCGGCCAAGCGGCTCTATTTCGACGTCATCCCCAAGGCGACGGACGAGTACCTGCAGCAGCTGGACGCCTACAACCGGGTCGCCGCCGAGGCCAATGCGCCGGCCATCGACAACCCCGCCTGGCATGTCCACACCGGCGCGCCGCCGGCGACGGGCTCGCCCCTGTCCTTCTCCCTGCTCCTGAACCTGGTGTCGGCGGCCGACGCCTCGACCAAGGACATCCTGTGGGGCTTCATCGCCCGCTACATGCCGGGCGCCGACGCCGCCAGCCAGCCCCTGCTGGACCGGCTGGCCGACAATGCGATCCACTACTACGAGGACTTCGTGAAGCCCTCGAAGCGGTTTCGGGCACCGGATGACCGGGAGCGCGCCGCCATGGCCGACCTCGCCGCCCGCTTGCGCGCCCTACCCGCCGGCTGCCAGGACGCCGAACGCATCCAGGCCGAGGTCTACGAGGCAGGCAAGGCGGCGGGCTTCGAGCCGCTTCGTCTCTGGTTCGGCGCCCTCTACGAGGTGCTGCTGGGCCAGAGCCAGGGCCCGCGCTTCGGCTCCTTCGCCGCCATCTTCGGCCTCGACCGGACGGTGGACCTGATCGAGCGCGCGCTGAAGGGTGAGCTCGCCTCCTGACGAAGGCTCAGGGCCTGCGCGCCACGCCTTCGCGGCGGGGATCGGCGCCGCCGGACAGGCCCTGGGGCGTCACCATCACCCCGTGCAGGCCTGAGCCCTCGGCCCCGCCGCCGCCGGTCAGCACCACGCCCCGGGCCGCCAGGCCCTCGACCACGCCGGGGGCGAACTTGGCCGGCTCGGACAGGTAGGGCGCGCCCCGGGCGATGAGGTTGGGCAGGGCCACGGCCTCCTGCATGGGCAGCTTCCAGTCCAGCACCGCGACCAGGGCCTTGAGGTTGTAGGCCAGGATGGAATTGCCCCCCGCCGAGCCGACGGCGGCGTAGAACCGGCCCTTGCGATCCAGCACCACGGCCGGGGCCATGGACGAACGCGGCCGCTTGCCGGGCGCCACGGCGTTGGCGGCAGGAACCCCGTCCTTCTCGGTGGGCGAGAAGGAGAAGTCGGTCAGCTGGTTGTTCAGGAAGAAGCCGTGGACCATCCGGCCGGTGCCGAACACGTTCTCCACCGTGGTGGTCATGGAGACGACATTCCCGTTGCCATCGACGATGACGAAGTGGGAGGTGCCGCTGGGCTCCTGGGTGGCGTCGGGCGCCCGGGCGCCGGCCCCCCTGGGCTTGCCGGGGCCGGGAGGTGCGCCGGCGACCTGCGCCGGGATTAAGGCCGCCCGGGCCTTGAGATAGGCGGGGTCCATGAGGCCCTTCACCGGCACGTCGACAAAGTCCGGATCGCCGAAATAGCGGTCGCGGTCGGCGTACATCAGCCGGCTGGCCTGGGAGAAGAGGTACCAGCCCTGCACCGTATCCGGGCCATGGGCGGCGATGTCGGTGTTGGCGAGGATGCCCAGCCCCATCAGCACGGCCGGGCCGCTCGAGGGCGCCGGCGGCACGCAGACCACATAGACGCGATAGGGCCGGCAGACCGCCTCCGAGACCTTGGGCTTGTAGGCCTTCAGGTCGGCCAGGGTCATGGCGCCGGGCAGGGAGCCTTCGGTGGTGCGGCGGACGATGGCCTGGGCGATCTCGCCCTCCAGCAGGGCGGCGGGCCCCTCGGCGGCGATCTTGCGCAGGGTGGCGGCGTAGGCCGGGTTCTTCAGGATGTCGCCGGCCTGGATGAGCTGGCCGTCGGCCTTGGTGAAATAGGCCACGGCGTCGGGCTGCTTGGCCTGGGGGGCGCTGGAGGCGACAAAGGCGGCCAGTCGCGGGGTGACGGCAAAACCCTGGTCCGCCAGGGCCTCGGCCTCGGTGAAGAGGTCCTTCCAGGCCAGGCGCCCGTGGGCCTTCTGGGCCATGTGCAGCATGGCCACGGCGCCGGGCACGCCGGTGGCCCGGCCGCTGGTCACGGCGGCGAAGAAGGGCAGGGGCTTGCCGTCCGGGCCCAGGAACATGTCGGGCCGGGCGCCGGCCGGGGCGGTCTCGCGGCCGTTGTAGGCGGTCACCTTGCGGGTCTTCGCATCGTAGTAGGTCATGAAGGACCCGCCGCCGAGACCCGAGCTCTGCGGCTCCACCAGGCCCAGGGCCGCCTGCACCACCACGGCGGCGTCCACCGCCGAGCCGCCGCGCCTCAGGACCGAGACGCCCGCCTCCACCGCCAGGGGATGGGCGGCGGCGACCATGCCGGTCTCCTTGACCTGGGCGGCTGACGCGGTTGCCGGGGTCTTCGCCTCCCGCGCCAGCACTGGCGACGTCGGCAGGACAAGGGCCAGGACGGCGGCGGAAACGAGGGCGGACTTCAGCAGGGGGAAGGGACGCATGGGGGCCTCACGACGCAGGGACCCTTCGACCTATAGACCCGCCTGCGTGGACAAGGAACGCCATCCGGTGTTTGAGGAGCGCCATGAGTCCGCCCGCCCCCGGCCCCCGCAACCTCATTACCGATGTGCCCGGTCTTGCCGTCGGCCAGGCGCAGGACGCCGCCGTGCGCACCGGCGTGACGGTGATCCTGCCCGACGCCCGGGCGGTCTGCGCCGTGGATGTGCGCGGCGGCGGCCCCGGCACCCGGGAGACCGACGCCCTGGCGCCCGAGAACTTGGTGGAGGCCGTCGACGCCGTGGTCCTGTCTGGCGGGTCGGTCTGGGGCCTGGCCGCCGCCGACGGCGCCGTGGCCTGGCTGGGCGCCCGGGGCCGGGGCTTTCGCCTCGCCAACCGGCCGGGGGTGCCGCCCTCGCCCGTGGTGCCCGCAGCCATCCTCTTCGACCTCGCCAATGGCGGGGACAAGGCCTGGGGTGAGGATCCGCCCTATCGCGAACTGGGACGCAGGGCCTGTGCCGCCGCCAGCCTCGATTTCGACCTCGGCACGGCCGGCGCCGGATATGGCGCCGCGGCCGGGGGCCTGAAGGGCGGGACGGGCTCGGCCTCCCTCCTGTCGGCGGACGGCGCCGTGGGGGCCCTGGTCTGCGTCAACAGCTGGGGCTCGGTCACCGCCCCGGACGGCCGCACCTTCTGGGCCACCCCTTTCGAGATCGACGGCGAGTTCGGCGCCCTGCCCCTGGACGGCCTGCGCGCCGGCCCCGGCCAGTGGGGTCCGTCCAAGGCCCCGCCCCCGGCGGGCGCCCGCCAGAACACCACCATCGCCTGCGTGGCCACCGACGTGGCCCTCACCCCGGCCCAGGCCAAGCGGCTGGCCATCATGGCCCAGGATGGCCTCGCCCGCGCCATCCGGCCGGTCCACGCCCCCTTCGACGGCGACGTGGTCTTCGCCCTGTCCACCGCCCGTCGCCCCCTCGAAGGCGGCGACGCCGCCCTCGCCCGCCTGGGTGCCCTGGCCGCCGACACCCTGGCCCGGGCCATCGCCCGGGGTGTCTACGAGGCGAGCCCCTGGCCCGACGCCGGCCCCGGCGAAGGCCCGCCCACCTGGCGCGAGGCCCGCTGAGCCCCCGAGGAATCTCCCGACCCCCCGCTTGCGCTTTTTCGCCCGTGCGACTAGGTACTGCGCCCTCGCCGCAAGGCGTTGCGCGCCCGTAGCTCAGCTGGATAGAGCATCAGACTACGAATCTGAGGGTCGGACGTTCGAATCGTTCCGGGCGCGCCAGTTTTTCTTCTGACCCCTCCAGCGAGAACCTCCACGTCGTCATCAGCCTCGTCGCCGTTGCCTCGTTCGGCGCGGCGGTGTGCGGGGCCCTCAGTCCATCAGCCAGGGGGCGCCGGGGGTACCCGGTCGTCTAGCTGGCCCAGGGCCAAGCCCGGGGGGGTGTTGAGCGACGCTTAGGCGGGCATCGCCCTCTTCGCCGGCCTGCCCTACACCCGCTCGCCGGTGGGTGAGCTGCGCGGGCAGCCGCCCCAGGCCCCGCAGGCCTAGGCGGCGGCGGCGCGCGACTGGACCGCCGAGCCCTGCGCATCAAGGCTTCGGGAAGGCGCCGCAATACTGTCGCCGCCCTCCAGCGCCGAGGATAGGTTCAAGGTTGCAATGAGTTGCCCGGCGACGACCCGATCGCCTTCACGCACGTGCACGCTGGACACGATCCCGCCCTGGCGCGCGGCCAGCCGGATCATCCCGGCTTGAGGCGTCAGCCAACCGGCGACGGTCTCCTTGCGGGCATAAGAGGCTGTCACTGCGAACGTTGCCCCGCCGATCACCACAGCAAACATCAGCCCGGCAAGGAGCTGTGACGAAAGGGAAGACGCCAGTACCACGTCTCCCGCGAGGCGACGTGTGGCGTAGGCGATAGCTTCCTTACGAAAAAGACCGTGCACTGACGTTGTAAGACCTTGTTGATCAAATTTCGAAATTTTTGCATCTTGACGGCTTGATAGGCGAGAAGCAATTCTGAATATGCGATCGGGGCGGCGCGCAGCTTTCTATCACAAGTTGCGCATCGGTTGAGGTGTATAGTTCTCTATCGAGAATTGTGGCCCAGATCGTGCCCGTGTTTGTTCAACAGTAGGAGAACTCTACGATGGCACTATCGTGTGGCGTTCATGACAATTTTATTTCACATACGCGTCAATCAAGTCAGACTGATATTCGCGAGTTAGACAACAATGAAATTGCATTAGTAAGTGGACAATTTGCCGCAGCAGCAGCGGCACCTTTACTATACACTATAGCGGAGTACATCGCCATCGGCGCTTGTGCTGTCGGTACAATATTGATTGCAAAAGAATTTAGTTATCCGTATGGTTACAATAATTCAAGGGACTATCATTACGTACCGGAAGCAGTACCAAGCCCTCCGACAGACTGGGACAACTGGAAGGAAAGTCCTCGCCTTGTTCCGCAACGGTGTTATTAATCTCCTACCCGTACCCGCCTTTCTAATTACGGGTTTCTTCCGGCGCTTCATTGGGCTTCGGACTCTGACAGCGCCGCAGCGAGCTGGGGTCCAAGGAAAAGACTTAGATATTTAACATAACAGGCAGTCTGACAGGATCATAAAATGACCAATGCAGCAGCAGATATCCGCGAAATGACTTCCGATGAGATTTCGGATGTGAGCGGAGGAGTAGAAGGCGTAACGGTATTTTTAGCTATGTTAGCTCTTTACGCTGCGGCCTCTAAGTACTGGTATGATGCAGGAAAAGCAGCAGCCGAGAGAGATAATCGAGCAGACGAAAAATATCTAAAGGAAAATGAAAAGTACAGGCAGGGCCAGCAGGAGTGGGGAGCCCCACCACAATAGGTATAGAGTTTGAGTGAAAGGGGGTCTGTTCGAGAGGCAGACCCCCTATTTTCGTCATTTTAGATTTTACAGTCTTAGATTAGCGAGAAAAATTGAAGTATCTTCTTGAGCACTCCCTGACCTGAAGGAATTGCGAGGAATTCCCAAGGCGTACGGTTTCGCAGTTGCGCTGCGTGTGGGTACGGGAAGCTAGCCTGCAGGAGCAGGTTGCGGTTCGGCGTCTGCGCCGTCGGTGCCACCCCCCGGCGGTCGCTGGCGCTCAGGCAGCGGGACCTGCGGCCCGGCGGGCCTGCGTTTTTTCGCCCGTGCGGCTAGGTGGCGCGCCCGTAGCCCAGCTCGATAGAGCATCAGACTACGAAACTGAGGGTCGGACGTTCGAATCGTTCCGGGCGCGCCATTTCGGTTTAGAACCGAGACCTGCCGGCAGAGGCAGCTTCAAGGCCAGAACGCGACGTGAGTGTTCGCAGCCGTTCGGTTGGCGGGTAAGCAAAAACCAGCTCTTTCGAGCCGTAAGACTTGGCATAGCCCCGCCTAGCCATTGAACCTTTAATCGAAAGTGGGCTGGAAGAAATTCAGGCACTCCTGCCGAATTCTTGACTCACCGAATTAGGCGTCGATCGTGATCAGTTCCTTCGGAGCAATCAGCACACCGTTCTCGACGACAAGTACGCGATCAGCTCGGCAGAGCAAGGCTGGTCTGTGGGCTACGATAATTCGTGTGATCGGAAGTTGTGCGACCAGATCCGCGATGAGTTCTTCAGTTGCAACGTCCAGATTGGCGGTACCTTCGTCGAGGATCAGGATGCGTGGCTGTCGATAAAGGGCGCGGGCTAGCAGTACCCGTTGTTTCTGGCCGCCGGAGAGGGTGGAGCCCATGTCGCCGACCAGCGACAGATACTGCATCGGCATCCGGCTGATGTCCTCATGCACTTGGGCGGCCATGGCAGCGCCTTGGACCCGGGCCATATCAAGATCCGGGTCGAAGAAAGCTATGTTGTCAGCGATGGTGCCCGACAGTAGCCGATCGTCTTGGGCCACGACCCCAACATATTCGCGCCAAGACCTCCACAGGTCGGGCGTTGCTGTATGACCGTCCAGGGTGATCATGCCGCCGGTCGGTTGACGCAGACCCAGCATGAGCTTCAGCAAGGTCGTCTTGCCCCCCCCGGAGGCTCCGGTAATGGCCAGAAACTCTCCGGGCTGAACTTCGAGATTCAAACCTTGAAGGATGGTTCGGTCGGCGGCACCGTACTGGAAGTCGATGTCCCGGAGACTCATAGCCCCGCGCACGTCAAGGCGGGCCGGCGGGCCGGTCGACGACGTCTCGACCTCGGCAGTGACGATGTCGGCCAGCCGATCGAGGTGCAAGTCCAAAAATCTGAACTGAATGGCTTGATTTATCAGGGCGTTTGCTCGGTCCGTAAAGGTCTGGCGGAACGACATGAAGGCGAACAACATGCCGACCGAGAAGCCGTCGCCCGCCAGGATGGTGCGAGCGCCTAAGTAGATGACGATTATTGACTGCAGGCCCGTCACCAGCCCCTGAGTGAAGGACAGTGAGATCTGGAGCTTGCCCACGGTGACGGCGATATTAATGACATTGGCGTAAAGATTGCGCCATGAGCTTTCGCGCTCGACCTCACGGCCCATGACCTTGATCGTCGTGGCGGCACGGACCGTCTCCATGATGTGGGATCGTTCCCGGGCGGTCTCGATGATCTGTTCTTCGGTTCGGGCCCTCAGGGCCGGGAACAGGGCGAAGGCCAGACCCAGGTTTATCGCTACGGCCCCAACGACGACCGCCGTTAGCATCGGCGAATATAAGAGCAGGATAATGATCGCTACGATCGCCATCAGTCCGTCGATGATGGCCGCGATGACGCCGTGGGTTAGCACGTCCTGGATCGCTGAAGCCGAACCCATTCGTGAAATAATGTCACCGACGTGGCGCTTTTCAAACCAGTCGCTGGGTAGGCGCATCATGTGCCGCACCAGATTGCCGACCATCTGAAAGCTGAGCATCTGACCGAACACCTGCAAGGCCCAAGCCCTTAAGGCCTCGATCGTCGCCTGGATGATAACCAAGGCGCCAAAACCGATCGCCAGCACGGTTAACAGGTTGCGATCAGCGCGGAAGATTGCCTCATCCACCACCAACTGCATCTGGAACGGCATGGCGAAAGCCGCGACCTGAAGTGCCAACGACAGGCCCAGGATCTGGAAGAAGGCGGGCCAGAAGCCGACCATGCGGGACCAGAGGCTGGTCAGCTTGACTGGTGCGCGGGCGGTAACCTTCTCGAAGGTGTTGGACGGGCTCAGCTCCAGCGCCACACCCGTAAAATGCTTCGACAGATCGTCCAGGGTATAGGTACGAGCACCTAGGGCCGGGTCGTGGATCACGGCCTTGCCATTCGCGAGCGACTTCAGGACGACGAAATGGTTCAGGTCCCAGTGCAGGATCGCGGGCAGTCGCACCTTGTGTAGCGCCGACAACTCGACCCGCAGGGCGCGGGGCGCAAGCCCCAGACTGTCGGCGAACCCCATAATGCTGCGCAATGTCGCGCCGGACATCGACAGGGTGAACCTCTGGCGTAGACCATTGAGATCGACATCATGGCCGTGATACTGGGCGATCATGGCCATACAAGCGAGACCACATTCGGCAGCCTCCGCCCCCTGGATGACAGGCAGCCGTCGGCGTCGGGCAAAGTTCAGTTCTGATGGAATTTTCATCAACGCTTCCCGGCGGCAAATAGCGGGTCCAGCAACCATTCCAGCAACGACCGTCGGTCAATCACCACGTCGGCGCTCAACAGCATGCCAGGCTGAAGCGGTAGGTTCTCGCCATAGGCTGCGACGCTGTCTTTGGCCAGTTTGACCCGGACGCGGAACACCGGCTCTTGGACCTGAAGACCGGGGATTGAGACCTCGGCCGGGGCCAGCACCGTGCGAGAAACCGAGGTCACGACGCCCTGTCCTGTCCCGAACTTCTGATACGGGAAGGCCTGGTACAACAGGCGCACCTCCTGGCCCTCGCGCACGAAGCCAGCCGCCCGTGAGGGGGCATAGAGCTCAGCCTCAAGGGCGGAGTCGCCAGCGGTCAGGACGGCGACAGCAGCCCCGGGGGCAACGGTCTGGCCCGCATAGACCGGTAGAGCCGCCACCCGGCCCGCCACGGTGGCGACAACCACATAGCGGCCTTGGGCTTCGGTCTGGGTCGCCTGCTGGTCCAAACCAGCCCGGGTCGAAGCCGCCTCAGCGCGGGCGGACTGAAGGTCGATCGGGATCGCAGCCAGGCGAGCATTCACTTCACCAATCTCACGCTCGTACCCCAGCGCCTGCGACGACAGGGTCGAGGCCTCCTGCTCAACCTGCAGCGCGGCCGAGCGGCGGGCCTCCAGCTCGCGACGGGGCAGGAAGCCCTGGGCCGCCATGGTCTCGGCGCGCGTGACCTCAGCGCGGGCCAAAGCCAGCCGTTCCCCCTGCAAGCCGATCCTGCGGCGGGTTTCCGCCAGTTCCCGGCTGATGGCAGCACGACGCGCGATCATCTGACGCTGCTCCGCACCCAGTGCGGCCTGGGCGGCGGCGGCGCGCGATTGAGCCGCCGAGCCCTGCGCATCAAGGCTTCGGGAAAGCGCCGCAAAACTGTCGCCGCCCTCCAGCGCCGAGGATAGGTTCAAGGTTGCAATGGGTTGCCCGACGACGACCCGATCGCCTTCACGCACGTGCACGCTGGACACGATCCCGCCCTGGCGCGCCGCCAGCCGGATCATCCCGGCTTGAGGCGTCAGCCAACCGGCAACGGTCTCCTTGCGGGCATAGGAGGCTGTCGCCGCGAACGTTGCCCCGGCGATCACCACAGCAAACATCAGCCCGGCGAGGAGCTGTGACGAAAGGGAAGACGCCAGCACCACGTCACCCGCGAGGCGACGTGTGGCGTAGGTGATAGCTTCCTTGCGAAAAAGACTGTTCACTGACGGTGTAGACCTATGTTGCTGAAGTTTTACAATTCGCCATGTTGACAGCATCGTAAGTGGGAAACAATTCTAGATTTCCGATCCGGCTCGTGTGGACTTTACAACCTAGGAGGACGCAATGGCGAATTTAGTTGTCGGGTTATGTGACAATTTGGTTTCAGGTACGATTCAGTCAGAGATGAGTGATCTGCGCGTTCTAGACGAAGATGAAGTCGAGTTGGTAAGCGGGCAAGGCGCTGTATTGATTGGAGTGACCCTTCTTGTTGTAGGTGTAGTGATTGGAGTTGGAGTCGGTTACTGGATAAACCGGGATCCTCCCCTTGAACCTCCGCCGCCCCCGCCCGTATCCTCGGGCTGGGTAAACCCCCATTCGGTGTTTCCGATGACGGGGTACTGACGTCACTTCATAGGACTTGGGGCTCTGACCGCGCCGCAGCGGGCGTGGATCCCATGAGGAAACTTGGCATTCTTACACAACAAACATTCTGGAAGGATCAAGAAATGAACAGTGCATCAGCAGATATTCGTGAAATGACTCACGAGGAGATTTCAGATGTGAACGGGGGCGATGGGGGTTTGACTTTTGCTCTCGTCGCTGCCGGTATCGGAGTACTTGGTTTAGGTCTTAAATTGGGTTATGATGCGGGGAAAGATCTCGCCAATTGGTACAACCGTCGAGACCAGGAAAAGCGTGCCGCAAATCCCGAAAGATAAACAGGAAAATCATATTCAGGGATTGCAGGGTTGAAAAACTGCACTGAAATAGAGACATAGGTTTAGCGAAAAGGGAGGTCTGTTCAAAATAACAGATCTCCCACTTTTCATGAGTTTCACGTATGCCATACCCTGCCGGGCGCTGGCGCCGAGGCAGGGCAAACTCCGGACCGGCCCGCTAGCGCTCTTTCACCCTTACGGCGAGGTCGAGCGCCCTCGCCGCAAGGCGGTGCGCGCCGCCAGCTCAGCTGGATAGAGCATCAGACTACGAATCTGAGGGTCGGACGTTCGAATCGTTCCGCGAGCGCCATTTTTTCTTCTCACCCCTCCCTTAGAAACCGCCACGTCATCATCAGCCTCGGTGCCGGTGACGCGTTCGGCGCAGCCGTGTGCAGGGCCCTCATGTCCATCAGCCAGAGGTCGCCGGGGGCGCCGGTCAGCTCCACCACTTCGATGGGCACGCCGTCGGCCTCGCCCAGGGGGCCGGGGGCGGCGGGGCGGTCGGGGTGGACCGGGTCCATCAGGCGGGCGAAGGGCGGCAGGGGGCGCAGGCGGGCCTTGATGGCCTTCGACCTCAGTTCGCCCTCATCATTCAGCAGGCGGTGAGAGCCGGCAGCGACGAGGGTTCCGCCCGCTCCCGGGCCGACCGGCGACAGGAAGGTGAAGACCTGCACCCCGGGGCAGCCCGCCTGGGG
>Ga0114972_10003644_pt1 | contig 11524 bp, 7 predicted proteins | sample M_140807_EF_Meta_FD_87354 | JGI IMG/M metagenome (GOLD analysis project Ga0114972, IMG submission 87354) | Freshwater microbial communities from Lake Montjoie, Canada to study carbon cycling - M_140807_EF_MetaG | ecosystem: Environmental > Aquatic > Freshwater > Lake | place: Lake Montjoie... | reverse complement strand
GACCTTTTTTCTCGGGAGATCGGCTTTTTTTCTCGGGAGATCGACCTTTTTTCTCGGGAGATCGGCTTTTTTTCTCGGGAGATCGACCTTTTTTCTCGGGAGATCGACCTTTTTTCTCGGGAGATCGACCTTTTTTCTCGGGAGATCGGGCTTTTTTCTCGGGAGATCGGCTTATTTTCTCGGGAGATAGGCCTACTTCATGACAACTTTCCAGACAAATGATCATTCTCATCGATCACTTCAAGTGCGTATATCAACCAGCAAACCCCAATCCGCGAATCGCCCGCCCAGTGAGCCCGATATGCCAATCGCGTGAGGCAACGCCTTATACGCGACGCGACACACGATACCCGAAAGTTTCCTTGCTATCACGGCGTTTTTTGCCTTTTCTATTCAAGTAAGCCACCCGCGTGATATCACCTTGCGGGTGCCTACTATTATAATCTGTTGTGCAAGTATCTGGGAAGTCACGTAACCTACAACACACTTTCATCTATGAATCATACACCCAATTGGGGTCTAGTTGAAGACGCCCTAGAGCATCTGATGCGTTCTGATGGATCCTTTGACCGCAGAGTAGAAAGCGACGCTCATCCATCGCCTGGAATCAAGTCGGCATATGGGCCTGTGTTTCTACGCAAGGAATCGAGTTTTGTAACTGCCTCTGGCGGTAGCGAAGGCGTGCTCGCGATGAAGATACTCGCTTTTGCTAATCACCGTGAATACGGAACCGTCGTGATCCCTATAGTTGCCACTGCCTTTGGTCGGTTCGAGGATTGCGTGGCAGAGATAGTGACCGAGCAGTTTCACTTGCACTATCTCGCAATAGCTGGTTGTTTGACTGCAAGTCCCCATACGATTCTTTTCCGGTTCTCACTTGAAGGCGCAGATGGCGCCCAGCCGTGGATGGCGCACTCAGGACGCCTAATCGTCAGTCAAGATGGCGCAGAGAGACTGTATAACCGTGTTTCGACAACTGGGATTGAAACTCAATTAATCAGTTCGATAGCGTTAGAGATGTCGCCGGCCTCCTATCACCGCTGTTACATTTCAGCGGCAATGTCCCCAGACGGCGCATTAAGTGCTAGTGTGATGCTCGACGACCAGAAGCTTCCGAAAGCCACGTCGCAGTTTGAAGCGATGGCGCGTGCGATCTTCGACGACACGGCAGAGTCAGGACATTTTCGTAGGTTTTTACTCCTCGCACCAGGGACTCCAATAGAATAGCACAACAAGTCGTGGCTCCTAACGGGCCATAATCCACTCAATCTCCTTCCATTTTCCTTTCAATCGCTCCCGTAGGAGCACTCAAACGTTGCAAAGAAAAAGAACCATGAAACTCGCACTAGCACTCCTCGCCACGATGGTGACTTCCGTATCTGCGTCTCTCCTCGGATTGACCTCTGTGAAGCAACCGCTCTACCTCATTGGTACCGACTCGGATCCAGTGATCCGCATCGCCGATGTGCCGTTTGTGACAAGGTGGTCGGATCCCGAATGGAGATTCACCGCTATTTGCCGACCCTTTGTTCCCGCGACAGATGGTTCGTGGAAAGAACCACAAGATGTCAACCTTGCCTCGCTTTATGGGATCACGGTTGTCGGCACCTCCAGAAAGGATTCCGTGGATATCGAAGTTGTTATTGACGCATCCAGGGCTGCGGTGCCACCTCGCTGCCCATTCACAGTCGAGCAGGTTGTGGATGCCGTCACGACATGCGTGAAGCTCATGTATCCAGCGAAACCGAAGGAAGAGGGAAAGCTGGAAATAAAAGTCATCTCCCCAAAGGAACAAAAATAGTTTCACTTTTGGGCGCACTGGAGTAATTAGAAGTCCGGCATCTTCGACACACATTTCGAGACACGTAACATTCAGCCACATGGAAAATGACGAATGAATCCAAACAACAATTGATCGTCTGGTGGGTCTTGTGGGCTGCCATTTTGTCCGGCTTGTTCGTGATCTATCACTATTTGGGCGGCACCGCGGCACCGTCGCGCTCTCCATCCCGGGATTCTTTGAGCTGGCTGGCGGGACTCGCACCGTTTGCGATATGCTTGATCATCAGGTGGTTGGTCCTCCCGCGGATCGGAAATGCTCAGGCTGCCCTTGCTTTGTTCATCTTCGGACTCGCGATTGCGGAAGCAACCTGCTTTCTCGGGCTTTTCATTTTTCCGGCACACAGGCAGGAGCTTTTTGCACTGAGCGTGCTCGGCATCGTCCAGTTTTTCCCGCATTTTGCGCGCCGCTTCTATGCATCGGACGACAAACGCCCCAACGCCTGACGCGAAAGAGCGCTGCGCCCATCGCGGAACAAGCCGGGAGCGATGGGAGTCGTTCTCCTACGCGTCTAGTGCACGTGACTTGAAACCGCAACGTTGGGTAGCCTGATCCAACCATGGATGCCCCTCAAAGGAGGGCACATCGGCCCCGGCATCCATTCAGGGAAAACATGCGCCTCCGCTTCTTGATACGGCAATCAAGTTAGGGAAATGATTGACAAGGAATGTCGCAATCAAAAGGCAGGGAACGATCTCCGAGCGTTCCGGTGGGGGACGGTCGCGAATCACCCTTACGTGATCTACCTTCACCCCACGCTATCGTTCGCCAAGAAAGCGAGTGAGTCAGGAAGGTCCTTCGACAGTCACCAACCCAGTTCAAAAGGCAACGATCGCGGTGCTATGGCATGTTCATTCGCGAAAATCCGCGTCCGGCAGGATGCCGAACGCAGCCTGCGGGACGCAGGCGCTCCCGGGTGAGAAATATCCCTGGCTTGATCGCCCTCCGCTTCCTGAGGGAAAAGAATCATTGGCATGAAAGTTCGCCGTGTGTATGGTCCGGACCTTGAGGAGCACATGAAGGCGCATTTCCCTATCGACAGCCATACCGCAGCGTTGGAAGCCGCACCCGTGGCGAGGGGAATGGTGTATGAAACCCGCAAGCTCCGCAAGGTCTATCAAATGGGCGCGCTGGAACTGGTGGCGCTGCACGGAGTGGATTTGCAGCTGAATGCCGGGGAGTTGATTTGTTTGCTCGGAGCCTCGGGCAGTGGCAAATCGACTTTGTTGAACATACTCGGCGGCCTCGACCTGCCAACCTCGGGCGAGCTGATTTACAAAGGCTGGCGGCTGGATGGCGCGGAGGACATCACCCTGACCATGTTCCGCCGCAATTGCGTGGGATTTGTTTTTCAATTTTACAACCTGATCCCTTCTCTAACCGCCCGCGAAAACATCGCATTGATCACCGCCATTTCGCAAAACCCGATGACGCCGGAGGAAGCGCTGGAGATGGTGGGCCTCGGCGAACGCATGGACCATTTTCCCTCGCAATTGTCGGGCGGCGAGCAGCAGCGCGTCGCCATCGCCCGGGCCATCGCCAAACGACCGGAGGTGCTGCTGTGCGACGAGCCGACCGGGGCGCTTGACGTGACAACCGGCATCGCCGTGCTCGAGGCGATTGAACGCATCAATCGCGAACTGGGAACCTTGACGGTGATCATCACCCACAACGCCGTGATCGCGGAGATGTCCGACCGGGTGTTGCACCTGTCCGACGGAAAAATCATCAACATCGAAACGAACCGCACGCGGCTGCCCGCTTCGCAGTTGAAATGGTAGAGGGAAACTGATGGACCCGCTTGACCGCAAATTGCTGCGCGAACTGGGCCGCATGAAAGGCCAGATTCTTGCCGTCAGTCTGGTGATGGCCTGCGGCCTGACGATGATGATCATGACCCGCAGCCTGATCCTCACGCTGGAATCGACGCGGGAAGCCTATTACCAGCAATTCGCCTTTGCCGATGTTTTTGCCTCTGTGAAAAGAGCCCCGCTCGCCGTGGCGGATCGAATGGCCGCAATACCCGGCGTGGCTGCGGTGGAAGCGCGCGTGGTGGTCGATGTTTCCCTTGATCTTCCCGAACTTGCCGCTCCGGCGACGGGTCACATCGTTTCGCTGCCCGAGGACGGCTCTGCTCAGAAACTGAACCGGGTGGTGCTGCGCAGCGGACGTTTCCCCCGACCGGATGAACGACGCGAAGTGGTGCTCGGGGAATCATTCGCCACCGCCAACCAATTGCAACCGGGCGATTCGTTGATTGCCGTGATCAACGGTCGCAAGGAAACGCTGGAAATCTGCGGCATCGGATTGTCGCCGGAATTTGTTTTCGAAGCACGGGCCGGTGAAACCCTGCCCGATCACAAGCGCTTCAGCGTGATCTGGATGAACTATCGCGCGCTGGCGGTGGCCTACAACATGGACGGCGCGTTCAACGATGTTTGCATCGATCTCGCCCCCGGCGCGCCGTCCGCACCGGTGATCGAGGAAATGGACCGCCTGCTCGACAACTACGGTGCCGGTGGGGCCTTCACGCGCAAGGAACAGCCGTCGGCCCAGCGGGTGGACGATGAAATCCGCGTGCTGCGGTCGCTTTCCTACATTTATCCGCTGGTGTTTTTGAGCGTCGCTTCGTTCATGGTCAATGCAGTGCTTTCCCGTTTGGTGCGATTGCAGCGCGAACAGATCGCGCAAATGAAGGCGCTGGGGTATTCATCCTGGATGGTGGGCCTTCACTATCTCAAATATGTCGCGGTGACGGGTCTGATCGGCACCGTGATCGGCGGCACCGGCGGATATTTGTTAGGTTCGAAGCTGCTGGAAATGTATGTGCAGTTTTTCGCATTCCCCTCGCTGGTTTTTCAAATGGACTTCGGTGCGCTCGGCATCGCCATCGCCATCAGCATGGGTTCGGCGGTGCTGGGCGTGCTCGCGGTCATCCGCCAGGCGGTGAGAATGCCACCTGCGGAGGCGATGCGACCCGAGCCACCGGCGGATTTCAAACCGTCGATGCTCGAACGCATCGGCCTGTCGGGATTTTTCACACCGGCTTTCCGCATGGCCTTGCGCAACATCGAACGCCGTCCGTGGCAGGCTTTTTTCACCTGCTGCGGACTGGCATTGGCCACCGGATTGATGGTTCTTCCCGGTGCGATGAGCGACAGCATCGATCACCTGCTGACCTTTCAATGGAACAGCGCGCAGCGGCAGGATGTGATCGTGTTTCTCAACGAGCCGTCCTCGAAAAAAGGACTTTACGATCTCGGCCATCTGCCGGGCGTGACCCGCGCGGAGCCGATCCGCAGCATCGGCGCGCGCTTGAAATTCGGCCATCACCAACGCAAGTTGTCCATCACCGGCATTCCCCGCGATGCGGACTTGAACCGGTTGCTGGATGAAAACGAGCACCCGATTGTCATGCCCGACGAAGGCCTGTTGATGTCGTCGATTCTCGCGGAAATCCTCGGGGCGCGGATCGGCGACGAGGTGCAGGTGGAAATGCTGGAAGGCCGGCGTGCGGTGGTCAACGTGCCGATCCGCGGACTGATTACCGATTTTGCGGGTGTCGCGGCCTACATGGACATCAACGCGCTGCAGCGGATTCTCAAGGAGGGCGACACCGTCAATGGAGCTTATCTCGCGGTCGATCACAATCGATGGGACGAATTCATGCGCAAGCTGAAGGACACTCCGCGCGCCGCATTTGTGATGGTGAAAAGCGACCAACTGGCGGCGTTTCGCGACACCACGGGAAAAAGCATCGGCATGCTCCGCACGATGTATTTCATCCTGGCGGTGATCGTTTCATTCGGCGTGGTCTACAACAACGCGCGCATCGCCCTATCGGAACGCAGCCGCGAGCTGGCGACTCTTCGGGTTGTCGGCTTCAGCCTTCCCGAGGTGCGCGGCGTGCTGGTCGGTGAACTCGCGACATTGGTGCTGCTCGCCCTGCCGGTCGGCCTGCTGTTTGGTCGTGGTCTGGCGCTTTTCATCATGTCTTCGTTCAGCACCGAGACCGTGCGACTGCCGATCGTGATCAGCACCGCAACGTATTCCATCGCCGCGATTGTCGTTTGCAGCGCCGCCATCGCCTCGTTTGCCTTGGTCAGCCGCTTGCTTGGCAAACTTGATCTCGTTGGTGTCTTGAAAGCGCGCGATTGATCGACTATCCTTTCCCCGCATTCCATGGCAACACAAGTCACACCTCCCTCTGAAGCCAGCGCCCCGTGGGCCAGCAAACGCGTGCCGATCGGCAAACACCTGGTTCGTCGCATGCTTTCCTGGCTTGGCATCATTTCACTAATCGCCCTGGTCGTGTGGGGATTGTGGCCGAAACCGATCATCATTGAGACAGGCGAGGTTTTTCGTTCGCCGCTCACCGTGCGGATTTCCGAAGAAGGAAAAACGCGCGTGCGCAATCGGTATGTCATGGCCGCACCTGTCGCGGGAAAAATGCGACGCGTGATGCTCAAACCGGGCGATGCCGTGGAGGCGGACAAAACCATTCTCACGGTGATCGAACCGGTGGCCGCTCCGTTGCTCGACCCGCGGGCGCGCGCACAGGCGGAAGCGGTGGTTGCGATGCAGGAGGCGGCGCGGAAAAAAGTCAACGAATCGTTGGACGCGGCGCGCACGCTGCAGAAGCGCGCGGAGTCCGAGCGCGATCGCATCCGCGCGGTGAAGAGCGAAGGCATGATATCGATGAGCGACCGCGATCGCATCGAGGCCGAAGCCTCGGTGAAAGCCGCGGAGGTGCGGGCGATGGAGTTTTCGCTGCAAGTGACCGAATACGAATTGGCGCAGGCCCGTGTCGTGCTTGAACGACCCGACACCATCACCACCGGCAATCTCGTTGAAGTGAAATCACCGGTCCGCGGCGTTGTGCTCAGGGTGATGCAGGAGAGTGAAACCGTTGTCAATGCCGGCATGGCCATCCTGGAAATCGGCGACCCGACCGACATCGAGATCGAATCTGAAATCCTTTCGCGCGACGCGGTGGCCATCAAACCCGGCGACTCCGTGGACATCGAGCAATGGGGTGGCACAACACCGCTGAAGGGCCGGATCCGCCGTGTCGAGCCCGCCGCATTCACCAAAATTTCCGCCTTGGGCGTGGAAGAGCAACGGGTCATCGTGCTCAGCGATCTCATCGACATGCCCGCCGCCGCCCAAACGTTGGGTGATCGATTCCGCGTGGAAACCCGCGTCGCGATCTGGCACTCCGACGACGTCTTGATCGTTCCCTCGGGCGCGCTGTTCCGGGCGGGCAACGAGTGGAAAACCTTCGTCTATCGAAACGGTCGGGCATGCCTGACTCTTATCGAAGCCGGGCATTCGGATGGTCGGTTGACCGAAGTTCTCAAGGGCTTGCAAGCTGGCAACAAAGTCCTGCTGCATCCTCCCGACACCGTGAAAGACAACTCGCAGGTTGCCGAGCGCGGCACGAAATAGGCACAGCGGGTGCATGATGATATCGTTTGCCACGTCTGCAACGGCGCGCAATCTGTTCTTCGCTTTTCATGCCTCGAGCATTTGCAGAATCGTGGTGAAGCGGTGGTTTTGCCACATGCCGAATTCGCCGCGATTTTGCAGTCGCGCCTGATAGGCGGCGGGACTGTGGATGCCGCAGAGATAGCGGGCGAGCTGCAATGGCGTGCCGAGAGCCGCGTGATGTTCGTCGCGCAGCGCCAGCATCGCGGCCCATTCGTCCGCGGGCATGGGAGCGGTGGGGCGATCCGGCATGCGCAGGGGTTTGCCGCCAAGGCACAGGTCGCATGTTCCGCACGGCGTTTGCGATTTCACGCCGAAATAATCACTGAGAAAACGGACCCGGCACTTGCGCGATTCGGCATATTTCACCACCGAGCGGATGCGTGCGAATTCGAACTGCGCCCGCGCTTCAAATCGCTCGGTGATGTTTTCAATGACCAGCGCGATCGAAGCGTCCCATTTTTTGTTCATGAGAAACACTTCGCGCAAGCCCCGTTGCTCAAGGCGGATGTCGCCCGCATCGGCGAGGTCGGTGATGATTCGCAGCGCGATCTCGCGTGAAATCCCGGTGCTTGCGGCGATTTCATACAGTTTGAAATGCAGTGATCCGTAGGCGGATTCGGCGGCACCGAAGAGGTTTCGCACGAGTGATTTTTCCTTTCGCGCACAGCCGGCGACCATTTGATCCAATGTCCGCAACGGCTTGACGCGCAGGTGGCAATGAAACGATCCGCTGCGACTGATGATGCCGTCGAGTTCCAAAAAGGCGAGCACCGTGCGGACGGTTTCCTCGCGCATGTCGTGGGTGACCGCAAGTTCATAGGGCGAAATCGCGAAGGACCTGCCGGGCACGGCAAGCCGCAGGATTCGGTCGAGCAGGTTTTTCAGCGCGGCCCGCGACGGTGTCGATCCATGAATGAAGTTCTCCAGCGTGCGGGTGTCGGCCGCACAGGCGAAAAGCTCGCAGTGCGAAGGCAGTCCGTCGCGCCCGGAGCGTCCGATCTCCTGGCAGTAGCCTTCCAGGCACTTCGGCAGGTGATAGTGAATGATCATGCGGATGTCCGCTTTGTCGATACCCATTCCGAAGGCGATGGTTGCTACTATGATCCTCGTAGTATTGCGCATGAAGCCGTCCTGTGCCAGCGAGCGCATTTCCGGGGTCAGACCGGCATGGTAGGATTTCGCGGCGAAACCCTCCTTTTGCAACATCGTGGCGATGCGTTCGGTATCGTTGCGGGTGGTGGCATACACGATGGCCGGACCGCGGGAGTCGCGCAGTTTTTCCACGAGCAAGGCGTCCTTTTCCCCGTCCGTGCAGGCAGTGATCCGCAGTTGGAGGTTGGGACGGTGCAAGTCCGCCTGGAAGTGCGCGGATTTGGCAATTCGGAATCCCTTGCGGATGTCGCGCGCCACCCCGCTGGTTGCGGTGGCCGTGAGTGCCAGGATGCAGCCGACTCCCAATCGCCGGCTCAGCGCGGCGATTTTCAAATAATCGGGCCGGAAGTTGTGACCCCATTCGGAAATGCAATGTGCCTCATCGATCGCCAGCAGCGGAATTTTCACCCCCTTCAGTCGCTTGCGGAATGCGGAGGCCGCGAGTCGTTCGGGGGAGAGATACAGCAGGCGCAGTTCGCCCGCATGGATTTTCGAAAAAATCTCCTCGACCTCGTCATCAGCGAGCGTGGAATCAATGCGCGCCGCCGGAATGCCCAGCCCCTGGAGTTTTTCCACCTGGTCTTTCATCAATGCGATCAGCGGGCTGACCACCAGCGTCAAACCATCGAGCAGCAATGCCGGCACCTGATAACACAGGGATTTTCCCGCACCGGTCGGAAAAACGGCCAGCGCGGATTTTTGCTCCAGCACGCTGCGGATCACCGGCTCCTGCAATCCGCGAAACGCCTGAAGGCCGAAAAACTCGCGCAGCACCTGCTCGGCTGTTCTGGCTGCATGCGAATTCGACATCCGCAGCACACTACAAAGAACAACGCGCGGCGGTCAATCATGGCATTTCATGCCGCAGGGGAAATTTGTCCTTGAAAATTGGCATTGTATATGCAATGAATGAACCGTCAGAGTTCGCATTCATGCAAAAAATCCGATACCCGGGGCATCGCGGTGGTTTTACGCTCATCATGAGTGTGGCGTTGCTGTTCCTCATTGCCTTGTTGGCCATTGGCATGCTGAGCATGTCATCGATCGAGTTGCGGCGCAGCAGCCAGTCCGGCGCGGCGGCGATCGCGCGGTCGAACGCCCGGTTGGCCTTGATGCTCGCGATCGGCAATTTGCAAAAGCAGTTGGGGCCCGACCAGCGGGTTTCGGCACCGGCGTCGCAGGGCGGTGATCTGCCGCAGCGCCATTGGACGGGCGTGTGGAGCACCCGTGCGGCCGACGGCAAGTCGCTGTGGCGGCGCGATGATGCCAATGGCGGCTTGATCGACAGCCGGGGCAGTGATTGGAAGCGGGATCAGAAAGTCTTGAACTGGCTGGTGAGCGGCAATGAGATCGCGCGCAATCATTTGCCCAGCGGGGAACTGGCGAGCGGCGCTTCGGTGCTGTTGGTGGACAAGGGTTCCTTGGGCGACAAGGCCAGCGACGGAGATCTTGTCAAAGCGCCTCTCGTTCGGGTTGCCTCGAATCCCGGTCAAAGCGGTCATTTTGCCTACTGGGTTGGCGATGAGGGAATCAAGGCGAACGTGGCAACGGTGAACGCGTATGAAGGCAAAAAACCCGATCCCAACGCGCCTGGCGACGGTGGTTATTTTGCCTTGCTCAATTCGCAGGAGGCCGATGCCGCCGCCGCGCTCGGTGGAAATTCGATCGTGAATCCGGCCCGGGCCCGGGTCGTTTCCCAGCGGCAATTGGAGTTGCTAGAAAATGTAGGAAAAGATGTCGCGGGGCCGGCGTTTCACAACATCACCACCCATTCGCGCGGCGTGTTCTGCAATGTTCGCGAGGGCCGGTTGAAAAGGGACCTGACCGCCTTCATTGAATCGAAGAATTCCTTCCCCGACCTAACGAACGCGGGCGCGGTGGTTTCACCGGGATTGAAGGACGCGGACAATCTCGTCGGACCTGCCAACGCCGCGGTGGCCGCAACGGAGGGCATCGATTGGGTCAGCAGCCGGCACAAGACCACCTCGCCACGTTTTGCTTTGATCCGCGAGTGGGCGGGCCTTTCCGCGGGGATTCCCATGAAAAACGATGCGGTGGTGGCCTCGGTGGAACCCAAAGCCGAAGTCACGCCGAAGATCAATACCAGCGCGGAGGTGGCTTCGGCGAATTACAAACCGGCGAGCATCGCGAACTACAGCCTGTCGAGTCTCGCGCCGATCATTTGCGAAGCGACAACGCAATGGACCTACAGTTATTACCTCAATCCGCAAGTGACCAACGGACTCTATCAGTACCGACGACACGTGTATCCGCGGGTCGTTTTGTGGAATCCCTACAATGCCCGCATCAGGATGAAACCGATCCTGGTCATGATGCAGGGAAATGGCCGGCACGAAACGCTCGAAACCTACCAATGGGGACCATTCACCGGCACCGGTCCCGGTGTGTGGTGGAACGACGGCCGCGGCAATGACCTCAGTTTCCCCAATGGCGACCTGGTCAACTCGGCGACGTTCAAGGAGGCTTTTGTCGGGTCGAACTATTTCTCCGTGCCCGAGACGGTTTTCGAACCCGGCGAGTGTCTGGTTTTTTCCGTCGCCAAGGGGATGGAATACGACACCAAAAATCTGGCTAACAATTTGTTGAGTTGCGAGGTTCCGCCGGATGTCGGACGCTGCATCGCGGTCAGCAATGAACTCGTCAACTCCCTCGGTCAGGCGGTCAACGTGAATTATTTCCCGCTGCGCTATCAGTTCAGCGCGTCGGGCAACTCGGTGAGAAACCAGGCCGACGACCAGCGCATCGTTGCCAAGATGCTCGACGGTCGGACATCGGTGACGTTCAACGAGTTCGACAACCTGCCGCAGTTTGCCTATGTATCGTGTTCGTTCCAATACGGCGGCGGGCGCGAACCGCGGTTGGTCCAGCGGGCGAGTTCGTGGCAGAATGTCGAGAAAACAGCCACGCTCAATCCGAAGCCTACGATCCTGCCGGACGTGCGCAGTCGGGAAGGCATGCGGCTGCGTTGGTTCCAGGAACATCCGTCGAACATCGCCAACGCCGGACCGCTCAAAAACACGG
>Ga0114972_10003641_pt1 | contig 11530 bp, 6 predicted proteins | sample M_140807_EF_Meta_FD_87354 | JGI IMG/M metagenome (GOLD analysis project Ga0114972, IMG submission 87354) | Freshwater microbial communities from Lake Montjoie, Canada to study carbon cycling - M_140807_EF_MetaG | ecosystem: Environmental > Aquatic > Freshwater > Lake | place: Lake Montjoie... | reverse complement strand
TTGCGAAGATCCCGCCCAAATCTGATGGTCACCCTGCAAGTGAGGGCGTCTATTTCCATAAATCTGTGATTATCAGTCATATCCGTGCCATCCGTGGCCGGTCAGCGTCCTTTTTAGGTTTAGGCTTATGCAGGCGGCAGCGGCTTCACCCCACCGGCTTCACCCGCCGTGCCAGCCAGAGGCTGATCAGCCCACAGCCCACCGCGATCCAGCCCAGCCAGCCGTAGCCGACTAACGGCCCCTTGTCCCCGCTGCGGGTGACGATCAGGCCGCCGGAATAGCTCACCACGCCGCTGATCAAATCCCGCACGCAGGAGGAAAAACTCATAAAAGCGCCACGCTGGGGAGCGGCCACGGCCAGGCTGGTGATGGCTTGCCCGGGCACGAAGCGGCCGCTGGCAAACACAAAGAAAAACCCCGCCAGCACCATCACCCAACCCAGATCCAGGCGCGGGGCATGGGTCAGCACCATCACCACCACGGAAGCCGCCAGGGTGACAATTGTATAGACCCTGAGCCGTCCGTGCCGGTCGGCCAGCCGCCCGACCAGCGGACCGGTGAAAATAGTCAGGATACCACCTGTCAGATACACCAGAAAGAGATGCTCCTCCGGCACTCCCACATTGGCGACCAGATAAGGGGAAAGAAACGGGATCACCGTAAAATGCGCTCCTACCATCGCCGACATGAAGAGCAGCGCCCACTGCACATTCCGGTCCGAGGCCAGCGCCAGCATCGCCTTGCCGCGGTGACCGGCCGGCACTCCGCTCAGGTGACCGCGCAGCACCGGCACGCCCAGCAGGGCCACCAGCCACATCACTCCTCCCACCGCCGCGATCAGCAGGAACGGCGCTTCCCAATCGAATTTTTGGGCCAGATACAGCCCGCACGGCACGCCCAGGGCAGAGGCCACTGAGAAGGCCGTCATCACAATCCCGATCCCCGCCGCCCGCCGCGCCGGCGGCACCACATCTGACACAATGGTCATCACCAGAGCCCCGGACACCCCGCCAAATCCGCCGCTGAAGATCCGCGCAGCCAGCAGCTCCGCAAAGGTATGGGACAACGCGCAGGCCAGCGTCCCCAGCACAAATCCCGCAAACATCACCAACAGCAGCGGCCGCCGGTCAAAGCGGTCCACAAAAGCCGTCGCCACCAGCCCGACCAAACCCGCACTCCAGGTGTAGGCGGAGACCAGCGAGGCGAACTTCGGGGGATCAATCGCCAACTGCCGCATCAGTTGCGGGCCCATCGGCATCATGATCATGAAATCCATGATATGCGTAAACTGCACCGCCGCGAGAAGCAGGAGCAGCATGCGTTCTGACAAAATAAAGCGGGGCATGGGAAGAAGGGGGCGCAAAAAAGAATCAGGAGCACAGGCGTCCCGCCTGTTCGTCCCCAATCCAGTGTAAAAGCAAAATTGTCAGGAAACCGATCAGGAAGGATTTCCCTCTGGCTTCAATGAACCAAAGAAACGAACAGGCAGGATGCCTGTGCTCCTGGGGGTTATTTCTTTTTGAAGAAATCCGCAAGGTCCCCCAGCTGGTTGGGGGTCGGCTCCACATCATTGGCACGGATCGCCGCTTTTTGCAGGGCGCACAGCTCACTGATCCCCTTTTTTCCCAGGACCATCAGTTTGGCAAATTCCGTCTCCGTGAAGGTGCTTTCCTCGCCCGCGCCCTGGATTTCCACGAACTCCCCGCTCTCCGTCATCACAAAGTTGAAGTCCACTTCCGCGTCCTTGTCCTCAAAGTAGTTTAAATCCAGCAGCGCCTCGCCCTTGAACATCCCGGCGCTCACTGCCGCCACCAGTTTCGTCAGAGGCGAGCGGAAGAGCTTTTTCGCCGCCACCAGCTTGTTAAACGCCATCGCGCAGGCCACCGTGGCCCCGGTGATCGCTGCCGTGCGCGTGCCGCCGTCCGCCGACAGCACATCGCAGTCAATCCACACCGTCCGCTGGCCCAGCACGCTGAGGTCCACCACCGAGCGCATCGCCCGGCCGATCAGACGTTGAATCTCCGAGCTGCGTCCATCCAGGCGGCCCTTGCTGATATCCCGCGCCTTCCGGCCCTGCGTGGAGGCCGGCAGCATGGAATACTCCGCCGTCAGCCACCCGCCCTGGACCCCCTGCTGCTTCATCCAGCCCGGCACCCCGTCTTCCACCATCACGGTGCAAATCACCTGGGTTTCCCCAAAACAACTCAGCACCGACCCCGTGGCCTGCTTGGAGATATTGGGGATAAAAGAAATCGGGCGGAGTTGATCCGGCTGGCGTCCATCAGAGCGTGTCATCCATTGCTGTGGCCGGTCCCCGCCGTGAAAACAAGGGGCGATTCTTGGCAAGCCTCAGTGATTGAACAGGAATGCCGGGGTATTGATGAGGGCCCAGGTAAGGTCCTGGGTGGCGGTGAGGCGTTGGTTTTTGAGTTGGGTGGCGCTGAGTTCGACGTCGCTGCGCAGGCGGGCCAGTTTGGGATCAATGGGCACGGGGATTTCGGCGGTGGCGAGGGCGGCTTTGGCGGTGGCGATTTTAGGGAATTCGGGGAGGGGCTTCCGGGCGGCGGCGAGGTCCTGGGTGAGCTGGGCCAGGGTGGCGTCGTGTTCCGTGATGAATTTTGTCAGGGTGGTCTGCTGGTCGGGCGTGCGCTGGGGGGCAGCGACGGCGAGGATGGGGAGCAGCTTTTCCTCAAGGGTGAGACCAAGACGGAAGCGGGCCATGGCGTGCTGGCCATCCGCATAGACCTGATGGAGACGGACGGTGAGCAGGCCGCCGGTGGTGGGAGCCATTTTGCAGCTGAAGGTGGCGGTCTGTGGCTTGTCCACGGCGGGAGCGACGCCCCAGCCATTTCCAGTGTCAGCGGTGGCATTGCCGTCGATGGCGGATTTGACATCATAGCCGCCCTGGCTGGTGGTGGCGGTGGCCTTGGTGAATTTCAGAGGCTGGGCGGTGCCGGGTTGGCCGTTGCTGACAGGCGTCAGGCTGGCTTCGATTTCGGTGAGGACGAAGTTGCCGCCAGGGCTGCGGCCCAGCTTGCCGGCCTCGGGCAGGGCTTCCAATTTCAGTCCGGTGAGAGGTCCGGGAGGCACGGGCAGGGTGACGGTGTAGATGGTCTTGCCAAGGCCGCCGGTAACGAGGATGGAGCGGTCGGGCTGGATGGCCAATTTCGCTTCGCCGTTGGATTCCACTTTGTCAGGCACGGGGTCGGTCCAGGCGGCGGGGCCGGCGGGTGGGGTCTGCCAGGCTGCGAGGCGGGCAGGGACTTGCGCTTCGTTTTCGGCGAGGGATTTTTCCAGAGAGGCGATTTGATCCTGGTTTTGCTTGAGGCGCTGGGCGGTTTCGGCCGCCAATTCGGCGGTGACCTTATCCAGTTCCGCCCTGGCCTGGGCGATGGCGGCATCGCGGGCCTTGGCCTTGGCATCCAGCTCGGGGGCGAATTGCGCTTCCATGGCATCGCGGGTGGCGGTGAGTTTGCTATGCTCGGGATCGATTTCCTGCAGCATGGCTAGCGCACTGGCCGCTTCCGGTCCGGTGGCGGGGCGGCTGAGGACGCGCATGAAGACCTCGCTGATCAACTCATGGTCGTCCGGGTGATCAGTCACAAGTTTCGCCAGGGTATTGCCGGCACCGGAGATGGCATCCCCCACGGTGGGACCTGAGATGAGGGCCATGATAGGACCAAGCTGCAGGTCGGCGCTGCGTTCGCACTCGCAGGCGCTCTCGCGGACGGGGCGGCCGAGATTGGTGAGGAAGCCGTCCTTCAATCCGATATTGCTGTCCGGCAGCTGGCCGGCGCGCACGCCTTTCGCCACGCCGGGAATCTCGGCGGTGGTGCCGGTGACTTTATAAATGGAGTCGAGCAGAGTCTCCGCCGGGAGGCGGCGGGCGGTGGCGTGGCTGAAGTTGGTTTTGTCGTCCGCATTCCAGCGGTTGGTCTGCAGGGATAGCTGATAGGTGCGGCTGCGGCAGATCTGGCGGATGACATGGCGGAAGTCAAACCCCTTGGCGATGAATTCCTGTCCCAGCCAGTCCAGCAGTTCCGGATTGGAGGGCGGGTTGCCCGCGCGGATGTCATCCAGCGGCTCGATCAGGCCTACACCGTTCAGATAACCCCAGAGCCGGTTCACAAAGCTGCGGGCGAAATAGATGTTGTCAGGACTGGTGATCCAATCCGCCAGCTTTTGCCGGCGGGTGGCGTCCTCCGTGGTTTGGGTTTTGGCTGGATAGGGAAATTTCGGCGCGGTAATGGCTCCGGTGCGGTCGTGCTTCACTTCGCCCTCCTTGCGGTCCATGACTTTTTCGTAAAGCGGCTTGGCCCCTTCCACCTCGGAGCCGCCAATCCTGGCATCGCCACCCGCTGGATCCTTCTCCAGGCCGGTCTGGGCGAAGAAGGCGGACATTTGATAGTATTGATCCTGGGTCCAGCGCTCAAAGGGATGGTCGTGGCATTTGTTGCAGTTGAAGCGGGTGGCGAGGAACAGGTGGGTGGTGTTTTCCATCAGCTCGACAGGCTCCCGCAGGATCTTGAAGTAGGAGGCGGCGGGGTTCTCCTTGTTGGAACCCGTGGCGGTCAGGATGGATCTGACAAATTGATCGTAGGGGACATTCCGGGCGACCTGGTCGCGCACCCAATCGCGGAAGAGTTTCGCCCCCTCGCTGCCGAGATATTTGCTGTTCACCTGAAGGAGATCGCACCATTTATTCGCCCAGTGGTCCGTAAAGTCGTCGGAGGCGATCAACTGGTCGATGAGCTGCTCGCGCTTCCAGCGGGAGTCGGCGGTATCGGCAATGAAGGCGCGCACCTGCTCCGGAGCCGGAGGCAGGCCGGTCAGGTCGAGATAGACGCGGCGGATGAACTCCAGATCGGTGCAGAGGGCGGAGGAGAGGGTTTTCATGCGCTCCAGCTTGGCCGCGACGAATTCATCGATCCGGTTATTGGCGGGCGGGCTCTGCCAGACAAAGCCGGTGCGGTCCCCCATCACAGTGAGGACGGTGGAGGCATAGCTGCCTTCGTAGCGGGCGAGGATGGGTGCTTCCCCGCGGCGCAGGGCGGTGAGCAGGCCGCCGGATTTTTCAGCTTTGGCGACATCCATATTGCCGGTGTCCACAAAGGCGTCCTGGGTGACATCGCGCTCCTGACCATCGGAATAGGTGGCGATGACCCGCATCTGCTGGCGTCCGCCTTCGAGGAGGATGGTCGGATTTTGCGGGGAGAGGGCGATCTTTTTCACCCGGGGGCTATCAAAGTTCACTTTGGCGCCGTCGGCGATCCAGGAACGCAGGATGCGGTAGCGGACCGAGTCGGGCCGGGTGACCTGCCCGCCTTCGTGGGGCACGCCGGCGGTGGCTTTCATCAGCATCAGGGAATCGTCAGGGCTGGCGGTGTTGCTGCGGCGGCCTTTGATGTCATCAGTGAAGGCGCGCAGATCGTAAACGGGATCGTAGCCGCGCAGGCTGAGCTTGAAGCCGGCCTTGCCTTCCTTCGCCCCGTGGCAGGTGCCGGCATTGCAGCCCATGCGGGACATCACGGGCGTGACTTCGTGGATGTAGTCCACGGTGAGGGGAAGGTCGTAGCCTGACACTTCCACGGGAAGGGTGACGGATTGGCCGCCAGTGGTCAGGGTGAGCCTGGTGGTGCCGTCCTGCACGGGATGGACCAAGCCTCCGGGAGTGAGTTGGACGAGGGGCTGATCAAGGGCCGGGGTGACGAGCCGGGTCGCGTCGGCGGTGCTCCCATCGGCGAGGTGGGCGGTGACGAGGAGTTGAGTGTAGTCGATGGATTTTTTGAAAACGATGCGTTCCGGCTCTACGGTCAGACTCCTGATAACAGCTCCGGCCGGGAGTTTGTCAGGAGCGGCGTCAGATGGCGCGGCGGGATCTACAGCGGGAGGAGCCGTTTTCACCGAGGCGGTGGCGGTGGGGGCTTCCACGGTGACAGGGATCAGCTCGCGGGCGATGGTGCCGGTTTCTGCATCGATGAAACGGATGCGGCCATCCTGACCGCCGGCGGCGATGGTCTTCCCATCCGGGCTGAAGACGGCGGCGTAAACTCCGGTGGGCAGCGGGGTGTGGGTGAGGCGTTCTGCGCCGTTGGTTTGATAGGCTTCCACGGCGGCATTTTCCTCCGCGCTGCGCTCGGTGCTGGTTTTGCTGAAAATGGCTTTGATATTATCAGGCAGTTTGGTATCGGCCTCAGCGCGGTAGGTATTCACCGCGCCTTTGCCATCCAGGCTGGAGGCGGCGAGTATGCGTTTCCCATCAGCCCGCCAGGCGACGGCGAAGACGCGGCCTTCCATGGCCGGGAAGCGGCGGATGAGATTGGAGTTATCGCCAATGCGCCGCTCCACTTCCCGGAACATGCGGTAAAGTTGGGGCGTGCCATCCGCGCCGCCGACGAGGAATTCATCGCGCTGCGGATGCCGGGCCAGTGCACTCAGGCCGCCTTTCAAGGCCCCGGGAGTGATGGAGGTCAGGTTGTCGACAAATCGCTCGGTGGCCAGCTCTGTCAGCTTGGCCGTCATGTCGCGGCCAGTGGAGACGAGGTGGTCGCCCTTGGTGGAAAATAGGGTATCGAAGACCCAATCGTCGTGCCCGGCCATGAAGAGCTTCTGCTTGCCATTCGCGGCTTCGATTACACGCAGGCTTTTATCGGAAGCACAGCCAAAGGCGACCAGCGTGCTATCCGATGACCACGAGGCACCGTAAACCGTATCAAAGGTCACGGGCACGGACACCTTCAGCGTCGCGGCACTGACGTCCCAAATTTGCACCTCGCCCATGCGGGCGGGCAGGCCACCGGTAACGGCGAGCCATTTTCCGTCAGGACTGAAACGGACGGAGGTGATTTTCTCACTGAGTCCCACGAGGCGCTGCGCGAGGCCGCTGCCATCCGCCCGGTGCAGCAGCACTTCGTGAAATCCTGACACCGCGAGGAATTTTCCATCCGGCGAGTAATTGAGGGACGTGATCAGGGGCGGCATGGAGTAAACCGGCGGGTGCGCTGCATCAATATGCTGCTTCGCGTTGGGTGGCGTATCATCCACCGCCCCTTCGGTGATCCATTTTGCGATCAGGGCCACGTCCGCCGCGGCCACCGGATCCCCGCTCTTCGGCATTTCCACTTTCCCCTCGTGAGGGGTGATCTGCTTTAACAAAGCTGAAGCGGGAGCATCCCCAGCGACGACGGCAGCACCGTCTTCGCCTCCGGCGAGCAGCCTGGCGAAGTCCGTCATGATGTAGTCACCCTTGGCCTTGGCGGGCTGGTGGCAGCCATGGCATTTTGCCTGGAAGATGGGGCGGATGGATTTGTAAAAGCTGACCGGCCCCGGGGCGGGCTTCGCCTGGTCTGCCGACCATGCGGTTACTGGAGCCATCAGGGCGGCCCAGGACAGGAAAAAAGGTAGACGCATGGAAGTGGATTTCATGGATTCCCCATGAACGTTGGAAAGTAGGCATTTTTTGCACTTCCCCCGGAACAATCCCCAAAGACAGGGCAGGGAGGGCTGGGAACACAGCTTGCGTGGGGCAGAGGAAACCGCTAAAGATCCGATAGTGCGGCTCTTTGTAAAAATCCCTTCAATGAAACAAATCTTCCTGAAAATAGGCTGGATGACCGGTGGGTTTCTGCTGGGCGCTGGCATGCTAATCTCAAGCGCGGCGCCGGTGACCCAGATCAAAGTGGAAGGCGGCCGGGGTTTGCAGACCTTTGACGGGCTGGGCTGCGGGGCGATTTTTTATGAAGGCCACATCACCAGCCTGGCCGGCAGTGGCAATGCCGTGGAGCAGGAGAAGCTCTACGATGCGATGTTCAAGGAGGTGCGCACGGATTTCCTGCACCTCTTTATCCGGCACGATCACGAAGCGCAGAACGATGACGCCGATCCCTGGACCTCTTCGTTCAAGCCGGAGGACTTTAAATACTGCGAAGCCGACCTGGCGATTTGCAAGGCGGCCCGGCAGCGGCAGCCCAGGATGAAATTCTACGCCACGCTCTACACCCCGCCGGCCTGGATGAAGACGAATCACGATGCGTCCGGCGGCGGGCCGGAAAAAGGCACCCTGAAGCCAGGACTGGAACTGGAACTGGCGGAATACATCTGGGCCTTCCTGGATCATATGCAGCGGAATGGGGTGACGATGGATTACCTGAGCATTGCCAATGAGCCGGATTGGGCCCACACCCAGCCATCCTATTTCCTGACTCCGGATCAGCATGCGGCTTTGTTCAAAACGGTGAGTGATTACCTCGCGAAACGCGCGGAAAAAGAGCCCCGGGTGCCCCGGCCTAAAATGGTAGGACCCAATGGCCTCAGCGCCGTGGATGCGGCGCAGAATTACCTTCCGCCCCTGCTGCGGAAGGCTGGAGCGGCTCTGGACATCGTGGGCACCCACGACTATGACCGGCGCGGGGAACGCTGGGCCGCCCTGACCAAAGCTGCCAAAGGCCGGCCGGTGTGGGGCACGGAATGGTGCGTCAATGGCCCTGACGATTCCCCGGGCCAAATCCGCTCTGCCACCGAATATTGGCTGGCGATGAGTGAAGCATTCAATGGCGGGGCGAATGTGTGGATGGCCTATGACTGGGTGTATCCGCCGCGTCAGGGCGGTGAGGCCCTGATCCATCTGGAGTGGGGAAAATCATGGAAACCGACCCGGATATATGAGGGCTTCCGGCAATTTGCCTCGGCCCTGGAACCGGGGATGCAGGTGGTGGACAGCAAGGTGTCAGGCCCTGGGGCCAGCGGGATCTCAAAGCCCGGTGTCAAAGCCTGCGCCTTCCGCACCAGGGACGGCAAACGCCTCGTGGTCAACATTGCCAACGTGCAGGACAGCGCGGTGGACATTGAGGTCAGCCTGCGCGGCGCTGGCTCCGGCATGGCTGCTGCCTGGCTGACGGATGGATCCCTGACGATGCAGCCCCAGCCCCCTCAACCCGCTCCGAAGCCCCTGAAATATCAATTGCCGGCGCGCGGCATGCTCACCGTGGAAACCGGCGGCGCCCTGACACGCTGAGGCTTCCGCCCTGCTTTTTCATGGAAACTCGGGCTTGGACAATGGCCCCCATCCGCCAGAGTGCGTCTGCCTTTCCCCACTTTCTTCACTTATGCTGATTTCCCGCCGACAATTTCACGCCCTCAGCCGGGACCCTGCTACCCTGATCCGCGCCATTCTGGTGATCCTGGGGGTTTTTATTTTGAATGCTCTATGGCTCGGTTATGTGCGGCCACCGGATAAACCGGAAGTTCAGGAAAGCCTGTCGCAAAAACGCGCCAAGGATTTGAATAAAGTGTTAAAGGCGTCCCCTCTGGATAGAGCTGCCTTGCTGCGGGCTCTGCGGGTGGACGCTCAGCTGGCCAGGCATCTCACTGCGGATCCGGATCCGGAGGAGACTGGAGATGGATTGCCCCCTGGCCCTGGGATTCCCAGGATTCCCAAAAGGACTCTTCCACCAGAAGTCTCCTTCAATGCGTTTAAATTGGAGCCACTGCTGGCAGGCAGCTCCCTCACTCCGGTGGAGCAGAAAGGAATCCTGACCTGGTATGAGGCCGTGCTTTCCCAGAAAACCACTCCTGAACAAATCACCCAGCTGGCGGCTCTTGCCATGCCGGCCGCCCCGGATCTTCCCGGCACCATGGCGGCGGATTTGAAACGCATTGCCCAGGATTACGAGGGAGCCCTTGCTGATTATGAAGCGATCGGTGCCCAGCCGCAGGCGCTGGAAGCCCGGCGCCGTGCGGTGGATCTGACAGTGACGCGGGAGTGGGACGCCGTGACGGCACGGCTGCTTTCCCAGAAAGCTTATGATGATGCGGTGCACGCCTTCCCTGACGACCTGGCGGATCACGTGGCGCGCGGGCAATTGGACGTTGGCCGGCTGCTCCACCATATTCTGAGGGATTCGCTCAAAGGGTTGCAGCAGTTTGACTATCTTTTCCTCAGTCTGCTCGTGGGGGCGGTCTGGTTCATCAGCCTGCACAAGGCCAGCCGGATTCCCCGACGCCTTTGGTGGATCAGCCTCGCAGCCATCCCGCTGGGCATGTTCAGCACAGTCATTACCCTGGTGCTGGGTGAGCTTCAGGAAGCCCGGCACGGCTTGTCCGTGACGGGCCAGGTTGGTCCGGACTTTGTCTTTTGGATCGCCAGCGTAGGCCTGCGTGAGGAGGTCTCGAAAATGATCTGCGTGCTGCCGCTGCTCCTGCTCCTGCGCAAAGGCACTCCAGCTCAGGCCCTGATGGCGGCCTCCTGTGTGGGGCTGGGTTTTGCCGTGGAGGAAAACATCAACTATTTGGCCGGATCCCATGGCACCGACTTGTTGGGCCGCTTCATCACCGCCAATTTTCTGCATGTCGCCATGACGGGTCTGATCGGTCATGCGCTTTTCCGCTTCCTGCGCTATCCGAAAAATTTTGGCAATGCCTTCCTCGCCACCTTTGTGGGGATGGTCGTGCTGCATGGCGTCTATGACTTCAGCCTCACTTACTATGACAATCCCCTGTCCCGGGAGCTGTCCCACCTTACCCCCTTCTTCGTAGCCGGTCTGGCCTTCTACTACTTTCAGACCATCCGTCAGGACATGGATGATGCTCCACAGGCCCTCTCCGCCCATGCGGTGTTTCTCCTGGGCACTGCCGTCACGGTGGGCACCCTGCTGAATTTTCTGGTCTGGCAGGAAGGATGGGGCGGAGCCCTTCAGGCCATCGTGGGGGCGATTCTTTCTTCCGTGCTTTTTTGCTGGTTGTTCGTCTATCACCTTCGGACCACGTGATTGGCTGCAATGGCGGTGCCGGTGCCTGAATTGTCCACTTGTGGTCCCGGTTGGTCTGGCCGTTCTGCGGAGCCTATGAGCCAAGCTGCCTGCCCCCTGTGTGAAATGACTGATGTTCTGGATCACCCGGACCATTTTGAATGCCTGACCTGCGGGCACGATTGGCCGCATGCCGCCGCCGCCGATGCTCCGGCAGCGGCCCGGGTCGTGAAGGACGCCTACGGCAATGTCCTCGCGGACGGCGACATTGTGGCCATGATCAAGGACTTGAAGCTCAAGGGTTCCAGCGAGGTCCTGAAAACCGGCACCAAATCCAAACCAATCCGCCTCGTGGACGGGGACCACGAGATTACCTGCAAAATGGACGACATGGCCATCGGGCTGAAGGCGTGTTTTGTGAAAAAAGTCCCAGCCTGAAAACAACCTGCGGCAGCGGTGCGGAACGATCGCTCCAGGATGAGTCGGCTCAACTAACTTCGCTCCGCATCTGTGCAATCAGCAGTGGCCCCTCCGCCACCATTTTATCCACAAAAGCACGGTAAGCCTCGTGATTTTTCGAAGTGTGGCAAAAATGCACCGCATCCGGTGACACCCTCTGCCCCGCCCATGGGCAGAAAAAGGAAGCCATTCCTGCCTCCAAATCGAATGCTTCTTCCTTTTGAAATTGGGGTAAAAACACTCCGACCGCCAGCTCCCCGCGGGGCCCAGGAGGTGGAAGACGCAGTCCTTCCTCCACTGCCACAATGCTTGCAGCGATCTCATCC
>Ga0114972_10003639_pt1 | contig 11533 bp, 9 predicted proteins | sample M_140807_EF_Meta_FD_87354 | JGI IMG/M metagenome (GOLD analysis project Ga0114972, IMG submission 87354) | Freshwater microbial communities from Lake Montjoie, Canada to study carbon cycling - M_140807_EF_MetaG | ecosystem: Environmental > Aquatic > Freshwater > Lake | place: Lake Montjoie... | reverse complement strand
TACCACAGCAGTAGTGCGGGCCAGCCGAATCCGGTGAGGATCGCGACGATGAGTATGAGCGTCGTGAAGACCCAGAAGCGCAGTTGCTGGAGCCCCTCGGTCCGGTTGCCGCCCGCAGCCAGCGAGAGCTGCATCCGTTTCGGGATGAGCTTCCGGGCGGGCGGAACGAACGCGAACAGCGGAAGCAGGGAGAGGATCATCACCTGGCCGAGCCATGCGCCGATGACTCCGGACATGGGACCATCGGTGAAGTGATCGGGATCCCGGACTGGATCATTGGTATGCGCGTGGTGGCGCATATGCGAGGCGCGGTGGGCCTTGAAGGAGAACCCGAGCGGGATCGAGCAGAGCATGCCGATGAGATCCTCGAAGAACTTCGATCCGGGGCGCCGACCCATGATGTTGCCGTGCGCCGCCTCATGCATCGGCATGTAAAAGGTCGTGGCAACGATGGTGTTGATGATGAGGCCGAGCCATAGCGGGATCACCCCAGTTGTGGCCAGCAGGATCACGCCGATCCAGACGCCAGCAGACACGAGGAACTCGATCGCGATACGGGTCTCGACACCGCCCCAATATCGGGAGGCAACTGCTCGCTCGGCCCGCAGTGCTTCCCGGCGGTTGGTGCGCGCTTCATCGGAACTGTTCATGAGCGCGGACCTTATGTCAGAAGGACTGACAAATCCATGATTTCTGAAGTCATCGTCGTCCGTGTCATTGACCGGGATCGAGCCAGAGTTGATGCGGCGTTCGATCGCGTCGACCCGAGAACGGGATCGACTCTGGAGTTGGGTCGCTGCCGTTTGAACGTCCGGCACTGCTGTACGCCGCGCAGATGATCTCGAGAACCTGCTGGCCGAAGGCTGCGTTCATCGCCCGAGCAGTTGCGGTTGTGGTAGCGGTCGCCGCTGGGTCGGCGTTTGTCTCGTCCGCGCTGATCAGGCATCGCACCTGATCCAACTGCTCCACATAGCCCAACTCATGGACGAACTTTTCGATGTTTGGTGGAGGAGACGGGAGCTCGACAGGTTCTCCGCTGTGCTCCAGACCGGTGAGCGGCAGAAGCTCGGCTCTCACGACTCCGGTGGCGCTGGATGCCTGGAGATCCCAGGTTGTGCTCGTGTCTCGCCAGCTCACTTCGATGCGGGCTCGCAGACCCGAGGCGAAATCCAACTCCACGACGGCGTGATCATCGACCTCGATATCCGGAGACCTTTGGAGTCGGGCCGAGACCTGCACCGGAGCGTCGTCCCCAGCGGCCAGAAGCGCCAGCGCGATCGGATGGGCTCCGAGATCGAACAGGCATCCACCACCCCAGCCCGGTGTGAGGAAGTCTCCCCATGAGGGGCGGGGGGAGAGCGCCCGAATGTCGAGAAGGTCGAGTTGACCGAGGCCGGAAATGAGGATGAGCGCCTGGCCGACCACGGGGGCGAATGCCAGATTCTCGGCGTACACGAGAACACCCGGCGAAGAGGATGCAGCCATCACGAGCGCATCGCCATCGGCGAGCGTTGTGGCGAGGGGTTTCTCGACGAGTACCGAGGCTCCGGACCGAAGGGCATCGATGGACTGGACTGCGTGCAGCGCAGGCGGGGTGGCGACGAGAACGAGATCGGCGCCGGCGGGGAGATCGCCGTACTCGATAGTTCGACATCCGATTTGTCCGGCCCGCTCCGATGCGTGTGCGGGCGTCCGCGAGGCCACAGCCAGGATTGGGAACTCGATGGCTTCAGCGGCAAGTGCATGAATCATCGAGATCATGCCCGCACCGGCGAATGCCAGGGTGGGTCCAGCGGGTTGGGTGACTCCGGGGGAGTCGTTCGAGTGCGTAGGTCTGTTCCGTCGGTGTCGAAGCACGCTCCGGACCGTACCTGCTTGGCACTACGGTCGCGGGAGCAGGGGGACAGGATGAACATCAACGGTTTCGGAGATCTGCAGGATCTGGTTGTCGTCGACCTATCGGTCGGGATACCCGGCGCGTACTGCGCCAAGTTGTTCGCTGATGCTGGCGCAGTTGTCACGCGGGTGGAGCCCCACGAGGGTGACCCGATGCGTCGTTGGCATTGGCCGATCGCTGATGGCGTCGCCGGCACGCCCCCAACTCGCAGCGGGAACAGCCCGATGTTCCGGTACCTGCGTCACGGACAGCGCTCAGTGGTTCTCGATGCGATCAGCGATCGTGACGCACTCGCCGTGATCTGTGCCGATGCCGACCTCGTGATCACATCAGGTCTGCCCGTCGAGCAGTCCCCGGGAACGGTGATCGTGTCGATCACTCCCTATGGGGCCACTGGTCCGTGTTCCGATCGGCCCGCCACCGAATTCACCCTCCAAGCGGAGAGTGGGGCGCTCACCATCCGAGGCACGGTTGAGTTCCCGCCGGTCCAGATGGGTGGTCGAAGTGTCGAATGGGTCGGCGGTGCCTATGCGGCGGTCGGGTCGATGGCCGCGATTCGTGGCGCCCGGGCCACCGGTCACGGCGAATTCGTCGATGTCTCGTTACTCGAAGTGGCGAATCTGACCGCCACCACCTTCGCCGATCTCTTCAACTCGCTCAACGGTCGGCCCGAGGCAGACCCCACTGTGCCGAGCCGATCCGTCGAGATCCCCTCGATCGAACCCTCGATCGAGGGCTGGGTGGGTTTCAACACCAACACCCGTGAGCAGTGGGAGAACTTCTGCATCCTCATCGAGCGTCCTGATCTGCTCGAGACAGCAGAGTTCGCTCTACTTGGTGCGCGGCTCGCCCGTTCTGCCGAGTGGAACGCGCTCGTGCGTGACTGGACCACGAAACACACCACTGCCGAGATCGTCGAGCGTGCGGCAGCGCTGCGGATTCCTGTGGCGCCAGTGTCCGATGGGCGCTCAGTCGTGGAACTCGAACATGCCAAGGAGCGCGGCGTGTTCATCGCTGACCCACTCGGCGAATTCGTGATGCCGCATCGTCCATTCACGCTCGACGGCGAGCCGACTCCGAAGCCGTTACCCGCACCCGCGCTCGGCGCTGATTCGGAATCACCGCATCCAGTTCGACGCGCTCGCCCGACGCCCGCCGGCGATGCACCGCTTCCTCTCGCTGGTCTCACCGTGGTCGATCTCACAGCATGGTGGGCTGGCCCTTCTGCGGCAGCAACGTTCGCCGCCCTAGGCGCCGACGTCATCCACGTCGAGTCGACCCGGCGAATGGATGCGATGCGTACCGCCGGCGGGCTCTTCTACGGCCGCGACCAGTGGTGGGAGTACAGCGCATTCTTCCTGTCCGCCAACACCAACAAGCGGGGGATCACGCTCGACCTCGATCGACCCGAGGGTCGGTCCATGGTGCTCGAACTCATCGAGCGGGCCGACATCGTGATCGAGAACTTCACGCCTCGGGTGCTTGAAAACTTCAAGCTGAACTGGGACGTCATCCATGCCACGAATCCGAAAGCGATCATGGTGCGCATGCCGGCATTCGGGTTGTCCGGTCCGTGGCGAGATCGTCCCGGATTCGCCCAGACCATGGAGCAGATCACCGGACTCGCGTGGATGACCGGGCATGTTGAAGATCAACCCCGTATTCAGCGGGGCCCCTGTGATCCGAACGGTGGTCTTCACGCGGTGTTCGCCACGTTGGTGGCACTGGAACGGCGAGATGTCACCGGTGTCGGAAGCTTCATCGAAGCTCCGATGTTCGATGCCGCAATCGCCATTGCTGCCGAGCCGGTGTTGGAGTGGAGTGCCAACGGTGTCATGGTCGAACGGTTGGGTAATCGTGGCCCCACCGCCGCTCCCCAGAATCTCTATGCCGGTCCGATCACCGAACAGTGGGTCGCCATTGCGTGTGAGACCGACGAACACTGGCGCTCACTGTGTGAGGTCCTGGATCTTGATGTTGAGAAGTCTGATCCGGCGTTGGCCACGGTCGAAGGCCGACGCCACTATGAGGACCGACTCGACGCTGCGATCGGCGCGTATGTGGCCACCCATGACGCCGATGATCTCGTGGATCGTCTGCGAGGCGCTGGCGTACCTGCGGCATTGTCGGCCGATCATCGTCGGGCCTCGTTCCACGAACAGATGATCTTCCGCAACTTCTTCGAGACCATCGATCACCCCGTGGTCGGTACCCATCCCACACCGACGATGCCCTTCCGGTATTCCGGTGTCAGCCATTGGTTGCGCGAACCTGCACCCACCATCGGCCAGCACAACCGGGAGATCCTTGGCGACCTGCTCGGCCATAGCGACGACGAACTCGCAGTTCTTGAATCCGCCGGCATCATCGGCACCCGCCCACAAGGAGTCTGAACCATGACCGACCTATTCGATCAGCACCGGGTCATCGACGTCGATACCCATCTCACCGAGCCCCCCGACACCTGGACCCGCTCGTTCCCGGCGAGCAAGCACAACATCGTCCCGCATATCGAACGCATCGATGGCGCTGATGTCTGGATGGCTGATGGAGAGCGTCTCGGTGCTCCGGGCTACTACTCGATGGCTGGCTGGGACGGCATCATGCCGCAGTCCACACCGCGCACATTCGACGAGATTGCGCCGGCGATGTTCGAACCGTCAGCCCGCCTCGCATTCATGGATGCTGAGGGAATCGATGCTCAAGTTCTGTATCCGAATGTGGGCGGATTCGGCAACGGGTACTTCCTGAGGTTGGGTGATCGCGAACTCGTAGCTCAATGCGTACGGGCCTACAACGATTTTCTCACCGATTGGTGCAGCGCTGATCCGAATCGCCTGCTGGCCATCACGGCCATTCCCTTCTGGGATCTCGATCTCGCCATCGACGAGATCGAACGGTGCCTCGGCAATGGCCATCGGGCGATCAATTTCTGCAACCAGCCCGCTGACTACGGCCAGCCGCCGCTTGCCCACAAACACTGGGATCCCATCTGGGCCCGGGTGCAGGAGGCAGGTGTGCCGGTGAACTTCCATGTGGGTGGAGGTTCGATGGGCACCCAGTTCACCGACGTCGCAGAGATGGGCTGGATGACCAACTTCGCAAAGGTCTCGTCGTTGATCTTCCTCGACAACATGCGCAGTGTGGCTGACCTCATCTTCGGTGGTATCTGCCATCGGTTCCCCGACCTGAAATTCGTGTCGGTCGAGTCGGGCGTCGGTTGGATTCCCGGGGCGATGGAGACCTTCGATTGGCAATGGCGCAACGGCGGAATTCTCGATGAGCATCCCGAGTACGACCTGCTGCCGAGCGAGTACTTCGAACGTCAGATCTACGGGTGTTTCTGGTTCGAGGAACAGGTGGCGCGCAATGCCATCGAACGATTCCCCAACAACATCCTGTTCGAGACCGATTATCCGCATCCCACCTGTCAGCACCCCGGTCCGCGAACGGCAGCGCAGCGCCCCCGTGAGTACGCCAGCCGGGTATTCGCCGATGTCGATGAGCAGATCATCGAGAAGGTGCTGTGGCGCACAGCCGCCTCGCTCTACGGCATCGCATGAGCACACCAGCGATCACGCCGCCGGAACTCGGTACGAGTTTCATCGATGTTGAGGTGAGCGGTCGGGTGTTGCATCTGCGCATCGATCGGGTGGAGCGACGAAACTCCTTCACCCAGGAGATGTATCGGGCACTCAAGCGTGCGGCGATCTGGGCCGATGGACAGTCTGAACTCGATGCGGTGTGTCTCACCGGCACTGATCGTTGGTTCGCCGCTGGCGGTGACATGGCGGGTAACAGTGAGGACCCCGACGGCATCCGCAATGAATGGGACCCCACCGACAATTTCCCGTTCCGCCATATCGAGCGTTGCCGCAAGATCTGGGTGGCGAAGATCAACGGTGTTTGTCAGGCCGGTGGCATCGATCTCGCGCTTCATTGCGATGTCGTCGTGGCGTCTGATCAGGCTCGATTCCGAATCCCCGAATTGCTGCGCGGTATCCCTGATCCGTTCATGTCGGCCCGGCTGGCCGAAGCCGTAGGGATCGCCCGGGCTCGGTATCTGTTCTTCACTGCAGCAGAGATCTCGGCCGCCGAAGCGGAGGCTGCAGGGCTTGTCGGCAAGGTTGTTCCCCATGAGCAGCTCGACAGCCATGTCGCGTGGGTGCTCGAGCAGATCAGCCTCACGGGGCCGATTGCCAGGGCAGCGGTGAAACGTGATCTCAACGCCCGTCTTCCCCACACTGATGTGCAGCTGTTCCACCGCTCGATGATGACCCCCGAAATGATGGAGGGAATGCGAGCGTTCGTGGAGAAGCGACCGGTGGACTGGCCGCGGGAGTGACCAGGTTGCAACCGAGCCGCCATCGATGCTCGGGGGCGCACCGGTACTGTTGTCATCGGTGAAAAAGATCGGGCAGTTCCTCGCGGCGATAGCCGCCGGTGCGGTCACGATCGCTCTCGCGTGTGTGCTGCTCGTTCCGTCGGTGTTCGCCGTGGCCACCGCCGGCTCGGGAGGCGACGGACCGCTCGACAGCTCCCAGTTCGAGGATTACGCCGTGCGATCGCAGGTGTTCGCTGCCGATGGGTCGCTCCTGGCGACGCTCCATGGAGTCGAGAACCGAGACCCCGTGCCGCTCGACCGGATTCCCGACACTGTGGTGAAGTCGGTCCTCTCGGTTGAGGACGCGGAGTTCTACCAGCATGGCGGGATCAATCTCCGGGGCTTGGTGCGGGCCTTCGTGCAGAACGTGCAGACCGGCGGCGTGGATCAGGGTGGCTCGACGATCACGCAGCAATTGGTGAAGAAGGCGCTGTTGAGCGACGACCGCGTGCTTTCGCGCAAGACCAAAGAAATCGCGCTCGCAGTGCGGCTCGAGAAACAACTTTCGAAGGATGAGATTCTCGAGCTCTATCTCAACACCGTGTATTTCGGTTCGGGGGCCTACGGCGTGCAGGCCGCAGCCGAGACCTACTGGGGAAAGAATGTCGAGGCACTCACCTGGTCCGAGGGGGCATTGCTCGCATCGGTCATCTCGAATCCCGTCGAGTTCGATCCGATCGTGCACCCTGCGACCTCACGTGAGCGTCGCCGCATCGCTCTGGGACGCATGGTCTCGAACAATGTGATCTCACAGTCCCAGGCCGATGAGTTCGATGCGGTTCCGTTGCCCACCGGTCGGTGCACCGAGCAGTCCGGTCCCCGTCCTGCGGCCTGTGGCGTCATCTCCCAGCCTCCACCGGACAGCTACTTCGTCGAACAGGTCAAGCAGGAACTTCTCGCTGATCCTCGTATGGGTGCGACGTATGACGAGCGGTATGCCCGGGTCTTCGGTGGTGGTCTGAAGATCGAGACCACGCTCGATCCGGTGGCGCAGGACGCCGCCCAGACCGCCCACGACACGACCTTTCCGGATGCGGTGCGCACCGAAGCTGATGCAAAGGGAATCACCACGGCGATGGTGGCGGTTGAACCTTCGACGGGAGCGGTGCGCGCACTCGTCGGCGGCCCCGGATTCGACACGTTCAAGTACGACATCGCCACCCATGAGCCCGGTCGTCAGACCGGCTCGACCTTCAAGACCTTCGTGCTGCTCACCGCGCTCGAACAGGGAGTGCTGCCCAACGACTTCGTGTCCGGCGGTGGTTCCTGGCCGAACCGGGGTGGCACCCCGGACCCCTACGTCGTCACCGGTACGGGCGGCACGCTCTCTTCGGTCACGCTCGCATCCTCCAACGGTGCGTTCGTCCGACTCGGGCAGACGGTCGGCGTCGAGAACGTCGTAGCCATGGCCCAGCGGCTCGGGGTGACATCCCAGTTCGATTCTCGTAGCAAGTCAACGCCCCTCGGGGTTTTCGATGTCACGCCTCTTGAGATGGCATCTGCGTATTCGGCGATACCGAACGGCGGCATCCATCAGAGTTCATATTTCGTTGACCGAGTGGAGTCCCGCGACGGGCGGGTGTTCATCGATCACCAGAACTCACCTACCCGGGCATTCAGCGCATCCACCTCATGTCTCGCCACGCAGATCCTCACCGACAACGTGCGCTTCGGGACGGGTACCAACGCCCAATTGGGGGAGCAACCGGCGGCGGGGAAGACCGGGACCACCGAGAGCAACTCCAACACCTGGTTCGTCGGGTTCACGCCGTATCTGACCACGGCGGTCTGGATGGGTATCCCGTCAGAAGGAACCAAGCCAATGGGTGACCTCGGCGGCCGCGAACAGTTCGGTGGGCTCTGGCCGGCCACCATCTGGCACAACTTCAACGCAGGGTGGCTCGAGGCGACCAAGAGTCCGATCGCCACATTCCCGACCTGTCCATCAGCCAGCCGGGGGCCGCAAGCGGCTGCGGGAGCCAATGATCCCTTCGGCATTCTCAATGGTGGCGGCTATCGCGACCCGAGCGCGGAGCCAGCATCCCCGAATCCACAGCGACCGATCGTCATCATTCCGCCGTCCACGACTTCGACCACCACGACGACCAGACGGCCCCGTGGTCAGTAGTTGGTCGGGAGGTCGGTGCCGGAGAATTGCGACGATGCTGCGCATGGCGCCGATATGGGTGAAGCTTGCTACATGAGCTCTCTCGACAAACTCCTCGAGTTGCAGGCGAACGACACCGCGGCCGACCAGTTGCGACACCGGCGAGCGAATCTGCCGGAGCAAGCAGAACTGAAGCGGCTTGCCACGGTTGTCGCCGACAAGAAGGTGGCGCTGCGGGAACCGGGCGAGCGCCGATCCGATCTGCAACGCGAGCAGCGACGCCTCGAGGATGAAATCGCAATGGTGACCACCAAGATCGCATCCGTTGACTCTCAACTCTATGGATCCTCGATGACCTCGCCCAAGGAGGCGCAGGCGCTCCAAGCCGACCTGGAATCGCAGAACCGGCGTCGATCGACACTCGAGGATCAGGTCCTCGAACTGATGGAACAGATCGAACCACTCGATGAATTTCTGAGCGCGGGCGAAGCGGCCATCGCTGACATCGAGGCCGAGGCTGAACGAGTGCGCACAACGCTCGCTGAACATGCGGCAGAGATCGATGCCGAGGCCGCAGAGGTGGCTGCCGCTCGTGCGCCACTCGCAGCCGGAGTCGATGCCGATCTTCTCGCTGAATATGAGCGCCTCCGGCCATTACACGGGGGAGTGGCGGTGGCCCGACTCTCGGGGCCGACCTGTCTCGGTTGTCATATTTCGCTCGCCGCGGCGGAGGTGGACCAACTGCGCCGTCAGCCCGCCGATGCCATCGTGCACTGCCCCGACTGCGGTTGTCTGCTGGCGCGATGATCCTCTGGTTCGCCGGTGTGAGCTTCGTATTCGTCTGGTGGGTGTTCCGCACGCCCGCCCTCGACTACCGATTGGTCATGCTGGGTTCGGTGCTGCCGATCGGCGAGTTTGTGTTCGGCGGTCCCCGCTTGTTGCACACGTTGTTGGCGCCGGTGGCGCTCCTCGCGATCATCATGCTCGCGACCCAGAAGCGTCGCCTCGTGCGGCGACGATGGATCGGCATCGCCATCGGGCTGTTGATGCATCTGGTTCTCGACGGGATCTGGGCCCGCAAGGAAGTCTTCTGGTTCCCGTTCCTTGGACTTGATTTCGGCTCTGGAACGGATTGGAACGGTCTGCCGGAATTCGGCCATTCCTTCGGGGTGAGCTTGATGCTCGAACTGATCGGCGCCAGTTGTCTTGTCTGGGCATGGCGGGCGTTTGACTTCACCGATCAGGTGAAGCGCCGCCGATTCATCCACACGGGTCATCTCACTCGCGTTGTCGAGTCACCCCCGAGCAGTTAGGAACGCACTGTGCTCCACATCGTTCGCCATGGGCGTACCGCTCATAACGCCTCCGGACTCCTTCTCGGTCGCCTCGATCCGCCCCTCGACGAACTCGGGCAGGCGCAGGCGCGGGCGATGGCAGCCACGTATGGTCACGTGGATCGCGTCATCTGCAGCCCGCTTCTGCGAACCCGCGAGACCGCTGCTGCGTTCGGTGTGGAACCGATCATCGATGAGCGCTGGATCGAACTCGACTACGGCGAGTACGACGGACGGCCGCTCGGGGAGATCCGGTCGGAGACCTGGAAGGCATGGCGATCCGATCTCGATTTCGCTCCTCCCGGTGGTGAGTCGATCCGACAGTTGGGAGTCAGGGTGCGCTCCGCTCTCGACGATCTGATCGCTGACGGCTCTGCCGCAGACCGCACGACGGTCATCGTCACCCATGTGTCGCCGATCAAGGCTGCAGTGTGTTGGGCGCTCGGCGCTGACGATCTCACCGCATGGCGCCTGTGGGTCGCACCTGCGTCGATCTCGCGCATCGGCACAACTCCGCACGGGGGAGTGCTCCACAGTTTCAATGAGACAGCGCATCTCGACGGAATCGGGTCGTGACATTGACGCGCCATCGGGTGTGGGCGGCCCCGATCGGCGTGATGCTGGCACTGCTGTTCCTCGTAGCGGCCTGCGGCGGATCGGCGGACGTTCGTGGGGCCGACGATGGTCAAGCCGGAGGTGCAGCCAGTAGTCCGGCCAGTGGTCCCGCCAGCGATCCCGGTGATGACTCGGACACCTCGATTTCCGCAGTCGCGGATCCGCCATCGACAATCGCCCCACTTCCGCCCGGGGTGTTCGAAACGACCGATGCATTGCTCCGCAACAGGGTGAATTCGGCCGGACTCAGCGGTGGCATCGTGACCATTGTCCGAGCCGGGGAACGCGTGCATTCGTACTCGGTCGGCGCAACCACAGGCGCAACCCCGATGTCGGTGGCGTCGTCCACGAAATGGCTCACGGCAGCGACGCTCATGACCTTCGTCGACGACGGTTCGCTCGGGCTCGATGATTCGATCGGGAGGTGGCTCCCTGAGTTTGGGTCCGACGCTCCGAGCATCACCGCGCGCCAGTTGCTCTCCCACACTTCCGGAGTTCGGGACCAGGACTGTCTGTGGAACGGCGGGCCGCTTGATAGCTGCGTTCAGCTCATCGCCCGATCGCCTCGGGAGTTCTCTGCAGGTTCGGCGTATTCCTACGGGAACGCTGACTTCCATGTTCTCGGGCGTCTGATTGAAGAACTTGGAGGGGCCGATTTCGCCGCAATTGTCGGCGATCGTCTCACCGGCCCGCTCGCAATGACCTCGACAACCTGGCCGGGAGCGCCGGGAAGTCCCGGCCCTGCCGCCGGGGTTCGCACCACGGTGGACGACTATCTCCGCTTTCTCGCCATGGTCCTTCATGGCGGCGAATCCGATGGTCGGCGGGTGCTTTCCCGGGCCGCTGTCGAGGAACTCATAGGGAACCAGATCGCCGGCTACGACACCTCGCATGACTTCGCCGTGGGAATCACCCGCATACCGAGATACGGACTCGGCTGTTGGCCAGATGTTGTGGATGCCGAGGGGCGAACGGTTGTGGTGAGCGGGAATGGCGGCAAGGGTTTCTATCCCTGGGTGGATTTCTCGACCCAGAGTTTCGGCATCATCGGGGTGCAGGATGATCGAGGAGCCCAGGTCGCCGTACCGGCGTCCCAGAAGGTGGCAGTCGCTGCCCGAGCGGGGCTCGGCTGATCTGACCGCTCCCGGGCTCTAGGGTCGGTGCCATGACTACTGAACCGTCCGACGAGTTGCGAC
>Ga0114972_10003638_pt1 | contig 11534 bp, 9 predicted proteins | sample M_140807_EF_Meta_FD_87354 | JGI IMG/M metagenome (GOLD analysis project Ga0114972, IMG submission 87354) | Freshwater microbial communities from Lake Montjoie, Canada to study carbon cycling - M_140807_EF_MetaG | ecosystem: Environmental > Aquatic > Freshwater > Lake | place: Lake Montjoie... | reverse complement strand
GGGCTGCATCCTGAATGGTTCTCACATCTCCGTTGCCAAAAACCGGAATTTTTTCCACCGCCTCAACAACACGCCGAATCCCCTCCTCATTAACCCCACCCCGAAAACCTTGTTCACGGGTCCGACCATGAATGGTGATCGCAGCCACCCCGACTTTTTCAAACTCCCGGGAGAAAAAAGGCGCAGTCAGCTCCGTGTCATCCCACCCTAGACGCATTTTTACCGTTACCGGAATGGAAACGGCACCAACAACTTTTTCGACAAGGCCCACTGTGTTGGTGGGTTGGCACATCATTGCGGAGCCGCCGCCGCCCTTGGTAACCTTGTTGACCGGGCAACCCATGTTGATGTCCACGATGTGGGCACCATGGTCCTGGCACCACTTGGCCGCATGAACCATAACATCGGGTTCACTGCCAAAAATTTGCATGGCAAGGGGCTCATCCTCCGGGCAGGTTTCCGCCAATTCGAGGGTTTTGCCTCCACCCTGGATGAGTGCCCTGGCGCTTATCAGGTCGGTGGTGGCCATTCCCAGCCCGCCCAAACGCCTCATGACCAACCGAAACGGAAGATTGGTGTACCCCGCCAGTGGGGCCAAGGTAAATCGGGTGGAAAGTGTTCGTTCCCCAATTTTTACAAGCCTGCCGGGCACCCTGGGGGGTATCGGTTCGAGCTGGGGAACTGCAATTGGGACTTCGTAAAGCCCGTCGGAAACAGGATTCTGCACGCAATCAACCCTTGTGAAAAACAAACTTGGCCGGATTTCCTTCGCATACCGATCCGGCTGGGGGCCGCCAAAGAACCGTTTTTTCGATCTGATCCGCCACTTCAAAATCCTTGGCGGTGATCCCTCCCGCGGAGTGGGTTTTGAGTTTGACAATCACCCGACCCCATGTCACTTCCAAGTCAGCATGGTGATATGCCGCTTCACAAACAAAACCGATGGCATTGACCAACATCAGGGTGACTGGCCATCCATCCGTATTCAATTTTCGCCTTATCCAACCGTTTTCGAGATACCAGTGAACCAGCCCAAATTTATTGAGCAAATTTCCTATCTCCGCCTCGGAAAACACGATTTCGGATTGAGATCCCATGGCGATTGCCTCCTTGAGCTTGACGCTAATGATCTTACGGAGGATCCTTGAGGCAGGAAAATGCTCCCAATTGCTTATCAAGGAACCCGGTAATGAAAGCCAAATGGTTCGCCTCGTCCCTTTTGATGGCAGCGGTTTGTGGCTGCACCGACGATATGGAGCACCTTAAGGCAATAGGGGCAAAATTGGCCAATCGAACTCCCCAAGCCGAAAAACTAGGCAAAATGCCATGGTCAGATACCGCCCGGCAACTCCATTCCGCAATAAGTCGGGCTCCCCTGGTTCACCGGGTTTCCTATCGGCTACAGTTTGACAAGGACTTGGCAGAGGAAAAAGTTTCCACCGAACTCAAAGGCCCAGGGCAAATTGAGCTGATCGGATATGTTTCCTCTGAAAACCATCGGGAACGCGCCGGGGAAATCGCCTCAAGGACCGTTGGGGTCGATGAGGTTGTTAACAACCTCAAGGTAGGCAAACCGGAAAGTGCCCCGATGGCGGGAAATACCAAAGGTGAATCCAATATCCCAGAAACATCGGCCAAGGACCCAGCGTCCAAACCGGAGCAGGGATCTCCCCAATTGGGCACCCAGCCAACCGAAAAAGGAAATATCCCTTCGGATTCCAAACCTTCTCCACAACCGGGCGCAAACCCGCTGCAAGTGCCCTCAAATGGGAGCCCGGTTGGGAACCTCGGGACCAATTCGGTGATTCCCTACTCCGAAAGTTCGCCGGCACGGTCAATCCCACCAAGTGGCCCCCAAACTCCATTGGGAAGCCCTGTCAAGATTCCCCCAGCCCCGGATAAAAATTAACCTCTGGGAAATCAGAGACTTTTTGATAGCAGAAAAAAAAAGAGACCCCGAAGCCGGAGTCTCTTGTTCGTTTATCAAGGTTTAGCTAACCTTTTTGGAGCGGGTTTTAGCTCCTAGTAGAGATCGTCGCCCCCTGGGCCCTTCTTGTCGTCCTTGGTAGCTTCCGCAATCAAGGCGTCTGAAGTGAGCAGGAGGGTCGAAACTGATGCCGCATTTTGAAGAGCGGAGCGAACAACCTTGGTCGGGTCGATAATACCCTTCTTGACCATATCGACATAAGCATCGTTACGGGCATCGTAACCTTGGTTGAAGTCCTTTTCGGCAAGAACCTTGTGCATTACAACCGCGCCGTCCTGGCCAGCATTAGTGGCAATTTGCTGGATCGGAGCGCGACAAGCACGAACAACAATATTGTAGCCGACTTCTTCATCATGGGTCAGGCCAGAAGGCTTGAGGCCATTGGAGGCGCGCAGGAGGGCAACACCGCCACCGGGAAGGATACCTTCCTGGACGGCTGCACGGGTGGCGTGCATGGCGTCTTCAACGCGGGCTTTCTTCTCTTTCATTTCGGATTCGGTCGCTGCGCCAACATTGATCTTGGCAACGCCACCGGAAAGCTTGGCGATACGCTCGCTGAGCTTTTCACGATCGTAGTCGCTGGTCGACTTTTCCAGCTCGCGCTGGATGCTGCCGATGCGAGACTTGATATCGTCCTTCTTGCCTTTGCCTTCGATAATGGTGGTGTTATCCTTGTCAATACGAACCTTGGTCGCGCGACCGAGGTCTTCGAGTTCGATGGCTTCGAGGTTGATTCCGAGGTCTTCGAAAATCGCCTTGCCACCGGTCAATTTCGCGATGTCTTCGAGCATGGCCTTGCGGCGATCACCGTACCCCGGAGCCTTGACTGCGCAACATTTGAGAGCGCCACGCATTTTGTTGATGACGAGAGTCGCAAGGGCTTCGCCTTCGACTTCTTCGGCAATGATCAGGATCGAACGACCCTTGTCAAGAACCTTCTCAAGCAAAGGAAGGAGATCTTTGTTAGAAGAGATCTTCTTTTCGTGTATGAGAATAAGGGGATCTTCAAGCTCGACTTCCATCTTGGTGGAGTCGGTGATGAAGTAGGGGGAGAGGTAACCGCGGTCGAACTGCATGCCTTCAACGAACTCGTGTTCGGTACGAAGGGTCTTGCCTTCTTCAACGGTGATTACACCGTCCTTGCCAACCTTTTCCATCGCTTCGGCGATGATCTTGCCAATTTCTTCGTCGTGATTTGCGGCGACGGTTGCAACGCTTTCCAGGTCCTTGGAAGAGGTGCGAACGGGTTTGGAAGCGGCCTTGAGCTTCTCGACGATGTCTTCTACGGCCTTCTCAACGCCACCCTTCATAAGCATGGGGTTGACGCCTGAAACAACGGCCTTGATGCCTTCGTTGTAGATGGCTTCGGCAAGGACGGTCGCGGTGGTGGTGCCGTCGCCTGCGACATCGCTGGTCTTGCTGGCAACTTCGCGCACCATGCGGGCGCCCATGTTTTCAAACTTGTCTTCGAGTTCGACTTCCTTGGCAACGGTTACGCCGTCCTTGGTCACGGTCGGTGAACCGAAGCTCTTTTGGATCACAACATTGCGACCCTTGGGCCCGAGGGTTACTTTCACTGCGCGGGCGAGCTTGGTTACGCCACGACGCATGGCCTCACGGGCTTCCTGGTCAAACGCAATTTGCTTGGCTGCCATCTAAAACTCCTTTGCGAACTCAATCAATTAGGGGTGCAAAATCAAAAATGAAAAACTGAATTGGGGAAATTGCCGGAGCGGGAATCAACCAACCACGGCAAGGACATCGTCCTCGCGTAGAAGGAGGATGTTGTCGCCGCTGATCGGCTTGAATTCATCTCCAGCCCAAGATGCGAAAATCACATGATCTCCCACCTTGACCTGGACCGGACGGCGCTCACCACTTTTCAGGAGCTTGCCCGGGCCAACCGCAACGACCTTGCCCTGCTGGGGTTTATTTTTGGCCGTTTCGGGCAGAATGATACCGCCCTTGGTCTTTTCCACTGAACTGGCCCGCTCGACCACAATACGATCGGCGATGGGCTTAAGAGTGTTGCTCATTGTCGTCCTCCACTTGTCTCAAAACTTAAGCAAACATCATGCCCATGACTAAAAAACCCATGAGCACCTCCACAAACCCTTATTATTTATGGGTTTGCATTTTACCTTCTCATAAATTCCCATCCCGCAGGTTTCTGCCAACCAGGTCCGGCGCTAACGGGGAAACTGTCGGAACGGCAGTCTGGATTCCCCTTGCACCTCGGCCAATTTGGTTTACTGGCCCTTTAGTCATCCATTCTTCCTTGAGACACACAAGGCGAAACGGTATCCTAAAAGGGTCAGTAGCCACACCATCACTTGTTTAATTCCCCCAGACGAACATGTTCCCAAAAACCCACCCTTTGGTTTCCATCCTTGCTGCCAAGGGGTCTGTGGGTGTTGCGTTTTCTGGTGGAGTGGACAGCGCACTTGTTGCCTTGGCCGCATTCAAGGCATTGGGAGACAAAGCCGTTGCCCTGACAGGCGATTCCCCCAGTGTGCCCCGCAGGGAACTGGAGACCGCCAGAAGACTCGCCCAACAAATAGGAATCAGGCACCACATCCTTGGAACCGAGGAGTTCCAAAGCCCCGACTATTCAAAGAACGATGGCAGCCGTTGCTACTTTTGCAAAAGCGAACTCTATTCTCAAATTCGACGGGCCCAACCCGAGCTTGGCTTTGAAACCATTTGCAGCGGGGCCAATCTGGACGATCTTGGGGATTACCGCCCCGGGCTGACCGCGGCGAAAGAAGCGGGAATTTGCCATCCGCTAATCGAAGCTTCCATGAACAAGGAAATGGTTCGCGAACTTGCCTTGGAATGGAATCTGGAAATCTGGGACAAACCAGCAAGCCCCTGCTTGTCCAGCCGGATTGCCCCCAATCTGGCAGTCACACCGGAACGGACCCTCCGTGTGGAAAAGGCGGAAGACTTTCTCCACGACATAGGCTATCCAATTTGTCGGGTTCGTTATTTTCCCAACGACATCGCCCGGGTGGAAGTTCCAAGAAACCGCCTACCAGAGCTGGTCCTGCACTCCAAAAGGGTTCGGGAAACCCTTTTGGGCCTTGGCTTTACCCAGGTAGAAATCGATCCCGAAGGTTTTCAATCCGGCAAATTGAATCAATTGATTCCCCTCAACCAAAAGCAGCGCTGGACCCAACCCGCTTAGCCTCGCAGGATTCCCCCATGAACAGTGTTAACCCACTTAAGCCAACTCCCACAAAGGCTCTTCTTGAACAACAATTCCTGGAGATCCGCTGTAAAATCCTTGACCTGGCAGCTCAGCTTGATCGCTTGCAACGGGGTGGCGACCTCGAAGCAATCGAAGGCGATCCGAAATGCACCAGAATCCAAAAAGGGATCACGATTCTGGCAACAGATCAGCCCGCAAAGGCCCAATCCGTTCAGGAGCTCTTTTCCCTCCACTACGACCCCGACTGGAAGAAACCTTCACCCCGGTTTTAGACAAGAAAAAATCAACACAAATCTCCTTTTCGAATTGCCTGGAGCTTTACCAGAATGACAAGCTACATTGATCCGCACATTCACATGATCAGCCGGACCACGGACGACTATCACCGCATGGCGCGTTGCGGTTGCCTGGCTATTTCCGAGCCCGCTTTTTGGGCAGGATTCGACCGGGGCTCCGCCGATGGTTTCCGGGATTACTTTCGCCACCTGGTAGAGGTTGAGCCCAAGCGAGCCGCCCAGTTCGGGATCCAGCATTATTCATGGCTTTGCATCAATGCCAAAGAAGCGGAGAATGTTAGTCTCTCCCGTGATGTGATCGCCATAATTCCTGAATTTCTCGACAAGCCCGGCGTGCTGGGAATTGGCGAAATCGGCCTCAACAAAAACACTGCCAACGAAGCCATTGTGTTTCAGGAACACCTCGACCTGGCCATGAAAACCGACGAGATGATTCTGATTCATACCCCCCACCTTGAGGATAAACTCAAGGGAACCCGAATGATCATCGACATGCTGAAGAACGACCCCCGCATAAAACCCCACCGGGTCTGCGTGGACCATGTCGAAGAGCATACGGTGCGCTTCGCGCTGGATGGAGGATTCTGGTGCGGGATGACACTTTACCCGACCTCCAAATGTACACCCTCAAGGGCCGTGGACATTCTCGAAATGGTTGGTCTGGAAAGGATTATGGTCAACTCCGCCGGAGACTGGGGGAAATCGGATCCTCTGGCGGTACCGGAATTGATTTTGGAAATGCGTCGCAGGGGACACCCGGAATCGGCCATCAAAAAGGTCGTGTATGAGAACCCGCTCGCGTTTTTCCGGCAAAGCCGTCGCTGGAGCGAGCCGTCGCTGCGAAACGAATCCTGATAACCAATCCGGAGAAAAGACTTTCCATGTATCTATTGGGGATTGAATCCTCCTGCGATGAGACCGCTGCTTCGGTGTTCACGGATGAACCGAGGGTCCTTTCCAGCGTGGTGGCCTCACAGGATCGGTTCCACGCCCGTTTTGGCGGAGTGGTTCCCGAAGTTGCGGCTCGTGCCCACCTTATTCAGATTATTCCCGTCATCCGACAGGCATTGAGCGAAGCGAATATTCGCCCCTGTGACTTGGGCGCGGTCGCTGTTCAAAACCGACCAGGCCTGGTGGGATCGCTCCTTGTTGGTGTTTCAGCAGCAAAAATGATCAGCCTGGCTTTGGGAGTCCCGCTCGTTGGAGTCGACCACATTGAGGGCCATGTTTACGCCTGCCAATTGGGTGCCTCGAAATCCATATTCCCTTGCCTTGCCCTGATTGTAAGCGGTGGACATACCCTTATTCTTGATTGCCCCAGCGCCACAGAATCCAAACGCATTGGCCAAACTCGCGACGACGCCGCAGGCGAAGCTTTGGACAAAGCTGCGGCAATGATGGGCCTTGGTTTTCCGGGTGGACCCGCGCTCGACCGAATCGCCCAAACGGGAAATCCCAACGCATATGATTTTCCGATGGGGATGCCCCAGGAAGGGAATCTCGATTTCAGTTTTAGCGGTCTGAAAACTGCTTTACTTTACACAATTCGCAAACTGGACCACCCCCTAAGCGAGTCGCAAAAGGGGGATCTGGCGGCAAGCTTTTTGCATACTGTCGTAAAAACTCTTGTGAAAAAATGCAAATATGCCCTGAAAGCAACCGGGCACAAGAGACTTGCAGTTGGTGGCGGGGTTGCCGTGAACAATCTTTTGCGAAACAAGCTTGGAGAAATGACTGCCAATCTCGGTGTGGAGCTAATCCTTGCTCCGCCTGAATGGTGTACGGACAACGCGGCCATGGCGGCCGTGGCAGTGGAACACCTTCGGCTGGGTCGTTGTTCTCCGTTGGATTTGGATGCACTGCCCTGCTAGGCAAAAGTGCGAATCTCCATTTTTTCGTTGTTGTAAACCTTTGCGGGTTATACCAGAGGCCGCGAAGTTTTTTGTTTGCGTATTGCTAAAAGGGCCCGCATGGAAAGCTTTTTTGTGCAAGACTCTCAGGAGTGGCCGCATACCCCGAGGATGGGGGCACGGCCTGCACCATGGGGATTCTTAAAATGACAAAGTCAAGGATTGCGCTGTCAGCCGTAGCTTTAATTCTCGGGGCGTTCACTGCCAAGGCGGAATGGACCTTTGGCCTGATTCCCCAAAATGTGATCCACCCCAGCAAGTCTGATCTTGTTCTGCGCCAATACAACGCGTTCACCCCGCTTTGCTACAGCGGCGTTCCCGTCCAATGGCCCAACCCCGAACCTTCGGCTCGTCGGTTCAGCCGGTTTGGACTCTTCGGTTACACCGGCGGATGCGGAACCACCGGTTGCAATACCTGTGGCAACTCCCAATTCACCATCCCAGGGGCCGAAGGTGAAGTTATCACCGAAGGCGAAATCATTGACGGAGCAATTCGCCCCGGCATGAAAATCCGCGGAATGATGGGGCGATAATTCTTGCTCTGTGATTGAAACCGGCGAACTTCGCCGATCATTGAAAACACCCTCGTGGACCTGAAAGTCCTCGAGGGTTTCTTGTTTTGCAGTTTTGAATTCCTGCCCCAAAGACAAAAGCAAACTTCCACTTCCACCCATCATGCTCGCGGAAACCCCTGAGCTTGCGATGAAACTGGATCCGCGAACCTGCAATTTCTGTCCGGTCGCACTTTCCGAAACAAAACGAAGGGACCAGCTATTCAGAGTCCCTTGGTCCACAAGTGCCCTATCCGTTATGGAAAGCGTCCAGTTCCCCTCAGCCGAGGCGCCTCCAAAGCTGCCCAATGCCTGAGAAGGCCGATATGTCCCCGCATAAGGTGCCACGCCGTCGACAAATGCGGTTGTCGCAGAATCCTCAAGAATGAGATCGCGGAAATTTTGTCCCTTGGCATTCCTGTTAATCAACACAAAAACACGCCCGGCTGGTGACTTCAGGGTGATATACAAATCAGACAAATCGCAATGATTAATATTTAATCCGACCTGAATCCTCTGCGCGGTCACACCCGCGGGAACCGCAATCACCGAAGTAACTGTTCGGAGATCCCGAATTGCAACTTTGGCGGGATTGGACCAGTTTGGTGAAGCGGCCAATGTGGTGGTAACACGGTAAAGGTCGGCAGGCTCACCACCTTTTGCATTGCGGTTTTGGTCCAGCGCGTTGCCCTTTAGGTCGCGAACACTCGGCTTAACCAAAAGGGTATAGGTCCCAAGAGCTTTTTGACTTGGAATGGTACCAGAATAAACCTTTGAGGATTGGCCTGCCACTGCAGACCATATCACAGGTATCACAATACCAGAGGGATTCGTGAGTACAACATTCCCCGTCAGGGTGGAAGAATTGATTGGCTCGGAAAATTCCAATCGCAGCCGACTGATTTGAGCCGAGGTATCTCCGGAAAAATCGCCCGAAATCACATAGGGAAGGACCGTATCAACGCCCTTTGCCTCAACAGCAGCAAGGGCCTTGTCCAGATTGAGGCGCCCTCCCGATGAGGATTTTCCTGTTAAAGATGCAAGAAGGTCGGTTTGACCCAAAAGTGTAGTGACCAGTTCACGATAGCCAAGATCCGGACGCTTATCCCAAAGCAGGCTTAGAGCCCCGGTGACAAAGGGTGTCGCCATCGATGTGCCGCTTAGGGTTCCGAATTTGCCACCCGGAAGCGTACTCAGAATGTTTTCACCAGGGGCGCCTATATCTACCCCCACTGCCCCATAATTACTAAACCAGGAAATCTGGTCCTGGGCCGATGTGCTTGCAACGACAACAATATTGTCCTGACTGAAACTTGCAGGGTATGCGGCATTATTATCAAGATTTAGGGAATCGTTCCCGGCCGCAGCTACGACAATGTGCCCCTTCAGTCGCGCCCGGTTTATTGCATCGGAAAGTGTGGGGCTAAAACCCGCCCCACCCCAGGAATTGTTCGAAAGCAATGCGCCTTTGGAAACCGCGTAATCCAATGCGGAAATTGCCCCAGTCAGATCCCCAAACCCATGGGAATCCAAAAACTTGAGCGCCATGATTCGGGAATTAGGATTTACCCCAACGATACCAAGTCCATTATTGGCGGTGGCCGCAATGATACCGGCAACATGAGTGCCGTGACCGTTATCATCCATGGGATTGCCGGTCCCATTTACAAAATTTGCCCCATAAATGTCGTCAACAAATCCGTCCTTGTCATCATCAATACCGTTTCCAGGGATTTCGCCGGGATTAACCCACATGCGTGAACTCAGCTCAGGGTGATTGTAATCCACCCCGGTATCAATAATTGCCACCAAAGTCCCGCCTGTTCCCTGAAAACGGGTCAATGCGGGTTGGGCATGAATATCCGCACCAGGAAGGCTTCCATCCAGGCCAAAATTCGAAAGGCCCCACTGCTCCGAATAGGATGGGTCATTGAAGATTGACTTGGAATCCATCAAACGATTCTGTTCCACCCTCACAACGGACTTGTCGAGGGAGATTTTGGCAACTGCAGAATCCACCGAAATCCCCTGGGGAACTGACCAGAGCCCCAAACCGGGAACAAGATCCCATGTCTTAAGGAGCTCGCTACCCACCACAGGGTTTGACCAATATCCGGGACGAAGCGCTGGGGGAAGAGTGACAAGGATTCCGGATGCGAAATCAATTGATGCGGGAAGCGCCCGGGATTCCAGGCACTCCAACTTAGGTGCAAAAAAGCTTTTCTTTCCCCTGCTCAAAGGGACACCACCCTGATTTGCAAAATGAATCTGTTGGACAACATGGTGGCATCGGGCAGAAAATCCACCGGTCTCGCAACGATAATAAAGGAGCGCGCCAGAAATTCCTGAATAAATTCTGGCTATTTTTTTAATAATTTTGGAAAGATCTAACGGTCATAAGGGATGGGGAGTCTTAAGCAGCGTTCTCATAAAATTATTAATTTGATTTTTCAAAACCATGAAAGGAATGAAATGTCCGAGGGCATACGCCAATCGCCGCGAGGCGACAGGCTAATGGTTCCAACCTTTGGACCATCCGGCAAGGTGGACCGTTTATATTGCTGGGATGCAAACCTTTTCAAAAACACGAAAAGCCAATGCCGAATCTCCTCGACGGTCCATGGGCTGTCAAATTTTGCCCTTTCAGCCAAAAACACGATTTTCTGGGCAGATGCACCATATCGGAGGAAGTGGTAGAGGAAAAAGTCGTGAAGCTCATACGGCCCAACAGCCTTTTCGGTTTCCTGGATTTGATTTCCATCCCGACCGAGTGGTAGCAATTCAGGCGAGATAGGCGTGTCAACAATATCCAAAAGGATTTCACGGGTTGCCCCATCGAATTCGTTTCGGGCCGCATACCCTACCAGGAATTTAACAAGCGTTTTGGGGATACTGCTATTGGGGTTGTACATGCTCATGTGGTCTGCGTTGAAGGTACACCAACCCAACGCAAGCTCCGACATGTCCCCCGTTCCTACGACAAATCCACGGTTCATGAGCAGCATCGTCCGGGTCCGGGCCTGGACATTTTCAAAAGTCAGGTCCCCTTTTCCATGTTGGGCCTGTAAGGCTTTGACAAACCCCGACAAATCATAATCGTTGGCATCGATCCCAAAAGGCTTGCAATTCAACAGCTTCAACTGGTCCAAGCAGGCCTGGCGAATATCCAACCGTGTTGAGGTCGCCCCCAAAAGATTGAGAAGCGATAGGGCATTATTAAGGGTTCTGTCAGTGGTTCCAAAACCCGGCATCGTCACCCCGTCGATCCAGCTTCTCGAAAGCCCCAGACGGTCCGCGACCTTCGCGCAAACCAAAAGGGCAAGAGTGGAATCCAGGCCACCGGAAACCCCAATCGACACCCTCGAAAGCCCAAGTTTTTCGACCCTGCTGGCCAGGCCAGCAACCTGGGTTTGAAAGATCTCATGACAACGCTCTGCCAAAGTTGGGGCATCCGCGGGAACGAATGGGTGGGCATCCACTTTGCGGTAAAAGCCTTTTTTGTGCAGATTGACGGGATCACGCCGGGGGGAACCAATCGAATCCTGTGAGCACACACGAATCGCCATTTGGGAATTGGCT
>Ga0114972_10003635_pt1 | contig 11541 bp, 13 predicted proteins | sample M_140807_EF_Meta_FD_87354 | JGI IMG/M metagenome (GOLD analysis project Ga0114972, IMG submission 87354) | Freshwater microbial communities from Lake Montjoie, Canada to study carbon cycling - M_140807_EF_MetaG | ecosystem: Environmental > Aquatic > Freshwater > Lake | place: Lake Montjoie... | reverse complement strand
GGAAGATGCCATCTGGGCGAAGGCCGCCGCTGCCGGCACCATACCAAAACCGCAATAGGGAACTGCATTGCATGGCCGATCCGCGCCTGAAGGCCGCCTTCGCCGCCCGCCGCTTCATCGTAGCACCGGGGATCTACGACATGATCTCCGCCCGCATCGCCGATGCGATGGGCTTTGATTGCCTGTACGTGACGGGTTTCGGCACCGTCGCCTCGCATCTCGGCGTGCCCGATGCCGGCATCGCCACCTTCACCGACATGGTCGGCCGCGTCGGCACCATGGCGCGCGGCTGCGCAACGCCGGTCATCGCCGATGCCGATACCGGCTATGGCGGCCTGCTGAACGTGCGCCATACGGTGCTGGGGTATGAGGCCGCCGGCGTCTCCGGCATCCAGCTGGAAGACCAGGAGATGCCGAAGAAATGCGGCCATACCCCGGGCCGGCGCGTGATCCCGGCGGAGGAGATGGTCCTCAAGATCAAAGTCGCAGTGGAAGCGCGGCGGGACCCGAACATGCTGATCGTCGCCCGCACCGATGCCCGCACCACGCTGGGGCTGGATGAGGCGATCCGCCGCGGGCGGATGTTCGCCGCGGCCGGCGCTGATGTGATCTTCATCGAAAGCCCGGAGACGGAGGCCGAGATGGCCGCCATCGGCAAGGCGATCGACAAGCCGCTGCTGGCCAATATGGTGGAAGGCGGGCGGACGCCGATCCTGCCCGCCAAGCGGCTGGCCGAGCTCGGCTATGCCATGGCGATCTACCCGGGCGCCGGGTTCCTCGCCGCGGCACAGGCGCTGGACCGGGTCTATGCCCATCTGAAGGCAGAGGGCGACAGCCTTGGCATCGGGGAGAGCTACGGCTTCAAGCGGATGACGGAGCTGATGGGCTTCCCGGAGGTCTGGGCCTTCGATGCGAAATGGGCGCAGGAGGAAAAGTGATGTTCGAACAGGTCAAGGCCCTCGTCTTCGACGTCTTCGGCACGGTGGTGGATTGGCGGGAAGGCGTGGCGCGCGAAGCCGCGCCCGTGCTGGCCGAACTCGACCGCCGGGACATCGACCCCCGCGCCTTCGCCGATGCCTGGCGCAAGCGCTACCAGCCGGCGATGGAGGAATGCCGCAGCGGCCGCCGCGCCTGGACGCGGCTCGACGTGCTGCACCGGGAAAACCTGGACGGCGTGCTGCGCGACCACGGTATCGACCCGGCGCTGCTCGGCGCGGCGAAGCTCGATGCGCTGAACAAGGCGTGGCACCGGCTCGATCCCTGGCCGGAAGCGGTGGCGGGGCTGACGCGCCTGAAGCGCCGCTTCATCATTGCACCGCTCTCGAACGGCAATATCGCGCTGATGACCAACATGGCCAAGCGCGCCGGCATCCCCTGGGATGCGATCCTCGGCGCCGAGGTGGTGCAGGCCTACAAGCCGCAGCCCGAGGCCTATTTGCGTACGGCCGAAGTGCTGGGCATCGCCCCGGCTGAGCTCTGCCTGGTGGCCGCGCATAACAATGATCTCGCCGCGGCCCGCCAATGCGGGCTGCAGACCGCCTTCGTCACCCGCGCGGCCGAACATGGCGCGGCGCAGACGACCGATCTGGTGGCAAGCGAGGCCTGGGACGTGGTCGCCGAGGATTTCCAGGATCTGGCGCACCGCCTTGGCGTCTGATGCCACGCCGCCGCCGGGCTTCATCCCGCTGCCCGGCGGGCCGGGGCCAATCTTCAACACCCTGATCGGCCCCTTCTGGGTGAAGCAACTCTCCGAAGACGGCATCGCTTATGGGTTCCGCGTGGAGTTGCGGCACTGCAACCGGATGGAGGCGCTGCATGGCGGCATGCTGGCCGGCTTCGCCGACATCGTGCTGACCAGCGGGTGCAGCCATGTCGCAAGGCTCTCCCGGTTTCTTGCCACCGTCTCCCTGAGTACGGATTTCCTCGCCCCGGCGCGCCTCGGCGCCTGGGTGGAGGCGGTGCCGGACGTGCTGTCCTGCGGCCGCAGCACGCTGTTCGGCCAGGCGCTGGTCACCGCCGATGGCGTCCCGGTCCTGCGCGCCTCCGGCGCCTTCCGCTTCGGCGGTGACCCGGACCCGCGCTTCGACAGGCTGCGCCAACTGTTTGCGGAACAGGGGATCAGCGCCAGGATGCGCGCATGATCCGCTGGGTTGGTCGCCTCATTGCCCTTGTCCTGCTGCTCGCGCCCTCGGTGAACGCCGCCGGGCCGGCCGCGCCCCGGTTTCGCGCCGTGCTGGTGGCGGGGGATGGCTCGCTGGAGGTCTGGGACCGCGGGATCGAGAAGCTGCGTGCCGGGCTGGTCGCCGCCAATGCGCTGGTGCCGGGCCATGTCGCGCAGTTCTCGGCACGCGGCGACCGCGCCGCCGAAGGGATCGGCCGGGCCGAATTGGATGCCGTGGTGCTGGCGATCGAGAGCCTGAAGCCGGCCAAGGGCGAGGCCTGCCTCGTTTATCTGACAATGCACGGCACGCTGGACCAAGGGCTCTATTTCCAGGTGAGCGACCGGCACCTGACGCCGGCCATGCTGGATGCGGCGCTGACCGCGGGCTGCGGCGATGCCCCCACTTTCGTCGTCGCCTCCGGCTGCTATTCCGGCGGCTTCGCGGCGGGGCCGATGGCCCGACGCAATCGGGTGATCCTGGCCGCCGCCCGGGCCGACCTGCCGAGCTTCGGCTGCCATACCGATTTCGACGTGACGGTCTTCGATGGCTGCATGCTGTTCGTTCTCTCCTCCGCACCGGCCAACGTCGTGACCTTGAATGCCCGACTTGGCTCCTGCGTCGAAGCGATGGAGATGCGCCACCGCATGCCGCAGAGCCACCCGCAGGCCTGGCTCGGCAGCGCGGTCCCGCGCTTGGTGCCGCGGTTGCTGGTGCCGCGCCAAGGTTAAGCCGGCGGCCCGCCTCTCCCATCGCGACCGGCGCGGCCGCTGGGCTTGGTTGCATCCAGGCAGGCATCGCACACAATGGTGCGCCCCGCCCCCGGCCGGCCTTGCCCCGCCGCCGCCGGCCCGGCATGACGCTCCCTCCCCATCAGGGCCTGCGCCGGATGAGCACGAACCAGCCCCGCCATATCCGCCTGACCTCCCACCCCGAGCCGAGCGCGCATCGCTGGCCGTTGCATTGGGGCGCGGGCAGCGCGGAGGAGCGCGGGCCGGTGATCGGCAGCGTCACCCGCCCGGCCGACCGCAATGTGATCGGCACCCATGGCGGCTCCTATTCCCTGTATCGGGCGCTGGCGGTCTCGGCCGGCACCCTCTCCCCGCTGCAGCGCCCCGACCTGGCCAATACCCACCCGGTGACGCGCATCGGCCCTTTCCCGCAATGGCGGGAGGCGCGGAAAATCGTCTCGCTCGACCCCTGGGGGGCCGATGTCGGGCGCGACTTCGCCCAGGCCATCGGCGAGGGCATCGACATCCGCCCGACCATTGCGATCACCCGTGCCCGGTTGAACATGGCGGAGCTAAACGCGCTGATCAGCGCCGGCGAATTGACGCCGGACGGGCAGGTCTTACATCCGGGCGGCGATGTCTCGGTCACCAAGGCGGCGATCGATCCGGTCTGGTGGCTGCCCGGCATCGCCGAGCGCTTCGGCTGCACCGAGACCTCGTTGCGGCGGACCCTGTTCGAGCAAACCGGCGGGATGTATCCGGAACTTGTCACCCGGCCCGACCTCGCGGTCTTCCTGCCGCCGGTCGGGGGTATCTCGGTCTATATCTTCGGCGAGCCAGCCGCACTCGCGGACCCGCGCATTCCGCTGACCTGCCGGGTGCATGACGAGTGCAATGGCTCGGACGTCTTCGGCTCCGACATCTGCACCTGCCGGCCTTACCTGATCCAAGGCATCGAGGAATCGGTGCGACAGGCGCAGCGAGGCGGTGTCGGACTTGTTGTCTATAATCGCAAGGAGGGCCGGGCGCTGGGCGAGGTGACGAAGTTCCTCGTCTACAATGCCCGCAAGCGCCAGGAAGGCGGCGACCAGGCCGCCACCTATTTCGAGCGCACGGAATGCGTGGCCGGCGTGCAGGATGCGCGCTTCCAGCAGCTGATGCCCGATGTGCTGCATTGGCTCGGCATCACCCGCATCCATCGCCTCGTGTCCATGTCCAACATGAAGCACGACGCGATGGTCGAGCAGGGGATCGAGATCGGCGAGCGGGTGCCAATCCCGCCCGAGCGCATCCCGCCCGATGCGAGCGTCGAGATGGAGGCGAAGAAGGCCGCGGGCTACTTCGCCCCGGACGCCAAAAGCGCCGAGGCGCTGAAGGGCGTGATCGGCCGGCCGCTGAGGGAGATGTGAGTGCGGCCGCCGCGCTGCTGACGCCGGAGGCGGTGCGCGACCGCGCCCAGGCCCTGCTGGCCCTCGGCCTCGATCAGCGGCTTTCGGGCTGGAGCGTGCATCCCGAGCGGCTCGGCGCGACGGCCGATCTGGTGGCTGCCATCACCCGCGAACGCTACCCCGACCTCGCCGTACCCTATCACGCGCGCTGGCGGCATTTTGCGGTGGGCGGGCATGACCGCTGGGCGGCGCTCCGACCGATGCTGCCCACCGACCCCGCCGAGCGGGCGCGCGCCGGCTTCGACGCGGTGATTGTCTCCGTCCTGCTCGATGCCGGAGCCGGCATGGCCTGGCGGTATCGGGAGGCGGCGACCGGGGAGAGCCATGGCCGCTCCGAAGGCCTCGCGGTTGCCTCGCTGGCGATGTTCGCCGCCGGCGCCTTCGCCGCGGATGGGCATGCGCTGCGCGCCGACGGGGCGCGGCTGGCCGGCTTTACCGAGGCCGAGCTGGCCGCGGGGATGCAGGCGGGGCCCGACAATCCGCTGGTGGGGCTGGCCGGGCGGGTGGCGCTGCTGAACCGGCTGGGCGCGGCCCTGCCCCGGCCGGGCGCGCTGTTCGATGACCTCGCCGCCGCGGCGGTCGACGGCACGGTGCCGGCGCGCGCCATCCTGATTGCCGTGCTGCGGCGGCTGGGGCCGATCTGGCCGGGGCGGTTGGCGCTGGAGGGGGTGAACCTCGGCGATTGCTGGCGGCATCCGGGCCTTCGCCGGGCGGATGCGACGACCGGGCTGATCCCCTTCCACAAGCTCTCGCAATGGCTCGCTTATTCCTTGGTGGAGCCGTTGGAGGGGGCGGGGCTGCGGGTGACCGGGCTGGATGCGCTGACGGGGCTGCCGGAATACCGCAATGGCGGCCTGTTCCTCGATATGGGCGTGATCGCCCCGCGCGACCCGGCGGTGCTGGCGCGGACGCATGCGCCGGGTGAGGCGCTGGTGGTGGAATGGCGGGCGCTGACGGTCGCGCTGCTGGACCGGCTGGCGCCGCTGGTGCGGGCGCGGCTGGGCGTTTCCGCCGAGGCCTTCCCGCTGGCCAAGGTGCTGGAAGGCGGCACCTGGTGGGCGGGGCGCCGCCTGGCGGCCGAACGCCGGGCCGATGGCGGACCACCGCTGCGCATCGAGAGCGATGGGACGGTGTTCTGAGCGTCTGGACCAGCGGCGGGGCGCAGGCTACGCATAGCGCTGCGCGGCCCCTGTGGCGGAACGGTAGACGCAGGCGACTCAAAATCGCCCGCCTGTGAGGGCATGGGAGTTCGAGTCTCCCCGGGGGCACCAGCCGCGCCAAGGCCAAGCGACCCTTCGGCTTGCTTTCTTGTCTATTCGCTTGGGCGCGTGTCCTCTTCGGTCGCAGATCGCCGACATGGCCCATTTGCCAGCGGCCCCGGCGCCCGCATAATCGCCGCCCGCGCCGTACCGGAGAGGAAGCGATGGAGGCGATCTACGACATCATCTCGCCCGCCGCCTTCTGGACCATGCTCCTCACCCTGCACATGCTGGCCTCGGTCGCCCTGCTGGGCGCCGTCACCCATCAGGCGATGGCCGTCCTCGCCCCGGCCCCGCGTGGCGCGGCCGATGGCTTCCTCACCCGCTTCCGCCGCGTCTCCGGCCCCGGCTATGCCGGTGCAATCTGCCTGCTCTGGGTCGTCGCCTTCGTCCTCGGCGGCTGGATCTACGTGCATTACCGCATCTATGTCCGCGTCCCGATCGAGGCAGAAGGTTATTGGCTCACCCTCGGCGCCTTCGAGGTGAAGGAGCATGTGGCCGTGCTCGGCCTCGGCCTGCTGCCGCTCTACTGGCGCAGTTGGCAGCGGGCGCGGGATGCCGGCTATGCCGCCGCCCGGCGCTGGACCACGGGGCTGCTGGCGGCCATGGCCTGGCTGCTCTTCCTCGTCGGGCATATCGTGAACAATGTCAGGGGCTTCGGCTGATGCAGGACCCGCCGGACCCGCCCCGCGCCCGGGCCTTCGTCGTCGCCTTCGCGGTTCTCGTGCCCGCGATCTACACGCTCTGCGAAATGCAGAACTGGCCGCTTTTCACCTATCATCCCGGCACCGGGCGGCTCGACTGGGGCTATGCCCCGGCGGTGCGCGACGAAGGGCCGGCGATGTATTGGTACGGCTGGGTGACGAACAGCCTGGGCGGCGGGGCGCTGCTTGCTGGCCTCGCCGCGGCCATGGCCGGGCCGGGTGGGACACGCTGGCCGCTTTGGCCCGCCTGGGTCGCACCCCTGGTCGCGATCCCCCTGCTGATCTACGCGCTGCGCTATTACTGGCGCTTCTGACCCGCGCCGGGAGACGGAGGAGACGGAGATGCGCCTGCCCTTGCTGCTGTTGGCCCTGGCCCTGCCGCTGCTCGCCCCCCTGCTCGCCCCCCTGCCCGCCCGGGCCGGCGGTGAGGGCTATGACGGCAGCGAGGAAGCCGACGATGCCGGCCCGGTCTTCTTCGGCGTGGTGCGCGATACCCGCGGCCTCGGCGTCGCCGGCGCCGAAGTGCTGCTGACCCCGAAGCAGGGGGAGGCGGTGACGCTGAAGACCAATGTGCTCGGCATCTATCGCGCCCATGTCGCCAAGGACACGCCGCCGGACCAGGTGGAGGTGACCTGCAGCAAGGCCGGCTACCGGCAATCCGCGCTGGTCCGCCGTGGTCAGGCGAACGCGAAAGCCAACGAGACCAACTGCACCCTGCAGCGGCTTTGATCCGCGCGCTTTTCGCCCTGCTGCTGCTGGCCGCGCCGGCCTGGGCGCAGCCGGCCGATACCATCCTGACCGGCGGGCGCATCCTGCGCTTCGACGCCCCGCCAGCGGAGGCCATTGCGATCCGCAGGCGGGAAATCGCTGCCCTCGGCACTGCCGCCGAGATCGCCGCCCTGGCCGGGCCGGCGACGCGGGTGATCCCGCTGGCCGGGCGCACCGTCATCCCCGGGCTGATCGACAGCCATATCCACGCCATCCGCGCTGGCGCCGCCTGGGGCCAGGAAATCAGCTGGATCGGCGCCGCCAGCATCAAGGACGCGCTTGCCCGGCTCAGCGCCCGCGCCGCCACGACACCGCAGGACGCCTGGCTGGTGGTCGCCGGTGGCTGGACGCCTGACCAGTTCGCCGAAGCCCGCCTGCCCCGCACCGAGGAGATCGCCGCCGCCGCCCCCGGCCGGCGCGTCTATATCCAGCTTTTCTACAGCCGCCTGTTCCTGAGCGGGGAGGCCGCGGCGGCGCTGGCCATCCCGGCCGGCGGCGGGCTGGCGCCGGACCCCGATGCCCCCGGCTGGTGGCGCGGCCCGGCGCGGGCGATCAGCGCGGTCTTCGATCAATTGCCGCCGCCCGATGCCGCAAGCCAGCGCCAGGGGACCCGCGCCTTCTTTCGCGAACTGAACCGCTTCGGGCTGACCGGCGTGCTCGACCCCGGCGGCTACAACCTGCCACCGGCAGCGTATCAGCCGGTCTTTCACCTATGGCGGGAAGGCGGGCTGACGCTGCGCATCCGCTACAGCCTCTGCGCCCCGCGCCGGGGTGAGGAAGCCGCCGATTTCGCCGCGCTCACCGCGCTGCTGCCGATGGGCTTCGGCGATGACTGGCTGCGCTTCAACGGCATTGGCGAGAATGTCACCTGGGGGATGTACGACAACGACGCGCCCAGCGCCGAACAGCGCGCGCAACTGGCAGATGTGCTGCGCTGGGCACAGGCGCGCGGGCTGACCGCGACCTTTCATTGGAACAACGACGCCACCGTCCCGCAACTGCTGGAGGTGCTGGAGGGGGTGAATGCAGCGGCGCCAATTGCCCCGCTGCGCTGGTCCATCGCGCATCTGAACGATGCCTCGCTGGCCAGCTTGCGGCGCATGCGGGCGCTTGGCCTGGGCTGGTTGGTGCAGAACGGCTTCTACTTCCGCGGCGAGGCCTTCATCGCCGCCCGCGGCGCGGCGGCGCTGGGCGAAGGCCTGCCGCCCATCATGACAGCCGCGCGACTGGGGCTGCCGATCGGCGCCGGGACCGACGCGCATCGGGTGATGGGGTACAACCCCTTCGTCGCGCTGCGCTGGCTGCTGGATGGCCGCACCGTGGCTGGCCTGGCCCTACGTGGCCCAACCGAACAGCCGGACCGGCTGCAGGCGCTGCGCTTTTATACCGAAGGCAGCGCCTGGTTCAGTTTCGAGGAAGCCCGGCGCGGCGGGCTGGCGCCAGGGCGCCTCGCCGATTTGGCAGTGCTGAGCGCCGACTACCTCGACGTGCCGGTCGAGGAGATCGCCGACATCACCAGCCTGCTGACCATGGTCGATGGCCGCGTGGTCTTCGCCGCGCCCCCCTATGCGGCCTTCGAGGACGGCCCCGATCAGGCGGCGCGGTCGGTCCGCAACGCCAGATAGGGGGCCAGCGCCGCGAGGTCAGGCTCGGTGCCGAGGCCGACACCGGCGGGCAAAGCCACCTGCCCCGCCGCCAGCCGCAGCACCGGGTCGGTGACCAGACTGCGGAGCGGGTTGGGGTTGGCGTCCATCTCCAGCAGCCCGGGGCCGCGCACGGCGGCCAGCATGTGCAGCGAGGCCAGCAGGCCGACCCCGCCGGCCAGCCAATGCGGGCAATAGGCCAGCCCGGCCTGCACCGCCGCGCGGGCGATCGGCAGATTGGCCGAGGCGCCGCCCCATTTGGCTGCATCCGGCTGCACGAAGCCCAGGTGGTGTTCGGCGAAGGCGTTGTGGAAGGCGGCCGCACCGCGGATATTCTCGCCCGCCGCCAGGGGCGCCCGACTGGCGCCGGCGACCTGCGCCCATTCCCAGGCCGGACGATCGGCGGCCAGCGGCTCCTCGATCCAGGTCAGGTCAAACTCGGCCAGCGCCTGGACCATGCGCATGGCCGTGGGCAGCGACCAGCCCTGATTGATGTCGACCATCACCCGCTCCGCCGCCCGCCGGCCGGCGAAGACCGGGCGCAGGGTGGCGAGGTCGCGCGCTTCGCCGAACCCGATCTTGACCTTGAAGGTGCGGTGCCCGGCGGCGCGCGCCTCGGCAATCTGCGCAAGCGCCTGTTCATCGGGGTTGAGGCCGCTGGCATAGGCGGGCACCGGGCCAGCATCCGTGCCGCCCCAATACCGCCAGAGCGGCAGGCCGGCCCGGCGCGCGGCGAGGTCATGCAGCGCGAGATCGGCGCCGGCCAGGGCGGCGGCGAAGCTCCCGGGCTCGCCGGCCTGCAGGCCGAACAGATGCAGCGCGCGTTCGCTCGCGGCCCACCAGGCGGGGATATCCTCAATTGTCTGGCCGAGCAGGCGCGGCGCGACGAAGCCATCGAACAGCCGGGCCCGGTGCTCGACGCCGATCGAGGGGAAATTGCCCCAGACCTCGCCCCAGCCGGTCGCGCCCCCGGCATCGGTCAGGCGGATGAAGACGGCCACCCGTTCGCGCAGCGTGCCGAAGGCATTGATCACCGGGTTTTCGATGGGCGCGCGATAGACGAAGCTTTCGGCGCGGACGATGCGGCGTGGCATGGGCTCCCCCGGGATTTCGGGCGGCATCACCGCACGCCCGGGGCATGCGGGCAAGCCATGCCGGAGGCAGGTTTGCCCCTGCCCGTGCGGCGCGGTAGCTAAAGCGCGATGCGTTGAGGCGGAATCGCCGAAGGCGCTGAATCGCGCGATCCAACACATGCTAGAGCCGGCTGCGTGAACGCCTGTGAACGCAGCATGCTCTAGGAAGCCTTATCGTCGCTCTGCGCCCTGAGGAGCCGTATCATGTCCCAGCCCAGCAGCGACGCCCCGCTGATTGAGGACGGCCCGCTCCGCCTGCGTCGCTGCCGGCACGGGGTGCTGCTGTACAACGTCAACGACATCTATTGCGGCAATATGCTCGACCTCTATGGCGAGTTCTCGGAAGGCGAGACGGATCTGTTCCGGCAGATTTTGCAGCCGGGCATGACGGTGGTTGAGGCCGGGGCCAATATCGGGGCGCATACGGTGGCCATCGCCCAGGCGGTCGGCCCGGCCGGGCGGGTCCTGGCCTTCGAGCCGCAACGCGGCATGTTCCAGATCCTCTGCGCCAACCTCGCCCTCAACCGGCTGGAGCAGGTGGAACCGCATTGGGCCGCGGTCGGCAGTGCCCCGGGCGAGATCCTGGTGCCGCGGCTGGACCCAAACACCGCCAATAATTTCGGCGGCCTGTCGATGACCGAGGGCCATGCGGCCGGCGATAAAGTGCGGCTGGTCACGCTGGACAGCTTCGACCTGCCGGCGCTGCATATGCTGAAGATTGATGTTGAGGGCATGGAGGCCGAGGTGCTGCGTGGTGCCCGCGCCACCATCACCCGCCACGCCCCGATCATCTATGCCGAGAACGATCGGGCGGACCGCTCGCCGGGGCTGATCGCACTGCTGCAGGAGATGGAGTACCGGATGTACTGGCACCTGCCGCCCTATGTACGACAGCCGAATTTTCGCGCCCGACCGGATGATCGCTTCCAGGGCATCGTCTCGGTGAACATGCTCTGCGTGCCACGTCAGCTGCACCTGAATATCGAGGGCGCCCGCGAGGTCACCGGCCCGACCGACGACTGGCGCCGCCCGGCCGGCTGACAGCAGGGTAGCCGGAGGCTGGACATTCCCGGCCATCCGCGCCAAAGACGATGTCCTTCGAACCCTTCTGACCGGAGTCGCGCCATGGCCTCGGCGTTTGACCAAATCGCCGACATCATCGCCGAGACCTCCGATGTCCCGCGCGAGAAGATCACCCCCGATAGCCACGTGATCGACGATCTTGGCATCGACAGCCTCGACTTCCTCGACATCGTCTTCGCGATCGACAAGGCCTTCGGCATCAAGGTGCCGATTGAGTCCTGGACACAGGAGGTGAACGCCGGGAACGAGCCGGCGGAGAAGTTCTTCGTCATGAAGAACCTCGCCACCCGGATCGAGGAGTTGGTGGCAGCCAAGTCCGCCTGAACCGCCGTGCGCCTCGAGTATTTCCAGATGATCGACCGGGTCCGCTCGGTCAATGCCGAGCGGATCGAGGCGGAGGCGCTGGTACCGCGCGAGAGCACTGTATTTGAGGGGCATTTCCCCGGCTATCCGCTGGTGCCCGGCGTCCTGTTGCTGGAGACCATGGCCCAGGCCTCGGGCTATCTGCTGCTGCACCGCTTCGGGTTCGACCGCATGCCCTTCCTCTCCGGCGCCAAGGAGACGAAGTTCCGTACCTTCGTCACTCCGGAGACGCGCCTGGAAGTGGTCGCCG
>Ga0114972_10003632_pt1 | contig 11542 bp, 6 predicted proteins | sample M_140807_EF_Meta_FD_87354 | JGI IMG/M metagenome (GOLD analysis project Ga0114972, IMG submission 87354) | Freshwater microbial communities from Lake Montjoie, Canada to study carbon cycling - M_140807_EF_MetaG | ecosystem: Environmental > Aquatic > Freshwater > Lake | place: Lake Montjoie... | reverse complement strand
GATAGGCGTGATGCAGCCGGCCGGTGTCGAGCGCATGGCTGAGTGCGCGAACCACATGCTCCTGCCCGACGAGCGACTGGAAATCGCGCGGCCGCCAGGTTCGGGCAAGCGCCTGATGTGGCTTGGCTGAGGGATCGACGGTAAGGTTGGCGGTGGCCATCGCGGTGGGCATGACGGATGCAGGCGCTGGATCAACCGGAAGTCGTCAGCCTGAGCAGCAGACAAACGAGTTGGGAGGTGGACGAGCCTGACCCTCGGCACTTCCGGGAAGCGGCATTGGCTGCTTCCTTCCGGACCTGACCAGGTGGACCACACCGGAATGCGAGGAGGCCCGTCCACACCAATTGTATCAGTCGGGCGCGATCGGGCCCCAGTGGCCTGTGCGGACGCTGCAGACGCTCAGAGGTCGACATCAAACTCGACCGTGCCGGCGGCAGCATCGACCAGCACCGTGCGGATCGGGCCGGGCGCATTGAATGGCGCGGGTTCGAGCTGGCCGACCAGCGAACGATAGTCGGCCAGCTGGGCGATATAGTCGGCGCGCCGCTCAGCGTCGACCGACCATTTGTAGTCGATGATCCACAGCGAATCGTCGACCCGCGCCAGGCGGTCGAGACGTCTGAGCTGCCCCTGAGCATCGAGGAGGTCGAGTTCACTGGCCGACCGCTCGCTGCGCCAGGCCGGCGCGAGCACTGGCAGCGCCAGCACTCGCCGCGCCTGGACAAGCGCCGATCGACGCTGCCTGTCGTCAAGCTCGAAGACCTGCAGGGCCTCCAGGACAGCGTCGTTATCGAGACCCGGCCAAGCGGTGCTGCCGGGCAGCAGTTCGAGCGCCCGGTGCAGGGCCTTGCCCAGTTCGGTGGCCAGTTCATTGCTTGCAGCGTCGGCGCCGCCGGCGTCTTGCCCGCTGCCGCGCCGCTGGCCGATATCGAGGCGATGCAGATCGGGCAGCCGCAGCGTGAATGCGCCTTCGGCCTCGCAGGGAGCCACGGGATCTGAAGGATCTGCGGCACCGGCCGCAGCCTGATCGGACAGAACAGCCGGCTCAGACAGCTCAGGGGCGTCGACCCCATCGAGCAGGGTGTACCAGGACTGCGAAGGTGATCTGGGCGCAAGCGCCCCGGAAACGATGACGCCGCGCCGTGCGCGGGTCAGCGCCACATACAGCAGGTTGCGATCCTCGAGTTCGCGAAGCTCGTTGTCACGCGCAAGACTTTCCTCGCGCGATGATCCGCGCAGGCCGGCGTTGAAGAGAAAGGACAGATGGTCGGGCCGCATCGCCTCGGGTGGCCAGTCGATGAACAGGCCAGCCTGGTCGGAGCGCGTGCGGCGATGGGCGTCGGCGAGCACCACCAGATCGGCTTCCAGCCCCTTGCAGGCATGAATCGTCATCAGCCGGATCGCATCGACGGTGTCGCTGCGCCCTTCGCTCGGACCTTCGCGATCCTCGAGCGAATCGAAGCTGCGCAACCGGGCCAGAAAACCCGCCAGACTCGGATAGCGGCCGGCATCGACATCGAGCGCCAGGCCCAGCATCGCGCACAGATTGGCATAGGCGACTTCTCGCTGGGCGGGCGCAACCGCCGCCGGATAGCCGGCAAAGGCGTCGGCCTGCGCCAGGGCGGCATCCAGAAAGTCATGCACCGGCAAGCGCGCGGCGGCCTCGATCCAGCCGGCCAGACGCCGGGCAAGCGAGACCGCATCGAATGGGGCCATCCGGGTGACGATGTCTGCGGGCGATTGCGCGGTCATCGCGATGTCTGCGTCAGCGTCTGCGTCCCTATTCAAGTTCGCGACTGTGTGCGGGTCCCTATCGACATCGACATCGACATCAACAACGGCATCGGCATCGGCGCGACTCGCGAGCGCAAGCACCTTCAGACAGGACCACCAGTGCCGGCCGGTCTGACGGGCGTGCACGGCCAGCCATCCGAGCGCATCGGTGTCGAGCCCGATCAGCGGCGATGCGAGCACCTGCGCCAGCGCCAGATCGTCGATCGGGCGACGCACGAAGGTGAGCAGCGCGCGCAGATCGTCGCCTTCAAGCGTGCGCAGCAGACCGCCGCTGCGATCGGACTGAACCGGCAACCCGGCCTCGCGCAGGGCGCGCTCGTAGGCCTCGAATCCGGTGCGAGAGCGGGCGAGCACGAAAATCTCGCGAAATGGCACGGCCTTGCCCTGTCGGGCCAGCTCAAGGCGAGCAGCCTTGATCGCATGGGCAATTTGCACACCTTCGCGATGGCGCAGCGGGGTCTCGTCATCGCGCGGCGATTCGAGCCAGTCGAAGGGCTCATCGACGGCAGCGGCAGCACCGGGGGCGTCGGCCTGCACCCGAGGGAGTCGCCAGAAGAGGCCCTGGCCGGTCTCGGCGAGGGTGGCCTGATGACGGTAGTGCGCCATGACCGGCGGCAGGCAGCGGTTGAGCACCTCGATAATCGCCGGGGCATTGCGCCGGGTGGTGTCAGTGCCGATCTCGATCGAATCGAAGCCCTCTTCGAGCAGCCGCGTGGCCGCCCTGAACACCCGCGCCTCGGCGCGCCTGAACCGATAGATCGACTGACGCGGATCACCCACCACGAAGACAGAGGGGCGTTCGCCGGCGCCGGCATAGGCCTGCAACCAATCGGCGAGCAGCCGCCACTGCAGGCTGCTGGTGTCCTGAAATTCGTCGAAGAGCAGATGCCGATAGCGCCGGTCGAGGCGGCACTGCACGTAGGCGGCAGTGCCCGGATCGCGCATCAGACGATAGGCATTCGATTCGAGATCGGCGAAGTCGATGACGCCTCGGGCGCGCTTGATCTGCCGGTAGACCACCATCAGCTCGGCGCCGCAACGCATCATGCGGGCGTTCAGCGCAAGACCCGGCCACTCGCGCAGCAACTGCCCCGCCGCCAGGACGCGCTCGGCCAGCGCCACCCAGCGGGCCTGCAGTGCCGGCTCGTCGTCGCCCTGACCGGCTGCCGCCTGGCTGGCGAGACGATCGCGAAACTCGACGGTCGTCTTCCAGGCCCGCGGCTTAGGTGACGTTTTCGTGAGCAGGCTGTCGTGCAGTGCGTCGAACCATGCACGGTGCGCCCGCCCATGATCGGTGTCATCGATGGACGGGTCATCGATGCCCGGGTCGTCGATGCCCGGTTCGTCGGCCGACGGCGCGAGTGGCGCCGTGACCAGCACCACGTCGAGTTCGGTCGCCAGCTTGCGCAGCGCCACACCGCCGCCACTGAGCAAGCGTGCGAAAACGCCCAGCTCCCGCCGCAGACCCGCGTCAGCGACGATCGCGCGCAGCAGGTCGGCGTCGGACTCGATGTGAATGGCGTCAGCCTGTGGGTCACCGGTCTCGACCGGCGACAGATGGGCCTGGCAATAGTCGGTCGCCGCCTGGCGCCATTGCTTGCGATAGCGTTGCGCGGCGCGATCGGCGGCCGCCTGCAGCGCATCAGGCGGTGCATCCGGGTCGATACCGAGCGCGACCGCCCAGTCGGTGCGCTGATCGAGCAGCGAGATCAGCCCGTCACGGGTGGCCGACAGCCCGAGCGCGGCAACCAGCGACTCGAAGTCGTCGCGTCGCGCATGGCGCGCCGGATCGCGAAGGGCATCGAGCCAGCCGAACCAGGCCTGTTGCGCGAGCGCCGGCCCCTCCTCGGTCAGCTCGGCGCCCTCGGCCGAATCAAAACTCAGCGGACCGGCCCGAGTCAGTGCCCTGAACCAGCTGTGAAACGTGGTGATGTCGGGGCCGCGCGGATGCGAGAGCATGGCCTCGTAAAGGCCGCGGGCCCGCCCGGCCAAGTCGCGGGCGCGCGACGCATCGAGTGCATACCAGTCGGACAGCCGCGCCTGGAGCGCATCATCGTCGGCCAGCGCAAGCAGGCGCAGATCGCCGACCAGGCGCTGTCGCATTTCGTGGGCCGCCAGCCGGGTAAAGGTGACTGCCAGAATCTCGTCGGGCTGCGCGCCGTCGAGCAGGGCCCGAACAATCCGTCCGACCAGCAGCGTGGTTTTGCCGCTGCCGGCACAGGCATTGACGATGACGCTGTTGGCCGGGTCGATCGCTGCCCGCCGGAAGCGGTGCTGATCGACCTCATGGCCACCGATGCTGAATCGCCCGGCATCCGCCGTCATGACCCGCACCTCATGACCCGCACCTCATGACCAATGCCCTTTTCGACAGAGACCGCGAACCGCGCAATGCCCGCATTCGCCACCGATCGCCGGCATCGGCGCGCCGCGGTCGATGCGCTCGAAATAGACCGGCAACTGTTCGCGCCACGGCGCGATCAGGTCGTCGACCGGATCGCCGCTCGCATCGCCAAGCGGCAGCCACTTCGTCGCGTCGCGCTGCAGCGTGAGGTATCCCACTTTGTCCACCGGCCCCCGGGCGGATGCGATCAGCCCGTAGAGCGCAAGCTGGGCAGCCCGCTCGGGCGTCGCGGCAATCGCCTGCAGACGCGGCGGGGATCCGAGCTTGTAGTCGACCACCCGCAAACCGGCGTCACCCTGATCGATGCGATCGAGCCGACCTTCGATGCGCACCGAGCGCGGCCCACGCTCATCGCGCCAGCGCACATCAAGCGTGCCGGCCAGCTCGCCCGCCAGAAAACGCCAGCCACCGGCCGCATCACCGATGGCCCAGTCGAGGTAGCCGTCGAGCGTTGCGCGCCATTCGGCAAGCTCACCGAGCGTGCCGGCACCACCGGCCATCTCACGAAGGGCGACCTCATTGGTGATCTCGAGCAGCAAGGTCTGCAGCGCGTCACGGCCGGCCCCGTCGAAGGGCATCGCGCGGGCGGCGGCATCGGCATGAAATCGCTCGAGGATCTCGTGGACCCACTGCCCGCGTTCGCGCTTGCCCGGCTGATCGACCGCCTCAGGCGGCTCGCGCAGCCGCCAGCCGTCCTGGGCGAGAAAGCGAAACGGACAGTCGAGCAGTCGCTCGATCGAGCCGACCGACAGGCTGTCGGGCAACCGGGCGAGGCTTGGCGATGGCCGCTTTGCCGGCCTCGACTCGATCTGCCGGGATTGGCCGGGCAGCATGATTCGATCGCTCATCGGCCCCTCGGCGGTGATCGCCTCGAGTCGCTCGATCCAGGCGCTCGGCCGGGTGCCGTCGCCCGGATCGGTGCGACAGCTGATCGCCGATTCACCGGCCAGCGCGAGCAGCAGCACCAGATCGCGCTGCTGCTGGGCGGCACTCGAGGCCGCCGTCGGCAATCCGAGCATCTGCCGCAGCGGCTGATTGACCAGCGGCAAGGCGGGCACCGGCGCCGGCAGCACGCCATCGGCAGCGCCCAGCACCAGCACCGCATCGAAATGCTGCCCGGCAGCCTGTGCCGGCGGCAGCATTTGCACAGGACTGATCGCATCACCATGAAACCGGCTGCGCTCGAGCATGGTTGCCAGCAGGCCACGAAACTCGGCCGGCGACAGCACCCGATCATGATCGGCCTGCGCGCCAGCGCGGCGCAGCGCCGCAAGCATCGCCAGCACTTGCCGACCGGCCTCATCACTCGCCAAGCGCTGTCGCGCACCGACCCAGCCCAGGAGCTGCTCGAGTCGATCCAGATGATCGCGAAGCGGTTGGTGGCGACGCTGCACGGTGGCGGCAGCGAGGAGTCGCTCGAGGGCCGCCGGGGGCGTCGCAGCATCACCCTCCTGCACCGGCTGCGGCGGGTCCTGCTCATCGATCTCACTGCGTGACACGCCGCGCCGCAATCCGAGCCAGCCGCGCAGATAGCCGTGACGGGTCGCGCAGCGCTCGACCCAGCGCCGCAGCGCGCCCTGCGCATCGGGACGGGCATCGGGCCGCACAAAGGGTGAATCGAGCCAGCCGAGCAGCGCATCGTAATGGCCGTCGCTCGCCACCGCGTCGAGCCAGCCCATGACCGCGCTCGCGGCCACAGTGGTCGACAGCAGCCAGCCCTCGCGGTCGTCGATCAGCACCCCGGCGCGCTCGAGCAGTGCCCGCACGCGCCTGGCCAGCCAGCGGTCGAGCGCCACGATCGCGATCCGGCCCGGCGTCTGGCCACGGGCGACATCGGCTGCCAGGCGGCGATGAACCCACTGGGCGACCAGCTGGGCCTCGCGCTCACGGTCATCGGCATGCAGGATGTCGGGCACCGGCCCCCGGGGTTGCCGCTGCCAGGTCGCACGCCGCTCGCGAAGGCCGGCGTGCGGCCAGTCGTCGCCGGAACGGCCGTGATCCGACGCCTCGAACCTGGCCCCGAGGTCGGGTTCACGGCTGGCGTCTCGGTCGGACTCGGTGACGGGCTCGATGACGAACTCCGGCCAGGCCGCCCTGAGCAGCGGGACCTGTTCGCCGACGGCGGCCCAGTCGGGCGCCAGCTGCCTGAGATGTCCGGGGGGCAGGCGCTCGGACAGCGTGGCGAGCAGCATCGCCTCAAGGGGCGTCGGTGGCTGCCAGGCCACCCAGGCAACCCTTGCGCCAGAGGCGACCCAAACATCGGCGAGCCGGTCAATCCGCCGCAGGTCACGCTCCAGGGACGCGCCGCCGGCCTCACCGAGCAAGCCCTGCAATCGTGCGAGCAGCCCCAGATCCTCGCTCAGCCGATCCTGCGCCGCCGGCGACCCGAAGCGCGACGCCACCTCGGCCAGCCAATCGGGATCGGCAAGACGCCCCCGGGCACCGGCCAGACTCAGGGCATCGAGCACCTTCTGCAGCCCATCGGCAAAGGCGAAGCGTTCACCGACCGAATGCTGCTGCAGCCGCTCAGGCATGGCCTCATCGAGGGCCTGGAGCGTTGCCAGCGTGCGCGCCAGGTCGTCGAGCACCGAGGTCGGCGCCACCGGCGCCCATTGAGTCAGCCACTGTTCGAGTGGGCGGATGGGCGGCGGCGCCCAGGCTTTGCCAATCCGCCCCATCCGCTGAGCCAGCGCCACCTGCAAAGGCGCCACCACAGGCCCACCGGGCACGATGATCGCCAGGGGCGAGGCGCCAATATCGCCAGCGTGATCGACCCAATCGGCGAGCTGATCAGCCGCCGCAAGCCAGAATGCAGGCGCCCCCGGCCCGCGCGGCGCGAAGCGCTGCGACGGTGGCAGTGCGGTCCGGGGCGACGGCGGGCGATCAGTCACGGCGCGAAAATCCTTTGCGGGTTGAGCCGGCACAAGGCGGGCCGCATCGAGCTATGGTAAGTTAGACAGATCAGTCACCCGCCCTGCCGCAATGCGGTCAAGGGATCCTCAGGCCCCGAACCAAGGCCCCGATATGGACATCAAACACACTTCCGACGACAAATTCGACGCCGACGTTCTCAAGACCGAGGGTCTGGTACTGGTCGACTACTGGGCCGAATGGTGCGGCCCCTGCAAGATGATCGCCCCCCTGCTCGACGAGGTCTCCAAGACCTACGACGGCAAGGTCCAGGTGGTGAAAGTCAATGTCGACGACAACCCCGGCGCCGCCCAGCGCTTCGGCATTCGCGGCATCCCCACACTCAAACTCTTCAAGGATGGCGCCGAAGTCGCCAGCCAGGTCGGTGCGGTGTCGAAATCGCAGCTGACCGCGTTTCTGGACAGCCACCTCTGATTCGTCGTATCCTCGCGAGATTGCGTCAGCTGCAGCGATCGTTGCGGCCGACGCCGGACGCGTCGATCAGGGCTGCACATCAGCCGGCCCGATCGCTCCGTGACGGCCAAACAAGATTTCCCGTTCGGCCTTTTCGTCAGTTTCCCCGTCGTTCCTTCTCCTGAGTTTCTCCCTTAGTTCGTCCCCATCTCGCCGGTCACCCCGACCGGCCTCCCGGTCTCGATTCGGCGTGATACCGATGTATCCCCGGTATCCCGGTCAGGCCCTCTGAGGCGCTCGCTGCCCGCACCCCCCCATGCACCTTTCCGAACTCAAAGCCCTTCATGTTTCGGCGCTGATCGAGATGGCCGCCGGCCTCGACATCGAAAACGCCAACCGCCTGCGCAAGCAGGAACTGATGTTCGCGATCCTCAAACGACGCGCCAAAACCGGCGAACAGATTTTCGGCGACGGCTGTCTCGAAGTGCTGCCAGACGGCTTCGGCTTCCTGCGCACGCCCGAGACCTCCTATCTCGCAAGCCCCGACGACATCTACATCTCGCCCTCGCAGATCCGGCGCTTCAATCTGCACACCGGCGACTCGATCGAAGGCGAGGTGCGCACGCCCAAAGACGGCGAGCGCTACTTCGCCCTGGTCAAGGTCGACAAGATCAATGGCGAGCCGCCCGAAGCGAGCAAGAACAAGATCCTGTTCGAGAACCTGACGCCGCTGCACCCCGATCAGCCGATGGTGCTCGAGCGCGATACCAAGTCGGAAGAAAACTACACCGCGCGGATCATCGACATGATCGCGCCGATCGGCAAAGGCCAGCGCGGCCTGATCGTGGCGCCGCCCAAGGCCGGCAAGACCGTGCTGATGCAGCACATCGCCCATGCGATCACCGCCAACCATCCCGATGTCGTGCTGATCGTCCTGCTGATCGACGAGCGTCCGGAGGAAGTCACCGAGATGCAGCGCTCGGTTCGCGGCGAAGTGGTGGCCTCGACCTTCGACGAGCCGGCAACCCGGCACGTCACCGTGGCCGAGATGGTCATCGAAAAGGCCAAGCGCCTGGTCGAGCACAAGAAAGACGTGGTCATTTTGCTCGACTCGATCACGCGCCTTGCGCGCGCCTACAACACCGTGGTGCCGGCCTCGGGCAAGGTGCTGACCGGCGGCGTCGATGCCAACGCACTGCAGCGGCCCAAGCGCTTTTTCGGTGCCGCGCGCAATATCGAGGAAGGCGGCTCGCTCACGATCATCGCGACCGCGCTGGTCGATACCGGCAGCCGGATGGACGAGGTGATCTTTGAAGAATTCAAGGGAACCGGTAATTCCGAACTGCACCTGAACCGCCGGATGATGGAAAAGCGGGTCTATCCGGCCATCGACATCAACCGATCGGGCACCCGACGCGAAGAATTGCTGATTCCCAAGGAGCAGCTGAGCAAGATCTGGATCCTGCGCAAGCTGCTCCATGACATGGACGAGCTGGCCGCGATGGAGTTTCTGCTCGACAAGGTCAAGCAGACCAAGAGCAACCACGAGTTCTTCGACTTGATGCGAAAAGGCGGTTGAGCTAAAGTCGAGGGCTTTTCACAATTTCGGGAACGTGGGCGCGCCGCGCTTGGGTCGATCATCGTGACCCGAGCCATCCAGTTGCGTCCGGCGACCCAACCATGAGGTTTCAGCATGAAAGATGGCATTCACCCCGAGTACCGCGAAGTCGTGTTCCAGGACATGTCGAACGGTTTTCGCTTCATCACCCGCTCGACGCTGAACACTCGCGAGAAGATCACGCTCGACGACGGCAAGGAATATCCGCTCTTCAAGCTCGATGTCACCTCCGAATCGCATCCGTTCTACACCGGCGCCCAGCAGCGCATCAGCGAGACCGGTCGTGTCGAGAAGTTCCGCCAGAAATTCGCCCGCAGCAAAACCGCCTGACGATTTTCTGATGGGGCCGCACCGGCTGCGGTCGGCCCCTGTGTTGCCTCTCTGTCTGCGGGGGGTCAGCGGCCCCGCCCTGCCCGGTGACGACGGCTGTCATGACACGGCAGATTCTCCGAATCGGCACCGACCGTGAAACCGTTTACCGTCACTTCGCTGCAGGCCGCCAAGATGCCCCGTTGGCTGCTGCTGCTGATGTGCGGCCTGTATGCGGTGCCTGGCCTGATCGGCCGTGACCCCTGGCGATTTGCCGATGCTGCCGGTTTCGGGGTGGCATGGACCATGTCGCTCGCCCCGAATGGGCTGGTCGACTGGCTGGCGCCGAATGTCCTGGGTGAGCCGCTGACCGAGGGCGGCCCGATGTCCGCCTGGCTGGGTGCGATCGCCATCCGCAGCCTTCCCTTTGTGTCGCCCGATCTGGTTGTGCGGGCGGTCGCCATTGCCTGGGTGGCGCTGATGCTGCGCTGCGTGTGGTCAGCGACCTGGCTGCTGGCGCGGCGCCCCGACGTTCAGCCGGCCGACCCCTTCGGCGCGTCGGCCTCAACCACCGATTTCGGCAGGGCAGTCGCCGACTCGGCGCTGCTGATCACGCTCGCCACCTTTGGCCTGCTTGCGCGCCTGCACGAGACCACGATCGAAGCGGCCCAGGTCGTCTGGATCGGCGTCTTCCTGTTCGGCTGCGCCAGAGCGCTTGAATCGCCCCGCTCCGGCGGCGCGATCGCCGGCCTGGCGATCGGCCTGACCGTCCTGACTCGCGGCCTTCCGGTGGCAGGAGCATTGATGCTGGCGGTCGCGGTGCTGGCCTGGAAGGTGGGCGCCTTCCGGCTGGTGGCGCGCCCCCTGCTGCTCTGGATGGGCGCGATTGCCCTGGCGGTCGCGCTGCCGTGGCCGCTTGCCCTCGGATACATCGGTGCCAAGGGTCTTGCATGGCGCGACGCCTGGCTCGACTGGAACGCCCTGATGGTGAGCGGGCCGACCCTTGCCACCGGGCGCTATGCCCTGGAGAACCTGATCTGGTTTTTCTGGCCGGCCTGGCCGATCGCCGGCTGGGCGATCTGGCGCTGGCGTGAACGCAGTCTCGAGCCAGCACTGGCGCTGCCTTTGATCACCACCATGATGCTGCTGGTGGTGGCAATGCTCGCGCCGGTCGGCACCGAAGCCGGCTTGCTGCCGATCGTACCGCCGCTGGCCATGCTGGCGGCGCTGGGTCTGCCGACCATCCGCCGCGGCCTGACCAGCCTGATCGACTGGTTTGCGGTGATGACCTTCACCCTGATCGGGCTGGCGCTATGGCTTTACTGGATTGCCTTCCAGACCGGATGGCCGGCGCCAATGGCCTTCAGCGTGCAGCGGCTGCTATTGGGATTCGCACCGGTCATTGATCCGCTCGAAGTGCTCCTGGGTGCAGCGGCGACCGTCGCCTGGCTGGCCCTGGTCATCTGGCGCATTTCGCGCAAGCCGCGGGCCCTGTGGCGCTCGGTGGTGCTGTCAGCAGGCGGCGTGGTGCTGGGCTGGTTTCTGCTCATGACGCTGTGGCTGCCCGGCGGCAATTACCGCAGCACCTACCGCGATGTGGCGCAGCAGGCCGGTGTCGTGGTCTCGAGCCGGCATCGCTGCGTGAAAACGCTCGGACTCGATGCCGCGCAGCGCGCGACCTTTGCCTACTTCGGCAAGCTGCGCCTGAACGACGAGCGGACCGACTGCGAATGGCTGCTGGTCGCCGACCGTGCCGACCGGCCGCTCGCCGTCGATGGCGAACCCGGTCAATGGCGACCGGCCTGGCGCGGTCAGCGTCCGGTCGATCGCCGCGAGCGCTTCCGGCTGCTGCGCCGTGTCGATCGCTAAGCGCGCTGCGGCCGGATCGAATCGGCGCGCACCGGCCGGATCGAGTCGGCGCGCCTCCGCGATCCAGATCCTGTCGCTGGGATGGCCGATGTACATCGGACAGCTGGCGGTCATGGCCAACGGCATCATCGATACCGCCATGGCCGGACACCTGTCGGCGCCCGACCTGGCCGCGGTCGCCATCGGCGGGAGCGTCTTCTTTACCGTCTATGTCGGGTTGATGG
>Ga0114972_10003630_pt1 | contig 11546 bp, 10 predicted proteins | sample M_140807_EF_Meta_FD_87354 | JGI IMG/M metagenome (GOLD analysis project Ga0114972, IMG submission 87354) | Freshwater microbial communities from Lake Montjoie, Canada to study carbon cycling - M_140807_EF_MetaG | ecosystem: Environmental > Aquatic > Freshwater > Lake | place: Lake Montjoie... | reverse complement strand
CCAATACAGCCAATAACTATCCAGCAGGAACTGTAGCGATGGCTAATTCAGGTCCAAACACAAATGGAAGCCAATTCTTCTTGGTTTATGCAAATACAACACTTGCGCCAAGTTACACAATTTGGGGAACAATTACGTCAGGGCTAGATATTGTGAAAGCAATTGCTAAAGCTGGGGCTGCAGGTGGTGCGCCAGATGGCAAACCCGCAAAAACTATTGCAATCCAAAAGGTATTAGTAAATTAATTCGTATTTACTATTTTAAAAGCTTCAGCAAGTCTTCCTTCTGCAAATCCTGCTGCAGCAGCGTTGCGTCCACCCCATTCGCGAACCATTTTATCTAAATCTGGATTGTGCGAAGTTTGAGATGCATGAGCGTGTAGAGCTTTCATTTTCAGATCAAAAGTTTCAGTAACATCAACAAAGTAATCAGGTTGAGCAAACCCCATCACCCAAACTTCACGCACTCGCCAGGGTTTTAGGTTTTCTTTTTCCAGTAAATCTGTAAAGGCAAAGGGATTACGCGCATCTGGATAGACAGCCTGAATTGCTGCTTCACCCGCGGCTAAGTGATCTGGATGACTAGCGCCAATACGTTCCCAATTACGTTCTGGACTTTGGCAAACCATTCGATCTGGTTGAACGCGGCGAATTTGGCGCACAATATCTTTTCGAAGTGCAATCGTTGCTTCAAGGTGACCATCTACATAATTTAAAAACGTAATATCTGTAACGCCAATTACTGCTCCTGCTTCGCGCTGTTCACGTTGGCGAACTTCTGGCATATCTTCTTTAGCGATACCGGATTCTTCGCCACCTTGATCTCCGTTTGTGCAGAACACGTATGAAACTTGTATTCCTTTTTTAACCCACTGTGCAATTGTTCCGGATGCTCCAAAATCTGAATCATCGGGGTGGGCGTTAATAACAAGTACGCGCTTGATTTCGCTATCGGCGATCGGTTCCATATCGCAAGCCTAATAGACTCACCGCCATGGAAAGTACCGACCCCTTACTAGAAGGGCTTAATCCGCAACAGCAAGCAGCTGTTATTCATAGTGGCGGACCGCTTCTTGTAGTCGCAGGTGCTGGTTCTGGAAAAACTCGCGTTCTTACTCGCAGAATTGCATATCTCATGGCTCGACGAGGTGTTGCACCTTATGAAATTTTGGCAATTACATTTACCAATAAAGCCGCCGGCGAAATGAAAGATCGAGTTGCAGCTTTGGTAGGTCCCGTTGCAAAATCTATGTGGGTCTCAACATTTCACTCAGCATGTGTTCGGTTATTGAGGCAAGAGGCAGTGCGGCTAGGTTATGGAAATTCATTTAGCATTTATGACTCTGCAGATAGTTTGCGGCTCATCACAATTGTTGCAAAAGAACTCAACTTGGATCCGAAGCGTTATCCAGCTCGTCAATTTCAATCAATTATTTCTAATGCAAAAAATGAATTGATGGGGCCACATGACTACGTCAACTCAACTAAGAATCAATTTGAAGAGGTTGTTGCAGATGTTTACAGTATTTACCAACGCAGATTACAACAAGCCAATGCAATGGACTTTGATGACCTGATTCTAAAAACAGTCGAAGTAATTCAGAAATTCCCTGAAGCAAAGGCTCGATTGCGTTCTCGATTTAAGCACGTTCTCGTTGATGAGTATCAGGACACGAATCATGCTCAGTACATATTGGTAAAAGAGTTAGTTGGTAATGCTCAGGAGGGCTTGCCGCCAGCTGAATTATGCGTAGTAGGTGATGCTGACCAATCAATTTATGGTTTCCGTGGCGCAACGATTCGTAACATCCTGCAATTCGAATTGGATTACCCAAATGCGACAACCGTTTTACTCGAACAAAATTATCGCTCAACACAGAATATTCTCTCAGCAGCCAATGCGGTAATCACTAAGAATGAAAGTCGTAAAGAAAAGAATTTGTGGTCCGAAGAAGGTGCTGGTGCTCCACTGGTCGGATATGTTGCAGAGTCCGAACATGATGAAGCGGAATTTATTAAAGATGAAATTCGTGAATTGCAACGAAGCGGCCAATCTGAGCCAGGTGATACTGCAATTTTTTATCGCACGAACGCCCAATCCCGTGTATTTGAAGAAGTTTTCATGCGCTCTGCGCTGCCATACAAAGTCGTGGGTGGCCTTCGCTTCTACGAGCGAAAAGAAATTAAAGATCTCTTGGCTTACTTACGCGTCTTAGCGAATCTGGCAGATGAGATATCTCTTCGAAGAATTATCAATGTTCCAAAGCGCGGAATTGGTGATCGTGCAATTGAATGTGTGGATCTGTATGCACAAACAAATAATCTTTCATTCTGGAGTGGATTGTCTCAATGCGATCAAGCACCAGATATGCCGAATCGCGCCGCACAATCTGTAAAAGAATTTGTATCTATGATGATTGCACTTCGCACATTGGTTGAGGCAAAAACTCGACCTTCCGTAATTATCGAAGCAATTCTTGAACAATCAGGATTACTTTCCGAATTATCTTCGAGTACTGATCCACAAGATGAGGTACGGGTTGAAAACCTTAAAGAACTCGTAGCAGTTTCTATGGAGTATGAAGAAAGACCATTTGACGAACTGGGCGAAGATGAAGAAATATCACTTGCTGGTTTCTTAGAAAAAGTCTCACTTGTTGCAGATGCTGATGAAATTCCAGAAGGTGAAGACCATGGTGGCGTCGTAACGCTCATGACACTTCACACTGCAAAAGGTTTGGAATTTCCCACAGTGTTTCTTACTGGAATGGAAGATGGAATCTTTCCGCACTCACGAACATTGGGTGAGAAAGATGAGATTGAAGAAGAACGTCGCTTGGCTTATGTTGGACTTACACGCGCAGAAAAAAGACTTTATATTTCGCGCGCCGAATATCGATCATCTTGGGGATCACCAACATATAACCCTGCTTCACGTTTTCTAGATGAGATTCCGGAAGGCGTTATCGAGTGGCGAAATCAAGGTGGAACATCATCGCTCTCTCCATCGCTAACTCGTAAGCCACGAGTTGCAACAACGGCGCCACCTCGAGCAACGGGAAAGAAAAGCACTGCAATGCAATTAGCAGTGGGTGAGCGTGTGTCACATGACACATTCGGACTCGGAACTGTTGTGGCTATTGCAGGTGAAGGAGATAAGTCAGAAGCCACCATAAACTTCGGGCAGTACGGTGAGAAGCGATTACTGCTGCGATATGCACCAGTTGAGAAGCTCTAGTATTAGCAAATACTTTTTACGATATGACTGGAGTTTTTTGTGGATCTCTTTGAATACCAAGCTCGAGATCTCTTTGAAAAATACGGAGTTCCTGTACTCGCAGCAGCTATCGCAACTACTTCAGAACAAGCTCATGATGCTGCAGCAAAAATTGGTGGCAAAGTCGTTGTAAAGGCTCAAGTAAAAGTTGGCGGTCGTGGAAAAGCTGGTGGCGTAAAAGTTGCTGCTAATGCTGATGAAGCAAAAGAAAAAGCAGGCGCAATACTTGGAATGGATATCAAAGGTCACACTGTTCGAACTGTGATGATTGCGCAAGCTGCGCCCATTGACTCTGAATATTACTTAGCAATTTTGTTAGATCGCTCAAACCGCACATTCTTAGTAATGGCTTCTGTTTCGGGTGGAATGGATATCGAAGAAGTTGCTCATACTGCACCAGAAAAACTTGCCAAAATACCAGTTGATGCAAATATTGGTATTACACCGGCTAAGGCAAAGGAAATCATCACCGCAGCAGCTTTTCCTGCAGATGTTGCACCACAAGTCGAAGAAGTTCTATTAACTCTCTGGAAGGTTTTCCAATCTGAAGACGCAACTCTTGTGGAGATAAATCCATTGGTAAAAACTGTTGATGGAAAAATAATTGCCCTAGATGGCAAAGTTACTTTGGATGACAATGCTGGATTTAGACATCCTGATCACGAAGCTCTCATTGATCATGCAGAAACTAATGCCTTAGAAGCCGCAGCAAAAGAAAAAGATCTCAACTACGTAAAACTTGATGGCCAAGTTGGAATTATTGGCAATGGTGCTGGACTTGTAATGAGCACCCTTGATGTCGTTGCATATGCAGGTGAAAAATTTGGTGGAGTACGTCCTGCAAACTTCTTAGATATTGGTGGCGGAGCATCAGCTCAAGTAATGGCTGATGGGCTTTCAATCATTTTGGGTGATTCCGACGTAAAGAGTGTTTTTGTAAATGTATTTGGTGGAATTACTGCCTGTGACGCAGTTGCAAACGGAATTGTTCAGGCGCTCGAATTACTTGGCCCTAAAGCTACAAAGCCAATCGTTGTTCGCTTAGATGGAAATAACGTTATTGAAGGTCGTGCAATTTTGAAAGCAGCAGCTCACCCGCTTATTGAACAAGTAGACACCATGGATGGTGCAGCAAATCGTGCTGCAGAATTGGCGGCCAAGTAATGTCTATTTTCATTAATGAAAAAAGTGTCGTCATAGTTCAGGGAATGACGGGCGCTGAAGGAACTAAACACACAAAGCGCATGCTTGCATCCGGAACAAAAATCGTTGGCGGCGTGACACCTGGCAAGGGTGGTCAAAGCGTTGACATTGATGGACATACATTGCCGGTATTTAACACTGTTGCAGAAGCTATGAGCGCAACAGGTGCAAACACTTCAGTTGTATTTGTTCCACCAAAATTTGCAAAGGCAGCAGTCATTGATGCAATTGATGCGGCTATGCCACTCGTTGTTGTAATTACCGAAGGAATACCAGTTCATGATTCGGCAAGTTTTTATGCTCACTCAGAAAGTAAGGGAACCACTCGAATTATTGGACCAAATTGTCCTGGACTCATTAGCCCTGGTAAATCAAATGTTGGAATCATTCCTGCAGACATTACGAAGAGCGGACCAATTGGTTTAGTTTCAAAGTCAGGAACATTGACGTATCAGATGATGTACGAATTACGAGATATTGGCTTTAGCACTGCCGTAGGAATTGGTGGAGATCCAGTTATAGGAACAACGCATATTGATTGCTTGCGCGCGTTTCAAGATGATCCTGATACGAAAGCAATTGTGATGATCGGTGAAATTGGTGGTGATGCGGAAGAACGTGCGGCTGCATTTATTAGCGAATATGTCACGAAACCAGTTGTGGGTTACGTCGCAGGATTTACAGCTCCTGAAGGTAAAACAATGGGGCATGCTGGTGCAATAGTTTCTGGATCTTCGGGAACAGCACAAGGTAAGAAAGATGCACTTGAAGCTGCCGGGGTCAAAGTAGGCAAAACACCAAGTGAGAGCGCGCAATTAATGCGCGCAATATTGGGGCGCTGATTCACATGTTTCAACGTGTCCTGTGGGTCTCGTTGTCACAAGTTCTTCGTAGCATCGCACTTGTACTACTTCCAATTTCATTCTTAACTCTGATTGCATGGGCAACCGCCGGAAGTATTACCGGAAATACTTCAGATCCAATTCGCGCAGCGATGTGGGTCTGGTTTGGTATTCATCACATCCCATTTGCATTGAGCTTGCCACCTGCAGCAGTCGAAGGTTTTCTTTCTTACTTACCGCTGGGCGGTTTACTCTTTCCATTTTTGGCAATCAGAAGTTCATTTGCACGTGTTGTTGAAAAACTGGATAAAGATACTCATTTAGTAAATATTGCCCGTGCTCACTTCACAATAATCTACTGTCTTATCGCTGAGCTCTTAATACTTGCCTCAAAGACAGGGGCAATTCGTCCGGTTTGGTATTTAGCAATTGCAATTCTAATTCCGGCCGTTTATCTCACAACCTTAACGGTGGGTAAAAAAGTCACACTTACCCAACCTTTAAACTTTGGCACTCGCATAGTTGCACTCCTTCTTGGGGTTAGCGCCTTATTCCTAGCCTTTTCATGCTTCATTCATCTTTCAACTGTTAAGGATTTAATTACGGTTTTGCGACCAGGAATCTTCGGCGGGTTCTTACTCCTATTAATCAACATTGTTTACTTACCAAATGCAGCAGTTTCATCAATGGCGTATTTGAGCGGCACTGGATTTGGAGTTGGTGCAAACACATTAGTTTCACCACTAGAACATAGCGTGGCACAAATTCCTGCTCTACCTATTCTTGGAGCGCTTCCCAGCACGGAATATCCACAATTCTTATTTTCAATATTTTTCTTTGTAATGGCTGGCGCATTATTAGCAAGTTGGACAATTACATCAAGTACCAGAGTTTTGTGGCAAAGTTATTTTGTAAGTGTTTCTCTTGTTTTTCTTCTAGCTTATTTCGCAAGTGGATCCTTGCTCACTCAAGAAATGTCTGCAGTCGGTCCTTCGTTATGGAAATTTCCCCTCAGCGTTGCAGTTGAGATGGGAATCGGAATCGCCTTAGCGATATTCATTCCGCAAATATCGCTACCTACTCGCAAGGCAAAAATAAATGAGTAGAAGCATTCTAATTTTGGCATCCGGCACAGGTTCATTAGCCCAAGCAATAATTGTGGCAACGCAAAGCGGGGAAATTTCTGGCAACGTAATCGGTGTCTTAACCGATCAGCCAGATGCGCAAGTTGTCGCAAAGTGCGCCGTACTCGAAATTCCAATAATTACTCACCCCATGAGCAGTGATCGAAAAAGTTGGGATGCAGAACTTTTCTTGATTGCGCAATCTCTAAATCCCTCACTCGTTGTCAGCGCCGGATTTATGCGAATTCTCGCACCTGAATTTGTTTCAACATTTAAGGTAATCAATAGTCATCCTGCGCTTTTGCCAAAGTTTCCAGGCGCTCATGCTGTAAGAGATGCACTGGCTGCCAAAGCTTCTGTAACGGGAGCAACAATTCATTGGGTCGACTCGGGAATAGATACCGGAAAAGTCATTGCTCAGCAGGAAGTCCAAGTTTTAGCCGACGATACCGAAGCGGTATTGCATGAGCGCATTAAGATTGTTGAACGCGGTCTCATAGTTGCGACCATTTCAGATTTATTGGCATCAATGGAGAATGCAGATGAGTGATCGTAAAAAAATTCTCAGAGCACTCATTAGTGTTTATGACAAGAATCGTTTAGAAGAAATAGGCAAAATTCTTAGTGCTGCCGGAATTCAAATTGTTTCAACCGGTTCAACGGCGAAAACTCTTTCTGCTGCGGGCATTGCAGTTACTGAAGTAAGTACAGTCACTGGATTTCCAGAAATAATGGGAGGAAGAGTAAAAACTTTGCACCCAATAATTCACTCTGGAATTCTTGCAGATCAGAGTAATCCCGAGCACATGTTGGCAATAAAAGATTTAGGTATTGAAGCATTCGACCTAGTTATTATCAATCTTTATCCATTCGCAGAAACAATTGCATCAGGTGCATCTTTTGAAGAAAGCATCGAACAAATCGATATAGGTGGTCCATCAATGCTGCGGGGAGCGGCAAAAAATCATGGATCAGTCGGAGTCATCTGTAAGACGGATCAATACGATCAGTTGATCGCAGCAATTTCTGCGGGGGGCTTTAGCGCACAAGAGCGTCAAAATTTGGCGTTAGAAGTATTTAGAACTACAGCCGAATATGACTTAACGATTGCTAACTGGCTTGGACGTAATCAAAATTCAGTATTACCAGAGTGGTTCGGAAGAATCTTTAAGCAAGAAAATATCCTGCGTTACGGAGAAAATCCGCATCAATCTGCAGCGATTTATAGTGGCGGCCCAGCTGGAATTGTTGATTCCAAACAATTGCACGGCAAGGAAATGTCATTTAATAATTACACAGATGCAGATGCTGCATGGCGTGCAGCATTTGACCACACAGAACCGTGTGTAGCAATAATTAAGCATGCAAATCCATGTGGAATTGCAATTGGAAAAGATATTGCAACTGCTTATTCAAAGGCACATGAATGTGATCCGGTTTCGGCATTCGGGGGAGTAGTAGCTGCCAATCGAATTGTGAACACAGAGATGGCCCAAGCATTGTCAGAGATATTTACTGAGGTTCTCATCGCACCAGGTTATGAAAGTGGGGCACTCGAAATTCTCAGCCAAAAACCCTCTATTCGTATTGTGCAATGTGAAGTAACAACATTAGATTCAATTGAAATGCGGCCCGTTAGCGGCGGTATTTTGCTGCAACAGGCAGATTCCTTAACTGCTCCGGGTGATTCGCCATCGTCATGGAAGTTAGTCGCAGGACCACAAGTTGGTTCACAAGCATTGAAGGATCTTGAATTTGCATGGCGCGCTGTTCGAGCAGTGAAGAGCAATGCAATTTTGTTAGCGAAAGATGGTGCAAGTGTTGGCGTTGGCATGGGTCAGGTCAATCGAGTTGATAGCGCCGAACTTGCAGTAAAGCGTGCAGGAATTCGTGCTGCAGGAAGTGTTGCTTCAAGCGATGCTTTTTTCCCATTTGCCGACGGTTTACAAATATTGATTAGCGCAGGAATTTCCGCAGTTGTTTCACCAGGTGGAAGCGTTCGAGACGAGGAAGTTATTGCAGCCGCAGAACAGGCTGGAATCAGCTTATATTTCACAGGCACACGTCATTTCTCACACGCATAAATGCCAATAAGATAAGAACATGAGCGCAACGATTCTTGATGGCAAGGCTTTAGCTGCATCAATTAAGAAAGATTTAGCAGTGCGCGTAGTTGAATTAAAGAAAAAGGGAATCACACCCGGACTTGGCACAGTATTAGTTGGTGATGATCCAGGTTCACATTCATACGTTGGCGGCAAACATCGTGATTGCCAAGAAGTTGGTGTTACTTCAATTCGTGTAGATCTTCCAGGTACTGCTTCGCAAGCAGATATTTTGGCTGCGATTAAAGACCTCAACAATGCAAAAGAGTGCACTGGTTATATTGTGCAATTGCCGATGCCACGAGGCATCGATACTCAAGCAATTCTTGAAGCAATAGATCCAGCAAAAGATGCCGATGGATTACACCCAATGAATTTAGGAAGATTAGTCGCTGGATACGACGCACCACTTCCGTGCACACCACGTGGAATAGTTGCGCTATTACAGCATTACAACGTTGCACTTAAAGGTGCTGAAGTCACTGTCATCGGTCGTGGATTAACAGTTGGTCGCCCACTTGGTTTGTTATTAACTCGCAAACAAGAAAATGCGACTGTCACGTTGACGCATACAGGCACTAAAGATTTGTCACTTCATACACGTAATGCAGACATTGTTGTTGCAGCAATTGGTCAGGCACACTTTCTTAATGCATCAATGATTAAGGCTGGCGCAGCAATTATTGACGTTGGAATTTCACGAACTGATGCAGGATTGCTTGGAGATATTCATCCAGATGTAATGGAGAAAGCAGGATTTGTTGCACCAATGCCAGGTGGAGTTGGCCCGATGACTCGTGCGATGCTAGTTACGAATGTTGTAGACGCGTGTTCTTAGATTCTCGAATAATCAAAATTGCTAGTTACGCACTAGTTGTTGCTGGCGTAATTTTAGGTGCCCTGAGTTTTGTCCGATCCGGATCACTTTTAATTGCCTTAGGAACATTGGGAATTGCATTTCCTGCGCGGCATGTACGCACGATTGAGTTCTATTTCCCCGTGGGAATTGCAGTGGGACTCTTCGTCCTGGCAATTTCACTGCCACATGGGTTGTAGAGTTATCTTGATATCAAGGCATTATTAGGATCGAATATTGAAAGAAGGATGCAATCCATGGCTGGCAAAGTAACCGTCGTCGGTGCAGGTTTTTATGGTTCAACAACTGCGATGCGATTAGCTGAATACAACATATTCGACACAGTTGTATTGACCGACATTCTTGAGGGTAAGCCAGAAGGTTTGGCATTAGATATGAATCAATCTCGCTCGATCGAGGGATTCGAAACAAAAATAATTGGTGCAACAACTAGTGCTGATGGCGCCGGATATGAAGCGACAGCAAATTCCGATGTGGTTGTAATAACTGCAGGCTTACCTCGTAAACCTGGCATGAGTCGAATGGATCTCATCGGCGTAAATGCAGGAATTGTTCGTGGAGTTGCAGAAAATATTGCAAAACATTCACCGAATGCAGTCATTATCGTGGTTTCAAATCCACTCGATGAAATGACAGCGCTTACTCAAATTGCTACAGCATTTCCTTATAACCGCGTAATGGGCCAAGCAGGCATGCTCGATACTGCGCGCTTTACACACTTTGTTGCAGAAAAACTCAATGTTCCAGTTTCTTCGGTAAATACCTTAACCCTGGGTTCACACGGCGAAACGATGGTCCCAGTTCCAAGTCGTTGCATAGTTGGCGGCGTTGCGCTGAGCGAAAAGTTATCGCAAGCAGAGATTGATGAACTAGTTGACCGCACAAGAAATGGTGGCGCAGAAGTTGTTGCGCTGCTTAAGACAGGTTCTGCATATTACGCACCATCAGCTGCTGCTGCGCGTATGGCCAAAGCTGTAATCGAAGATTCTGGCGCGACGATGCCTGTGTGTGCATGGGTTGATGGCGAGTACGGAATATCTGGCGTTTATCTTGGGGTTGAAGCACAAATTGGTCGCCAAGGAATTAAAAAAGTAGTGGAAACAAAACTTACCGATAGCGAATTAGCGGCTTTGAAAGTTGCAGCCGAAGCAGTTCGTGCAAAACAAGCAGACGTACAAACACTCTAAGGGGAGCGCAGAGCATGTCCAAGATCAAAGTTGAAGGAACTGTCGTTGAATTAGATGGCGATGAAATGACTCGCATCATTTGGCAGTTCATTAAAGATTCGTTGATCCTTCCTTATTTAGATGTAAATCTAGAATATTACGACTTAGGTATGGAAAACCGCGATGCAACAGATGATCAAGTAACAATTGACTCTGCTCGAGCGATTCAAAAACATGGCGTCGGAATTAAGTGCGCAACCATTACCCCAGATGAAGCTCGCGTTGAAGAGTTTGGCTTGAAGAAAATGTGGAAGTCTCCAAACGGAACTATTCGCAATATCTTAGGCGGCGTAATTTTCCGTGAACCAATCATCATCAGCAATGTTCCGCGCTTGGTTCCGCATTGGACTAAACCGATTGTTATTGGTCGTCACGCATTTGGTGATCAATATAAAGCGACGGATTTTAAAGTTCCTGGCCCAGGAAAGCTCACTCTCTCATTTGTTCCAGAAGATGGCTCAGCGCCAATGGAGTTTAATGTTTTTGATTTTCCTGCAGCTGGAGTTGCAATGGGTATGTACAACCTTGATGATTCAATTCGCGACTTTGCTCGCGCATCACTCAATTATGGATTAAATCGAAAGTATCCGGTTTATCTCTCAACAAAAAACACAATTCTTAAGGCCTACGACGGACGATTCAAAGATATTTTTGAGGAAATTTATCAAGCAGAGTTTAAGTCAGCATTTGATACTGCAGGAATTTGGTATGAACACCGCTTAATCGATGACATGGTGGCAATGTCACTTCGTATGGAAGGCGGCTATGTATGGGCTTGTAAAAACTATGACGGAGATGTTCAATCCGACACTGTTGCGCAAGGGTACGGATCACTTGGATTAATGACATCAGTATTGATGACACCAGATGGCAAAATTGTTGAATCAGAAGCT
>Ga0114972_10003629_pt1 | contig 11546 bp, 12 predicted proteins | sample M_140807_EF_Meta_FD_87354 | JGI IMG/M metagenome (GOLD analysis project Ga0114972, IMG submission 87354) | Freshwater microbial communities from Lake Montjoie, Canada to study carbon cycling - M_140807_EF_MetaG | ecosystem: Environmental > Aquatic > Freshwater > Lake | place: Lake Montjoie... | reverse complement strand
TCTTTTGAAGAAGAATTGTTTTTTTACCTCAAAACCCTAAAAAACTCGTGATAACCATCTTTTCCTGGAAACGCCTTAAACGTCATCACAGACTAGGTTTCTATTTTTCGGACAGGTCTAATTTATTGGTGTATCCCGATGGGGTGTGGTATCGTCAGGCAACTCCAGAGGTGATTGAACGCATTCTCCAAGAGCATATTATTGGCAATCAAATTGTTGAAGACTATGCTTTTTTAAGGCATCCATTGCCCAGTTTACCCGATCAATGATCCTAGAAAGTTTCAATGAATTTTAATATTGTAGAGTGATTTCAATCATTGCGAGGGATAAACCCATCGTGATTCTGGTATTCCTCTTTACTTTGACACGCTGTAAAACTTCAGGAATTTTTCGCCAATTCCTTGCTTAAGTTTTGTCAGAAGCATTATAATCGTTTTGTTTTTATTCTGTGATGACCAGATTAAATGGGTTGAAAAAATACGCGATCGCTCCTCATTCTGTTCTCCAAACCCAAAGTAATGAAATAACAATGAAAGATAATTCTCAAAAAGACCATAATCAACTCCTACTGATTGACGATGATCCCAATTTAATCCTCTTGGTCAAAGATTATTTGGAGTTTCAGGGCTATGTGGTACAGACAGCCGAAAATGGTCGAGAAGCCTTAGAAATTTTAGTGTCCTACACACCGAACATGATTATCTGTGACATCATGATGCCCGAAATGGATGGTTACGCCCTGGTCGAAAAAATACGACAAGATCCTCGAATTAGCTGGATTCCAGTCATGTTTCTTTCGGCAAAAGGTCAAAGCCAAGATCGAGTAAAAGGACTGAGTACAGGGGCTGATGTTTATATGGTCAAACCCTTTGAGCCAGAGGAATTGGTTGCCCAGGTTGAATCGTCCCTACGTCAAGCCAATCGTTTAATGCGTTTTGGCAATAAGCCTCCCGAAGATGGAACCCGACTCTATGTTCCCAGTACAGTGGAATTAACGCCGACGGAAATTAAAGTGGTTCAGTTAGTGTCCCAGGGGATGTCTAATCGAGAAATTGCCGACAAACTCAATGTCAGCCAACGGACGATTGAAAGTCATGTCTCGAATATGTTAAACAAAACCAATTTACATAATCGGACGGAATTAGCTCGTTGGGCAATGGAAAGTAATAGAACCTAGAAAAGGCAGTATTTAGGTAACTCGAAATGGGCTAAAACAGATCCCATATTCTTTAAGGTCGATTAGCGCATTTTCTGTTATTCTGGTAATTATGCTGGTGTAGCTCAGGGGTAGAGCACCCGCCTTGTAAGCGGACGGTCGCAGGTTCAAATCCCGTCACCAGCTTTTAAAATTTAATCTTTTTTCATAATTAAAGTGTCTGCAATCATGTCATGGAGGGCGCGTTTCTTCTTTGTCCATCCTGATAACATAAAGCCTACATAAAGGGTCATGGTTGATAATAATTTTGCCCAATAACGTTTATTTGCCATTCCCATAGAAATTCTCTGACCGTTGCGATCGCAGACCACTAAACCCATAATTAATTTGCCTAAAGTGGCCTTGAGAGGAGAAGATTCGAGCAGAATAAAATATAACCATTTGGTTAAAATACCTAAGATTAAAGAGACTAAAGGCAAGCTGTATTGATGTAAAAAAGCAGTGGGATTAAAGAGACAAAAAATACTAAGAATAAGAGGAATTAAGTAACCTAAAACCGTTGTTCCGATTGCTGAAGATAAAATTAATGCTTTGGCGTTAGAAACAATGCCAAACTTGATTGCCCAATGAGCCAATAGACCACTAGAAATAAGATAATTGACAAGTAAACTTCCTGCGATCGCCGCAATAATCATAACGATCACCGTATCTAATGTGGCAGCCTGGGCGCGTAACCAAAAGCCAGCATAATTGTGAGGAATAATTGCCTGGGTCGGAACCTGAGTATTTAACGGTTTAACAGGTTTATATAACGCTTTTTTGAGTTTTTTGAGATCTTTTAGAATAATATCAATATTTTCAGGCCGATGATTAACCTTATCCGCCATTAACAAATCAATAAAATCTGCTAATTGAGGAGCAATTTGAGGGGCTAATTTACGCCATTTTAATTCGTTATGCTGAAAATCGTAAATATCCGAGCTGTTGGGATCTTTTCCTGTTAACAAAAAAACAAAGGTTCTACCCAAGGCAAAAAAATCGGATTGTTGAACCGCATAACCTTTTTCCTGTTCAGGGGGAGCGTAACCAGACGTAAATAAGCGTGTATTTTGTCCGCCTGCCAAAATGGTTTGGGTGACTTGACGAACGGCTCCAAAATCAATTAAAACTAATTGACCTGTTGGTTGTAAAATAATATTAGAAGGCTTAATATCTCGATGAAAAAAATGATGGTGATGGACTTTTTGTAAAATTTTTACTAATTGCTTTAACCACTCTAAAGCGAGAGTTTGATCAATCGGTTGATATTGCTTTTGATGTAAATATTCTTCAAGATCAACGCCTTCAATTTTTTCCATGACTAAACAATGTAAGGGTTTTGGATTATTTCTTATAAAATAAGTGAAATAGCCTTCACCATGAGGAATCCCTGGATGATTTAATTCACTTAAAACCTGGGCTTCTTGTTGAAAAAGCGCGATCGCGTGGGGATGATCGTGGGTTAGCACTTTCAACACTTTTAAAGTTTCTTTTTCTTGGACTTCGTAGGTATTGGCAAATCCGCCTTTATCACTGAGTAAACGTACCACTCGATAGCGATTAATTAAAATTAATTCTGAACCGCAGGCTTGACAAAACCGATGAATATCAGAATTATTCGGCTGGGAACAAACAGGATTAATACAAAGACTCATTAGGATTCTAAAAAAGAGTAATTAATGATAGGGAAAAAAGATTTATAGTGAATAGGGAATGAATTTTTAAACTCTCAGATTTACCCATAAAATTACTATGGTGAAATGTGCGATCGCGTTAGGTAGTAACTTAGGAGACTCTAAACAGATCTTAAATCAAGCCCTAGAAATTTTGTCTCAGACTTCAGGGATAGAACTTATTTCCCATTCTAGCTGGTACGAAACGGTTCCTGTCGGGCCGTCCCAACCCAATTATGTCAATGGCTGTGCAATTTTAGAAACCCAGTTATCTCCCGAACACCTCTTAAAAATTCTTTTAACAATCGAACAACACTTTGGTCGCATTCGTCAGGAACGTTGGGGGCCAAGAATCTTAGATTTAGATATACTGTTGTATGATGATTTAATCCTAGAAATGGCGAATTTAGCGATTCCCCATCCCCGTATGAATGAACGGGCGTTTGTTTTGGTTCCCCTGGCTGAAATTGCCGCAGATTGGATTGAACCGATTTCTAGACAGACTATTTTACAGTTATCCCAGGCGATCGATTGTTCAGGGATTATTAATCGTAATTCTCTGTTAAAGTAGTGCTTATTTTAAAGCTCAATTAAATCTATTAAAACAACCTAATTTATTCAGGAAAATCAAAAATGTCCCTTGGAAATGAACCTTCAGAAGTGATCAAACAACGCCTTTTTTATCGAGGTAGAAAATTTAATTTTGAAGTTAGTCAACGCCGTTTACCCAATGGAGCAGAGGGGGAATGGGAATGTATTAATCACCCTGGAGGAGCCTTAGCTGTACCCATTACCAATGACGGAAAATTAGTTTTAGTTAATCAATATCGTTTTGCTGTGCAGGGACGATTATTGGAGTTTCCCGCAGGAACGATTGAGATAACTGAAGATCCCGCCGAAACCATTAAACGCGAATTAGAAGAAGAAACAGGTTATCGCGCTAATAAATGGCGATCGCTAGGAAAATTTTCCTTAGCTCCTGGGTATTCCGATGAATTTATTTATGCTTTTTTAGCTCAAGATTTAGAGAAATTAGAGAAACCTCCTACTCAAGATGAAGACGAAGATATTGAAGTTGTTTTAATGAGTTTCGAGGAATTTGAACAAGCCATTATTGAGGGTAAACCCATTGATGCTAAGTCGATTACCAGTTATTTTTGGATGAAATTAGTTTTAGGTTTGCAACAAAACTGAATTAACTTTTTAGTAGAGGCAAAATTAGATCGCCCTTCCCGCTTAGAAAAAAGGCGATCGCAGTTTGAAATATTTTTATCAAAAATTGAAATGTTAAGATTTGAAAAGGCTTAAAAAAGCGTTGTCGAGTTAGTGTTGCTGATTTTGACTACAAATTTGCTTTTATTCCATTTTCAAAACCTAGACTCAAACTGACTTTTAGATGTGTGCAAAGTTGCTATTCATATCTTAATTCAACAACACCAAGATTTATTCTTCAAATCAGAGAAGTCTTTTCTTGAATCATTTGTTTTGTAATCATCATAACTTACCTAAAATTAAGACCTTGCCTCAAATTATCGTCAATGAACGACTGTTTTTGCCAATTTCGTTTACCAGTAACCACTTTACTCATAAACTTTACAATAAAATAATCGTCATCCAGAATTGAGGAAACCCCAAATGTTAGAAGAATATCGCCAACACGCTGAAGAAAGAGCCTTGCTTGGCATCCCTCCCCTTCCTCTTAATGCGTCCCAAACATCAAGCCTGTGTGAACTCCTCACTGATCCGCCCGAAGCCTTGCAAGGAGAATTATTAATTCTTTTACGCGATCGCGTTCCGCCTGGGGTCGATGAAGCGGCCTATGTCAAAGCAGGTTTTTTAACGGCGGTGGCAAAAGGTGAAATGAGTTGTCCAGTCATTTCGGCTCAAGGTGCGGTTAGCCTGTTGGGGACGATGGTCGGCGGTTACAACGTCCATTCTTTGATTGAATTACTCAAATCACGGGATGTTAATATTGCGGCCACTGCCGTTACTGCCCTCAGTAAAACTCTCTTAGTCTTTGATGCCTTTAACGAAGTTTTAGAACTGTCGGAAACCAATCCCTACGCCAAACAGGTGATTGATGCCTGGGCCAATGCCGCTTGGTTTATCAGTAAGCCGAAATTAGCCGAAAGTATTACCGTCAACGTTTTTAAAGTTCCAGGGGAAACCAATACCGACGATCTTTCTCCTGCCACTCACGCCACCACGCGCCCCGATATTCCCCTTCATGCCCTGGCAATGTTGGAAACTCGTTTACCTGGCAGTTTAGAAGTGATTGCCGAACTTAAACAAAAAGGTCATCCCGTTGCCTACGTTGGCGATGTGGTGGGTACAGGTTCTTCCCGTAAATCGGCGATTAACTCTGTCCTTTGGCATATTGGCAATGATATTCCCTTTGTTCCTAATAAGCGATCGGGCGGTTATATTTTGGGTGGAAAAATTGCCCCGATTTTCTTTAATACTGCCGAAGATTCTGGCGCGTTACCGATTGAATGCGATGTTTCCAAACTTGATACAGGGGATGTAATCACTATTTATCCCTACGAAGGGGTGATTAAAAACGAAGCTGGGGAAGTCGTTTCTAGTTTTATCCTCAAACCCGATACCATTCTCGATGAAGTACGGGCTGGCGGTCGCATTCCCCTGTTGATTGGGCGCAGTTTAACCGATAAAACTCGTCATGCGTTGGGTTTAGAACCGAGTACGTTGTTCGTTCGTCCCACCTTGCCCACCGATACAGGCAAAGGCTTCACCCTGGCGCAAAAAATGGTCGGTAAGGCTTGCGGCTTACCTGGAGTTCGTCCTGGGACATCCTGCGAACCGATTATGACCACCGTTGGCTCCCAGGATACCACTGGCCCGATGACCCGCGATGAGTTGAAGGAATTGGCCTGTCTGGGGTTTAGTGCGGATTTAACTATGCAAAGCTTCTGTCATACAGCCGCCTATCCCAAACCCGTTGATATTACCACCCATAAAGAATTACCCGACTTTTTCTCTACTCGTGGCGGGGTCGCTTTGCGGCCTGGGGATGGCATCATTCATTCCTGGTTGAATCGGATGCTTTTACCCGATACCGTTGGTACAGGGGGCGATTCTCATACTCGTTTTCCTTTGGGGATTTCTTTTCCAGCCGGTTCGGGATTAGTCGCTTTTGCGGCGGCTTTGGGAGTGATGCCCTTGGATATGCCTGAGTCGGTTTTAGTACGCTTTACGGGAGAATTACAGCCTGGCGTTACCCTGCGCGATATTGTTAATGCCATTCCCTGGGTCGCTATGCAACAGGGCAAATTAACCTTCGGCAAGGAAAATAAGGTTAATGTCTTCAATGGTCGGGTGATGGAAATGGAAGGTTTACCTGATCTTAAAGTAGAACAAGCCTTTGAATTGACCGATGCGACGGCGGAACGTTCCTGTGCAGGTTCGACGATTAAACTCAGTGAAGAAACTGTTGCCGAATATCTGCGATCTAATGTGGCTTTGTTGAAAAATATGGCAGCACGAGGTTATCAGGATGCTCGTACCATTCTGCGTCGGGTGGTGAAAATGGAGCAATGGTTAGCAAATCCTCAGTTAATGTCTGCTGATCCTGATGCGGAATATGTTGACACTATTGAAGTCAATTTGAACGAGATTAAAGAACCAATTGTGGCGGCTCCAAACGACCCCGATAATATTAAGTTAATGTCGGAATGTGCGGGGGACAAAATTGATGAGGTCTTTATCGGTTCTTGTATGACAAATATTGGTCATTATCGGGCAACGGCGAAGATTTTAGAAGGGGCGGGAACGGTGAAAGTTCGGCTCTGGATTTGTCCTCCCACTCGGATGGATGAACAGCAATTACGGGCTGAAGGAATTTACGAAATTTTTGAAGCGGCTCAAGCTCGCACGGAAATGCCTGGTTGTTCTCTTTGTATGGGCAATCAAGCCCGTGTGGAAGATAATGCAACGGTCTTTTCGACTTCTACTCGTAATTTTAATAATCGTATGGGGAAAGGAGCGCGAGTCTATCTTGGTTCGGCTGAATTGGGGGCAGTTTGTGCCTTACTCGGTAAGATTCCAACGGTCGAGGAGTATATGGCGATCGTTCAGGAAAAGGTTGATCCTTTTGCGGGGGATTTATACCGTTACCTCAACTTTGATCAGATTACGGGTTTTGAGGATGAAGGCCGTGTAATTGCGATCGAAGATATGCCCAAGATTGAGGATATTTTGGGGATTCCAGTAGGCGTTTTGAGTTAACATCAGTTTAGGGTGGGTCTTAATGGCTCACCTCGATTTAACTTCATTTTTATGGGAAAAAGTCATTTTAAAAGGGCGATCGCGTCTTTGGAAATCCGACTTCCTGAACATCAATTGCAATCATCGATGATTGGCTCTAATTCTTTATTTAATCCCTAAAAATTTAACCATAATTTTGATTGGTATAATGAGAGCAGTTAATTTAAACCAGGGGACAAAAAAATGACCGATCCCATCACCATATTCACCGCCAGCGCGATCGCGGATTTAGCTTTTCGAGAGTTTATCAAGTCGGGAGCGGGTGAAGTGGCGAAAAAGTTTTCCGCAGGGGCGATCGCGAAAATGAACGATTTGCGTAAAATGATTGTTCATAAATTACAGGGTAAAGATGAAAAGCTGGATATGGCCCTAACGGAAGCCGAAAAAGGTGATCTTAAGGCGATCGCAACGGTCGGTGAATATTTAGAATCTGCCATGCAGGATGAGACTTTTGCCCAACAAGTACAATCATTAGCCCAGCAAATTCAGCAAGATATTGATATTCAGCAGGGTGCAGGGGGAGAAGTTTGGAATGTGATTGGTAAAGCAGAGAAGAATGAATTTATAGACAATAAAGCACCGATTATTAAAGATAGCAGTGGTACGGTAAATATTAACTACGGTACACCACCTCAATAGTTCTGTTAGGTGAATCCTTTTCTACCCCTTTTTAAACTACTGTGTACACACATCTATATTTTGCCCCCCTGCCCCCAACTTTGGGGGAGATCGGAACCTTTCTGAGTTCAAAGTCCCCCAGAATTGGGGGATTTAGGGGGCTTTTGGGGGATCGAATAGCACTTTTGCAAGAGGTTTAATCATAGGAGAAAAAATGTCTAACGAAACACCAGCTTCTGAGTTTGGGAATGTGATAGGTAAGGCCGAGCAAAATCTATTTATAGATAACAAAGCTCCCATCGTTAAAGATAATTTTGGCCCTGTCACGATTAACTATGGTCAGTTGGGAAAACCTTCTCTAGAAGGAAATCCTTTTGTACCACCGCAAACCCGCGAGGAAGACAAGGGAGGATTGATTGGTAGGGAAAAAGACTTAACCAGACTGCATGAATTATTGCAAACCAAGAAGAATGTCTGTGTGGTGTCGGGCATGGGAGGAGTGGGTAAAACGGAATTAGTGCGGAACTATGCCACGAGTGATAATTGTCAGGCACATTTTTCGGGAGGAGTATTTTATGTTGATGCACGGAGTCGTGAGAATATTGCGGCGGAGATTGTGGCCGTGACTAAGCATCATTTTCAGGCACAGATAGAGGATAGTTTATCGGATACCCAGAAAGTAACTCAGTGTTGGCAAGCCTGGAAAACCCAGACCGAAGCGGTGTTATTGATTCTAGATGATGTGTCTGGTTTAGCGAAAAATTTTAAGCAATATTTACCGCCTGCGGATTTAGGGAAGTTGCGGTTACTGATCACTTCACGGGATACACCTGATCCACGCATTGCGGAAGAATTGCCTCTAGAAGTATTGTTACCTGGGGCGGCAGTAGCATTATTAGCTTCGATTATTGGGCAAGAAAGAGTGACAAGAGAAACACCCGCCGCAGAGAAACTTTGTGAGGAGTTGGGTTATTTGCCCTTGGCGTTGGAATTGGTGGGTTATTATTTGGAAGATGAGGATTATCAATCCCTCTCTTTGTCAGCGATGGGGGATAAGTTAAAGGAAAAGGTGAAACATCCTGCTTTGTCACCCGAAGAAGTGCCGATGGCGATCAAAGCGACCAGAGGAGTTCAAGCGGCTTTTGATTTGAGTTGGGATGAGTTGACACCAGAAGCAAAATATCTCGCTTGTGTGTTGGGTGCATTTGCATCGGCGGCGATTCATTGGGATTTTGTGAGAGGCATCTATGAAATTTTACAGGGTGAAGCTTTTAGTGAGGATAATCTGAAAGATAAGTGGCTAAAATCTCTCAGGAAACTGCACCTTGTTCTGACAGTAGAGACGGATATTTATGATTTGCATCCTCTGATTAGGGATTATTTAGCAGAACAATTTAAAAAGCATCCCCAACACAGCGAGATTAAACAAGCATTTTGTGATCTATTGGTGAGAGTTGCAGTCGAGCAATCAACTAGCCTAGCAGAATTCAATCTCATTGAACCTCATTTAAAAAAGATGATTGATTGGTGCGAAGGGAATGAAGACCCTCAATTTGCCTCTAGCCTAACTCGATTAGCAACACTTTACTATTCTCAAGGGAAATACAACGAAACAGAACCTCTCTTACGGCGATCGCTTTCTATCATGGAAAATCAATTAGGAGAAAATCATCTCTACGTTGCTACCAGTCTCAACAATCTAGCAGAACTTTACCATAACCAAGGGAAATACAACGAAGCCGAAAACCTACGTTTACGATGTTTAGAAATTGAAAGAAAGACTTTAGGGGAAAATCATCCTCAATTTGCCACCAGTCTCAACAATCTGGCAGCACTTTACCGAGATCAAGGGAAATACAACGAAGCCGAACCTCTCTATCTGCGATCGCTTTCTATCAGGGAAAAGCAATTAGGAGAAAATCATCCCCACGTTGCCACTAGTCTCAACAATCTGGCAAACCTTTACTACAGCCAAGAGAAAAATAAAGAAGCCGAACCTCTCCATCGGCGATCGCTTTCTATCATGGAAAAGCAATTAGGAGAAAATCATCCCAACGTTGCCAGCAGTCTCAACAATTTAGCTGTACTTTATGAATCTCAAGGGAAATACAACGAAGCCGAACCTCTCCATCGGCGATCGCTTTCTATCAGAGAAAAGCAATTAGGAGAAAATCATCCCAACGTTGCCAGCAGTCTCAATAATCTGGCTGAACTTTACCGTAACCAAGGGAAATACAACGAAGCTGAACCTCTCTATCAGAGAGCCTTACAAATTTGTGAACAAACTTTAGGCATTGCCCATCCTAACACCATGACCGTTAGAGGAAATTATGCTCAATGTTTAAAACAATGGGTCGCTTCGCGCAAGCAAACCTTCCCGATCTAGATACAGAAACAGATTTAATGCTGCTAGAAACAATTGCAACCAATCCCCAACTATTGCAGAGCCTACGGGAAACATTGCATAGTTAAACAATATTGATTCTAGACCATACATTATTATTGCAGATAGACACATCATTATTGCATGACAACACATTAACATTGCATGACAACACATTAATATTGCAGAGCCGACAAGAAACATTGCAGGGGTTTGTTTTCCAAAACCTTATCCAAATCCTTGTCCAAACCCTTAAACCATTGGACTTGGTGACCAAGTCCCTACCTCGGATTAAAGATTAAGGACAGGCTAGAAGTTTGCTATAAAAGACAGGCTAGAAGCCCCACAAAATACTATTGTTGCTATTGCAGAGCCGATGGGAAACATTTGTAGGGATAAAGCGCGATTTGATCCCCCCCAACCCCCCTTAAAAAGGGGGGAGAAGATGATTTCTTCAAGAGGTCTATTGTAGAGATAAAGTGCGATCGCTGTTTTTAGGAGTTTAGGAAAGGCGATCATTAAAAATAATTCCTCATCTCAGCTAAACTAAAATAATAACCTCGTATAGCGAAGACTATTAGCGAAGACTATGTTAACCCTAGATGAAATTGAAACCGCCATTCGCCAACTACCTGAACACTCTATCCGAGAACTTACCCATCGCTTATCCGATTACCTAGAAGAGCAATGGGATCAACAACTCGAATCCGATTTAGCATCAGGAAAACTAGATAATCTTGTCGCCAATGCTGAAAAGGCGATCGCGGCTAATCAAGTTAAAGAATTAGATGAAATCCTTTACAACTCCTGACTTTTGGCGAACCTATTCAGCCCTTCCTTTATCCGTTAAGAAGCAAGCTCAAAAAGCCTATCAAATTTGGCTAAATAATCAATCTTATCCGTCCCTACATTTTAAAAAAGTAGGCAAAAATTTGTGGTCTGCTAGAATTACCCGTGATTACCGTGCTTTAGCTCTTAAACGGGGCGATGATTATTACTGGATCTGGATTGGCACTCACAGTGAATATGAGATATTTCTTAAATCTGAAGACTAGATGATCGCGTTTTATTGAGTTTAGGAAATGCGATCGCTTATAATAAATTCAGTGATTAAAATAAAAGGAGGCAAATGCCAGCCAAAGACCTCTATCACGAAGCCGTTAAAAATGCCTTAATTAAAGATGGCTGGACAATTACGGCTGATCCTTATCCTATTGAATATGAAGACGCTGAATTGTATCCAGACCTGGCGATCGAGAAATTTATTTCTGAAGAACAAAGACAACGTAAAATTATCATTGAAATTAAAAGCTTTCTTGGCCCTTCAATGATGAAAGACTTTGAAATGGCTTTGGGACAATATATTTTTTATCGTGATCTCATTCAATTAGGG
>Ga0114972_10003628_pt1 | contig 11548 bp, 3 predicted proteins | sample M_140807_EF_Meta_FD_87354 | JGI IMG/M metagenome (GOLD analysis project Ga0114972, IMG submission 87354) | Freshwater microbial communities from Lake Montjoie, Canada to study carbon cycling - M_140807_EF_MetaG | ecosystem: Environmental > Aquatic > Freshwater > Lake | place: Lake Montjoie... | reverse complement strand
GTACTTTTGCAGGTCACCATCAGCAGGGGTTGACGAGTTCTTGAAATAAAAAGAAGGGACAGGCTGCGACGGGGGTTGGGGCGGGGGCTTGGGCAGAAACGGCGGAGTTGGCCTCGGCGTTGGCACTGGCTCTTCGTTATTCCGGCGCATGTGCCAGACGTTTGCACGAGCTCGCAGGCGCTCGTCCAAGTATTCAGATACGATAGTTGCCTGCTTTTCCGCACTCTCCGTCGACACTCGAGTCACGAAGTCTTCCATCATGCGTAGATTGTACGACACAATGTGCAGGCCCTCAATCCGCACTGCCTCGTCCGACGCAACAGCATCTTCTACTTGCTGCTCGTGTACCGTGCCATGCAAGCATCGCTGGTACGGAGAGACAAGAACACAAATGACGTCCTCGTGCATCACGGGTATCGAAATGCCTCGACCACCCTTGGCACCTTCGAAAATGGCAAAATTGCGCCACTGAGCTGGGTGTCGCTCGTGCCCACCGAGGAACAAGATGGTACCCCCAAATTGTCCGCCACCGTCCATTTTGTCAATGTGCAGATCAGCCGCTGAGGCGTGAGGCTGGTCACGGGAAGAGTGGCCCCGAACCACCACCTGCTGCGAGGGGAATGTCAAGCCTCCGAGAGGCGCTCGCGGATACTGGCACACCTGCGTCCACCATCCGTGATCGCTCTCCACTCCATCCGCCACACACCAGCGCTTCATGTCTGGGAACACTGATGTCATGCACTGAGCCACGGTTCCATTGAGGGAGCTCAACATTGGTTCCACATCATCGCTCCTCCACCCTGGCGCTCTCGAAAACGGAATGTTGGTAGGCCTGTCGTCCAGCATCACGGAATGCCTGTTCTTTCCGGGCAAAATGCCGTGGCCTAGACTAATGTACTGGCCCGATGCCGGTTGGATCGAAGTCGAGTTCACATCCCCTTGTTGTCTCCCCGCCCAACTCCGCAGCTGATTTATGAGCTCCTTTGTTGTACCTTCTCCAAGGCCGTTCATCTTGTCCACGGTTGTCACATGTACCCATGCCACACGTGCCACCGCTACGCCGTCCGTGGACTGGATCTTCGCACCATGTATGGTTCCCTCGTCCAAGGAAGGTAACGGCAACTCATCCAACACGAGGTTGCCTTGTGCTCGATAGAGAACTGGGTTCCCTATTGAACCTGCAGATGCATGACCTGGATGTGAGTGGTGAGATAAGAACTCTATCACTTCACCATCACATAGCAACGTGCCATTCTTATGCAGGCTCACGCCGTCCGAACTGATCACGTGCTCGGTGACGTGCACGTCCAAGGTTTCACCAAGCTTTGTCTTGACTAGTCACCTGAGACATTGTATTGTTCCTGCACATCCCGGGAAGTGTTTCTTGAGGAACGAATGGAGTACAAAACGCTGGTTGTAGTGTGGTAAGTAACCCGCGAAATGGCCTCCCAATCCTTTGACGCCGTTGAATTCCACGACTACAAACCTCTGCTGCTCCTCATTCATGCATCTCAGGCGGACTTCGAGAATGTCCATCGGGCACCTAGTCAGAGTGCCCTCCTCGTCACCATCGAACATCGTGAACCACTCAGGCGTGGACAAATCGAGGACCACGATTGTCACTTCCATGAGATTCGCTAGGAGTGCATACACATCATAGGTTGCACCCGGTGTACCACGTTCATCCTTCGTCGCCCATTTCAGCGCCAGTATTGCCTTTTCGTGTCGAACACGCTCCTTGTCGTCCTTCTCAAACATCTTTTTCGCCTTCACATGGTCCTTCATCGCGAGAATCAGGCTCTTCGAAACAGAGTAGTCTACAGCCGATGGTAGCTTCTCGACTTGGGTTTTCTTCGAGACGGCGCAGGGATTGGCGTGATCTAGTATGCCCGCGTAGCCCGCCATGAATGCATAGAGCCAGCAAGAACCATTGCCTTTGACCGTCACTCGAGTTCCAATGAGATCCTCAGGCACTTTTCCGAGTCGGGTCCGAGTCTTTTCGAGAGCTTGGACGAGCTCGTTCATCGACGATTGCCTTCCAAGTCGGCTATCAGCATGTATCCTTTGCATAACGAGAGCATCCCATGTCTTCCAATGCTGCTTCGACCATTGGTCCTTGAGCACGTCGTCATCGATAATGGCCTCACGAGAAATGGCCTCCACGGAGATACACATTTCCGGCTGCCTCTTCTTGACGTACGCTTCCCACATCTCTTTATCCATGACGTTCATGCTCAAGATGTCAACCAACTCGTGAGCTCCGGGTTTCCCCTTCGAGGTAGTTGTTGCTGCGGAGGTTGTTCCTGCCTGAAGCATCTCCACGTCCTCCATAACGTCCTCCACGTTACCCTCGGCTTTGAAGCCAACCTTTTCCCAGAAAGGCCTCGACGCCCGCATGCCCTCGCTGAGAATCACGCGGATCAACGTCTTGGGTTCCACAGCATGTAGAAGAGCACAAAGGTGAAAGACTAGCAACGAGCCATTGCCTTTCGCACCAGATGCGCTGCATCGCACAATGTCAATGACAACTTCAGACCCCCTAGCTCGTTGCCTTCGCTTCCTTTGCAAGAGCATCACGCCGTCGCACGTGCTTCCTCGCTTGCGTACAAAGTAAAACATCGCGTCTTCTGATAGATCACCGTGCATCAGTGTCCAAAATGAAGTGAGCGCGGAATTCGTCTTGAACTGCGTCCTTCCCTCGAGTGGCACCAAGGCCTCGATGGGCAGTTCTGGATGCAGTTCATGAGCGCCGGCCCACAGGAGGCAGGCTTTCTCAGATCCGTCCAGTTTGTACCGCATGTAAAAGTCCCAGGAGCAGGGTTGCTCACCTGGTCGGCTGCTGCTAGGAGCCACATCAGAGCTCATTCGTTTATCTACGCCTCTGGGTTTCTGCCAGCGGTTGAAGGAGACCTCGTTAGCTTGCTGATCTTGCATCAAGACGTCCTCCTTGGCCACTTCCATCTCAAGATTCGGCGGAATCGTACCTCTGTCCAAGTCACCATTGAGGCTTGCGTCTGAGACCCTCCTGTTCTTCCAGGCCCTTGCCGCAACCTCGTGCTTTTCGCAATGACGACCCCATCTAGCAGCATCTTCATCAAAACGTGCCTGAGCATCGTCATCCCGAATTTCTCCATAGGATCTGCGATTAGGAAACTCAGGCTTCCGTTGACGTTCCGGATGCCGCAAGTATTGATAGTGCACGCCGTCATAAAAGACCTCAATCGTAGGGTTAGCGTACAGATCATGTGCGAAGTTCTTGTAATGCAGAGGCTTCTCGTGCGTAATATCGTGCACGATGATTTCAACCTCGAGTGTGAGGGCACTCAGGATGATTCCATCTTCACCGACCCATTCATGTGGTGATCGTATAGCTTCAGCGAATCTTGAGACGACGTCCTCCACGTTTTCACCCTGCTTGCGCTCCAGATATATTCCAATGAAATCCTTGTGTTTGCCTAGTGAGCTCGCCACTTTACTCCGGTACGTGTCGTGTGCGTCCTCGTCGCATTCGAAGTGCATAGCCATACAACGGAAAAAGCAAGCCCCATCTCTCTCTACGTCAAAAATCTCGTATCCTTGGTCCTTGAGCACTCGGATTCCAGCCGCGAGCTGCTCCTTTGATGCATTCTTGCGAACCATGTGATCTTGATTTGCGTCTTGTTTGGCCTCTTCGAGTTGCTTAACGAGAACACTTTTGTTGCCTTTCAACGGTGTCATTCCCAATCGTCTGAGCGCCGCTTGAATGTCCTTGATCGTCATCTTCGAAATCTGAAGATTCAAAAGGGTCGGCAAAGACTCTGCGGGTTGTGATGATGCCGCTGCAGCTGGCCTTTGGCCGCCACATTCGTTGACTTCAGGAGAAGTCCCACTTTTGGCGATGGACTCCATAGTTTTTGGCCCGTCATCGACTAACGAAGTCTCTTCTAACTGAGCGCCTGCAGAGTCGTTGACAGACGGAGTACCTTGAGGATGATCATCTACGGAGTTGACAGCAGACCCTGTCCCTGTCATGCCCTTGCCCAGGAATGCCTCGACTAGGGCGGGATTCACGCGGATCCCAACGTCCATTGTTCCCTTAAGTTCTTGTAGAGACCTGACCGATTCTTCAGCGTTTCTCAATGCCTTGACAGCTCGCTCTTGCAAAGTCTCTGCGTTTTGTATCCTTATCGTGTCCCCAGGCCTCTCTTCGGCAAGGGCAGCTGCACACTCAGCTTCCTTAGCCGCTTTCTCGGCAACAGACACAGCCAACCGAGCGATGGATTCGGCATCCACGTGACCTGCACTCGTCAGCGCCACGTTAGGGGCCTGTCCGTTCAAGGCCATCGTCTCTGTGGTGTCAACGGAGCACAAGTTGTCTTCGAGGATGCAGGGGGACAGTGAAGTCGTCGCGGTATGTGAGGCCGACAGCATGGAATGAGTGACGGAATGAGCGACGCTCGAAGCTGCTTCTTGTGCCACGGGTGCTACTTCCAGAAATGCTGCTGTCCCGCTGCCTTCGACATCCATGTCATCACTATCCATCTGTGGTACCTCAAGACAACGCTCGAGACAACGCTCGAGTCCGTCCTCATGTTCTTCTTCCTGTGAAGAGCTGTCTTCTGACGAAGAGCCGTGAGCTGCCTCCGGAAGCGGCATGACCAAACTCTCCGGCATGACCAAACTCTCGGATCGTACTGCGACACCGTCATATACTGGCAGTTGGACTTGTCGTTGCGGGACTCCTCGTGGACACTTTGGAGCTCGATGCTCGGGATTGCCGCAGTTGCCGCACTTCTTTTTTGTGCCTAACCCACCCGGGTTCTTCATCGAGCTACCAATGGCAAACTCACCCATCAAGGTCTGAACTTTGGACGCTGCCTTGATGTTCTCTAAAATGCTCTTCTCGCGCCTTTTGTCAGATGCGGTAGCATTCACGGTCAATGGGCGGCCGCGGTTGGTTGGCTGAAGTTCAGGTTGTATGTAGGGATGAAACGTCTTCATGGCGTGGCATTTGGTCAGGCCCTCGATGATCTCCTTACCTCCTGGCACGTTAAAAGCTGAGCCAAGTTGGGTCTCCCACGTCTCTGCTTGTGACCATGTCGGAACCCAAGCCTGCCAAATCGTGTTCATCTGCCTGAAGACAGCCTGAGTACATTTGCACCAAAGTTTGCCGACACCCCCCTTCCCACAGGAGCACAGAAGGTGGAACTTGCCACTTTGAATGGCGTGGAGGTCAACCTTGTTCAGGATGTCCCGGGAAATCCGCACGTCCCAATGGAAGCCATCTGAATCGACGCGCTTTACGTCAGTGAGACTCGTAGCCAACTCGTTCAGGTCACCCTGTTCCTTGAAGATGACCTGCGTCACATATCGTTCTGGCCACTTGTCACCAGGCTGCAGGAAGGTCGCACTGGGTTTGAACAGAGCTTTGGCTTTGTAGTCCTTGAGCTCCACGACGAGTGCGTCGTGGCGAGTCTTCAAGACCGCCACAGTCGCCAGCAAGGAGTTGAAGAGCTCCTTCTGATTCCTAGCAGCATCTAGCATATGATTGGAGATCTCAGCAAAGTTGTTCGTCTTGTTACCAAAGAGGGACGTGGGCAGGAACGCTTGGCATATTTGCTCCTTCGGTATTTTGCGTAGCGGACTGTTGGCCGGCAACGTGTCGAAAAGAGCGTCTGCCTGCTGCTGACGCCCGAAGCCGAGCTGAAGGAGTTGTTCATAAATTGGTAAGCTCGCCGGGCATCTGCTCTTCAGATCGAGTTTCATGTGGAACTCGCATCGCCACAGTGCTGTCATCGGGTGCCTCTCCTTCTGTACACTCATGAGCGCTGGTCCGCCGTCGGTGATGGTGACGCGCCCCGGTACGTCGAGTGGAGAATGATTGTATCGGATGCCAGCCGTCTCGCTGAGCAACAAGAGTTGCTCCTCTGCTTCCATGTGAGCTTGTAGAGCCACCTTGCACTCGGACGCAAGTAGGTGACTGATAGAGACAGGATGAACATGATCGTTCGCATCCTTCGTGGCTCTTATGAACAATGTCCCGGCGGCAGAGCCTCGCATCGCTGCACCATCTATAGCATCGATTGGAATGAAATTCGAAAGGTTGCCGTACATCATGTTTTTGGGGACGAGAGTCCAACCTAAGAGGTACTTGTTCGTGTCATCGGGATCCTCAGAGTACTTGGCGATCGATGTCGCAATATTCTTCACGTTGAAGGGAACCTTAGCAGCGGTAGGCGTTCCGTGCCTCTTACACACTGCAGAGTAACGCTTACGAGCGATGTCCTCGATCATGTTGATGACTGTGGAAGAGTTGACTAAGTGGAAGACAACCCCGAAGCCTTGCTCACTGAGCTTTGTAGCGAGACCGTGGAGCAAGCTGATGTTGAACTCTGGAGAGAGAATGCCCGCACTCCTGAGGTTGCGGAGCACTTTGTGCGCCATCGTCATCTTGGCAGCTGGGTCAACGAGTTGCATCTCTAGAAAGACGTCCTTCACTGTCCACGAACGCCCGACATGTTCAAACTTGTGAGCTAGTAGAGTCGTATGCATCGTCGAAGTGACCTTTCGACCGAAGTTTCCCGACTTCTCCAAGGCAGACGCAGAACTCGGAATGACTGACGAACTCGGAGCATTTGAGACTGCACACGAAATCAGGTCTTCGCGTACGGGTCTAGCGCCTTGAAGATCGACACGAGGAGGAAGGGACAAGCACGTGTGTTCCATGAAAAGAGTGCAGGCCCAAACGCTCTTCTTGTCGTTGATGTCTGGTCGCCAATGCCTCATGTCAGGAAGTGGATTCTTCGTGATCAGCTTGCCGGACTCTCGATCCAAAACAGTTCCCGGCTCACCGTAGACCAGTCTCGTATATTTGCTCCGATGGTAAGAGCCCCGCCGGAACTGCTCCATGTTCATTTCCTGTACTTGAATAAGGCATTTGCAAACACCCGCACCGAAGAATTCTGCCGTAGAAGTACTTGGAGCGCCGGTTGAAGAACTGGATGCTTGCGAACCCATGAAAAGGAGGGGCTGGTCTGTCGGTTGGGTTTGACCGTCCTTGTCGTGCATGATCTCGTCTTGGTCAACACAAGGTGTAGCGCCGGATGTTTGCAGACCTTTCGATGGACGGACCTTCTGACGCACTTCATGGTTGGATTGGCACACGAACTGCTTGCATTTGTCAGAGAGCCCTCCCTTGATACGCAAGCCTGCGAGACTCTTGAGACGCACGTCGTGGATCATCTCGTCGTGTCCTTCCCATATAGCTCCGTACTGCAAGGCTTGACTGCTCTCTCCTCTTCCGCTGGACAATCGAAAAGCGTCGCGCCGTGAATCTTCGGACTCTGCCGTGCTTTGCTTTTGAAGAAGAGCAAGAAGATCTTCGTGTCGTGGGACGCCGTTTGCACCTTGCAACGCCACTTCTTCCTCCCGATCACTTCGGAGCTGCGCGGCGATGGCTTGGACAGACTGTGGGAGAACATGTTGTGGGGCATCGGCCACATGCTGAGCCACCGATGCCTGGCTGCTTTTGAAGAAGTCATTGACGTTGCTTGAGAAGACATCGCTGACACTGACCAGGTCGACCATGGTGCCTCCAGAATTAGCCATGTCGTGCAACCGCGACGACGTTGGCTGATCGTTGAGGTCTTCGTATTCCTTTTCAGGATTCGCGCCGCCCTCGATCTCGGTGGTCGTCTTCTCGTCAACAAACGTGATGGTTTTGGGCACGGTAGAGGCTGTCATATTCTGGATTGACCACACGCGCGTCGGGACAGATTTGTGGCGAGGCTTTGGCAACGGAGGAGGTCGTGCAGCACCTGCGGAAGAAGAGGATGGCCCAGCTTGTCTGTGCTGCTCCTCCCAGGCCACTTGAAGGTCAGGCATCGTGCCGGCGCTGAGGTTCGCGACTGGGGAAAGAAGTGCACCGTCACGCGCACCCGAGACGGGCAGAAGCCCGCGGTGGAGGTCGGTGCCAGAATGACTGGATGCGCCAAGCGGGCTTGCCGAATTTGCTGCGCGTTCAGCCTCGGACTCTGCCATTTGAGCGCCAATCCTTGTTGAACCTTGCACTGCATGTACTTCTGGGCCGCCTTGATGCTCAGGAAGAACGGGGAGCTTCCTACGCGTCATGGGCAGACGTAGTGGCGGCGCAGGCGCGGCGAAGGCAGGCGCGCTCGCAAGCGCGGTGGCGGCAGGCGCGGAGGCAGCAGGCGCAGAGGCAGCAAGACCAGGATCAACCCGTTGAGAAAGCGACGGCGGTCAAACGGGTATGCTGGCGCCGCGTCACAAACTATCTTTTGTGAGACGCTGCAGTTGAATCGTTCACTTTCATACCACTGGCAGCGTCTCACAAAAGGAAGCGCGAACCGCCGCGTCTCACAAAAGGAACTGCACAGCGTCTCACAAAAGGAACTGCACAGCGTCTCACACAAGGAACTGCGGCGTCTCACAAAAGGAACTGCACAGCGTCTCACAAAAGGAACTGAAGCGTCTCACACAAGGAACTGCGGCGTCTCACAAAAGGAACTGCGGCGTCTCACCGCTTGAAGCAGCGCTCGACGCTAAGATACGAAGTACGAAGGACACTTTTCACATATCGAGGTGCAGACGTTCGGACAGCCTGGATGAGGGAGGCAGAAATAATCGAAAAGTTTTTGACGTTGGAGACATTGTGTGATGCCCGCGCTCATCCTTACCCCCCCCCCCAAAAGAGGAGTGTGACAGCGTTGTGGCATCGTGGGACGGCTACCAAAGTGGATGCGTCATTAACAATTCCAATCACTTGACTTGCCTTGAGCTGAACACGAAACGAAAGTCGTCCTAAGTCGTCGAGCCACAACGTCTCACAAAAGGAATTCGTCGAACTGGCCTCTCACAAAAAAACGTCTCACAAAAGGAATTCGTCGAACTGGCCTCTCACAAAACGAAAGTCGTCCTATTTCGTCGAGGCAGAGCGTCTCACAAAAGGATGCCGTCAGAACTGGCGTCTCACAAAAGGAAGCCGTCCGAACTAACGTCTCACAACAGGATTTAGACGAACTAACGTCTCACAAGAGAAAATCGTCGAACACAGCGTCTCACAAATGAACTGCTCTCAAAATTATATTGTTGTGCGCCGGATGCGTTTATATGTACAGACACAGCCAGCAGATGATCGTGATACTTAAGTTAAGTAGTTTATGAGCACAGTTTAAGGACCCCACAAGAGTATAGTTAGTTAGTTGTTCTTGTTGCTTGATCGGTTCGCCTTTAAGCTTTATCAATGATCGTCAGAAGTCCTACTATTGTACCATGCAGAAGTTACCGTCGCGTATACATTACTACATTTAAGGGTCGCACCCCGACTCGTCGTCGTATTGTATCCTTTCGAGGTTACGTACTCTTAGTTTAGCCACCCAAACTAGCTTGGCGGCTCAGCGGATGAGGGATTTGTAAACTAGCTTGGCGGCTCAGCGGATGAGGGATTTGTAGAGATGCTTGCCGGCTGAGCGGATGTCTCCTTGCTTGCCCCTTGAGCACGCGCCCCCCGAAGCTCTGCGTGCCCCAAAGCGAGTCGCCGCCGTGGCGCCCTGACGCCGCGACGCCCTGCTGCGTGAGGGCGTGGTCGGCGAGGCAGCGGAGGGCCTCGAGGATCCCCTGCGGCGCCTGGGGGTCGATGTTGAAGAACGGTATGTCGCCGTTTTGCTCGCACCACTGGAGCGCGAGTCCGGGAGTGACGGCGTGCTTCATGCCGACGCGCGCCTCGTTCGCCACGACGCATGCATGCTGTGCCGGGTCGCAAGCGGGATTGGCGCGCCGGAAGGCATCGAGCAACGGTTGGAGCGCTTCGAAGCTCTCGAACGACGTGGCGTCGAACATGAGGATCACATACGGAGTAGCTGCGTAGAAGAGGGTGCCGAGCGGCGCATAGCGTGGATCGCCGGGGATGTCGATGACCTGCACGGCGACGGAGAACTGGCCCAGGCGCAGCACGATGCCCCCCACACCGACCGAGACTGTGCATCCCTTGGGTAGCTTGTCCTCGAGCACCTGGTTCAGCACGTACGTCTTGCCGCTCTTCGACGAGCCCATGATGAGCAGCTGCATCATTGCATCGGCGCTGCTCGGGTCGGGCGCTTTTTGAGCGTTGAGGCTCGCGATACGCTCTCGGAGCTGCTCCGTGGCGACTGCGAGCTTCTGCGCCTGCAAGTCGGAGATATCCTGCTCGATGGGCGGGAGCGGGGCGATGTGGTGAGCGCTTGCATGCATGGCAGGTCATCAGTGGCAATCAACGAACCTGCGCCTTGGCGCTCCACACGCCAATGCATGCAAGGCAGGTCATCAGTGGCAATCAACGAACCTGCGCCTTGGGCGTGATCCGCTTGATCAGCTGCGTGAACTCGGCCACGTTCAACGTGCCGTCGTTGTCCTCGTCCGCTCCCACGAAGAGCTCGCGGGCCTCGGCCTCGGTCGCATGGTCGCCAAAGAGGGAGCAGATCTCGCGGAACTCGTAAGGGTCGATGCCGCCGTCGTTGTCCCGGTCAAAGATCCGGAAGAGCTTTGCGTAGTCGGCGTCCGTATGCGAGACGAAGAGCGTGCGCACCACAGTATGGATCTCATCATCACGAAACTTGAGGGCTCGCAAGCCGCGGATGACCGCCTCGGCATTCTCGACGTCCGTGCGCGGCAGCACGATGGAGGTCGACCACGGCTCGGCCGCCGAGCGCGTCACGTGCTCCAGCTCGTCCAGACCGATGACGCGCCACGCTTTTCCACCGCTCGAGCGCCCACGTTCGCCCACCGAGCGGCCCTCGCTCACGTGCAGCAGCACCATCTCCTCAAAATGGGCGGCGGACTCTGGCAAAAAGGCCATCCAGCCTTCAGGCGACCCCTCGTCATAGGGGTTGGCGCGTCGCACGAACTGGACAAACTCGGCGCCATCCACCGTCCCGCCGCGGTCGTTGTCAACCAGCGCGAATAGCCGCGGAAGCACCGCGGCCGGCAACGTCTCGCCGATAATCTGTAGCATGGCGAGGAACTCATCCATGTCGAGAACGCCGTCCCCCGACGTATCGAGCATGCTAAAGATCTCGCGAAGCGCCTCCTCGGACTGCTTCTCCTCGCCATCGGGGGGAATCGACCACACCGCGCGCAGGACCATCCGAATCATCTCCGGCGTCATGCCGAGGTGCTGCATGCGCTCGCACGCGAGGCCAGCCTTGGGCAGAAAACGCGGCATCAACACCGAGATGGTCTCGGCGCCGATCACTGACAGCGATGGGTTTAGCGACTTGAGGTCGACGACGCGCCTCTTCTGCTGTACCTTTGGCGCGAGCTTATTAGCTTCGAGCTTCTTGGATCCGAGCACCTTGGATGCGTCCTTCTTGGAGCTGTGTTTGAAGCAGCTGGCATCATCACTGGCGGCAACAGGCCTGGCAAGGCTCGCAGCGAGGCGGTCTATTGTCGGGGTCACAAACGCGGAGCAATCGCGGCTCAAGTTTTGGATCTGCTGCCACGGGAAGGCCATTCTTGCGAAGCGTTGAAAGTGGACGGGTGTTTCGAAACATTTGATGTGAAAACCGTCCGGGGG
>Ga0114972_10003627_pt1 | contig 11549 bp, 6 predicted proteins | sample M_140807_EF_Meta_FD_87354 | JGI IMG/M metagenome (GOLD analysis project Ga0114972, IMG submission 87354) | Freshwater microbial communities from Lake Montjoie, Canada to study carbon cycling - M_140807_EF_MetaG | ecosystem: Environmental > Aquatic > Freshwater > Lake | place: Lake Montjoie... | reverse complement strand
ATTCAGTAAAGAAATATGCAAAAGAGAAAAGAAAAGCGATATTCGAGAAGATATAGAATTATATAGAGATGAATTATTTGTAAGAATAGAATCTCAAATAGACAAAGATATGCCCGAAATAGTAAATTCATATTATGAATGGAGATTAAAATTAATTAAAGAAAAACTAATTTCTAAATCTGATATTCTAAAGGAATTGAATAATAAATATGCAGAATCTGATGAAAATATTAAAAAAGAGTTACATAAGAAAATAAAAACCCATAAATTATCTATAGATAAAGAAGCAAAAGACATTTTACTTAAAGAATTATCTCATTTATATAAAGAGAATAAGCCAAATACTCCAAAAATATATGAGAAAATTAAACAAGAGCATGAATTTTTATATATGTCATTAAAAAGGGAAAAGATTGAAGAATTCTTTAAATTGCATGAATTATATAATTCCCCTATTGATAATATAGTTTTAAATATAAAATCACTATTAAACCTCAAAAGCTATGAAAAACCCGTTAGCGAACTAACTGAAGAAGATAAAAAGAATATAAAGGAAATAATAGATAAGGTAACTATAGATGAAAGCTATAAACAAGATATCTCATTATTATATCAAAAACGCGAAATCCTTACTAAGTATGCAAATTATTATAAGAAAATACACGATGAATACTATAAATATAAGAAAATAGAGTATATTTATGATAAAATTCAAGTATTAACTGGTGGAGACTCTATTCAAAAGCCCATAGACCATGGCGGTAGATTACAGGATGATATAACTGCTGAACTAGGCTTAAAAACAGAAATCGGGAATACTACAAAAGAAGATGAATATGCCTCATTGGTTGATGATGAGTAGAGAGTTTTCTACGAAAACGTTTTCTATAAAAATGTTTTCTATGAAAATGTTTCTACGAAACTTAATTATGAATAAAACGTTTTCTATAAAAAATTTTCTATGAAACTTTATTTATAAAAAATTTTCTATGAAAAAAGTATATTTTTTTTTATTCATATAAATGTTTTCGTAGAAAACTAATGTTTAAAAACTAATGTTTAAAAACTAATGTTTAAAAAAAAAATTGATTTTTTCCTCTCTAAGTATAAAGCCTTCAGAGTAAATCAGTAGCAAGCCTTGTCCGAAAACAACAATGCAAAGAACCGATATTACTCCGATAGTCGATGATCTCAAGGAAATCAAGCGTGGAATCACTATGTTGAGCAATCAACTGAGTGGTCCTGCCTTCGAGACTGCGTTCGATGCAGTCACCCTTCCCATGAGAACATCCGCAGAAGTTAAGCTTTCTTCTGCACTTGAGCGCGTTCCTGCTCATCAACAACCCGGAACACTCGCCGCCATCGCTCAACGCTGCAACCTCCAACTGGAGAGCGACGAGTCGGTGCGGGCTGTGCAGGCTTCAATTGCTGAAGCTAAGGCACGCGTCGCCGCCCTTCAGGCAGAGTTGGTGACTCTGATGAAGACGCTGGTCGTCAATCAAATGACAACCCCCTCGGAACAACCCGTACTTGCTGACGTTGCAGCAAGACACCAACCCCCCCAGCCTCCTCGCGAACTCGCTCCGATTCCCGCAAGAACCCCTCCGCGTCCAAGAGCCGAGCTGAAGAAGGCAAGCCTCACCAACCCCCTGTTGGTGCTCAGCCGCTTCGTCGAGCTCCCCGAGTCGGTCATCTACCCCTTCGGCAAGGAGGAGAGCATGTACTCTTCGGAGTTCGTGAAGGTGAACAACGCTGAGCTGCCTGCTTTCTGGGTGAAGAGCAAGGACTTCAGGTTCGAGAGCAAGGTCGTCATTGGTTGGAGAATGGTAAATGAGTGCCCTGTAGTGCATGTTTACCAAGACAACAACAAGACGATGCGTTGCTTCCTCGCCCCGCCTGGAGAAACCGACCTCGACATCTGCCAGGAGATCCCTCTGGCGCAAGCGGTTGCCATGTACCTCTGTCAAGCGAAGCGCGGTGCCTACACCCTTCCTGGCTTTGACCCCACTGGACAACGATGGGCTGATGACCCCATCCCTGACTGGGAAGCAATTTCCATCAGGTTCAAGAGGTGCTCGAGCATCAACCTCAAGGACGGCTCAGTGGTAAAGCTCGTTCTTCCCGCTGTGCAAACAGTGGAGTTCTCCCAAATGACCGCTTGATTCACACTCAACCCGTCATTACCACCCCCGCATCTTCAAGTTCCACCCCGGATTTTGTTATGTATTGTGTGCGTGTTTGTTCGTAATCGTTTGATTTTCCCTCGAGTTTGCATAAAACCCCAGTAAAGAAAATAAAAAGATAAACAAAAATACTTCTTGGCAGTTTAGTTTAAGTTCCACTAAACTTCCTCAAGAAGCCAAAAAAACCAAAAAAAAAACAAAAAAAAGTATTTTTTATTTTTTGAAAACTTAATATTTCATTTTTAGATATATAAATTGTTAAATATATAATATGGATTTACCAAATTATAATTCTACAAATTATCCTTTAGCATTACGAAATCAATTATCAAAATTAGTAAAGGATAATAAAGATGAACTTAAATTTCATCAAAAAATAGTTAAAGAATATTTTATAAAAAATAAACAAGCAAGAGGGCTTTTAATATGCCATAGTATGGGTTATGGTAAAACAAGAATTGCAGTTGCGATTTCTGCAACATTTAAAGAAATAGATCCAACAAGAAAGATTGTTATTTTATCTGCTAAGAGTTTGGCAGAAAACTTTAGAAAAGAAGTTACAAAATATGCGCCGGATTTTAATACAGAAAAGAACCTTATATTTATTAGTTTAAATGCAAGTAATATGTTTTCGCATATTAAAAATGTTAATAAATCGCCAGATGAAGTTATGTTAGAAAAAAAGCTAGGTGATTTTTATGACGATATGAAAAAGTCCTCATTAGAAAATTCTTTATTAATAGTAGATGAAGCACATAATTTATTTAATTCAATTTCAAATGGTTCAAAAAATGCAGTTAATCTATATGATTTAATTATGAATACTAGAAATATAAAACTCATATTTTTATCAGGAACACCAATTATAAATTATCCTTTTGAATTAGTGCCTTGTTTTAATATGATTCGGGGATTTATAGATACAGAACAAACACTAGTTATTAATAAACCACAAAAGGAAGTTAAAACTTTAGTTAAACATAATTATGTAACATTATTACCAGAGAATTATGGGGAATTTAAAAAATTTTTTATTGATAAATTTTCTATAAAAAATAAAGATAAATTCACAAATAGAATATTCGGTTTGGTTAGTTATTATGGAGATTTATATTTTGAAGAAGGTGATAAAAAAGATTTTCCAAAAGAATTACCAACCATTGTTGAATATGTTCCAATGAGTCAAGAACAATTTGCAAGATATACCCAATTTAGAATATTAGAAAACGAAGAAGCTAAATTTTCAAAAAAAGATACATCTAGATTTGCAGATAATAGCGGTTCATCATCTTCTTATAGAGTTAAATCTCGTCAAGTTTCTAATTATTTTATTCCTGAACATGCATTAGGTCCTGTTAGAGGTAACAAAACAAGAGAAAGATTTTTAGATAAATTAACAAAAGAAGATTTATTAAATCATAATTATTCACCTAAAATGTTTAAGATGATAGAAAATATAAAAAAATCAAAGGGTTTAGGTATTGTTTATAGTCAGTTTGTATCTGGAGAAGGTATTGCTATATTTGCAAAAATACTGGACAATATGAACTATGTAAATTATAATCAAAAACTAAAAACAGATGTCTATGATTTAGAAACAAAAAATCCTGTTTATGCTATTTTGAGCGGTGAGGTAGATCCGGATGAAAGAAGTCAAATAATCAGCGACTTTAATAATAGAAATGGTATTTCATTATTATTATTAAGTGGAGCCGTTGCCGAAGGTATTGATTTAAAGAGAGTTCGACATGTGCATATTATGGAACCATTCTGGAATTATGCCAGAATAAATCAAGTTAAAACTCGAGCTATTCGTTATAAATCACATGATGATTTGCCAAAAGAAGAACAGAATGTCCAAACATATATTTACATAAGTGATTATCCAAAAAATTTCCCAGAGAATAAAAAGAAAGAAGAAACGACTGATATGTCTCTATATAAGAAATCCATATTTTTTATGAACTTAATTAATGAATTTATGTATGCATTGATAGAAGCCTCTATAGATTGTTCTATACATTACGATAGCTTAAATGATAAGATAAAAGAAAAAATTAATTGTAAATTATGCTCTCCAGATAATAATATATTGTTTTATCCTGTAGTTAATCAAGATATGGAATTTACTTCAAACTGCAAACCATATACTGAATCTAATATAAAAGTAGATGAAATTGAAATAGATGGAAACAAATATTATTACAAAAAAAAAGATGATGACATAGAAATATATAAATATAATTCCAAGCTCCAAGGATACACAAAATATAATATTGATTCTAACTATGCTAATATTTACGAGAAGATTATGGATTTAATATAGGATTTCTATTAAGAATTTTATTCCTTACCAATAATACATTTAGCAAATTCGTATATTACCTCGCCATTTTTTTTGTCATTTGTTTTGTGCCATTGTTCGTCTTCAATATTATATAATATAACGGGGTTTCCCAAATAATCGATTCTTTTCCCCGGATATATAAATGTTTTAAATGCATATGTTAGCATATTTTTTTGATTTAGATTTGGATGATTATGTTTTTCTATATATTTATTATGCATTTCGGGAATCTTAGTCCAATGTAAAGTTGGATTTATATGATGTATTGTATGGTATCCATTATTAAATGTTAAATAGTTTAATATACTTCCTGTAAAATTACGTGCTGAATTTATTTCTTCTTTAATATCGCATCCATCATGCTGCAACATATTTATACTTACGATAGCCCATTGTGCAAATAAATGTGGAATATGAAATAATAAGAAAAATTTCTTAAATTCTAAAAAGAATAATAATGAATTAAGAAGCATAACTATTCTAAATTCTGTAATTGCTTTTTTATAAAAATAAGTTCCTTTTTGAGATGTTATATATTTTATATCGTTAATAAGAATTTGCGGTGATACAGTTTGTTGAAATAATAATAAATTTAATAAATGCCATTTATATTGAAGTTTCGTAGTTCTCATTGCATCTTTACTGGTTTGTGTATATACATGATGGCTTTTGTTATGCCCCGGAATAAATGACGAAACAGGATGTCCATAAGAAATAGATAATAGTATTTCGAATATTTCATTATATATTTTATTCTTAAATACACTACAATGTATAGTATTATGCGTAATAGTTGCACATGCAAAAGAAAAATAACATAATATAGGTATGTATAAGTAATGGAAATTCCAATATCCTAAAATAGTAATAAAATAATAAATTAAAACCCATAATATAGGGCGAGTATCTCTATATTTTTCATATTCCATTATTATTTTTTATATAAATAATATATTTAATATAATTTTATTTTTTTGCTATAATAATTCTTACATCAAGAGGATTTAATCCTTTATTTTTTACTATAAATTCCTTTATTATAGAAAATCCAAAATATTCAAGAGTTTTAACAGTTTTATCATAATCTGCAGTTATTGGTTTTACTTCAGTTGAGAAAACACTTGCTAAATCATTAAATACACTTATAAATGGATTTTCTTTGCATGTCTGTATTATTAATGTGCCACCTTTATTTAATGATTTTAATAGTTCTTCCTTAAAATCAAATGAACAAATTATGGTATCATATGTTGTATTTGGTATTATTTTTTTATTATGTATTAATTCTATTATTTGAGTATTATTAGACATATATATTTTTCCCGATGTCAAATATTCATTAATATTTAATGTTAATATTGTTCTATATCTATAAACTGCATTATCATTATCTAAACTTTTCTTAAGTTTTTCAATATCTGTTACTCTTTCTTTCTTAATATAAAATAGAGCTAATGTAACATAATTTTTATGTATAAAATAGGATAATAGCATTTGCATAGAATCTACATTATTTGAATTAACATTTAGAAATCCACCTCCTTTTATTTCTATTAAAAAGGGAGTTGTTGGGATTATTATTTTTCTATTAAGAATTTCATTTGTTTCAGTTATGAACCCCATTTTATTAAATATATTTATATCAATTTTTAATTTAAAAAAAATAAGAAATGGTTTATTCTATAAAATATTATATTTAAATTTATAAAGAAACATTAGAATTTATTAATATTTAAACTTCTAAAGTATATGTTCTAACTGTAGGCATAGTATTAACTTCCTGTGATGGAGTTTGTCTAGCCTCGCTATCTACTTGTCTAGCTCTATAATTTGTTGGTCTAAGTCCTACCCAAGGAATAATATCTCCTCTATCTGAGCGTTCTGCAATATTAGAAGGTCCGAGATTTAATGCATTCAAATCCCTCGAATATCTAGAATGACTAGAGAAAATTTCAGGCTCTAGTGCTGTTTTTTGCATATATGAAGCGTAATCATTAGTCATGCTATTTGCAATTAATGCCCCACGTTGTCTTTCTGGTAAATATTCATCTGAAGGTGGTGCGTCTATTTCGACATATCTTGGTCTATAATCCATTGGGTATTGAGGTTGATTATACGTTGGGTATTGTGCCATTTGGCTTACATATCTTCTTCTACGTTGTTTCTTGTTTCCGCTAGCCATATTTAGTAATAAAACAACTACTAGTGCAATACAAACACTTATTAATAATACGTTGGTATCCGTCATAATTATATTATATATATAAAAATAAATATTATAAAATTATTTACAAATTCTTTTTATAAATATTTTTTATGATAGAAAAATATATGACAAAAATATTTATAAGTTAATACTTTTAAATATAAAATATGAATATATATAATAGAATATAAATGACTGAATTCGTGAATAATGACGATAATATTACATATTATAGTAAAATATTTGACTTAGCTTTTTATGTATTAAGCACAGAAGAGATTGTCAAAGATAGTAATGTAGATATTACAAATAAAGAAATTATGAGAGGAGAAAAACCAGCAGAAGGCGGTATTTATGACCAGAGAATGGGAACTACCGATACTACTTGGTTATGCCATACTTGCTATAATCCTAAAAGTTCAGGAAAGCCTAAAATGGGATGTCCAGGACATTTTGGTTCATTACAATTAAAGTATCCTGTAAAATCTCCTATGTTTAGAGATGAATTGCTTAAATGGCTTAAAGTAGTATGTTTTCATTGCGGAAATTTAATAGCAAAACCTAATGCAAATATTTTAAATCCCGATAAGAGATTAAGCGAATTGGTAAAATCTATTAAAACAATAAATACATGCAGTCATTGTTCTAATCAACATATGCAAGTAATAAAAGATGCAAATAAAACATTTGTATTCTGGAGAATTAAAGAAGATAATAAAAAAATAATTTATAGAGAAGAATTTTTTAATCATCAAATTAAAAATACTCTAGAAAAAATTTCAGATGAAACTGTTTTATTATTAGGAAAACCTATTAATTGTCATCCGAAAAACTTTATTTTACAAACTATTCCTGTTCCCCCGAATACTATAAGACCAGATATAAGAAAAATTGGCGGTTCTAGAAGCAGCAATTCAGATACCACATCTTTATTGAAATCTATTTTTGAAATTAATCATGCGCTGCCTGACCAGATTCCAGAAATAGACCAGATTACATCAGTTATGAAAGATGGATATAGTAACTTGGATTTAGCATATCATACAATGGTAAAAGGTGGTGGTGGTGGAAATGTAAAATTAATTACTAATACTTCTAAACCTCCTATTGCTATTGCTGAAAGATTCCCAAAAAAAGTAGGAAGAATTAGAAGAAATCTTATGGGAAAACGTGTTGAATATATGATTCGTTCTGTTATTACTGGAGACCCAAGATTAAAAATTAATGAAGTAGGAGTTCCTATGATTCATGCCAGAGATTTAGAAATTCCTGAAAAAGTAACTGGTAGAAATATAGAAAGATTAAAAAGTTATTTTAATAACGGAACTGAAATTTACCCCGGATGTAAGCATATTATAAAAGGAACAGATAACCAAAAATATAAAAGAAAATATTTAGATAATTACCAACTACAAATAGGAGATACTGTTATGAGAGATATGATAACAGGAGATTATTTGTGCTTTAATCGACAACCTAGTTTGCTATTTAGTAATATTGCTGGTATGCGTGTTATTGTAATGGAAACAGGAGATACATTGCGAATTAATCCTTCTGTTTGTAATTATTTTAACGCAGATTTTGACGGAGACCAAATGAACAGTATTGTAGCACAAAATATTATGGCTAGAAATGAATGTATGTCAGTTAGCAAAGTTTCACGTTGGCTTATTTCTCCACAGAAGCACGCGCCTTTAGTTGGAGCTTTCCAAGATGGATTAATTGGTATATTTGAACTTACAAAATCTGGAATTAAATTTAATAAATGGCACGCTATGCAAATGTTCGGAGATATTCATACAAAAGGTTTAAATTATGATTTTCCAGAAAATATTTATGATAATAGAAATTTAGTTTCTAGACTTCTTCCAGAAATTAATATTTCAAATAAAACACCTAGTTTTTATAAATCGCAATACGCATCATTTATAAAATATAATCCAGAAGATATTAATGTGGTTATTGAACAAGGAAAATTATTAAAAGGAGTTTTAGATAAAGCAACATCTGGACAAGACCAATCAGGAAGTATTATTCATATTATAGCAAATGAATATGGAAATGATACTGCTCTAGAAGTTGTTTATAATTTACAACAAATAGTCCATAGATTCTTTACATATCATGGATTTACTACTGGTATTGAAGATATCAATATTAGCGAACAAACAACATCTGAAGTTAAGAAAAATCTAGCTACTATGATTCTAAATTCTAGAAAAATTACTCATAGATTAAATAATGGAAAGTTGATTGCTCCTCTAGGTATGAAATTACAAGAATTCTATGAAAGCGAGCAATTAAACTCTCTATCTTCTGGTGATGATTTTGCTATTCCTATTCTTTCAGATATTAATTTGAATACAAACCAATTGGCAAGATTGATTCTATCAGGAAGTAAAGGAAAATTAACTAACTTTATAGCTATCAATGGAGCTATTGGAGTTCAAACTATTAACGGCAGAAGATTTGGATATCAAGCGGGATGGGGTAGAACATCTCCTTATTTCGTAAGATATGATACTGAGCCAGATGCAAATGGATTTATTAGTATGTCATTTAGAGAAGGTATTAGAAATGATGTATTTCCATTTATGGCAGGTGAAACTAGACATGGTCTTATTTCTAATGCATTAAGCACATCTATTACTGGATATCAAAACAGAATTTCTGTAAAAAATCTAGAAAGTATCATGATTGATAATTTAAGAAAATCAGCAAAAGGAATGAATGTTATTCAACCATTATTTGCAGAATGTGGTTTTGACCCATCTAAATTAGAGAAAGTTAAATTTCCCACTATTTTAATTTCTGATGAAGAATTAGAGAAAAAATATAAATTAAAATTAGAAATTTTAGATAAAAAATTTCAAACAGAAGAAGTAAAGAAAATGATAAATGAAGAATTTGAACAATTAAAAAAAGATAGGGAATATTATAGAAAATGTCATTTATCTTTAGAAGCCCATAATCCAAGAGAATATATTATGGACAATAGCAAATTAATGCCAATTAATGTTTATAGAATAGTTGAAGATGTTATCTTTAATTATAGAGATATTTATTCTGATTTACCAGAAGATAAGAAAACATTTAACCCTATTTATATAATAAATGCAGTTAAGGATTTCTGTGAAAACTTACCATATGTTTATATGAATGATTTACAAAGACAGTTAAAACGTCCTGTTCCTAAGCATATATTAGTTGCTACTAATATGATTGCTGTATTAATTAGAAGTTATTTATGCACTAGTTATCTATTTAATAAAAAGATATGCAATGAAACGTTGAACTTTGTATTAGAAAAAATTTCATTAACTTATAAAAAATCTTTAATAGATTATGGAACATCGGCTGGAATTATTGCGGCACAATGTGTTTGCGAACAATTTACGCAATATGTGCTGGATTCCAAACATAGAACAGGTGGTCAAGGAGGAACAAAAACAAATGCTATTGTAAGAATTCAAGAAATTCTGGGAGCAAAAGATACTGAAACTATGAAGCAACCGCAAATGTTAATTATGGTTAAAAAAGAATATGAAATGGATAAGCTAAAAGTTCAGGAAATTTCCAATCATATTGAAATGATGACTTTTGGAAGATTTGTTTCTAATATGAGAATATTCTTTGAATCATATTCTAATCCCGTTCATCCTGACTTTATTAATGAGAAAAAAATATTTACTGATTTTGAAAAATATAACTATGGAATTAAAATTCCTAGTGATTTAGCTAAATGGTGCATTAGATACACCTTAAATAAAGAAGAAATGATTTTAAAAAGTATGAAACTTGAAACCATTGTTTATGGTATTTATAAAGACCATCCCGAAGTATTCATTGTTCATACTAATGAGAATGATAATGATTTAATATTAAGAATATATCTAAGAACTAGCATGATTAAGCCATCTAATGATTATTATAACGATGTAGTATTATATACTGCCAATGAATTAAAAAAAGTAGTAGTTAGAGGAATTAGAAATATTATTGGTTCTATTGTAGTTGATGTTCTCAAAAACGAAGTAAAACCAGATGGCTCTATTGATAAAACTAAAACATATGCTATATTATCTGCTGGAACTAATATGAAAGATATTATTAGTAATCAATATATTGACCCATATAGAACACAGAGTGATTCTATAGAAGAAATCCAACGTATATTTGGAGTAAATGCAGCTAGAAATAAAATCATTAATGAAATGATTATTGCATTAGAAGGTCTAAGTAGAATTCATTGTTCTGTATTTGCTGATGAAATGTGTTATGCAGGAGTAGTTAGTAATATTCAGAAAACTGGACTACAAAAAAGAGAAAATGCTAATGTAACTCTTCGAATTTCATTCCAAACTGTTATTCAAGTTATTCAAAACTCCGCAATTCATGGATTAACTGATAGAATCGGAGGTGTAAGCGGTCCATTAATTATGGGAACAAATCCCAACATAGGAACTACATTTAATCAAGTAGTAGTAAATGAAGATTTCATAAAAGAAAATATGGCTAATGCAGCCGACATTATTGAGAATCTTTAATTTCTGATGGTTCTACTGTATTTTCTGATGTTGCTGTTGTTGTTTCTGTTATATTTTCTATTATTTGTTCTATAATTTGTTCTGTTATTTTTTCTACTGTATTGTCTAATGTATTTTCTGTTGTTGTTTCTGTTATATCAGTTGGTTCAATAACTGTATTTTCTGAAAGTCTTTCTATTATTTCTTTTGTTTTTTCTATTGCTAATTCATCCGGTGTATCAGTTATTACTTGTTGAATTGTTTCTCTTAAATTACATAATTCATTT
>Ga0114972_10003626_pt1 | contig 11550 bp, 3 predicted proteins | sample M_140807_EF_Meta_FD_87354 | JGI IMG/M metagenome (GOLD analysis project Ga0114972, IMG submission 87354) | Freshwater microbial communities from Lake Montjoie, Canada to study carbon cycling - M_140807_EF_MetaG | ecosystem: Environmental > Aquatic > Freshwater > Lake | place: Lake Montjoie... | reverse complement strand
GCTTCGCCTCTTCCCAGCACGACTCGGATATACCAGCCGTACCGGTAATGAGCCTACTGCGCATCTTCTTAGAAGGTGATCATGGTAAGCGGACCTATGAGGATCCTACTAAGCCTATGACCTACCAACATGCCCCTCGTCATTGAGTGCATTAGTATACAATGTCGTTCTATGACGCAAATCTATACCAGAGTAGGCGTAGTAGCTTCCTCAACACATACACGTGTTCATCCGACACATCGTATCAGGTATTTTAATTAAGGCGTGGCAGCAAAAATTCTTGACAGTATAATCGTCACTCTATCATAACATGATAGGATACTCCATCAGCTAGTATCTTTCGTCTGATGAGTTTAATTAAGGCGTGGCAGCCGAAATTCTTGACAGTATAATCGTCACTCTATCATAACATGATAGGATTACTCCATCAGCTACTATCTTTCGCTTGATGAGTTTTTAATTAAGGCGTAGCAGCCGAAATTTTAACAGTATAATCGTTCTTCTCATGCACAAGGGCGTAGAGGCATTACATAGGTTTGTATAAGCCTCAGACCTATAGACCTGATGTACTATCCGTTGGAACTAAATGGGACGCAACGTGTTTACTTAGGTCCAGCAGGATCCTTTTAGTGTTCCGTAGTAGCCAACAGCTCGCTACGCCTTTACTTAGGTCTTTTTACGGATCCTCAAGCACTTTCAATGGGTTCACTCAAGACCCGCATTGTGTTTTTGTTCATCCAGCTTCACAACCTTGTACGCGATCTCTGCGCTACTATCAGGGTACTATTTTATGTGGCCGATGTAACTTGTTTAGTCACCGTGAGTGAGTTCTTTAGAGTCATGGGTTTTTGAAAGTTGAATTATTACTTTTTATAATCGCTTCCTTTTCTTTCGATTCTTCACTTTCTTTACATGTCTTTGGAATGCTTCCTTATCGACGAAATCTTCAACACCACCTGCTCCTTCATGGTGTGGTATCTTTAATCGCGATGCTAATTTAATCGTGTTCTCGTCGAGTTTGCCCAAAGCACTTAATCCTATTGCTCTTACCAGCAGATGTTTATCCACGTCCTCCATTGGGATTCTTCCCCACCATAAGTAATTTAATTTCCCATGATTCGTCAATGGTGGTGTGGTCGTGGGTAGGCCGGAGCCTTTATCTAAACACCATGTTCTCAAAAATGTAGCATTCTCAATGTTACTAATCCTTTGATGCAAAGTGGCCTTCTGATAGGCTAATAATGCTGGCGTTATTGTCGTGTAGTAATTGACTTCAATCCTGTCTGCCAGTATCTTCCTAATTTCTGCGCAATACCAATCTTTTGAGTTCGGATCATCTTTCATAATTACGAATTCACCTTCCTGTAATGGGTTAGCTGTTCTAGATGCTAAATCATTTAATTGCGTTCCTATAATTGTCCTATTTCCTATGGTCGGATCATAATCAGGTATCCTTGGCTTCTCCAGTATGATCATCCCTGCGTCTCGTTGGAATTCTCTTCCTTGTAGTGCAATGACCATTGACCTTGTTCCAATGTGTCTCATAATTATTCCTGGGCCTATATAATGATCGATATGCTTGGCTCGTCTGCCCCTTGTAATTGTCTCTGCCATGGTTGGTGGCTTGTACAGGTATGCTTCTTTTCCTATCGCATAATTCTTCAAGTCCACTGCTTGTCCAGATTGGCTGAGATTTTCTGACGTCATTCTTCGGTGCCATTCTGATGTCGCCCTTACAACTTCCGCCATCCTTACGGCTAGTTCAAGTTGTTCCTTAATTATACTCTGATCAAAGAACTGATCGACGTCTTCCAGTGTGTCTCCATCCCTTCCCCCTTCTGCAGTAGTTGCATATCGTGTGGCCTGTAGACGTGCCTGTGCGATAGTGGTCGCTGCGAGGCCGTGTCCAGCCTCAAAAGGTGTGCAACCAATTGCAGAATTAAACGAAGTGTTAATAGCAAACTGGAAGGCGGGTAACGCTATCGTTTTTAATTGCTTATATTCCTGATCAGATAATTTGCGGATCATGGATCCTAGTGATTGGTTTACTCTTTCGCAGATGGAATTCCCTCTCGGGTTGTGACCTCCTGTCCTTATTTGGTCAATTTTTAAGTATTCGCATATCGCAGAGACTGCTCCTGTTAAGGAGGCAAGTTCTGGTGCGTTATCGGTCCGTAATGATCTTGGTACACCCCGTTGGAATATAATTGCCCTTAATATGGTTTTAGCGACGTTGTCTTGTGTCCTGCTACTCAGATGTGTTAATATAGTTTCTCTAGTAAATAAATCCACAATGACTAATATTTCTCCTTTGTAGACTCCATAAAAGTCAATCCCATAATCTTGGCGCGGTAACATTGTTGATGGTGGTGCATTTTGATCAAACTTTGCTTTCAGATGTTTACGCCTTACTGAGGCTTTAATACACGTTTGACATGCCGTGCACATTTCCTCAATATCTTTAGTCATTCCTGGCCAATAATATAATGGTTTGAGAATGTATAATACTTTCACATGTGATTGGTGATGTATGTCTTCATGACACTGCAACACTAACGCTTTAATTTGTGATCTTGGCACTATAATCCTTGGAGATCCATTATCATTCGGTATAGCTAATAATCCTTCGGGGTAGCCTTCGATGGAGGCCAGAAGTTCCCCTTCTGGCGCCATGTGCTGATATTTAGTCGGCATGCGCTCGTAATTGAGTTGATGTCCTATCCATAGGCTCACATCGTCTAATTTAGGTATTGGTTGTCGTGGTACATTGGTCCACCTAATCGTTCCGTTCTCATTTAGAGGCGCCACAGAACTTATTTCATGTTCAGTAGTGTGCCTATCTCCTGAGATAATCGTTGCAGCTGCGGGCGTTTGGATGCTATTCCAATCAGGGTGAATATCCGTCTGACTGCTTGATTTCTTTGAAGATCTTGTGACTGGGAATGCCTCCATGGGCACTTCATATTCTTCTTCATCTTTGTCCCCCTGGACGTTGGACAGAAGTTTTATTTCTTCATAGGATTCCAGTAAGACTTCTTGAATTCCAATCAAGCCTAATCCCTCCATGTCGTTATTGTAGAAGTGATTGAACGGTTCTCCTGGGAGGTTGATAAGCCATACTTCGGCACTGGATGCAAGAGTTATCTTAGACATACCTTGCACTTTCTTGGCTATTTCATAATCGTGCTGCCTTTCACCATTTATATTTTCCAGCCTAGCGATTTCACTAGTGACTGATATTGGTATGAGCACGGCAAAACTCTTATCGTCCTTAATTAATTTCACAATTTCGTTGACGCTTTTATTCACATCATCCACTCCAATGTGGAATGTACTTGGCGATAATTCTTTTGTCAATAATTTTCCTTGTGATATTGGGTTGGTTGGATTCCTCCACTTCTGTACTAATCGTCCTGCAGCATAAGTGTCCTTTCCTGCATACACTCTTACATTCACATTATTCCTGACTTCAATAGGCAAGTGCTCAAACATCGCTGCTAATTTTCTTGGTAGTGATGGGTCATACCATCCTTCAGTTGGTCCACACACTCTTGAGAGCGGGTCCGCGAACATCATCTTTCCCCCTTGTCTGTACAGGTTCTCTACAATAGATAATAAGTCCGCCACTTCGGCTAATTTCCATGCACTTAATTGTCCCTTGTTGGATAAGCTGTTCTCAAACAATGCTGGCTTATGATCAGTGTACAACGTAATCCCTGCTTCGATGTTAGTCTCAATCAAGTTCCTGAACCTTTCTAACGACAGTATCCTTGCTAGAGATTCACGATAAAACACAGGCAGTGTCAGTTCGTGTGCTGTCCAAGCCTTACTAATCCATTGTATAATTTGCCGGGGGCCTGTATCCCCTATTCTCATCCTTCCCTCTTCACTAGGGTCACCAATGTACAACTTGAGCATTTGATACGCGCAAGCTCCCCATCCTACATCACTGGCATCTACTTCTATAAATAAGCGCCTTGTAGCGTCCTTGTGATGCAGGTATAATTTAGTGTTCGCAATAATCGCCTTTAACTTATAGAAAGCATTGTCATAATCAGAACCTTTGATCCAAGGTGGGGGTCCTTTGACTCCTTTCTTAGTAATGTTGTGCAATGGTTTAGCTATAATGCCATAATCTTTGATGTACTGGTTTAATTGTTGACAACACCCTAGGAATGCCCTTAATTGATGAATGTCTTTGGGTTCCTTCATATTGATAAAGGAGCATATGTTTGCTTCCTTTGGTTCTGTCCCTTCCTTGGAGATGGTATAATTGTGAAACACCACCTTAGGGACCCCGAACTTAAGCTTTCCAGCTTTAATTTGTATCCCTGCTCGATTGCAGCAGCATACTAACGCTTCCAGAAGCTCATACAATTCTTCGAGAGTATCAGCTCCGGCAGCAATATCGTCACAGTAGATGGCGAATCGGTGCCTTAATGTTTTAGGATTTCCTTCCGCATCCTTTAATCTTACTCCGTTCTCGTCTAGTAAGCACTTCCTCAAGTTATCATGCTCATCATAATCAATGTATTGGTCTAGCGCCTCTAGGTATGCTGTTTGCTGAACCGCGGAGCTTGGAATTGCCCCCATCATTAATCGATTCCAACAGAATATCCCATCTGGGGTATGGAAGGCAGTAAGTCTTTTACTTTCCTCGCATACCGGTATAGACCAATAAGCACTGAAACCGTCGACTTGAAGGTAGTAATTGAATCCATAAAGTTTCTTAATTTCGTCCGTTGCGAGCGGTACCGTGCTGGCGCAGGGTTTCAAGCACTTATTAATCAACGCATTGACGCATACTCTGAAACCATGATCAGGGTCGTCTTTCACTTGCCCTGGCGCAAACTTTGGCGCTATGACTAATCGAGAGATGCACAAGGGCAGTGCACACTGTTCTACGACTGGTGTACTCCTCACGAAGCCTCTAATTACTTGTGCTGTGGCTTTCTTTCCCGTCCAGTCCATTGCCTTCACACAAGGGTACTTCTTATTCCCTGCTGCATACTCTGGCTGCAGTTCATAGGAGTAAGGTGTATCCTTGTACTTGGTCATAATTCTCGGGGCGCCATTTTTAATTGGGAACACCTTATCCTCACCCACATACTTGTCATACAATATGTAGACCTTCTTCAGGATAATTGGTGCCTTATCGTCCTGCTCGTAAACATCATCTCCTAGAGTCATTGCCTCTTTAGAGAATTTACTGATGTTCTCACCATCTTTTGTCATCCTTTCATCCCCATCTGAATGCTGTTCGCTACCTTCTTCGGCAGTTCTATCAACTATCCTTCTCAGTTGTATTTCCGTCATATAAGCTTCTTCTATGACAGTAGTCCCAGTTTCAATATGCCCTATGAGGAGGTTCACTAATTGTTTGTTGTCCACCTCTTCATATTCGTCCGAGCTAAGGTACATGTCCCTGGGGTGTACGTTGCCTTTATGCCTCAGCACTTTGTGGACCTTTTCTTTCATAGACACGTCTAGGCATATCTCTTCGAAAGTTTTATTGTCAGGCCAAAATTGTAATTCCTTGCATTCTTCTGAGTTTGATTTGCTCATGTGATACAAGATGTTTATCTTCGCCTCTATAATCGCGGACATGCTAATCAGTAACATTTCCTTAGTCTCTCCTATGGTTTCGTTAAAAACGTAACACAACAACTCACAATGTCCATTGTTTGGCTGTTTAATCTTCAGAACTCCTATTTTATTAAGTAGGTTAGTTCTTCCTCCAATACCTCGGAGCCTTATTGGTGGTAGTTTGTACTGCCTCGCTGGTTTAATTTTGGTCATTAAATTTTCATGGGCTATTGATACTGATCCGCAAGAATCTAATTTTGCTTTGACCTCTTTTGATGACCGTCCATTAATCTCAAGGTTGACTTTTGCACTACATATGGTCCTATGCCCTGGTTGTATAAGATCTGTGTGTAGCATATCTACTGCGTCGCATGACATTACTTGCGCCTCTGATATATATGCATCCATAATTCTGGGCTTTTTATCTCCCTTATGTCAACTGTAATTATCTTGATCATCTTCATCGAATTCCTCGCTGTCTTGAGACAAGGGTTCTTCCTCTTCTGGGTAATCCTCTGTCCCATCTTCGAGTGCGTAATTCTCTTCGCTTGCATAATTATCCTGTGTCTCCCAATGATTATAATCTTCGTCCTCTTGCGTTTCCCCCCAGTCATCGCCTTCATACATATATAGTTGTTCTGTCTGGGGTGCATGACTGTCCAGAGGTCGTTCTAATTTGGCGTTAACCACGAGTGAGCTTAGTGTTTGGGTAAAAAACATTGAGGCCTCATTATAATCATCTGGGTCAAACGGAGACTCACAATTATATCTTTCACAATTGGAGTCTGAGCAATATTGACATAATCGTGGGGCAAAAATTGAATCCTCCAAATGGTCGTATATTAATTGGTACTTGGTCTCGTGGGAGTTCCGTTGTTTGTAAATGTCTGATGTCTGCAAGGCTATCCATTTACGACAGTTGGGTTTGATGTGGCCTAATGTATGGCAGAAGTGACATTTTAAATGCCCATGATTTAGGTCCCCACCACCAGTAATTGGGAGTAATCCTTGCGCACTTGTCCCTTTTCCTTTATTAGTTGGCTTGCCCTTGGGTGATCGCTTACCCTTATCTCCTTTCTGCTTTCCTTTACCTTTTCCTTTAGAGGGTAATTTTCCTTTTCCCTTACTATCGGGTGGTTTACCCTTACCTTTTGGGAAGTATCCCTTTCCCTTAGGCTGATAAGGTGAAGGCGGTGTAAGGCCTATTGCAGGCTCAATTGCGTACGTCCAAGCTCGTTGCGTAGGTGTCTGTACCTTTTGTCTCTTTGTGGCTCCTCCTTTGCCTTTGCCCTTAACTGTGGCTCCTATAAAGCTGGGAGCCACCACCTGGCGAATGGCACGCGTTCTTAAGTACTTCATAATCCTGATGTGATCCTGAGGGGCATATCTCTCAGTGAAACTAGTAGCATTTTGAGCCAGTAATTTAATGAGCTCCGTGACCACGTAATCGCCGTCTTGTAATTTTAGGGCAGTAAATGCAGGATTGAGAGTCGCTATTATTTGCTTCTCGTCATCCGTAATTTGTTTAACTATAACTTTATTAATCTTGAGCTGTCTCCCTGTTGAGACTCTATCGATTGTTTCGCCATACCGTAATGTGAGCAGCGTGAACGAATCCACCCATGCAAATAGGCTAATCTTGGGTAATCTGGTTGCTGTCAGAATTTCTCCCCAAGTGTAATGTGAAGCGTCATCGTCCTTCTCTACATATTCCTCCTCTATAAAGCGTAGAGTGTGTTGGGCCGAGTGAGGCTTCAGCTCCTCATCCGTTAATTCCGGTAAACCAACATCTCTTTTCTTAGCATGATGTGCTCGGAGTGCTATAATGTGATCCGTCCTAGCTCCTTTTATATGTGTGAACAAGGGGCTCCTATCAATCCTTGCGTGCGGTATTAGATCCATTAGCAAAACGTGGAATGAATGTGACGTAATCCTATACACCCTTTCCAGTATGCTCTTAATCGATAAATGTAACACCGCTAGTTGTTTCTGGGCGTTGTCCTTGTCCCGATCATTAAGGTCATCTTCCTTGTCGGCCCTAGCCATGAGAATTGGCTCTGTCGTAGTCAGAAGTAATCCAACTTGTGCATCTATATCGTCCGGTGCTTGCCACGGTGAATTTAATAGTATAGGGTGGTACATCAATAATCCTTGAACATTGCTTTTTGTGTTATGCTTTTCTTTCTTGGTATCCTCGGTTATATCTGGTTGGAAGAGGTATTTCATGCTCTTACCATATTCCGTGGATTTCATGGCATCTTGTACTGCCGATAAGCATAAATTCGTGACAAAATACTTCCATTGCCTAAATGTGTTTGAATCCCAAGGGTTATCAGCCGTTGGTACTAATTGGTATGTCTTTCTCACATAATCTTGGTTGGTGATGCTTGTGCTCTTGAGTGCGGCATCATAACTTGAGTCACACGCGTTTCTCTGCCACTGCAGCAGCGTCATTGTGTTTTGTAATGTAGTCGGTAGACTTAATTTAGTGTAGATAGCGTCTAGGCTATCTGGGTACTGGTCTTCCGCGAGCAGTATAGAGTCTCTCGACTGCTTCATTTGCGGGTCAGAACTAATTGACTGTAATAGCAGGCGCATTTGTTTGGCTGACGTAATTGCGGTCATTGTAACAGGTGTGCTATGAACTTTGTAAATGTAATGTAATATAATCCAATTGAAGATGAATTAATTAACTTGTAAATGAAAGGTGGGCGGTTGTCAAACCAAGAGGTGCACAGTTGTTGTACTCAACGTTTTCCTTGACCCCCAGGCCCACCTTTGCCTTTCGGCTCATTTGCAATGTATTCAAGCTGCACATGCGCAGTATTAATCTTCCTAAGTTTGGCAATTTTCTTCTCGATCCTTCCAATCTTATAATAATCGTATTGCATCGGCGCTTGGCCTGCTCCTGGATTCCATGGATAAGATACTCCATTTAGATAATCAGGTCCCACCATTCCACATAATCGGTCCTTCTCCGCATTGCTAATCGCTTTTTCCTTATCCTTAAGATACTTTGGCGTGTAATTGTGCTGTTTAATCCTTTTGATGTCAGTTTCAAGAGTCTTCAAGCGCAGTTTCTCTGCCGGCAAAAGCTTGTCATCGAAGAGGTCATCATCATGATCCGTGGAGTCTCCTTCCGATGGGATCGGCACCCTAATCTTTTCTTTGCTCTGTACGACCTTGTCCACCACCTGCTTTTGCAGTATCGTGAGTTTAACGGGATTTTCATCTTCCTCTCTGGCGGTGATATCATAGCGTGAAGTAGTTGTCTTCGCACTTGCCGGAATCGGTGTTTCCACCACTGGTCTTGCACTCGGGGATGCGACCTGTAGCCAATTGTCTACGGCTGTTTTCCCGTTATCCCTGGGGAAGGGATTAATCGCGATGTTGCTTGTCCTAATCGGTGCTTCTTGGTTCGGGCTTCTCTTATTTTTTCTGCCACCATTGTAGCCAGGGGTGTCCTTGCTCAAATAATCGTAAAAATCCCATAAGGAACACACTCGCTTATTGTAGAGTATATTGCTTTCTCTTGCCACTTCCTTGAAAAACTTCTCCGGTTCACAGTAGAAGAGCGGGATGTGGTACTCCCTTTGTAGAGGCCCAAACCTTGCGTGGGTAAACGTAAGTGCCTCCGAAGGTTTATTCACTGGGATAGAGGCCATAAAGTCTGCCATCGCACCCCTGAGTATTTTAATCTTTTCAACATGCGCCTTGTGTGACCGTTGCTGATGGGGCACATAATCTCCGGACTTAATCAACCTGTCCTTCCATAATCTAAAAGCTTGCGTAATTTGCTGCGGTGTTGCAGCGTAATCGTCCTGACTGGAACTTTGCTCTTGTGGGAGCTTAATTGCGGTCTCTTTCTTCGTCACCGTGTCAAGGGCTTTCTTGTGCCTATCCGAAGTTGTGTACGCCGAAGTGCGTACTTCCTTACTTGCCACTTCGACGATCACCTTTGAAGCGTCTTTTCTTGCTTTCTCCTCTGCGTTCTTTGCCACAGTTGCTTGCGGGATGATGACTGCAGGGACAATATCTGCCGGGACAGCAACTGCCCTAATCGCTCCTTCAATTTCCATTTTAATCTTTTTGGCAGGAGCTTCTCCCTTATCTTCCACGGTGTCTCCTCTGATCTTGGTCGACTTGAGTCCAAGAAGACTCTCCTCGAACTCCCTAATCTCTGCTTGAAGCTCCTTAATCCTTAATCTTTCACGTGCAAGATCCTTGTCCTTGCTCGCTGTCAACGCCTTTTCTTGCGCCAATTCTTGTTCATGCCTTTCGGCGTTATCGCGTACCTCTTGGGCGTATCTTTCCGCCCTTTTCCTCATGAACTCCAATTGCACCTTTACAAGCTCTCCACCTTGGTGCTCATCGACTTTCTGCAAATAATCTTCATTTACGTCCTTTGTTTTTGCGTACATTTGGGCACATTCGTCCCTAATCCTTATAGTCTCATCGATCGTTTTTTGATGCTCTTCTTTAATTCGTGCCAAGGTGGCTGTAAACTCTTTTTCCATTAATTCTCGATGTTGCTCGGCTTGTTTGACCAACTTTTCGTTTGCGTCTTGCTGTGCCATCAGGCTAATCCTGTTGACGCTTTCTGCTGCTACTGCCGCAAACATTAGTGAGCCAAGGTCTAACGTTGCTCTAATCGTACTTCCTGTGGGGCTTTTGTACCCTTCCAATAATCGACTGTACCCTAGCTTTTTCTCTTCCCATCCTCCTTGAGCATAGTTAGGTGGCTGCATGATCGGCTGCGGTTGATTGACAATAAGGTCCATAATTATTTGCTGAGTGAGAACTGGCTGGCTGATACATTCCTGATCATTGCCTTCCATCGAATTATCTTCGTTGAAGCCTTCGAACCCTTTAGCTTCAGGATCATTCTGACCCTGCTGGCCATAATCTTCGCTCAACGGGGCTCCGCTTTCCTCCTTATCTCCTCCAGTAATCGTGGATGCGCTCGTTACAACGTCATCACTATCGTAGTCCACCTCTTCGTCTCCGTTTTGGGGCGTCTGCGGCGAGATTGGTTGCGTAATCTCTCGTTCCAGCATCTGATCGAGGGCATCCCCTAATCCGTTTTCGTCGCCCTCATCAAGGTTGATCGTGTTGGGGGCTTCGCTTTCCGCGGGTGCCTTGCCTGCGCCTTGGGGGGGCTCCACCGGTGTTGTTGGTGCGCCTATTCCTAGGACGCTAATCGTTTCTGCACGCGTTGTTGCGCCTATTTCTAGGACGCTAATCGTTTCTGCGCGCGCGCTCATCGTGACCCTAATCTGTCTGACCTTCTCTTCAAGAGAAGGCTCAGGTTCGCCTGACCTTGCGGCCATAATCTTGGGGAGGGGGGCTCTCCCTTTGTTCTCTGGGGACTCGTTGTCTCCTGGCTTTTCAGCCATAATCGTTGTGTGAAGGGCTGGCGAGCTCTCATCAGGGGGGGGGCTCTCTCTCTTCTCATCAGCGCTGCCCTCTCCGCGCGCGGCGGCGCTGCCTTCCATCTGCGCACGGGTCCAGACTGGCCAGTCAGGGAGGGGACCTCGTTTGAATAAACACGGGATCCCGTGTTGTTGGTTAGTGGTAAGGTAGGCGCGCACACGCGAGACACAGCGACAGACAGACAGCTGAGATAGAAAAGGAAAAGTGAAAGGAACGAAAGAGGAGGGGGGAGGTTTTTAAAAACCACCCGCTCCCTTTCATTCCTAACCTCCCATCTTTTATTATTTAAAATGTTTTCTATTGGTTAAATAATCAAAATGTTGGTTAGAAACCTTTTTTTCATACTTTTACCAGTATTTTTGTTTAGAAACCTTTTTATCAATTAAAACAGGTATTCTTTATTTCTGCGCTTCGCCTCTTCCCAGCACGACTCGGATATACCAGCCGTACCGGTAATGAGCCTACTGCGCATCTTCTTAGAAGGTGATCATGGTAAGCGGACCTATGAGGATCCTACTAAGCCTATGACCT
>Ga0114972_10003622_pt1 | contig 11559 bp, 12 predicted proteins | sample M_140807_EF_Meta_FD_87354 | JGI IMG/M metagenome (GOLD analysis project Ga0114972, IMG submission 87354) | Freshwater microbial communities from Lake Montjoie, Canada to study carbon cycling - M_140807_EF_MetaG | ecosystem: Environmental > Aquatic > Freshwater > Lake | place: Lake Montjoie... | reverse complement strand
GTATTACAGTTTTAAGTATTTGGGCGCTTTTTCAGAAAGCGGCCATGAGGTTTTTAAAATTAAAGTTATACCCAGAACTCAAGGTCAGCATATCTGGAAAGGTGAACTTTTTTTAATTGATAAACTTTGGTGTATTCATTCTGCAAGGCTTTCTGAAAATGCTGAGGGCTTCGATATCCAAATGACGCAACAATATGCCCCGGTGGAAGGAATCTGGCTGCCGCTTCAAATCCGGCAGGATATTAAAGGAAAGGCAATTGGCATAACTATGGAGGCTGTTTACAACGCTACCATTCGAAAATATAAAATAACAAAAAACGAAAAGTTGTATGCAGATTTTCAAAAACTCGAACAGCAGCTTGATGAAAAAACAGATGAGGCAATTCGCTTAAATCCCGAGAAGCCAGACTTGAAAAAACGCGAAAAAGAGGAACGCAAATTTGTGCGTCAATTGGCCAAGGCGTATGTGAAGGAGAAATTTAAAACCGCGAAGAAAAATAGAAGTAAGTCGGACCCTGCTCCCTCGGTAGTGGCAAACAGGGTTTTTATTGAAGATACCAGTTCAATTAAAAACGATTCAACTTTTTGGGAGGAGAACCGGCTTGTGCCTCTTACTCAGATGGAGCAAAAAAGTTATCGTAAGCTGGATAGCTTGTGGAAGGTTTCGGAAAGCAAGGATTCTAGCCGAAAAAAAAGCAAGATGTTTTCATTCGTTGGAAATTATCTTTTGCTGGGCAAGCAATTTTCTTTTGGTCGGCAGGATAGCCTCAAACGCAAGCCCTGGAGTCTTAAATTATTCTCTCCGTATAAAAACCTTTGCAACAATTCGGTTGAAGGATACAGCATAGAGCAGCAAATTTGGTTGAAGAAGAGTTTTGGCCAAAGCAGGAATCGCTTCAAGGACGACAGAAATTTCATCCAGTTTGGTCCGTCTTTTCGTTATGCACATGGCAGAGAAAAGTTGCTTATGTCCGGTGTTTTTCAATATGGCAGTCCAAAATGGATGGTTCAGGCAAATGGTGGTTCTACCATCCGACAATTTTCTTCGGCCGATCCAATTAGCAGAAACCTCAACATGCTGTATTGTTTTTATACTGGAATCAATTACATGAAGGTTTATCAAAGCGATTACCTGAAAGTTGAATTCCTTCGAAAACTATCGGGTAGATTGGAGTTTGAAATCGGATTTGGATTGGAAGATCGTAGCCTGCTTCGGAATTCGTATTTGAAAAACATTTTTGGAAAGGTTCGGAATTTTGAATCGAATCAGGAATCTGTTCCTTTGAGTCCGGGTCTGGAAAAAACGAGTAGCAGGATGGCAGATGTTCATTTGGGCTTGGATTGGTATCCGTTTATGACTTCTGCCTTGTACAATGGGGATCAGTTTTTTAGAATTGGAAACTCGCCCCGCATTCGATTTGAACTTACGCATGCAATTCCTCAAATCGTAAATTCAAAAGCTGATTTTACGAAGCTGGAAATTTCTTTAAGGCAATCCATTGGAATTATGCGCAACACCCGGCTGGAGTTATCTGGCAGGATTGGTGCTTTTGTTCGGAAAGGATTTGTGGGGCAGATGGATGCCTTGCATATCATTGGCAACAAAACGATTGTAATCGGGGAGCATTCGATAGACCAATTTCGAAATCTGGATTATTACTCCGAGTCTTCTGCAGATCGACTTGCAGAAGTTCATGCACATCTGTTTCGTGATCGGATCTTGCTTGGTTGGTTATTCCCATCTTCCAAAAACTGGCGTGAAGTTCTGCTATTCAATGGCCTTGCTGTACCGGGAAAGCAATTCACGGAATTTGGATATGGGCTTGATCGATTGTTTCGGTTTGTCCATCTTGAGGTAGTTCACTCTCAATGGAGTAATGCCAAACCTGGTTGGCGGTTTATGCTTGGTGCCAGCTATTCCTTTTCGGTTCGCCCGCGGGATTACGACAAATCAGTGGATGCCACAGATAAGGATTGATTTTGCCTCAATTAAGCAAAGCTGGAGTTCCGGATTATTGTGATTTTATTCTCAGAATAATTTCAGAAGTGGAAATTTTATCGAATTCTAAACTTTTTGGGAGAACAGTGTACACACAACCCGTTTCGGCACAAAGCTGACGCTTTTCTTTTTCAAACCGGTCGTCTTCTGTCACTGCCAGTATATCTGGTTTAATTCGGATGAAATGGCTTCGGAAATCAAGTCCTAAAATGGCATCTTCTCCAATTTCTACCTGATCAACCATTCGCAGTGCTTCCAATAGTTTTTTCTTGTGAATTTCGGGAATGGATGGTGGCCTTTTTTTGTGCATTTGCAAACTAGCATCACCTGCAAAACACACAATCAACCAATCTCCCAAGGCTTTTGCCTGAGAAAAAAACTCAATATGGCCTGCATGTAAAATGTCAAAACATCCGGAGACAAAAACCTTTTTCATTGGCTTGTTTATTGGTTTGATGAAAGGCAAACGAGGATGGATTTTCTAACAGATTCTTCCTGCCAGGAAATCAAATAACTGCCAAAAAGGTCTGAAGGGAAGCGTACTTCACCATTTTGAAAATCCAGAATTCCCAATTGCTTTCCAGTCAAATCGCTCAAATTGAATTTGGAACCTTTTCCACTTTCTATCGCGATTTTGAGTTTATCAAGGCCCGATTTCGCCATTTCAGGAAAAAATATGGAAGTGTTTTTTACGACAAATGTGTTTTGAAGTGCGGGGTTATTTCTTCTCATGAAGTAGCCTTTGTTGCTGGAAATGCCACAGAAATAAAATGTTGAATCTCCAAATACCTCCATGTCATAAACAGGACTAGGTGCGGACATTGGCCAGAAGGCTTCTCCAAGGCTATTTCCAGCAGAATCCAGTCGCATGAGAAATGGACTTATAGGGCCGCTGCCAGAACCTCCCGCATTCGAATATCCAGACACCCAGAAACCTCTGCTTAACTTGCAGGGAAGAATGTTGAATGCCGCATCCTGACCTGGAGCTCCAAGCCATTGTTGCCAGAGTAATTCTCCACTTGAATTGAATTTGAAAAGTTCTGTATCAAAGAAAGATCCGGCGGAAGTGGATGATTCACCCACAAGCCAGATGTTTCCTTCAGGATCCAAAGTAAATCTCTGGGCCCCGTCATTCCATTGTGTGGCTGGAATTGTAAGCCATTCTGTTGTGCCTGTTGAATCAAGTTTGCCCATGCAAGGGCTGTATGCCTGGCCTTCAGCTACGGTGCCACAAAAAAGAATACTCCCATTTTCGGCTTCCTGAACCATGCTGATGTGGTCATTTGGACCAAATCCTTCGTAGTACACAAGGTCTGTTTTTGAAGAATCCAGGTTTATTCTTGCGAGGAATAAATCGTTACCGGCTATTCCTGGGGAAGCTTTAAAACCACAAACCAAAATTCTGTTTCGTGAACAGGAGGAAACATCATCTAAAACTGCATTTTCCAATCCGGGAATTGGGGTAAAATCAAGGAGTCCAGTGGAATCACACTGTGCCAGAAAGTAGTTTGTTTCTCCCGTGAATTCTCGAAGACCTATAACTGCAAACAGTGCCCCATTTGCATCAAATTCCATCCCAACCCAAACCTGCGATTTCTGGCTTGGGAAACTAATTTTCTTCAGGACATTTCCATCAGAATCTACGCGATACAGCCAGGCTTTGGTGTTTTCGCTACTGCTTCCTTTTGTTCCACCAAGCCAAAAATTATTTCCCTTATCGGAAAGGATATGCCGTGTGGATTGGATTTCTGCGCTGTCCTGGTAAAATTTAAGAAAATCCTGAGAATAGATTTGGCCGGAAATCAAGATGAAAATGCAGGCTGTCCAAATCCATTTCATGTGTTTATCAGCGAATTTCCAGGATGAAATAATTTTTCTTTCCCTTTTGCACGAGCAGCCACTTTTCGCGAAGTGGTCTTACAGGTAAATTTCCTGACTCGTTGATTTTCTGCTTGTTAATCTGGACTGCTCCAGCCTGAATCATTTTTCTTGCCTCCGATTTCGAAGGAAAAACCACATTGGCCGAATCCTTGCTTAATGCAGCAATCCAGTCTATATCAGGATTTAACCCACTTAAATTTCCTCTGGGAATTCCTTGCATTACCTGTAAGAATTGCGTTTCATCAATCGTTTCCAATTCATCCAGACTGCCTTTTCCAAAAAGCACCTCGGTTGTGATTCTTGCGGTTGAAAGACCGTTTTCTCCATGCACCATTCTGGTTACTTCACTTGCGAGCAGTTTTTGGGCATGCCGTTGGGAAGGGTCTAAATTGTGCACTATTTCGGCTTTTAGGATGTCTTCCAGGCTAAGTAGGGTTAGTCTTCGAAGTAAAGTTGGCGCTTCCTCGTCTGTTGTATTAAGAAAGAACTGGTAGAACTGGTAAGGCGTGGTCAGATCCGGATCTAACCAGATATTTCCGCCTTCGCTTTTGCCAAATTTGCTTCCATCTGCTTTTGTAAGCAGTGGGATTGTAACAGCAAATGCATCTTTCTCTCCACCCATTCTCCGGATTAGTTCTGTTCCGGCGGTTATATTCCCCCATTGATCAGAACCTCCCATTTGAAGCCGACAGTTCTTGTTTTCGAAGAGCCAGCGAAAATCATAACCCTGAAGAAGTTGGTAACTAAATTCTGTAAATGAGATTCCTGTTTCAAGTCTTTTTTGAACGGAATCTTTCGCCATCATATAATTAATACTCAGGTGCTTGCCAATGCTTCGAAGGAAATCTATGGCAGACATTTGTCCAAACCAATCCAGATTGTTTACAACTTCTGCCTGGCATGGACCTTCAGTGAAATCCAGAAATTTCTCGAGTTGCTTACGAATTGCCTCCGTGTTTTTACTGATGCTATTTGCATCGAGCAGATTGCGTTCAGCGGATTTTCCAGAAGGGTCACCTATCATCCCGGTTGCGCCTCCAACGAGCGCGATTGGTTTGTGTCCAGCTTTCTGTAAATGAACAAGAAGAATGATGGTTGCAAGATTTCCAATGTGGAGCGAAGATGCGGTTGGGTCAAATCCAATGTAACCGGAGATTCGTTCGCCGGCCATGCACTCTTCAAGGCCTGGGGTTATGTCTTGCAGCATTTCTCTGCTGCGCAATTCTTCAATAAATGATTTAGCCATTTGAGAAAATAAAAAAACCACTCTTTTGGGAGTGGTCTGTTTTGTGGAGAATATCGGAGTCGAACCGATGACCTCTTGCATGCCATGCAAGCGCTCTAGCCAGCTGAGCTAATCCCCCTTAGAAGCTTGCTTTTCAGCATGCTTTTAATTTCCGCTGTTTGTTTCCTCCCAAACGGATTGCAAAGGTAACAAGAGAGGTGGAAGCACCAAGCCTAGCCTTTACTTTTTCGGGTGTTTTTATTTTAAAGAATTTCGTCGAAAACTTCCTCGAGATGACTCGCGATCATTTCCGCAGAACGGCCTTCAATATGCTGACGCTGTACAAAGTGTACAAGCTCTCCATTTTTAAAAAGAGCAATAGAAGGGGAGGAGGGAGGGTAAGGCAAAGTATATTCCCTGATTTTTGCAGTGGCTTCCTTATCAACTCCAGCGAAAACCGTTACAAGTTTGCCTGGTACTTTAGAAGTTCTTGAAATGGCAAGCTTTACACCTGGTCTGGCAGTTCCTGCGGCACAACCGCAAACGGAGTTAATTACTACAAGAGTAGACTCGGAAGATTCAGACATAATTTGCTCTACTTCAGACTCTGTCTTGAGTTCGCTGAATCCTGCGCTCGTCAAGTCGAGGCGCATTGGGTTAACTAATTGTTCTGGATACATGGTATTTTGTTGTTAAAGAAATCCTAATTCAAGTTTGGCTGCTTCAGACATCATATCCTGACTGTACGGCGGGTCGAAGGTAAGTTCGACCTGAACATCATTTATTCCTTCCATTGCAGCAACCTTACTCCTTACCTCTTCAGGAATCGTGCCAGCTGCAGGACAATTTGGGGATGTCAGCGTCATTTTTACATATGCATTATTCAGTGGGTAAACCTCGATTTCGTAAATAAGACCCAATTCGAAAATATCAACCGGTATTTCCGGATCATAAATGGTTTTGATGGTCTTTTTTATTTCTTCTTTGAGTTGGTCCTCTGTCATGACAATATAACCTGATTCCATTTGTGTTGGTTCAAAAAAAAAAGGGACCGAAGTCCCTTTTGGAATTTTATTCTGGTTTTGAATCCCCTTCTTCCTCAGGGTTTTCAGAAGCTTCGGGGCTATCTTCCTCAGTAGAACTTGCTTCCGCTTCTGGAGCAGATTCTTCAGCAGAACTTGATTCTGCCTCTGGAGCAGATTCTTCTGGAGCAATTTCTGGCTCTTCTGAAGGTGCTTCCCATGAAGTTTCCTGAGTTTCTTCAGTACTTACTTCCGGAGTCTCGTCCACTACAACTGCATCACTTACGATGCTTGACGTTACAGCAGCTGCCACTGGAGTAGAAGCATCATCTTTTTTACTTCCTGCACGACGAGTTCTTCTTGATTTTACAGGTTGCTCAGCTTTTACAGAAAGAAGGATCTCGTTGTAATCAACAAGTTCAATCATCGCTGTTTCTGCCGCATCCCCAGAACGGGTACCAAGTTTGATGATACGTGTATATCCTCCGTTTCTGTTTGCAATTTTCTCAGATACTTCGCCGAAAAGTGTTTTGATAGACTCTTTGCTTTTCAGATAAGAGAACACAATTCTACGGTTGTGTGTTGTATCTTCTTTAGACTTAGTCAAAAGAGGTTCAACATACTTACGCAGTTCTTTTGCCTTGGCTACGGTCGTTACAATTCTTTTGCTAAGAATAAGCGAATTAGCCATGTTGGAGAGTAAGGACTTCCTGTGAGAGGCTGTCCTTCCTAGGTGGTTATTTTTCTTTCCGTGTCTCATTATCAGTCTTCGTCTAATCTGTACTTGCCAATATCCATTCCGAAAGTAAGACCTTTCTCAGCGATAAGTTGCTCAAGTTCAGTAAGTGATTTCTTACCAAAATTGCGGAACTTCATCATATCAGAAACTTCCAAAGCGGCCAAGTCACCAAGTGTTTTGATATCAGCTGCTTTCAGGCAATTGTATGCCCTTACTGAAAGGTCAAGATCTGTAAGAGAGGTCTTAAGAAGTTTACGCATCTGTAACCATTCTTCATCAACTGCTTCTTCCTCCTGTGGACGAGCAATCTCAAAGGTCATCGCCTGATCGCTGAAGAGCATAAAGTGCTGAATCAGAATGTAGGCTGCTCCCTTTAATGCTTCCTCCGGGTGGATAGAACCATCAGTTTTGATTTCGATGATTAATTTCTCATAATCGGTCTTTTGTTCAACGCGGGTATTTTCAACGCTATAGTTCACATTTTTAATTGGTGTGAAAATGGCATCAATTGGAATCACACCCATGCTAACATCAGCATTTTTGTTCTCCTCTGCAGGAACATATCCTCTACCTTTGTCGATACTCAGTTCAATCTCAAAAGAGAAGGCTGGATCAATGCGGCAGATTACATGGTCTGGATTTAGAACTGTGTATGAACTGGTGAAATTTGCGATATCTCCAGCTGTAAATACATCCTTGTTCTTAAGAAATACATTTATTTTCTGGTCCGGGCTGTCTACCAATTTCTTCAATCTAACCTGCTTCAGGTTAAGGATGATTTCGGTAACATCTTCCACAACACCCTCCACAGTTGAAAACTCGTGAAGTACGCTAGGAATTTTAACTGCGGTGATTGCGTAGCCATCAAGTGAGGATAACAAAATCCTTCTTAAGGCATTACCAATTGTCACGCCGTAACCCCTTTCAAGTGGCTTAAATTCAAACAGACCGTGAAAGTCGTCTGCTTTCTCCATGACGACCTTGTCAGGCATCTGAAAAGCGAGTATTGATGACATGCTTAATTATTTGGAGTAAAGTTCTACGATTAATTGTTCCTGAATGTTTTCAGGAATTTGGTCTCTGCTAGGATAGCTTACGAAAACTCCGGAAAGTTCTTTTCCATCCCAATCGAGCCAGTTGAATTTGCGGGCATTACGACCTGCAAGACTGTCAGAAATTGCGGTTAAGGATTTAGATTTCTCCCTAACTGCTACAACATCACCAGGCTTTACGCTGAACGAAGGAATATTTACGACTTCTCCATTAACAGTGATGTGTTTGTGCAAAACTATTTGCCTTGCGCCAGCACGGGTAGGGGAAATTCCAAAACGGAAAACCACATTATCAAGACGGGCTTCAAGAAACTTTAATAGATTTTCACCGGTGATACCATCCTTGCGGGCAGCTTTGGTGAAGAGGTTTGAGAATTGACGCTCAAGTACTCCGTAGGTGTACTTTGCCTTCTGCTTGGCAGCAAGCTGAATAGCGTATTCTGATTGTTTTCTCCTTTTACCACGACCATGTTGACCAGGTCCGTAGTTTTTCTTCTGGAGTGCTTTGCTTGGTCCGAAGATTGCTTCGCCAAATCGGCGGGCAATCTTGGTGGTGGCTCCGGTATATCTTGCCATGACTTATACTCTTCTCTTTTTAGGTGGACGGCATCCGTTGTGCGGAAGCGGTGTTACATCTTTTATTACTGCCACTTCAAGGCCACAATTCTGAATGGTGCGGATGGCAGATTCTCTTCCAGCACCGGGACCTTTTACGAAAACATCCACTTTACGCATACCCAAATCATGAGCGACTTGAGAACAGTTTTCTGCAGCGCGTTGGGCTGCATATGGAGTGTTTTTCTTTGAGCCTTTGAAACCCATTTTACCAGCTGAGGCCCATGATATCACCTCGCCATTGTTGTTTGTAATGGATATGATGATGTTGTTGAAGGAGGCCTTGATATGTGCCTGCCCAGTTGTTTCAACAACTACAACCCGTTTCTTGGCTTTGTCTTTTCTTTTCTGGTTCATCCTTTCAATTATTTAGTAGCCTTTTTCTTGTTGGCCACAGTTTTCCTTTTTCCTTTACGGGTTCTGGAGTTGTTCTTGGTTCTTTGTCCACGAAGAGGTAATCCTTTTCTGTGACGAAGTCCCCTATAGCAACCAATGTCCATAAGTCGTTTGATCGACATTTGAACTTCTGATTTAAGAACACCTTCAACCTTGAACTCAGCACTAATGATGGCACGGATAGAGTTTGCCTCTTCCTCGGACCATTCATTTGGCTTTTTATTCAGATCGATTTCTGCTCTTCCCAGAATGGTACTTGCAGAGCTCCTCCCAATCCCATAGATGTAGGTAAGAGCGATTTCCCCTCTCTTGTTTCCGGGGATGTCAACACCAGCAATCCTTGCCATTATCCTTGTCTTTGTTTATACCTTGGATTCTTTTTATTGATGACGAAGAGTTTCCCCTTACGCCGGATGATTTTGCAGTCTTCACTGCGTTTCTTCACCGAAGCCTTAACTTTCATGGTTTGTTATTTATACCTATAAACAATTCTTCCTTTCGATAAATCATACGGAGAGATTTCAAGGCGAACCTTATCTCCTGGTAGGATCTTAATGTAGTGCATCCTCATTTTGCCCGAAATGTGGGCAATAAGCTGATGACCGTTGCCTAGTTCCACTCGGAACATGGCGTTTGACAATGCTTCCAGGATTGTTCCGTCCTGTTCGATTGATGTTTGCTTAGCCATTATATACCACTTTTTGGGTTTCTGTGATATATTCAAAAGTTGTAAGTGCTTCTGGTTTCCCATCAACAATTGCAACTGTATGTTCGTAGTGGGCAGCCGGCTGGCCGTCTGCTGTACGGATTGTCCATCCGTCTTTTTCCTGTCGAACAGTTCTTTTGCCCATTGTAACCATTGGTTCAATGGCAATTACCATTCCATCCACAAGTTTTGGTCCTTTCCCAGGCTTACCAAAATTTGGAACCTCTGGTGCTTCGTGTAGATTTTTGCCTACACCATGTCCCACCAATTCTCTTACAATTCCGTAACCATGACTTTCAGCATAACGCTGAATTTCGGCACTGATATCTCCAACCCTGTTTCCGGCCTTGCACTTGGCAATACCTTTGTAAAGTGAAGCATATGTTTCGTTCATAAGCTTCTGAGTTTCAGGATTAATATTTCCCACTTTATATGTGAAAGCGGAATCAGCATGGAAACCATTGTAATAAACCCCGCAATCGATGGAAATAATATCACCGTCTTTAAGGATATAATGGTTTGGAATTCCATGGACAACTACGCTGTTCACAGATATACACAAGGTAGCAGGGAAATCCCGATAACCTTTAAATGATGGTTTAGCTCCTTCTGCCAGAATAAAAGATTCTGCGAATGCATCAAGCTCAAGGGTCTTTACACCGGATTCAACGCGCTTTGATAACTCGCCATGTAGGCGCGACAGAATTTGTCCGCTCTCCCGAATCGCTTGGATTTCGCGGTCTGTCTTTATCAAAACACTTTCCTTTACCTTGAACATTCTATTATTAGGCAGCAGTTATTGCCTCAGTTGTTTCGTTAAACTTGCCTGATTTCATCAAACCTTCATAATGCTTCATAAGCAAATAGCTTTCTACCTGCTGAAGGGTATCAAGAATCACACCAACCATGATGAGTAGGGATGTTCCTCCGAAGAATTGTGCAAAATCGCGGCTTACACCAAAGCGACTCGCAACAGATGGTAGAATTGCGATGATTGCCAGGAAAATTGCGCCTGGTAAAGTAATCCTGTCAATTACAGTTGCAATGTGGTCGCTGGTTTGTGGACCAGGTTTCACACCTGGAATAAAACCATTATTGCGTTTCATGTCATCGGCAATCTGATTTGGATTGATTGCGATAGCTGTGTAGAAGAATGTGAAAATGATGATCAGCATTCCAAACATCAAGCTGTACTGCCAGCTGGTGTAGTCTGAAAATGCGTATATAAATTTCATTAAGAACTCATTGCCACTTGATGCAAGCATGTTTGTGAAAAAAGCTGGGATAAGCATCAGTGATTGGGCAAAAATGATTGGCATTACACCAGCAGAATTTACTTTAATAGGTAAGTACTGGCGCTGACCGCCATAAACCTTATTTCCAACAATTTGCTTTGCGTATTGAATTGGGATTTGGCGAACCGCCTGAGTAATCATTACAACACCCATTACGATGAAGAATAAAGCTACCAGCTCAAGGATGAACAACATAGCACCACCCATTCCGCGGGTCATAGATTCCTTAATGATAGCGCCAGGGAATCTTGAAATAATTCCCACCATGATTAGAAGAGAAATACCATTGCCAATGCCTCTATCGGTGATTTTTTCTCCCATCCACATACAGAAAATAGTACCGGAAGTAAGGACAATAATTGATGAAAGGCTGAATAGAGATACTCCTGCAAAATCTACCATATATTCAGGATAGATGTATTCTGTAGGAATGTTTGAAGCTATATATGCTGCTGACTGAAAAAGACATATAACAATTGTCAATACTCTTGTGTATTGATTGATTTTTTTCCTTCCGGATTCGCCTTCTTGTTGTAATTTTTGAAAATACGGAACGGCTACCGTCAGCAACTGCAAAACAATCGATGCCGAAATGTATGGCATGATGCTGAGGCCGAAAATTGAAGCAT
>Ga0114972_10003621_pt1 | contig 11560 bp, 15 predicted proteins | sample M_140807_EF_Meta_FD_87354 | JGI IMG/M metagenome (GOLD analysis project Ga0114972, IMG submission 87354) | Freshwater microbial communities from Lake Montjoie, Canada to study carbon cycling - M_140807_EF_MetaG | ecosystem: Environmental > Aquatic > Freshwater > Lake | place: Lake Montjoie... | reverse complement strand
TTCATTGTATGTCAGCGAGTTATCTTAATTTACTTCAGTGCTAAATCAGAAATGGTTGCCCGCCTGCGCGGGCATGACAGATTTTTTTGTCATGTACGGAGCTCTTTTTTATAACAGAAAAATGCGACCCGTAAACTCAGAGAGGTAAACTTGGAGATTTACTCAGTAGCTATGAAGAAATCATGATGGAAAAAGTTGAGCGAAACGCCACGTTTTTTTACAAAAAATCAAGGGATACAGCAATTGCGGCTCTTGCGTGATTTAACTCACCAAGCTCATCTATCGATAAACCCCGTGGTAGTAGGCCATAGCTCCATATTTCGATCCGATCATCATAAATTGCGAAACTGACGCTACCACCGGTATAGCTGTACTCTCGATGACACAATGCGTTTGTTATTGCCTCTCGTAAAATAGAAATAGGAAATAGCGGTTTATCCTCTCGCTTAATTGACATCTTTGAAAATGTACTGGCAATTGGGAGATGCATATTTGCGAAGGATAAAGCTGAGCGAATTAATTTGAATACATTTCCATGGATTTGTTTGTTATCAATAAATTCAGATTTATCAGTTCCTCTAAACCGAGCAAGTCGTAAAATACACTGAGGAAATATAATTTCTGGCGATTTTCCAAATAATATCAGAGCCGCTCGAGTAATGTGATTATCTTGAAGTAAACCAAGGTGTTTTAACGCTTTTTCTGGGTCTTTGGTTTCATATCCTTCAGGGATGCGGCCATTAAGTACACCTTCTTTTATTGACGTGGTCAAGCAATTTGTTACAACCCAGTTAAGCCACTTTTTTTAACTCCAGCATTTGCGTTTCAAATTGATTCGGATGTTTATATCCAAGAAATGAATGCAGTCGATAGCTGTTATAAAACATCGTAATATAATTCAAAATATCTTGTTGTGCCCCATGCCTTGACTGATAGTGCCGCCATTGAACACGTTCTTGTTTTAAACTGCCAAAGAAGCTTTCAGCTACGGCATTGTCCCAACAATTACCTTTTCGACTCATGCTACCAATGTACCCATGAATTTTTAGTAGCCGACGATAAATATCACTTGCGTACTGGACACCTCGATCGGAATGAACGATTAGCCCTGGTTTCGGTCGACGTTGCCAAATTGCCATCGTTAAAGCATCACAGACTAATGATGCTTTCATCCGTGAGCTCATGCTCCAACCAACAACTTTTCTGGAAAATAAATCGATAACAACAGCCAGATATAGCCAGCCTTCCTGTGTCCAAATATAGGTAATATCGCCAACATATGCCTGATCTGGCCCATTAGTAACAAACCGCCTATTCAGTACATTTTCAAAAACAGGTTTCTTGTGATTACTATCGGTTCTCACCTTATATTTTTTTCGATAGCGAGCTTGTACGCCTGCTTCTCGCATTAATTTTTTTGCTTTATTTCTACCCACGGGAAAGCCCAATGCACCTAAAGCATTTTGCATACGGCGACTGCCATAGGTGTAACCGCTCTCATCAGCGATTCTTTTGACCCATTCCAACATTTCTTGGTGCAGAGGATCTTCTGGTTTATTTCGACTACGCTTGTGATAACTGTAATAACCACTACGTGTAACGCCCAAAAGTCGACACATTACGTCGACAGGCCAGGTCTTCTTGTGCTGGGCAGTAAACAAATATTTTACTTTGTTTCCTTGGCAAAGAAGACCGTGGCTTTTTTTAAGATTTCTTTCTCTATTTTTAAGCGTTTATTTTCTTCTCGCAAGCGACGAATTTCCAACTGATCTGGAGTTAACTTCCTATTGCCTCTGAATGCCTGGCCATCATCATCTTGATGCTCTTTTATCCAACGACCCAAGGCATTGGGATCAACTGACAAACTTCTTGCTGCTTCTGCTCGGCTATATCCTTGTTCAATTACTAGCGCTATGGCATCCAGCTTAAATTCTTTTGAATATTTTTTTCTTTCTCTCATTACTTTTTCTCCAGTTAAGGCAATTATCTCTTAACTGGGGTGATCAAATCTATTAAACCACGTCATGGGCTCTTGGTCATTACAATAGCACCGCTTCAGAAAGAACTTTTTCACGAATGCTATGATGAATCGAAGTGTCAGGAACAATATCAACTTTTTGGTTTAACAGTGCTTCTAATCGCCATTGTAATCCCCCCAATGAAAAACCAGACCCAGGTTGCATATGCACCAAAAAATCAATATCACTATCAACAGTTGCTTCATTACGTGCCACTGAACCAAACACACGAACATTTTCAGCATGACACAATTCGGCAATGACTAAAATTTCACGTTTGTATTTTGTTCTCAGTGTCTTCAAATTCATGAATACCTCTAAGCAAGCTCAGCTCCGATTACACATTCAACATTATAGATGAAGTCCAGCTATCCGTAAAACACTTACCTTCGCCTCGTCATTTTGATCGTGATTAGCTCATGGTATCCAAAAAATCAATGCTTAACTCAATCCCTTTATGATTTGCGCCATTAGTAATAAAGCGAACACCCGTTGCAAGCTGACAAAATTTACCAATAATGAGTTTGTCTTCTGAAAAATCAAACAAATAAAAAACATTTTTTTCAAAATTATGCACATCCTCCGGATCATCATAATAAGTATAATCACCCACAGATAATCAACCCACCGGAGATATTGTAATCCCAGAAGAATACTGCCAAAATATGACAGCATTCTTCTTAAGAGGTTTTCGTCTTGTCTAGAACCCAACGTCTTTTCGATCTGATCCAAATATTACGCCAACATCGCAATGCAGTCACTGGGAAACAATTGGCTACAGAACTCGGGGTGAGTCTCCGAACTCTTTATCGAGACATTGTCATCTTGCAAGGACAAGGAGCCTGTATCGAAGGAGAGCCAGGACTTGGCTACCTTTTACGCCCAGGCTTTATGCTGCCTCCGTTGATGTTTTCGGAAGAAGAAATTGAGGCTTTGGTTCTCGGTTCTCGTTGGGTGGCACGTCGCGGGGATGGTAAATTAAAAATTGCTGCAACCCATGCACTAGCTAAAATTTCTGCGGTACTTCCCAGTGATCTGCGACATCAACTTGAGTCATCCGGTTTACTAGTTGGTCCAGCGCGCACTGCGACCACTATCAATGATGTGGATGAAGCCCTAATTCGAGAAGCGATTCGCAAAGAATACAAGCTTCAATTGATTTACACCGATTTGAATGTACAAGAATCGCAACGAATCATTTGGCCTCTTGCTCTTGGTTTTTTTGAGCATGCACGGGTTATTGTTGCTTGGTGTGAACTACGCCAAGATTTTCGGCATTTTCGTACAGATAGAATCGTAAAAGTAATCGGCGTAGAAACCCATTATCCCCGACGTCGTCAAAACCTCTTAAAAAAATGGCGCGAACTGCATAATATTTCAGATCAGTAGCACTACTGACAGAAACTGACACACCTGTGCGCTACACTCCTTTCTTGATAGCAATCATGATAAGGAGAATACCATGCTTCAACCCAATGCTTTTATCCTATACGTGGATAATCTTGTCAACAGCACTCAATTTTATGAGAATTTACTTGGCATCCAAGCAGAGAACATGTCACCAATATTTAGTCAGTTTTCTTTAACGCCAACCATGGGATTAGGGTTAAAATCCAAACAGTCTGTCCAGCCACCTGTTGAACAAACCGGAGCTGGAGAATTGGCATTTGTAGTCGACCAGAACCACCAAGTTGATGAACTATTCCAAGCATGGCAAAAAAAAGATATCGCCATGGCACAGATACCCACTAGCATGTCTTTTGGTTACAGTTTTACAGCCTTTGATCCCGATGGAAATCGACTAAGAGTTGTTTCCTTAAACATCCCCAAATAGGAGTTACTATGCTAAACACGATGCAACCCAGACACAGCGAAATTACCCGCACTCTGGGGAAAGTTTTCCAATAGTCATTTGGCAAGAAAATCCCCTTGCTTTGGCGTTTATAGTGACTATGAGTCCGATGCAAATGGCCAGTATAATTTTACCGTCGGTGTTTTAAATGTTTTTGTCATGGGGACGGCCACAACTATCAAGGAGGGGCGAGCGCTTGAGGCAAGTGGATGTCATGCCATCATTGCTCAAGGCTATGAAGCGGGAGGGCATCGGGGTGGTGGTTTTCTGGCTTCACACCCTGGAGGATTCATTGGCACGCTGGCACTCGTGCCACAAATGGTCGATGCCGTGAAAATTCCAGTCATTGCTGCAGGAGGCATCATGGATGGGCGGGGCATCGCTGCGGCATTAGCATTAGGCGCCAGCGCCGTACAAATGGGGACCGCATTTTTAACTTGCACTGAAAGCACTGCATCCCTCATGCATCAACAAATGATTTTAGACAGTCGAGCAGAAAGTACCTGTATCACATCCGTATTTACCGGCAAACCAGTACGAAGTTTTGTAAATGAGTTTGTTACGACAACTGAGCAATTATTCACTGCAGAAGATCTGTTGCCTTACCCAGCCCAGCATCAGCTCACCCAAGAACTGCACAGCGCAGCCAATCAATTGAGTCAGCCCAATTGCGCCGGACTTTGGAGCGGTCAAGGAGCTGGACTCAGCCGCTCACTATCTGTCGCGGCATTGATGGCGCAATTGGAGCAAGAAACTTTGGATACGTTGGCTTCTTTTTAGCAATTAGAAAAAAATCCAAAGAATGTGCGCTGATTGATTAGTATCGTCTGAGCGTTTGGCTCAGCAGAACACAAATATGCGCGGTATTGTTTTGCACGTAAATATCAAACTTATTACCATTTTATCAAGACTTGATCCCGCTCATATATGAAGACGCTACTCGAGTGGAAGCATTGCTGCTCATCACAAAGGCAAATCAAAATTATTTGAGATGAGCGTTTTTCCTTTGCCCTTGGCAGGTCGTTTCTTGGCTGGGCTCGCAGTTAAATGCTGAACAAAGTGCTCAATCGCTTGATTACAGGCATCCGGTTGCTCCAACATAATCCAATGCCCACAATGCGGCATGATTTGGATCTGCGCTTTGAGCATGGTCGACTTTATGAGATCTAACCACTCGCTACCCACTGCCGTCTTAGAAAAAGCAGATTGCAATGTTCCATTTTTATAAAATGAGGATTGCAGCACCAAAACAGGCACTGTCGTTAATTTTAAGCATTTTTCCAACGTGTAATAATCATACGTTTTTACAGCTAAATACAACGCCTCTCCCATTGCCGGATCGAGGTCCAAGGCATTTTGCAACATTGTTTCACGTAATGAGGGGAGACTCAGACCAAATTTACTGGAAAAAAAATGTGTCAGCCAAGTGGCATACCCCTTTTGACGTAAATCCACCAACCATTGTTTCATATCGGGATGAGATATGGTTTGATATCCACAATCTAGTAATACCAAGCCAGCAACCTCTTCCGCCATTAAATAATTTAGCTCTAAAGCGATGCGGACCGATGCGCTATGGGCAACAATCACCAATTGTTTGTTTAAATTTAATTCGGTTAAAAATTGCTTAAGATCTGCCGCTAAATTTACGACATCCCATTGCTGCTTAGGTTTGGCAGAAGACTCACCATGTCCAGGTAAATCCAACGTTAATATATGGTACTGCGATTTAAAATATTGTATTTGATGTGTCCAATTACTTTGATCACATAACATGCCATGAATAAAAACCAAACATAAAGAACTTGAAGCTTTTCCAGTGACACTATGATGAATAGGTTGCATGCAACACATCTCAGCAATAGACATATCTCATACTAGCATAAATAATGCTGCAAGCGATTAAAAACAAAAAATCCGTTCTTTGCAAAGATTCCGATATGATGATATAAATTTAAGTCTTAAGGAGATTTTTTAATGATGTCATTATGGGTAAAATTCAAAAAATTCTATCAATCCTCTGCAGAAAATAGACTGGGGTTTTATAATCTGCTTGCCTTTTTCATCGTTCCTACCATCGGCATGGCGATTTTATACCTTTTTGTACGTATTTTTTGGATAAAATAAATGTGTCGCGCAATCTGCTAATTCATGTTCTATCAGCAAACGTCCACCGAATAATGCCAGGCGTATTATCCCTCATCTTACCATCCGATAATTCAAAGCTGGTATCCATATTATACTCAGACATTACCATAGCATTTACGGTCGCGGCGCTTCGTCTACATTTATCTTTTTGTGATATAAACGTCACCATTTTTCCATCTCCACACTCATATTGCATATACACATGAATGGGATCACCATAAAAATCGGTGGATTGAGAATAATTTTCTGACAATACAAACCAAGAACTAACTCCACCAGGTGGAATAGCTCCAAGTATCACAGGTTGAGGTAAATTAACTCCAGAAATCACTAGAGCTTGGCTTAAACGACAGAAGGATTGAGTCCGATTGATGATCTGAATTTTGAGATTCGTACACTGATCTTGTACCATCCAAGCATAAGAGAGCGTAGACTGAAGCATCGCTATAAATAACAACCATTTTATTTTAAACATTAGCTATCCTAAAACTCATCCGTGGAAACTATGGTAATCCCACAATGATTCTATACCGACCCTCGGTTGATTCATTTTAATACAAAAACAATGCGGTTGAAACAAAAAAACACTTTTTATTTTATGTGGTTGTAACCATAAGGAAAATATAAGATGACCATTAGTTATGATGAATTTGCAAAAGTAGATTTGCGCTCAGGAACAACTATCAAAGTAGAACCCTTTCCACGAGCGAAGAACCCTGCTTATAAAGTTTGGGCGGATTTTGGCCAGGAAATTGGCGTTCTCCAAACTTCTGCACAAGTCACGGTTCATTACACCCCAGAATCATTATTGGGAAGATCTATTGTGGGATGTGTGAATCTAGGTGAAAAGAATATTGCCGGATTTGTTTCACAATTTCTATTAGTGGGATTTTCAGATGCCGAGCAAGCTATTTGTTTGATTACGGTTGCTCCCAAAGTTCCTAATGGTCAGAAATTGCATTGATCGCAACTGTGTCATCCCCGCGCAGACGGATCTATGTTTGATAAAGTACAATGCCAATTTAAGAAAAGATTCCCGCCCTACGCGGGAATGACAATACCATTAATCCAGAGTATTACGATACCGTTTGAATCCAATCGTCATAACGACCACCATAAAAACAATGATAGGAATCACTTCACGCCAAACATCAGTAAAACCAGACCCCTTCAACAATATACCCCGTACAATGACCAAAAAATGCGTCAAGGGTAATACATTGCCTAAATACTGCGCCCAAATGGGCATACCGCGAAACGGAAACATAAACCCCGATAATAGGATTGAAGGTAAAAAGAAAAACATTGCCGATTGCACTGCTTGTAATTGATTACTGGCTATTGTAGAAAAGGTTAACCCTACGGATAAATTGGCAGCAATATAGGGCAAACATAAGATTAATAATAATACAATACTGCCATGCATGGGGACTCCAAATACAAATTTAGCCATGCATAAAATCAATACCACTTGAGTGTACCCAACTATCAAATAAGGAAAAATTTTACCGAACATCACCTCCAATGGTTTTAGCGGTGTGGCCAATAAATTTTCCATTGTGCCTCGTTCATATTCTCGGGTAATGGCTAGGGCAGTAATGATCACCAACGTCATGGTTAACACAACCCCCAACAATCCCGGAACAATATTGTATGCGGTGATCGCCAGTGGATTGTATTTAGCATGAACCAAAGGAATATAGGGCGGCAACTCACCCCTAGCATAATGCAAAGGACCCGCTAACTCATCTCGCAACACAATGGCGGCCAAATCGCTAAATACCGACACTGCTCGCGAAGTGGCAGCCGGATCACTCGCATCGGCTTCTAATAATACTTTAGGTTGACGATCTCGGATCAGATCAGTATCAAATCCAGTTGGAAAATTAACAATAAATTGGACTTTACCTGTTTGCATCATATGCGCAGCTTCTGCTTCACTCACGGGAGGAGATACAAATTGAAAATAAGTCGAGTTTTCCATCCCTACCAAAATTCGACGCGAAAACTGGCTATGCGGATCGCCTACAACCGCTGCAGGTAAATGCCGCGGATTCAAATTGATTGCAAATCCAAACAAAGTTAATTGAATCAAAGGAATCCCAATCATCATTCCCAAGGTAGTTTTGTCGCGTCGCATCTGAATGAACTCTTTGCATATCATCGCCCAAAGCCGAGCCAAAGCCCCCGATAACACATATTGTGTAAACGGTAATTTTTTAAACTGTGCGCGTAACTGAGATTGACTAAGAAACCGGCTCATCACTCACCTTACCCGTATTGGTCGTATCTTGCACCAAACTAATAAACGCATCCTCCAACGTAGGGGTAATCTCGGTATATTGAATCGCGCAATCAGCTTGAATTCTACGTAAGCCCCGTTCAATTAAGGGAGTATCGAAACCACTCGCATGAATTTCACGTCCAAATAAGGCCGCCTGCGTCACACCAGACAATGCTTTCACCTTCTGCAATAAACCAGTGGTCACCTCTCCGTAAATATTCCAAGTTTTCAAATGCGTCGCCGCAATCACTTCATCCACCGTACCTGTAATAAGAAGATCACCATATGCTAAATATGCCAGCCGAGTACAACGTTCCGCCTCATCCATATAATGGGTGGACATAAGTGTGGTAATGCCCTTTTCACTCAACGCATGAATTCTATCCCAGAAATCGCGGCGCGCAATCGGATCAATACCTGCCGTCGGCTCATCAAGGAGCAACATCTCGGGTTCATGGAGCAAACAGGCAGCCAAGGCAACTCGTTGCTTCCAACCTCCGGATAATTGTCCGGTTAAATGGGAACGGTACTGTAATAAATCATGCTCTTCCAGAATTTTCTGTACTCGTTCAGCACAGCGATCCAAACCATATACACGCGCAAAAAAATTTAAATTTTCGGAAACCGTCAAATCCCCATAAAAACTATAATGCTGGGTCATGTAACCCACGCGCTGTTTAATATTGCGCGACTCTTTTAAAATATCGAAGCCCAAACATTTGCCAGAACCACTATCCGGGGTTAGCAATCCACATAGCATACGAATCGTAGTCGTTTTCCCACTCCCGTTTGGGCCTAAAAAACCAAACACTTCACCTCTTTTCACAACCAAATCGAGATCTTTCACGACAACTTGATTATCAAAGGATTTACGTAAATGCGACACATCAATAATCAAATCTTCAGCCATGAGCAGACTCAACATTTACCGTAACAGGCTCCCCAGGAAACACCTCATTTTTATCCGATATTTTTGCTTTAATCCGAAACACTAATTTATCAAAATTATCATTACTATAAACCAGAGGAGGCATGTATTCAGCTTTGGGTGAAACGTAAACAATCACCCCATGGAACTCTTCAGCACCTTTCAAATAGCTATACGTAATTTTCTTACCCATGCTGATATCATGTAAATCCCGCAAAGGGACAAAAAACTCAATATAAATATCTTGGCGCGCTAATAATGAAGCCACTGGTGCAGCCGCAGTAACATACTCACCTTCTCGATAAAAAGTATCAAAGATATACCCATCCTTAGGGGCAATAATCTTTTTCTGCGCCACCGACCATTGGGCCAAATCTATAGCCGCTGCAAGTGATTTATTGGCCTCTACCTGAGCCTCAATTTGATTAGCCCTTGCACCTAGCATTGCTAAGGCCAAATTTGCCTCCAATTGCATTTTAAGCGCTAATCGCTCTTTGAGATTTTCTTGCGATGCATCAAAAGTATCGGGAGCGATGACTTTTTTATTAAACAAGGTTTGATTGCGTTTGAGACGAAGGGTAGCGAGCGATATTTCAGCGCCTACTTGGTCAATTTGAGCTTTGATTGCGTCCACTTCTGGAGTACGCCGCGACTTTGTTAAATCCTCTAACATTTGCTCACCTTGAGCAAGTGCAGCTTTCGCTTGTTCTAACTTAAAAGTTTCAGGATCCGGATCAATCTCAAATAATAATTGGTCCTTTTTTACGTATTCTCCACGGTGGACATAACGGTGCTTTAATATTCCAGCAAAAGGCTGAGAAAGATACAGCGTATCACTTTCGATATAACCTTGATAATGATGTTCTGATCGATGACAACCCATGACCAAACTCATAGAAATCAAAACAACCCACAACTTGCAGCTCATGCAGAACCCATTATGTATGGTATCAGATAGAAAACAGTATATCAGGACTTACCAGAAACGCCGAATATATACTGTCATGGCCATGAGAATAGTAAAGTCCCTGAGATATTTTTTGCATAGTCTATAATTAGTAGTATGGAATACGGAATGGTGTTTTGAGAATACTGATATCATTCACGTAAATTATTCTACTTTACCAAAGGATTTGGAGACAACCATGCAAGACAACGGCTCACGCAGCAAAAAAATACCTCAACAAGGAAACAATAACGTCACTGAAGTTGAAGGTGATCGCGTATTAAAACAACCAAGTTCCAATGGCGCCTACATGTTGGAACAACCCTATAATAAACAAATGGAACAATGGAATAAGTATTATGCCGGAACCATCTATGCAACAGCTTGTATTACTGAAGATGGAAAATTATCCACACCATACATACAGGGCACCTACCCTACCGACGAACAAAGATTAGCTATTAGTGAGGAAATGATGGAAAAGGGCTTTATTATGGTCGATTGTCGCGACAAAAGAAATTTTCTAGTTAATAAGGATGGCAACGTATTTCCGGTGGATTTTGGACAAATTTATACAGAAGACAATCGCCATTATAGCACTTTTTGTAAAGTGGTTCAAAACGAGATATACTCAATTAAAGCTAAGTTAGAAAGTCATGAACAGCCTAAATCAACGCTATTACATTCTGTAATACAAAAACCATATGATAATCTTTTTCAAGATGTAGAAACTTATATTTCAGAGTTGGAAAAATACAAAACGAAACTTGAAAAAAATCCTAAAGATGGCATCAATGTGGCTAAAATTAACGGGATTACTTCATTTATTACTGATACTAGAAACCGCATTACGCAATATAAGACTGGGCAGAAGAATGCATTTGATGATTACATTGAAGCAAATGAAAAACATCTGACAATACTTGCACAAGATAGAACAACAAGACCTATGTTGTACTCAATTATCCTGACCTTCATGGTTATTCCAGCGATTGTTGGTTTCATTCAATTGGCAATAACCAAAGGTAATTCATATTTATTTTTGACTAGCGTAAAGGAATCTGAAAAGCGCGCTTTAGATGTTCAAAGTGAAGTAATCAAAACAACAAGAAAATTTACCTGAAGAAAGCACAAAAAAAGTATATGGGTCTGATTCATAGGGGCTGAATTGTCAACGAACTCTAATGTCGCTGGAATAAAATTTGCAATTTTGAAATTGATGATAAGTTATAAATTGGGCCAATACAGCCCAATTTATAGCAGAATAAAGTCCTGGCAATGACCTACTTTCACATGGGGAAACCCCACACTATCATCGGCGCTCAACCGTTTCACTTCTGAGTTCGGGATGGGATCAGGTGGGTCCAGTCGGCTATGGTCGCCA
>Ga0114972_10003620_pt1 | contig 11563 bp, 4 predicted proteins | sample M_140807_EF_Meta_FD_87354 | JGI IMG/M metagenome (GOLD analysis project Ga0114972, IMG submission 87354) | Freshwater microbial communities from Lake Montjoie, Canada to study carbon cycling - M_140807_EF_MetaG | ecosystem: Environmental > Aquatic > Freshwater > Lake | place: Lake Montjoie... | reverse complement strand
GGGCCGTCATCTTGTCACTCGCACTCCGCAGCGAAACGTCGGACAACGCACAACGCCGGCGAACGCAGACTGTGGCTCATGAAATGGAGGCGATCAAGGCCGAGAAGAAGCTTAAGCGCCATCCCCGCCAAAGATGCAGCACGACGGTCTTCGAAACGTCACGCACTCTCGGGAAGCGCTCATGGACCATGTGATGCTCCGTGGCTTGATACATCCGCCTTCGATTCCACCGCGCGGCCACCGCCAGGGTCGACTTCACCAGCATCTGCGTGCCCCTGCGCAGCCACCGCCGGCGCTTCCCTGGAAGCTGCGCCGCCACCACAACGCGACTCTGTACGAGCGCAAGGGCGCGAAAGCCAACGCCCATTCACCGCCGTCCGAGTGCAGCCACGCGCTGCCGTGGGCCGTCTTTGGGCTCGCTATGGCGAGCGCCCTCGTGATCGAGGAGCTGATGCTGGCGGGATCAGAGGTCACAATGCGGCTGGCGAGCGTGTGGCTGTGCTGCTTCGCGGCGCTGTGCGGCGCGTATCTGCTCCTGCTCGGGCTGTACGAGGGCTCGTGGGACCACTCGGGGCTGATGGCGTCGCTCATCGGGCTCAACATGGCGCTCTCGCCCGACAATCTGGTCGTCTTCATGATGTTCCTGACCGACCTGCCGCTCGTGTCGCACCGGCGCGTCATCTCGGACGGCTTCTTTTCGCCAGCGCCCTCCGCATCACGACCATGCTCGCCACGGCCCGACTGCTCGAGGCCTTCGCACCGTTACAGATGGTACTCGCTGTGCTCGTGCTCACTAAAGGCGCACAGCTGCTCTTCGAGGGCTGGCGCAAGAGCCAGGGTACGACCGCGGCAGAGGGCACGGCAGAGGGCACCATGGCAGAGGAGGCGGACGGCTCGTTCGACAAACATTGGATGGTCACCACGATCCGCCGCTGCGTGGACATCAAATGGACCGAAGAGACCGATGGCCGATGCTGCGTGTGCGAGCCATCCACGCAGGAGCTGGGTACATGTGGAGTGGCACAGCGCTGCGCACTGACACGCACGGCTGTGCTTGCGATGGCCATCGGTGTGGGAGATCTCACCTTCTCCTCCGACAACATCGCCGCCCCGCTCGCGCTCAGCACGGACGGTTACACCCTCACCGTCTCCATCACGCTCTCCATCCTGCTGCTGCGGCCCGTCTTCTTCCTGATGGCGGCCTTCATCCGGTACCTGGATGCGCTCGACACGGCGCTTGGCGTCATCTTGGTGCTCATCGGCACCAAGCTGTGCCTTGGGTTTGCGGGCATCGAGACGCCACTCTGGCTCTTTGTTGGGCTGCTGACCACCTGGCGCCTGCTCGTGCTCGGCTACACGATCGGCCGGGTATACAACAACCGCACCTAGCCAGCGGGGGGGCGCGCGCGCGATTCCTTTTACTGTTCCGTTTGCAAGCAAGCAAGCAAGCAAGCAGCAAGCCTGCTTGCTGCTTGCTTGTTCCGTTTGCCTGAAATTTTCCGCTCAACATAGCGTCGCGGTGCGACTGTTGTGCGGACCTTCCACCAGCACGGCACGCTGCCGCTGGCGATTGCCGCAGGAGCGTGGCCCACTCCCCCGGCTTCGTTCCGTCAAGCATGCCTACCTACGGAGCGCTCGTCGGCAAGCATGTCGTGGTCGACATGACCGAAGCTAACTTTGAGTCGGTTGCGCCGTCCGTGCGGTACACGATGAAGGTGTCGGTGAAGAACGTGTCGATGCGTGGTCAGCGCGTGCGGCTGATTCCGCCAAAGAATCGCGAATTCACGCTGGTGGTGCAAAACGACGTGGAGCTGGCACCTGGCCTCGTCATGCAGGCAGAGCTGCAATTCTACAGCGACGTGCCTGAGGACATCGAGAACGAGATGGTCGTGCTCGTCGGCCGTGCCGACTCGGATGGTGAGCACCTCACCATTCCGGTGCGTTCGACCTTGCCCGCCGCCAAGCTCGTCCTCGACGCAGGCATCGACTTTGGCGTGGTGCTGCTCAACTCGGTGCCCACGCGCAAGCTTGTCGTGACCAACCAAGGTACCCGGGATGGGAAAATCATGCTTGGCCCACTCGCTCTGAGCGAAATGTATTCCATCAAACCGCCGATCGAGGCGACCATCAAGCCGGGCGACTCGCACACGTACACCATCGAGCTGAACGCAACCGAGGTGGGCAAGCAGGAGCTGATCGTGCCGGTGGCCATCAAGGGGCAGATGGCGTACTTCCCATTGCCGACTGAGCTGGCGCTGTCGGCGGATGTCCGCCACCAAAACGCGGAGCTTCGCGACGTGAAGGAGGCGCCGCTGGCCAAGAGCGAGCTTGGCCGGCTCTACTGCGGCCTCACAACGACGCGCAAGGCCTTCATCCTCAACCACGGCCCCAAGCCGATCAACTTTGCCGTCTCCAAGACGTCGGGTGACGAGAGCGGCGGACCGCCGCCAGAGGAAGACCCGAGCGTGCCCTGCCCGCTCGTCGTCGAGCCGATGATGGGGCGCATCCCCGCAGGCGGTCGCCTCGAGCTCACGCTCGCGTTTTGCCCGGCGCGCCGCTCGCCCACGGCCCCTAAGGGCTTCTTTGCCTCGGGCGAGACGGAGGAGATCGTCACAGAGCTCACGCAGGCGTACGTTTTCGAGATCCTCGAGACGGGGCAGAAGCTGCCGCTGCGCCTTGAGGGCATCGCGCTTGCGCCGCGCGTCGCGCTCTCGCAGGGTGCCTTCACCTTCGGCAGCTGTGACATGTACGATCACCGCGAGGCGTTCCTGACGCTGACCAACAAGCAGGAGCTGCCGTACAATTTCTCGTTCACGACGCCCGCGCACTTTGCGGCGAAGCCGCTCGAAGGCACGGTGCCGCCAATGGGCGAGATGCAGGTGTGCCTCTCTTTTGCGCCGCACCAGCTCGGCAAGCTCGTGGGCGCGCTGCAGCTGCTCGGCTTCGGCGGGCGCGTCGGCGTCCAGACGATCAAGCTGCACGGCGAGTGCACCGCACCCGCGACCCGCCCGCCCGCGGGCGGCACTGACAAGCTGCCTGAAGACTTTGAGGTCGAGCCCAATGTCGTGGAGCAGTGCTCGTTCCTTCCGCGCACCGTCAACGCCAAGTGGGTGCGCCCGCCCGCGTGGGAGATGTCCGAGGCCCTCCAGGGCGGCAAGGTGCAGACGACCGCCTCGTCGACTCTCACCCCAATCCACACGCTCACCAAGAAGCGCACCTACCGCGATCAGATGGCCAAGCAGCCCGTGCTCGACGCCATCGACCAGATGGACACGGGCCTCGAGCTGCCCGCCGCCGCGCTCAAGGCGCAGCACGAGCACCGCGAGTACTACGCCACGTTCCTCAAGAACCAGCGCGCGCAGCGGGAGGCGCGCAACAAGGCGCAGCACCAAGCGGCGAACAAGATGCACTCAGACCCTGAGGCCTTCCAATTCGGATGCGACCTCGGGCTCGACCCGTACTCGGGCATCGCGCCCTTCGCGCCACCCTTGCCGCAGGACCTCTCGCCGCTCTTCCTCTTCCACCCGTACACAGACGGCGAGACAGCCAAGAGCGGCCCGCCGTCGGCGCTCTTCGACCCGTTTCGGCTCACGCCCAAGAAGCACAAGAGCAAGCCCGAGTCGCTCGATGAGGTGGCCGACTGCAAGGCGACGCTCTCGGCGGACGAGCTCAAGCAGATCACGGGCGGCCCAAAGACGGTCGACTTTGGCAACATCTCGGTCTACACGCAGGTCGCGCGCAACTTCACGGTTCTCAACGAGCTGCGCGTCAACATCCTCGTGGCCATCGAGCTCGGCGACGAGATCAAACAGTGCCCGCCACAAGTGATCCCGCCCGGCGGCACCGCCGGCTTCGACCTCTTTTTCTCGTCCGATGAGCCGACGCAGTACCAGCGCACGATCACCTACACGATCAACGGCGCGCACGCCTTCAGGTTCGTCGCGAAGGCGACCGTCGAGCCGATCGAGGTGAGCTTCTCGACTGAAGAGCTGCAGTTCCGATTCGCCGACGGCGTTCTCGAGCCCTCGATGTCTGCGAGCGTCGCGATCACCAACCATGGCACCTACCCGGCACGCTTCCGCTGGGAGAATCCCGAGAGCATGCCTCCGGGGCGCAGGCCTGCCTTCGTGCCCGCATCGCTCACGGGCGAGATCCCACCCAAGAAGACGCTGCCCGTCGAGATCATCTTCACGCCCTACCTGGGCTGTGCGGCCGAGCACGTGCTCACGGCCATCGTCGAGGGAGGCTCGTCCAAGACGCTCTTCTGCAAGGGCGACGTGACGGAGGCGAAGGCGAGCCTCACCGTCAAGCGCGTCGAGTTCGGCGTGGTGCCCGCGGGCATCGTGAAGGAGAAGAACTTCCTCATCAAGAATCAAGGGCAGACGACAGCCGTGTTCACGTTCGACAACCCGCCCCCCGGGTTCTCGATCAAGCCGCAGGCGGGCGCCGTTCGCGTGGGCCAAACGATGGAGGTCTCGGTCGAGGTGCTCGCGATTCCACCGCGCGGCGAGCGTGTACTCGACCTGGCGGGTGTGCTCAAGTGCGACCTGCGCTGCGGCAAGCCCATCAAGCTGGCCGTGCACGTGGAGGCGCGCGCCCCCGATGTGATCGTCCTCGAAGATGAGCTCAACTTCGGGCGCGTCGTAGCGGGCGCGACCAAGTGGCACCCGCTCACGCTGAAGAATGCGTCCATCGTGCCTGCGCTGCTTCATCTCGACCTCACGGGCAGGCAGTTCGCGGACCTCGAGGTCAAGGTGCAGCTCGACCCGGTGGCGGAGGCGGAGGCAGAGGCGCGCGCGGCGGCCGACGACCGCGCGACGACCATCGTGCCCGACGACGAGCAGGAATCCCCTCTGCAGCTCATCTCACAGCCGTCCAACGCCTCGCCGCCGCCCACGGCGGGCACGTCGGCCGACGAGACGGGCGACGGCGACGGCGAAGTCGCTTCGCCGTCGCGGCCGAAATACAACGAAGCGGCTCATGAGGAACGCCGCCTGTACGCGATCACGGTGCAGCCGCAGACGACCCTCGCGCTCAAACTCGGGTACACGCCCAAGGCCGCATCGGAGCTCCTGCTCGAGCTCCCACTCATGCCCGTCGGGCTCGCTCCCGAGCCCGCGCTGCGCAAGGTCGTCGTCGGCGAGGGACTCAAGGCGCGGCTCAAGCTCTCGACGAACGCGATCAAGTTTGGCGACTGCATCCTGCGCGCGGCGCAGTTTCCGTACACCAAGGAGATTACGATCACGAACACGGACGACAAGCCGGTCGAGTGGATGCTCGACGAGAACGTCATCCCTGACGAGTCCGGCTTCTCTCTCGACTGCCCGAGTGGGACGCTTCAGGTGGGCGAGAGCTTTACCATCACCTTTGGGTTCGCCGCGACCACGGTGGGCATTGCTGACGTCGTGCTGCCGCTTTGCCTCGACGGTGGGAATGTGCCGTACCTCACGCCGCGCCTGATGGCGAACGCAGTCTTGCCGCGCCTCACCTTCGACAGGCCGGAGCTCATCCTGCCGACGGTGCCGCTCGGGCACACGGCCAAGGCGTCGCTGTACCTCATCAACGAGGGGTACGATAACCTACAGGTGCAGTACAAGCTGCCGCTCGACGACAAGCGCGCGCCTCTGACGCTTGAGTTCCCCGAGGGTCAGCTCGTGGGCGTCTCTAAGAAGAAGGTGCTCATCACTGTCTCGTTCGCCTCCGACAAGCCCACGTCCTTCACCGCCAACATCGACTTGATCGATACCGATGGCAATCGCTTCTCGCTCCCCGTGACTGCCACCTCGGACAACTCAGTCCTGACCGTGCAGCCCTACCTCGACTCGGTTAAAGCCCAAGGAGGAGCCGGTTCGGAGGTCATTGCCAGGGAGGGCAAGGCGCCCTCGCTCGTCGTGCCCATCGCGCCGCCCGCGCCGCCGCCCGACGACATGTCCAAGGAGGCCAAGCAAAAGCGCATCGCGCTTGCGCAGGCGTGCTTCTTGCCGCCCAAACGAACCCACGAGCAGTTGGCCAAGGCGGCCTCCAGCATTGCGCGCGGTGCGTCCATCGTCCTCGCGTACGTCTCGTCGGCGCTGATGGCGATGCCCGCACCACCGGGCAGCGGTGCGAGCTTCCCGGCGATGCTCACCGCCAACAAGGGGGCAGTGGCGTACGAGCTGCTCGCGCTCGTGTCGGGCAAGTCCGTGCCGGTGCCCGAGCAGCCTGCGGACCGTAAGAACGAGAAGGCACTCCTCCGCCACCTGGTCCAGTCGTACGACCAGATGATCCAGTTCCTGCGCGCCCACGGGGCGATGTGCGCCTCGCTCAAGGCGGAGCAGCTCCTTCCCCTCGACGAGTACCTCAAGCTCGTGGGTGGCGGCGCGCCTCTCTCGCGCAAGGAGCGCAAGGCGGTGCGCGACGAGCACGCCGTCTTCCACAGCGAGTCGTGGCTCGAGCTCCTCTTCCAAGCGATTCGGACGTTCGTGCTAGGTCGCGTGACGCTCAAGGCCTTCCGCGGGCTGCCCGGTATGGCCGAGGCCGCGGGCGCGATCTCGAAAGAGGTAGGCTCGAGCGCGTACAGGGCGCAGGCCGCGGTCGACGCTTGCAAAGCCATCCAGGACGCTAGGGACAAGAAGGAGACGAACAAGGACAAGAAGATCGTCGCCAAGAAAGATGAGGCCCCTCCGGTGCCCTTGCCCTCCTCACTCCTGTACTCGACCTCGGAGCTGCTGCTACTGCGCTGGCTCGAGTACCACAGCGCCGTCTGCCCCGAGCTGCCCTTTGGCGGCGGCAACCCGCTCGATGAGGTGGGTGGCGTTCTCGACGCCTTCGACAAAGAGCTCAAAGACGGCCACGTCTTCGCGCGCATCATCATTTCGCACTGCCCCTTCCTCGCCACCATCAAAGCCGACAACCCGCCGCTCACCTCGTCCGGGGACGTCGAGATTGGCACCGCAATTGACAACCTCTACCCGCGCCCGTGCTCGCCCGCACAGGCGGCGGCCAATCTGGGGATCGTGGTGCAGGCGCTCGCCGGGATTGGGCTGCGATTCGCCGCGTCGGCTGGCATGCCGCCGCTCGAGCCCTCCGAGCTCTATGCGGCCTCTCCGCGAGAGATGGCGCTGTTTGCGCTCTTCCTCTACCAGCACATGCCGCACTACGTGCCCAAGGCAGTGGTTGGCTTCACGGGCGGCATTCACCAGCCGCTTGCGCGCACCATCGAGCTTGCCAATCCGGCCAAGAAGCCCATCATTTACGAGGTGCGCCTCGAGGGACCGCCCGCCCCTCGCCAGTGCTTCAAGGTGGGCGCCAGGGAGGTGCGCATTGAGGGCAAGTCAACGCTGCCGTTCCCCGTGAACGTGCTCAGCTACTTCATCGGGCAGCACACGGGCCGCTTAATCTTCCTTTCCAAGGGCAACGGCGTGGACACCGCCAACGCGTCCACACTCGTCTTCGACCTGTTGGCCACCATCGACATCGGCCTGCCCCTCGAGAACTTCAGCACCGCCTCGAAGCTCTACCAGCCGCAGATGCTCACAGTCAAGCTCACCAATCCCTTCGACGTGCCCGCCGCCTTCAAGCTCTCCTTCACGGAGACTCGCCCCGAGATTGCACTGCCAAAGCTCGGCGGCGGCGGTGGCGGCGACAAGGGCGGAAAGCCACCCGCGGCCGCACCGGCGGCCCGCTCGGCCAAGATTGCGGGCATCGAAGGCTCGCTCAAGGGCGGCGCGGCGAGCGCGGTCGACTCCATGACGAAGAAGCTGCCGAACAGCTTCTTTTGCGCCGCGTCGACGGTGTCTGTCGACGCGCGCGGCACGGCGAGTATGCAGGTACAGTTCCTGCCCTTCCAGCTGGGCGAATACACAGCGACCGTCCTCTTCTCGGACGAGAACGTGGGCGAGCTATCGTACCAACTCAAGGGGACAGTCTCGCTCCCCTTGCCGCTCGAGACGCTCACTTTCGCCTCAGAGGCCGACTCGACTGCAGGTCGCGAGGTCCAGCTGCCCTTCCGGAACCCACAGGTGGAGAAGGCGCGCCAGATGGTGCTCGATCGTTCGCAGCGCGAAAAGGAGCGCATGGGCCAGATTTGGGGCAAGGAGCCGATGCTCCGTGGGCCTGTGCAGCTGCAGCTCGCCTACGGTTCCGCCGCCTTCTCGGGCCAGGCGACGATCGAACTCGTCGACAACGAGAAGCGGCGCGGCGGCGGCAACAAGTCCACGGCCGGCTCGGTGGCCGGCTCGGGCGCGGCCACGCCGAAGGGCAAGGATTCCGGTGCGCCACCAGCGACTGCGTCCGCTGACGCCAACAAGCTGCCGCTGCGCTTCGTGCCCAAGGAGCCCGGTCAGTACACGTCGGAGCTGCTGCTCATCTCGCCACTCGACGTGCGCCTGTACGATCTGGCGGGGGCGTGCGCGGCGCCCGGCGTCAAGGCGGCGCTTGAGTTCGTCACGCCGGCGCGCATGCCGCTTCGGCAGGAGCTGCCGGTCATCAACGGCACCCAAGACGACTGGACGATCTCGGCGGCCATCAAGGGCGAGGGCTTCCACGGACCTGCGAGCGTCAAGATCCCGGCGGGCCAGTCGGGCTCCTATCCGCTCGACTTCACCCCCGACTGGATCACCGAGGCCACCGGCGAGTGCATTCTCACCAACCAGTCAACGGGCGACAAGTACGTGTTCACGCTCAAGGGCATCGGAGAGGAGCCGCTCGCCGAGGGCAACGTGGTCATCGAGTGCGCGGCGCGCAAGCCCAAGCAAGTGCCCTTCACCGTGTACAACGTCATGGGCAGCGGCGAGCCGTGCACGCTCAAAATCGAGACGGACCTGCTGCATGTGCAGGGCCCGTCCAGCGTGTCCGTGCCGAAACGCGCCAAGGGGAGCGACCCGACCAAGGACGGCATCACGTACATGCTCACGGTGAACTCGCAGATGGGCGGCGAGCTGCGCGGATCCATCACCTTCACGACGCCGGACGGGCGCTACCTGTGGTACACGGTCGAGATGCACTCGGACCCGCCGCCGTGCGAGAAGCATCTGCGCATCTCCGCGCCGCTGCGCAAGGTCATCGCGGTCGAGATCCCGATTGCGAACCCGACGAACACCGAGCTCGAGTTCCAGGTGATCATCACGGGCGAGGGCCTGCTCGGCGACGATTCGGTGCGTGTGGCTGGCGACTCCGAGGTGCGCTACGAGCTCCTCTTCTCGCCGCTCATCGCGGGCACGAGCACCGGCCAGATCTCGTTCGTCAACCCGCATGCGGGCGAGTTCTGGTACGAGCTCACGCTCACGGGCGAGCCAACCGAGCCCGTCGACCTGCCCAAGCTGCGCGCGGCTGTGGGTGCGTCGGCCACGCACGAGGTGACCGTCTCGAACCCCGTCGGCGAGGAGCTGCCGCTGCAGCTTCGGGTCGAGGGGCGCAACCCCAAAGCCTTCACACTCCAAGGGCCGAAGACCGGGCCTGGTGGCGCCGGGGCGCTGCTGCTGCCGCCTTACGGCGAGCTCACCTGTACGCTCACGTACACGCCCTCGGCGCTCGACGAGGAGCAGAGCGCGATGCTCGCGCTCACGCATCCGAAGCTCGGCGAGTGGCTCTACAGGGCCAAGGGCATGGGCCACGCGCCTTCCGACATGCCCGTGACGCGCCCGTCGGCGCCCCTCGGGCACACGACGTCGGGTTCGATCGCCCTGCGAAACCCATTCGACCAGCCGCTCGTCATCGACCTTGCGCTCGAGCAGTCGATGAACGCGTATGACGACCCGGGCGCCACGCAGCCCTTCGAGTTGCTGGCGCGGCGCACCTCGGGCGTGACGATCGCGCCGGGCACGTCGGTGCAGTTCCCCTTCTCGTTTGTGGCCCGCGACATGTCGGAGTCGCACGCGGCCATCGTGTTGCATGGCGACTACAAGGGAAGGCACCTCACCTGGCGCTACCCGCTCGTGGGCGAGGCCATTTCGCGCCCGCTGCACAAGCCGATCGCGTTGCACGTGGCCGCGCGCCAGCCGCTCACTCGCGAGCTCGCGCTCCCGCTGCCCGGGCTGCAAGACACGGGCGTGGACGAGCCGTTCACGTACGAGCTCGATCTGGATGCCCAGTCGGCTGGGCTCATCGAGTCGTCGCTCACTCTCACGCCGCTCCAGCGCACTCTCTCGGGCTCGACCCTCACGATGGCCGTCGACTGGCGCCCGCTGCGCCCGGTGCGCACCTCAGCGGCGCTCGTGGTGCGCAAGAACTCGGGCGGGCGCTGGCGGTACGACCTGACCTTCGAGGCGGGCGAACCGGCGCCGGATGACGTCATCTACCTGGAGGCGCCCATCCACAAGACGGCTCAGGTGCAGTTCAAGCTGTGCAACGCCTTCGACGACGACGCGGCGTACACAGCGTACTTTTCCGCCGACTCGGCCTCCGTCTTCTCTGTCAACCCGATGCAGGGCGTGCTGCCGCGCGCGGGCACCGCGGGCGCGCTCTTCACGGTCGCGTACACCCCCGCCGAGTACGGCAAGCCGGTGCGCGGCACGCTCATCATCCTGACCGAGGAGATGCAGTGGTCGTACGAGGTGCGCGGAGGGCACCCGCCGTACGAAATTCCGCGTGTCGCGCACTCGACGATCGACCACGTGCTCGACCCCTCTATCTCGATGAGGCTGGGCAAGGTGCCCACGACTAATTTCATGAAGAAGAACATGCAGCAGCAGCATTGAGGCGACCGACGAGGCCGCGCGACGACGCGAGCGAGCCGAGGATTCCCGAGGATTGGGTGTCTGGGCGGGTAGGCGCATGTGTCTCGAGCGGTGGGCGAGCAGCGCGCGAGTACTTTTATCATTGTGCCATTGTGAAGTGTTTCCGTGCGAAGCGTCTAACTTTGCCTTGTTCACACTCGCGGCAAAAATGGCGTCAAGGACTTCATCATACAAAGTCGGGCTCCTGGGCGAGGGTCGCGGCGGGAAGACGAGCCTGGTTCTGCGCTTCTGCCGTGACACCTTCGTCGATGGGCAGCCGCCTACCATTCAGGCATCCTGCCTCGAGCGAGCGCTGCGACTGGGCGACAAAACGGTCAACTTGGTCATCTGGGACACTGCTGGCCAGGAGCGCTTCCACGCCCTCGGGCCCATCTACTACCGTGACGCCGACGCGGCGCTGCTCGTGTATGACATCACCGACACCGACTCCTTCAAGAGGATACAGGTCTGGGTGCGTGAGTTGCGCAAGATGGTAGGAGACAGCATCCAGCTCTCGATCGCAGGCAACAAAAGCGACCTGGAGCGGCAGCGTGTGGTGAGCCGGCAGGAGGCCGCAGAGTACGCCGACTCGGTCGGCGCGCACTATGCTGAGACTTCGGCGAAGCAGAACCGCGGCCTCGACGAGCTGTTCTCGTCCATGGGCAAGCGGCTGCTGGCATCGCGTGAGGAGAAACTGGGCTCGCCTGCGCTGGGCAGTGGGCCCGCGTCGACGCGCAGGTCACGCGGCGCGGCGATGGTGCTGATAGACGACGAGCCGCCAGCCAGCAGCAGTAGCAGCAGGTGCTGTTAGATAGAACGCGGGTGGCCCATTGACGAACTCCATTGACGATCTCTACTGACGAAGTCAT
>Ga0114972_10003616_pt1 | contig 11566 bp, 8 predicted proteins | sample M_140807_EF_Meta_FD_87354 | JGI IMG/M metagenome (GOLD analysis project Ga0114972, IMG submission 87354) | Freshwater microbial communities from Lake Montjoie, Canada to study carbon cycling - M_140807_EF_MetaG | ecosystem: Environmental > Aquatic > Freshwater > Lake | place: Lake Montjoie... | reverse complement strand
TGCCTACCGTCGCGCCCCAGGGTTGGAGGAGGCTCTTGGGTGTGGGGAATGTGAACTTGTTTTGGTGGAGGCGCACGGCTGCGTGAGGAAGCTGCGACTGCTGGCGGGGCCCTCCCCCTCCCTCCTCTCCCCCTCCTCCCCACCCTGTCTCCATGGAACCTTTGGCACAGACAATGCCCACCCGGGGGTTATCGCTGCCCCCACCGTCTCGGCTCTAGATGCCCTTGCCCCTTACCTCCCCTCCTCTCTCCCTGTGGAGGCTACGCTTGCCGTGATAAAACCCGGTGCCGCTGACACACACTACCGGGATATCCTGGAGGAGATCACTTGCGCCGGGTTTTCAGTGCTCTCCGAGTGCCGACGCACCTTGACGCGGGAAGAGGCAGAGGCTTTTTATGCTGAGCATGCTGGGCGGGCCTTCTTCCCCGCACTCTGCGCCTACATGTCGTCAGGCCCAGTGGTGGCCTTGGCCCTGGCTAAGCCCGCCGCCATTCGCGCCTGGCGCGTCCTTTGTGGCCCCACAAACACTGCCGTGGCGCGGCGGGATAAACCCGCCTCCCTTCGGGCTCGTTTCGGGGTGGATGGCACGCGGAATGCAACCCACGGCTCTGACTCCCCCGCTGCCGCCTCCAGGGAGATACGCTTTTACTTTCCCACCCTGCCCTTGGCAACGGAGGGGGCTTGCCTAGGGGGCGAGGGGGCCATCGCCTACATCAAAAACACCGTGGTGGCCGAGGTTTATGACGTGGCCAAGGGCCACACCGTGTCCAAAACAGTGGACGGCGTGCTCGTGGACGCACTGGCAGAGCTGGCAAAGGCTAAGCCCTCCAGTTCCTCCGAGGAGGCCATTGCGTGGCTGGGGCAGTGGCTCCTTGATAACAACCCTCGTCGAGGCTGCGTGGGGGCCTCTTCCTCCTCTGCCTCGCCTTTGGTAGAGTTGGGGGAGGAGGAGGAGGAGAATGCACGTAGCAAGGGAAAGCTACCGCCTCGGAGACCTCGGGCCCTCGCCAGGGGAGCCCCACGCACTACCTCTACCCCTGCAGAGCAACAACAGCAAGCCCTCGCCACCACCCGTAAGCCCACAATTGTGTTTGTCCTGGGTGCCCCTGGGTCAGGAAAGGGAACGCAGTGCTCCCTCATAGCGGAAAAGTTTGGCTTCACGCACCTGTCCACGGGTGACCTCCTTCGGGCAGAGGTGGATAGTGGCGGGCCCCTTGCAAGTGAAATCACAGCCATAATGGCCCGCGGGGAGCTTGTGGCTACCTCCCTCATTCTTAAAATTGTGGAATCAGCCATGGCGGCCAGCGGCTCCACAAAGTTCCTTTTGGATGGCTACCCTCGCGCCCTGGATCAGGCGGTGCAGTTTGAGGCTGCCTTCGGTCCTCCCGCCTTTGTGCTCTCTCTGTCTGCGGAGGAGTCTGAGCTTGAGAAGCGTCTCGTGGCCCGGGGTCTTACCAGTGGGCGAGCGGATGACAACGTGGAAACCATCCGGAAGCGTTTCAGCACCTTTCGAGCGCAGAGCGAGCCGGTCATTGACTTTTACGCCCGTCTGGGTATGCTACGCCCCGTGTCCTCCATGCGCTCAGTGGATGAAGTGTTTGCGGATGTCACCCGATGCTTTCAACCACAAACAGCGTGGCTTCTGGGTGGCCCTGGCTCCGGCCGCAGCACAATGTCCGAGCGCGTGGTGAAAATGGGGCTTGGGTGGCACCATATTTCCACGGGAGACTTGCTGCGAGCGGAGGTTGCGGGCGGGGGTCCACTGGCTGATGAACTCAGGTCTGTGCTCAATCGAGGGGATGGCGCACCCGCCTCCCTAGTCGTTAAACTTGTGCAGGCAGCCATTGAGCGGATGGACCCTGTGGGTCGGTTTGTCCTGGATGGCGGGGTGAGGGACATGGAGATGGCGGTTCTGTTTGAGGGTGCGTTTGGTACCCCCTCTTTCATTGTTTCCCTGGTAGCACCAGATGCCCTCCTCCTGGCTCGAGCATCAGGTCGTGCGCACGCCGGCGGGGGGGCACCCTCTGTGGAGGAAACAGGGGCGGTGCACAGGAAACAATTGGAGTCGTACAAGAGCTACACCAAGCCCCTCATCGACATGTACGCAAAGAAAGCCCTCGCGCGTGAGGTGGATGCCTCCCGGGAGGAGGAGGCAGTGTGGGCGGACGTTAAGAGCCACTTTTCTCCCAATGTGGTGTTCGTGCTAGGCGGTCCAGGGAGTGGGAAGGGGTCAGCCTGCTCCCGAGCAGCCACCGAGTTTTCTTATACGCACCTATGCACGGGCGATCTCCTGCGGGAGGAGGTGATTCGCGGAAGCAAAACGGGTGGGGAGATTAATTCCCACCTCACCACTGGCACTCTGGTTCCCACTGAAATCACCATCTCCCTCATCAAGTCAGCCATCATCTCCTCACGCTCCTCGCATTTGCTCTTAGATGGCTTTCCCCGCTCCATGGAGCAGGTGGTCAAGTTTTCAGAGGCCGTGTGCCTGCCCTCCTTTGTGCTCTATCTCGAGTGCCCTGAGGCTGTGGCTCTGGCCCGCTTGAGTCCCCATGCCACCCACCACAGCGGAATCACCGAAACAGCCCCCGCCTTAGCCACCCGCGCTCGCACCTTTGCTGAAACCTCCCTCCCCGTGATTGACTTATTCAGCAAGCAGGGCTGTGTTCGCACCGTGGATGCATCCGTGGAAGGGGTGGAGAATGTTTACGCTAGCGTGCGTGAGGCACTCTTACCCACGTTCGTGTATGCCCTTGGGTACCCAGGGTGCGGAAAGGGTACCCAGTGCTCTCTACTGTCGCAAACCTATGGCTACACGCACTTGAGGATGGGGGACATGGTTCGGGAGGAGGTGGCCAGTGGCAGCGAGATTGGTTGGGGAATGAAGGACCTGGTGGAGTCGGGAGAACCGGTTCCTGATGAGACCCTGCTCAAATTAGCCACCACCGCTATCAGGGCCAGCGGTTCCTCTCGATTCCTTCTGGATGGTTACCCACGGACCCAGGCACAGGCAAGCTCACTGGAGGCTGCCCTGGGTTGCCAGCCAGCCTTTGCTCTCTTCTTTGATTTGCCCAAGGACACGGCTAAGGCTCGTCTTCTCAAGGCAGCCGGTGTAGCACCCGCCGCCGTGGGTGATGAAGGGGATGGAGGGGGGGAGGAGGGCGACGCCGTCGCCGCCGCCTCCTCCTCCTCCTCCTCCGGCGCGGAGAAAAATTCCGTGGTGTCAAAAATCAATCACCGGTTGGAGCAGTTCGACAGCACCACGCGGCCCTTTGTGCATGCCCTGGATACCGTGCGTCTCCTCAAGTCAGTGCCCTCCCTGCCCCCTCCCGCCACTGTGTTTGCCCGTGTGCGCCGATTCTTCACGCCCCAGGTTCTCGTGCTGCTCTGTGATGAGGGATGTATGGGGGAGGACTTCTCACGCATTGTGGGCCGAGAGCTGGGTTACTGCACCCTGGATGTTGAGGCCCTCCTTGCTGAGGAGGCAGCGCGGGGGAGCGTGGATGGAAAAGCTCTAGGGGCTGCGGCCAAGGCCCGAAGGACCCCCCCTCTTGCTCCTACTCTCAATGTCCTTGAGCGTGCCATCGCCCGCAATCGCGCTACCTCACGCTTCGTGCTCAAGGGATTCCCGCGGGTCATTTCAGCGGGCTTTCCCGCGGTGCACGACCAGGTCATGGTTGCGGAGGAGAGGCTGGGTGCCTTCAAGGGTGCAGTGGTGTTGAGCGCAACCCTGGATGTCAAGGTAGCCCGGGCGGGGGCTAAAGTACCTGGGGAGGTGGCAGTTGTGCGCGGGCGGGCGGACGCATTCCGTAGAGAGTGTGGTCCTTGCATCAATTTTTTTGAAAAGCTGGGCAAGGTGTGCTCCATTGACACGTCCCCCGCTTCCCTCACCGCCAACGACCTTCTGGACGCTACTAGGCCCTACCTCGAGTGAGAAGCCGGTAGCACTTCCTTCATGGCGCTACACTCTCTCAAGTAAGTGGGAAGGGAGGGACTGGACTGGTCGTCAGAGACTTTTTGCCCGCGCGGAGCGCTCACCGATCATTCATGTACGTAGTAATTAATTAAAATAAAATCATTGCGTCTTCAGGTGGAGGAGGAGGTCTTCACAGCAGATCAACCATACATTTCCACATTATTGCTTATGCCTTGGCGTCTGGCTCCAGGTCGGGGAGGTCATCATCGTCAGAGTCATTTCCTTCATCTTCATCGCCTGCATCGTCACCCCCCATGCCCGCCCCTCCACCGTAGCTTTTCATCATTTCTTGCAGCTTTGCCATGTCCATGCCCCTGCGTGGGAATTTTGAGTGTGAGAATGCAACTGGGTTAGATTTTTGGTTTGCAAGAAGTTGTATGCAGAGTGAAAAGATAAGAACTTACCCCATGCCGCCCATGCCGCCCATGCCGCCCATGCCACCCATGCCGCCCATACCACCCACACCGCCCATGCCGCCCATGCCACCCATGCCACCCATGCCGCCATACTCATCAACCCCCCCAAAACCCTGGGCACCACCACCAAAGCCCATGTCATCAAAATTTTTACCCTCAGCCTCATCCTCATCAACGTACTTGCTCCAATCCACAGCCACTTGGTTCTTTTCTTTGGATTTATCCTTCAAAAGGCGGGGCCACCACACCTCGTCCTTCTTAGAAATGTGAAACTGAATGTTACGGGGCTTCACCTCATGCTTGCTCTCCTGAACGACGTACGGGTATATTGATTGGGTGATGGAGTAAGGAAAAATGAGGAGGCGGGAGCTATTATGGGGAAAAAACTGGCACAAGAGTGAAAAGAAAACGAGCACGCACCTCCGCCTTGGGATCCAGCCCTGCAAAAAACTCAAGGGTGGTTTTGTACTCTTTTCCGCCAGATGTACCACTAATCAATAAGGGGGTGAGTGGGCGGATATGGGTGAGAACGGGAAGGGGAAAGGACAAAGGATTCTCGATTTGCACTTACGTGAAGACAAGCTGGGTCTCGGAAAGCTCAATCTTTGAATCCTTCACGTCAGGAAGGTTGATGGCAAAGTAAACGCTCTTCTTACGTTGCGCCCAAATTACAGGCGCAGACATGATGGTTTAGGGAGGGGGGTTGGATTGGTTGTGAACACGCGTCCGCCTGCCTGGACCCTTAAAGTATCGTATCACCGTTTTCAAAATCCTGAAAACGAAAAGAGGGATGGCGGCCTTAGCTCCCCTCGATCAGAAGGATGATTTTGAAGAGCTTCCATGCGATGCATATCTAGCTTTACGTGCGCTTCGTGCCTCGTTTCCCCTTCTGTCTACCCACATTAGCCCTGAATTTCTCCCTTGCATCCCCGTTGCAGCATTGCGTGGCTTCTGTGGGCCTAATTCGTCGCTTCGGCTTCGCGAGGAATTATCAATTTTGTCAAGCGAGGGTAAGATTCGTGAGATGGTGTTTTTGAATGGCGATGAATGTGTCATGTTGTGGAATGACATGAGCGGCTACATAGAAAACAGATCGTCAGTTGGGTGTAAAACAGGGTATGAAGATATTGAGGTTGAAACATCAAAGTCTTTAGACTTTTACAAGCTCCTGGCTGTCAAGTACACCTCTGTCAACATAAGCAAGTCCGATATATCGCGGGCTTACTTGGAGTGGGTCCGTTTGCCCAAGAATAGGGTGCTCCTGGGCGGGAACATCGGAGGGGTGGACCTCCTTATCCGGCATTTGACTACGCAGGGTCTGATATATAAGAAACAAGATGGCACAACCTTTTGCTTTAGCCCACCGTTTTCTGGTAGAATAGAGAGAGCATTGGATTTTGGGCGAGAGCTATTGCTGAAAAAATGCTACCGCTCCCCGGGAAGGCAACTACCACGCGCTTTCATTCTGGGTGAACTTTGCTTACATAAGAGCAAGCCACTGTTACCCATCGCACTACTTTATAGAGAATGTCTCGGGCGTGGCTTGATTGAAGATGTGTCTGTCAGTGGTGAAGCTTATGTGCGCATAGTGGGCGATGGCTTGCGCGTGGCGAAGGGGAAAATCCCGTGAATAGAGCCCATATGTTTATTTATTTTCCCCACGATTGTAACGTGAAAAACAAACACTACAGAGACTCCCCAGCGATGAAACGTTGGACCATGGCCAGAGCTCTCTCTGGCTGGTACATGGGTACCTCGTGGCCAGCTTGCTTCACGGTAGCGAAAGTGAATCGAGTGGGAGTTTCAAACTCGGTGACATACCCCGCCACCTGATTGTCCAAAATCCAAGGACGCCAATCTGTTTTCACAGGGAAGCCCATGTCCCTCGTCCAAGCGGCATCTTGAAGGTAGGGGATACACTCGTCTTGATCACCGTTATAAATCAGCACTTGCAACTTTTCTAGCAGCCCAGGGTAAACGTCAGTCATTTCATCGCAGGGCTCTCGGAAGTAAGAGAGGGTCCCATCTGCACACTCCGCCCAAGGACCCAGAGACGCTTTCCCTGGGGCTACATGCAGAGCTTCTAGCACATCGGGTTGATTCATGTAAGCTGTAAGGGCTAAGTCAGCTGCGCTGCAAACATTCACACTGCTGGCGTGGGTACTACTAGGTGGAGCGGCCTGGTGTGAAACGCTTCCCAGGAGAGCTCGCTGCTGCTGCCCGGGAGCGCAGGTTACCTCAATGTCGTAGGAGTTCAAGGGTCCTATTTGGTTTGCCATTTCAGAGAGCAGTGTCTCGCAGGCAGAGCTTCTAGGAGCGGTCCAGTTAACGCAGGCTGCATCAATGGAATGCTTGAGGGGAGCTGAAAACAAGCCGTGGTTGTAGGCGTGCTGAGCACGCTGCATGGTAAGGTTCCCCTCGTACACATCGTTGGTTTTAAGAGCCCCATTACCCACCAAAATCCCCCGAAGTGGGAGGCTGGAGGAGGCTAGCACAGCACGGGCCAACCATGGTACATAAATCCCTGCGTAGCTCTCCCCTGAAAGAAAAAGACCCACTGACTGGGATAGTGGAAACGTCCCGTAAAAGTCCATCAGGGCTGATAGACTGTCCGCTGTAGTACTCGTGTCGTTCGCCAGCAGTGGCGGTGAAATAGAAGAGTCATATGAGAACCCCACGCCGGGAGGGCTCTCAAGAAACAAAACATTAGCTTTCATGTTCCAGCGCCCCACATTTTCACGCAAAATACCGTCTCCACCCATGGAGAATGGACCTTGCTCCAAAAAAGCCCCGATGAGTGAGCTGCAACCAGGCCCTCCATTCAGCCAAAGGATCACCGGATCTGTGGCGGGCGAGCTCTCACTCTCCACGAAGTAGTAGTGAAGGAAACGGGTGGAAGTGGAGCCCTTCAAATAACCCGAGTATTGCCGAGAGCGGAATGCGCCAACCCAACCCGGCAAAGTGGATATCGCATCCTTTGCCGGATCTGCAGCATGAACAACAAAAACAGTCGATAATAATTGAATAAATAAAGACATTTGTCGTGTTTGATGTGAATTTCTTTTTTCTCTTTTTTTCTCCCACAAGATCACCGTTTTTTCGATCCTCTATGCTCTAAAAAATTACTAGATAGTGATGGTGATGTTTATCTTTGCATTTGTGTTTTTTACCTCGTCTGTGATAGCCTTTTCATTCCCGAGAGTGGATGATAGGCTTGTTGAGAGAACACCCCTTCTTGAGAACCCTCCATTCTCCCTCTCTCAAACATTGGGCGATCATATGACTCTTCAGAGGGACGTGCCCGCCATGGTGTGGGGGTTCGCTCCCTCTGGAACAACGGTGAAAACCTTGTTTGGTGGTAAAAGTTACACTACATCTACTGGTAGTGACACCATCTGGCGACAGGTGCTACCCGTGCAGAAGGCTAATAATGTAGGGCAGAATATTTCCTTCTCTGCCTCTACGGGAGAGAAAGCAGAGTTGCTGGATGTAGTGTTCGGTGATGTGTACATCTGCAGCGGCCAATCCAACATGCAGTTTTCAATTCCTGCCACCACTAACTCCTCTGCGGAGATCAAGGCCGCGAATGATTACCCTGATATCCGAATATTCACTGTAGGACAGGGTACCTCCTCCAGGACCCCATTAACCGACCTTAAAACTATTGAGCAAAAGTGGGCAGTTGCCACAAATACCAGTGTGTCGAGCAAAAGTGAATTCGGCTACTTTTCATCTGTTTGCTGGTTCTTTGGAAAGGGGATCTACGATTCATTGAAATCCAGTGGGGCTCCCGTACCCCTGGGATTGATTTCCAATAATTGGGGCGGGACGCCCGTTGAGCATTGGGCGGATCCCGCGGCATTTGCCAGGTGCAACCGAACCGACAGCGATTCCTCGCTGTACAATGCGATGATCCACCCGTACGAGGTCGGTCCTATGGCGCTCTCTGGTTTCACGTGGTAGGTATCTTTTTCTTGTATCACTCACACCACTACTACCTATGGTGGTTTGATTTTCCACACTCACGTGCCCCTCAATCTTTCCCGCAACCCCCCCTCGCTGGACACTGCAGGTACCAGGGTGAAGCTAATACTAGAGATGCGAACACTGCCACAGCATATGCTTGCCTCTTTCCCTCCCTGATTCAGTCATGGCGGAAAAACTTTGGCGTGCCCCTGGCCTACTTTGGCTTCATCCAGTTAAGCACCTGGTGCGTTCATGGCGATGCAATTCCCCTCCTTCGTGAGGCTCAGATGGCTGCTGTCACCTCACAGAATGCTGGGTATGCAGTGAACGCGGACCATGGAGATGGGTGCAATATTCACCCTCCCCAGAAACAAAACTGCGGCTATCGCTTGGCCAACTCGGCTCTTGCTTTGCAATACAAAGTGGACATTCCCTGGAAAAGCCCCTCTTACGCTAGCGCCACTTTCACTGCGAACTCTGGTGCGTCGTGTGTATTTCACCCCCCCTCATCCCTTTTTTTTCTGTCCCTGCTCGTCCCAGCCTGACAACTCTCTTCACCCCACCCCTCCCCTTTCCAGCCACCATAACCCTGAATGACGTCACAGATGCTGGTTTAATTTTAATCCCCAGCGCCAATGCGGGAACGGTGAACTGCACCTCAGAAGCCGACGTGTGTGCCTGGGCCAGCCTGCAGTTTAACGACCCTGCTAAAACATGGGTTAACGCGTCTCTCGCTCTAACACATGACAGCAAGGGCATCCTACTTTCCGCAGAGGCCCCACAGGGTAGCACACAGGTGGTAGCCTCATCCTATGCATGGGGTGCTGTTCCATTCATGACTGTGTACCTTGCGGATAGGGATTTACCCGTCAGGGCATGGTTGGTGTAGAGCATGTAGTGTCCTATGGGTAGGCTACCCTGGGTCCGGCTGGGAGTATATAAGAATAAGCTCTCCTACCACAATTACACAGGTTAAACTAGGGTTTAGTAGGGCACAATTGGGAATTGTTAGGGTAAAAAAAAGAAAAAAAGAAAAGAAAAAAGAGAAGGCAGGAAGTGTCACTCTGAACTCTCTTCTCTTCCCCGCGGGTAAAGAAACCACAAAGGGGGCTATGCGTCTGCCTGTAAGTAATAATAGTATTGTTGGGACGAAATTTTTCCGCCAACTGGGTGTACTTCTCAAGAAGAACTTTTTACTAAAGACTCGGGCCCCGTTCGAATGGGCTTGCGAGATTCTTGTGCCCCTCCTTTTCGTAGCCATAATCGGACTTGTTTATTCGCTGTTTTCGAATGATGTCTCCCCCGTGACTTCTTATGCCGAAACTGTCAGCCCATTTCTTAACATTCCCGGTGGCTTGGGTCCCTACTCAATCCAGCCATTCTCAATCCTTCCCTTTCGCTTGGAATACATAGGGTTTAAACTGGCTGTGGTGTCAAACACCCCTAGCCAGTTACCTCTGAGAGATGATTTTGTGTCCACTATGAACTCATGGCACCCCGCCTTTGATTTTAGTGCAATGGGAGGCCCCTTGTACAATTCCACCGTGTCCTCCTATCTCAACCCCAAACTCTCTGGCATCTCGGTCCCCGTGATTCCCAAGTTTTCTGACTGCATCATGAAGTTCGATAGCTCTGCCGATCTGAACTCGTACATAAGCTCTAAAACATACGACACAGATTGGCAGAGAAACTCCAAAGCTTATCCCAAGATCTGGGGGGCCATAGTGTTCAACAGCGGGGCAAATAGTGGGGAAGCCTACGATTATGCCATCCGCCTAAACGTGTCCGTGACTCCATCCACGGATAAGGAACCCGTGGATGTTCTTTCTCGAAGACCCGAACTCAACAACATCCGCAACTACCTCACCGCCACCCTTCAAACAACTGGGCCCCCATGGCTCAGGGAGGAGGGGGACTCCATCACTCGCAAGACCATGCCAGGGTTTCTCACGCTGCAGCGAGAGGTGGACAGGTACATTCTTTCTAAGAATGGGCTCCCCAGTGCTACTTCCGGTACGAGCTATGACTCTGGGGCAATGTCAGCCATTTTTCTCCAGATGATTGCCAACGTGCTCCCCATTGAAAATGCAGCTTCGCTGTTTGCCCTGTTCAATGGTACCATGACTGCCTTCAAGAGCATGAGCGCTGCAGCCCCTGCTGCCTTTGCAGCCATGATGGACTCTGTGGCAGGACCAGGTGGATTTTTGGCCAGCGAGGCCTACCCCCCCCAGGGTATTGACTACGTTCCCTTCCCCACTGCGGCTTACTCCTCCAACGTCTTTTACTCCCTGGTGCTGGGAATTCTGTCCTTCATCCTAGTGATAGCCTACGTCGTTCCCAACACACGCCTTATCCGCGCCATGGTGCAGGAAAAGGAGAGCAGAATGAGAGAGGGCATGAAGATGATGGGACTTGGGACTTTCGCCCTGTTTGGAAGCCACATGGTCTGGTACGCCTTCATGTACCACCTACCACTGTCCCTGATCGTGGCCGCCATTAGCAAGGGCAGTTTTTTCCCGAAAACCAACTATGGCGCCATCTTCATTCTGTTTTGGTTGTTCGGGCTGTCCTCCACCGCCTTCATGTTTTTCCTCTCCTCCTTTTTTTCGAACGCAAAGGTGTCCGCAAACTTTTGCGTGCTCGTTTTCGTAGCTTCCTACTTCCCAATTTTTTCCTTCTCTGCAACCACCTCGCGACAAATTCTGGGTTTAGCCTCCCTCCTGTGCCCCACCGCCTTTGGTCTGGGTCTGAACATCATTGGCCAGTTTGAAAACACTGGGAGCCCCACCATTGGAGATGTGTTCCTCAATAATTGGAGCTTCAATTCCTCCATTGGCCTCCTTATCATAGACTTTTTTATCTACTGTCTCCTGGGGCTTTACGTGGATGCCATCTTACCTGCCAGTATTCGGGGATATGGGGTGGCCCGCTCCTGGTTTTTTTTTGGGGCGGCTTGGTTGGGGGGGGGGGTGGGGGGGGGGGGGGGGGGGGCGTCGGGGGGGCGGGCGGGGGGGGGGGGGGGGGGGGGCTTCCGCCGGCGGACCCCCAACCGGTTTTTTTTCTTCCTGCTGCCGCCGGCCCTCCTTGGCCTCCACACTGGCCATTGGCTCCACCGGCAGTGGTGGTGTTGACGCTGGTTCATTTGGTGTGGGGGGGGGGGGGACGGGGGTGGGGGGGAGGGGCGAAGCTCGGAGGCAGGCTTCTTGGG
>Ga0114972_10003615_pt1 | contig 11567 bp, 11 predicted proteins | sample M_140807_EF_Meta_FD_87354 | JGI IMG/M metagenome (GOLD analysis project Ga0114972, IMG submission 87354) | Freshwater microbial communities from Lake Montjoie, Canada to study carbon cycling - M_140807_EF_MetaG | ecosystem: Environmental > Aquatic > Freshwater > Lake | place: Lake Montjoie... | reverse complement strand
CTGACGAAACTCGACGAAGTGAAGAAGGCCGACCGGGACGCCCGCGTGGCCGAGACCCTGGCGGGCTTGGCCAAACAGACCGCCGCCTTCCCGGAGGTGATCTTCACCTCCTCCCAGACCGGCGAAGGCGTGCCCGAGCTGCGCGCCGGGGTGGTCCGGCTGCTTGCGCAGATGGGGTTGTGAGGGGCGACCTTTCGCCCCCACCCCCGCATTGAGCTTTCCCCGCCAAGCCGCTACAACCGCGCGATCCCTCGACGCCGGAAACAGCCATGACCGACGCTTCCCAGACCAGCCCGCAGCTTCAGGCTGAAATCCTCATGCAGGCGCTGCCCCATATGCTGCGCTATGATGAATCCATCATCGTGGTGAAATATGGCGGTCACGCCATGGGCGACGAGGAGGTCGCCCGCAGCTTCGCCCGCGACATGGTCCTCTTGGAGCAATCGGGCGTGAATCCGGTCGTCGTCCACGGCGGCGGGCCGCAGATCGGCGCCATGCTGAAGAAGCTCGGCATCAAGTCCGAATTCGCGGCGGGCCTTCGCATCACCGACAAGGCCACGGTCGAGATCGTGGAGATGGTGCTGGCGGGCTCCATCAACAAGCAGATCGTGGGCTTCATCAACGCCGCTGGCGGGCGGGCCATCGGCCTTTGCGGCAAGGACGGCAACATGGTCACCGCCACCAAGGTGACCCGCGTGCATGATCCCGCCCTCAACCAGGAGGTCGACCTCGACCTTGGCTTCGTGGGCGATCCCTCCAAGGTGGACACCACCGTGCTCGATCAGGTGCTGGGCCGTGAATTGATTCCGGTGCTGGCCCCGGTCTGTCAGGGCGCGGATGGCGAGACCTATAATGTCAACGCCGACACCTTCGCCGGCGCCATTGCGGGCGCGCTCAAGGCCAAGCGCCTGCTGTTCCTGACCGATGTGCCCGGTGTGCTCGACAAGGACAAGCAGCTCATCAATGAGCTGAGCGTCAGCCAGATCCGCGCGCTGATCGCCGATGGAACGATCACCGGAGGCATGATCCCCAAGGTCGAGACCTGCATCTACGCCATCGAGCAGGGCGTGGAGGGGGTCGTCATCCTCGATGGCAAGACGCCCCATGCGGTTCTGATCGAACTGCTGACCGATGGCGGGGCGGGCACCTTGATCACGCGATAAATGCGACGTTCTCAAACTATTGGAAACCGGATCGGGGGACTATAGCTTATCCTTCCCCGACCCGCAGGAGCCCCATTGAAAATCGACAGAACGGAAGATGGACCTCTGGTCCCCGAAGGCCCGCTTGTCGGAACCGTCGGGGCGCCCGCGCCTGTGGAGGCGACGCCGGACGCTGAAGTCGTCGCCCGATTCGCCCATGTGGACACCTGGGTCTTCGATCTCGACAATACGCTCTACCCCTCCGACAGCGACCTCTGGCCGAAGATCGACGCACGCATCACCCTTTTTCTGGCGCAGCTTTTCGGCCTCGACGCCATGTCGTCGCGGGCCCTGCAGAAATATTATTATCAACGCTACGGCACGACCCTGAATGGCCTGATGCTGGAATATGATATCAGCGCCGCGCATTTCCTCGAGTTCGTGCACGACATCGACCGCTCCAGCCTCGAGCCCAACCATTCGCTCGCCGCCGCCATCGCGGCCCTGCCGGGGCGCAAGCTCATCCTCACCAATGGCTCGCGCGAACATGCCCTGCGCACCTCCCAGAAGCTGGGGCTGGACCATCTGTTCGAGGACATCTTCGACATCGTCGCCGCCGATCTCCTGCCCAAGCCCGCGCAGGAGACCTATCAGCGCTTCTTCGACAAGCATGAGGTGGAGCCGTCGCGCGCCGCCATGTTCGAGGATATCGTCATCAATCTGCTGGCCCCGCATGCGCGCGGCATGGTGACCACCCTCGTGGTGCCCAGGAAGGGACAGGTCGATCATCGGGAGTCCTGGGAACAGCCGCGCGTCATTCCCTCTCATGTTGATTTCACCACCGACGATCTGGCGGGCTTCCTGCGGCGCCTTCACGGAGCGTGCTTGCGCGAGGCGCAGGGCTCTTCTATAGCCGACGCCTGATCTTTTCCTGGAGGAACCATGTCCCCGATCGGCTTCAAGGCCCCAATACTTATTCTTTGCGCGTCCCTGTCCGTCAGCGTCGCCAGGGCTGCTGATTTCTATGCGGGCAAGAAGGTGGATTTCGTCATCGGCTCCGATGCTGGCGGCGGCTATGACATCTATGCGCGCAACATCGGAAAACATCTGGTCCGCTTCCTGCCGGGCAATCCCACGATCGTGCTTCGCAACATGCCGGGCGCTGGCAGCGGGACTGCTGCGGCCACCCTGTTCCGTGTCTCAGCCAAGGATGGCACGGTCATCGGCGCGATCTTCCCCGGCGTCATCGTCGGCCCGCTTCTTGAGGACCGTGCTCAGAACCTCTTCGACCCCAACAAATTCGAATATCTCGCCACCGCCGACAGCGGCGTGCGCGTGTGCATCACCGGCGCCAATTCGAAGGTGAAGACATTCGAAGACGCGCAAAAACAGAAGACCGTCATCGGCGCCAGCGCTGCGGGCGGCTCGACCCGCGATTACGCCGCCTTCCACAAGAACGCCGCTGGCGCGCAGTTCGATATCGTGAGCGGCTACAAGGGCACGGCGGATATTCTGCTCGCCATGGAGCGCGGCGAGGTCGATGGCCTGTGCGGCCTCGACTGGACCAGCCTCAAGTCGCAACGTCCAGACTGGCTGCGCGACAAGACGGACAATATCCTGGTGCAGGACGGCATCGAGACCGAGCATGAGCTTGACGCGCTGGGCGTGCCTTCCATCTGGAAATTCATTGCAAAGGAATCCGACAAGGCCCCCGTGGAGCTCATCGTCAGCCAGCAGGTCTTCGGGCGTCCCTATGTGGCGCCTCCCGGCGTTCCCGCCGAGCAGGTGAAAATGCTGCGCGACGCCTTCGAGGCGGTGATGAAGGACGAGGCCTTCCTTGCGGACGCCAAACAGGGCCGCCTCGACATTGCGCCCCTGCGCGGTGAAAAGGTTCAGGAAGTGGTCGCCAAACTTTATGCGGCGCCCAAGGATGTGGTGCAGCGCGCCAAGCAACTCATCACTCCCTGATCGGACGACGAAAGTTCAAGAGGAGCAACCCATGGATTCGGCAGAACTGCGCGCCATGCAGGCCCCCTACAAGGACAAGTACAAGTCGGATCCCGAAGCCGCCATCATCACGCTGAAGGCGCATGGCTCGATCGACGAGTCCAAGATCGCCTGCAAGGTCGAGACGGGCCGGGCGCTCGCCGTCGCAGGCCTGCATCCGGCCACTGGCGGGTCGGGCGCCGAGCTTTGCTCGGGCGACATGCTGCTGGAGGCGCTGGTCGCCTGCGCGGGCGTGACCTTGAAGGCGGTCGCGACCGCGCTCGGCATTCAGCTCAAGGCGGGCGTCGTGCGCGCCGAGGGGGATCTGGACTTCCGCGGCACCCTGGGCGTGGCCAAGGATGCGCCCGTGGGCTTTCGCGAAATTCGTCTCACCTTCGATCTCGACACCGAGGCCACGCAGGAGCAGATCGATTCGCTGATCAAGCTGACCGAGCGCTATTGCGTGATCTTCCAGACCCTCGCCCGCCCCCCCCAACTGGGGCTGACGATCAACCGGACCTGACATGAGCGGGGCGGAGCGCAAATCCTGCGGTTTTCCGCTCCATTGGGTTCCCCCTCGCCGGTTGCGCCTGAAAATTGAGGCGCCTATATAGCCTTCAGGCTTCAAACACCTTCACAGGCGCCCTTGTAGTCAGAGCGCGGAATACCAATCTCAGCGGCATCGGGGACCGGGCGGCCCGCGATCTTCAGGATCGCTTCAAGCCCGTAGGCCGGATCGCTTCGGGGTCCGGGGTCCTGCGAACGGAAAGGAATGTAAACATGGCAAAAGTGATCGGTATCGACCTCGGCACCACAAATTCCTGCGTGTGCGTGATGGAAGGGTCGACCCCCAAGGTCATCGAGAATTCGGAAGGCGCGCGCACCACGCCCTCCATCGTTGCTTTCACCGACGACGGCGAGCGTCTCGTGGGCCAGCCAGCCAAGCGCCAGGCGGTCACCAATCCTGAGCGCACCTTCTTCGCGATCAAGCGCCTGATCGGTCGCCCCTTCAATGATCCCATGACCCAGAAGGACATGTCCCTGGTCCCCTACCAGATCGTCAAGGCCGGCAATGGCGACGCCTGGGTCAATGCGGACGGCAAGCAATATTCCCCCTCGCAGATCTCCGCCTTCACGCTGACGAAGATGAAGGAGACCGCCGAGGCCTATCTGGGCCAGACGGTGACGCAGGCCGTCATCACGGTTCCCGCCTATTTCAACGACGCCCAGCGCCAGGCCACGAAGGACGCGGGCAAGATCGCCGGTCTGGAAGTGCTGCGCATCATCAACGAGCCCACGGCGGCCGCGCTCGCCTATGGTCTCGACAAGAAGGGCTCCGGCACCATCGCGGTCTATGACCTTGGCGGCGGCACCTTCGACGTGTCCGTGCTGGAAATCGGCGACGGCGTCTTCGAGGTGAAGTCCACCAATGGCGACACCTTCCTGGGCGGTGAAGATTTCGACATGCGCCTCGTCGAATATCTGGCCGACGAGTTCAAGAAAGAGAACGGCATCGATCTGAAGAAAGACAAGCTCGCCCTGCAGCGCCTCAAGGAGGCCGCAGAAAAGGCGAAGATCGAACTGTCCTCGGCCACCCAGACCGAAATCAACCTGCCCTATATCACCGCCGACGCCAGCGGCCCCAAGCATATGGCCCTCAAGCTCACCCGCGCCAAGTTCGAGGCGCTGGTGGACGACCTGATCCAGAAGACCATCGAGCCCTGCCGCAAGGCGCTGAAGGACGCGGGCCTGACGGCCGCCGAGATCGGCGAAGTGGTGCTCGTGGGCGGCATGACCCGCATGCCCAAGGTGCAGGAAGTCGTGAAGCAGTTCTTCGGCAAGGAGCCCCACAAGGGCGTCAACCCCGATGAAGTCGTGGCCATCGGCGCCGCCGTGCAGGCGGGCGTGCTGCAGGGCGACGTCAAGGACGTGCTGCTGCTCGACGTGACCCCGCTGTCTCTGGGCATCGAGACCCTGGGCGGCGTCTTCACCCGCCTCATCGACCGCAACACCACGATCCCCACCAAGAAGAGCCAGGTCTTCTCCACCGCCGAGGACAACCAGACGGCGGTGACGATCCGGGTCTTCCAGGGCGAGCGTGAAATGGCGGCGGACAACAAGATGCTCGGCCAGTTCGATCTGGTGGGCATTCCCTCCGCGCCGCGCGGCGTGCCTCAGGTGGAAGTGACCTTCGACATCGACGCCAACGGCATCGTCAATGTCACCGCGAAGGACAAGGCCACCAACAAGGAGCAGCAGATCCGCATCCAGGCCTCGGGCGGTCTCAGCGACGCCGACATCGAGCGCATGGTGAAGGACGCGGAGGCCAACGCCTCCGAGGACAAGCTGCGCCGCGAACTCGTTGACGCGAAGAACCATGGCGAGGCCTCGATCCACGCGGCCGAGAAATCCATCAAGGACTTCGCGGACAAGGTGTCCGAGGCGGACAAGAGCGCCATCGAGACGGCGATCACCGCCCTGCGCAGCGCCCTCGAGGGCGATGAAGCCGAGACCATCAAGGCTCGCACCGACGACCTCGTGCAGGCCAGCATGAAGCTCGGCGAAGCCATGTACAAGGCCCAGCAGGGCGCGGAAGGCGGCGCCCCGGGCGCTGGCGCCGAAGCCCATGCCCACAACGACGACGTGATCGACGCCGACTTCAAGGAAGTCGGCGGCGACGAAAAGAAGAAGAAGGGCGCGTAAAGAACGCGCAGGGGCGGGCGGGGGATTCCCCGCTCGCTTTTTTGCGGGGAAGCTCACCTCCCGCAAACGGGACGACATGGGAAGTTGCGATGAAGCCCTCTTTGGCGCTTGAAGGGAAACGCGAAGCGGTGCGCGCGGTCGTCTCGCGCTACCCCGCAGCCAATCCGCGGGTCTTCGGCTCCGTGCTGCATGGCGATGACCGCGAGGACAGCGACATCGACATTCTCGTGGACGCATTGCCCGGGGCGACCCTGTTCGATCTTGGCGACCTCCAGATGGCCCTGCAGGAACTTCTGGGCGTCAGCGTCGATCTGCGCGTCCCCGGCGAGCTGTCGAAACATTTTCGCGACGAGGTTCTGGCTGAGGCTGCTCCGATATGAGCAGAAGCCATCCCGTGCCCCTTCTGGAGCATATTTTCGATTCGGCTTCCTGCGCGGTCTCTTATGTCGATGGCGTTTCTCTGGAAGATTTTCCTCTGGACAGGCGGACGAAAGAAGCGGTCGCCATGAACCTGATCAACATCGGGGAAGCGGCCACCAAACTGCTGCGCCATCATGCGGAACTGCTTGATCGTCACCCCCATGTTCGCTGGCGTTCGATGCTCGCCATGCGCAATCGCATCGCGCACGGTTATACCGATCTCGACTTTCATGTGGTCTGGGAAACCGTTACGACTTCGCTTCCCGATCTCCTGAAAGCGCTGCCCCCTATTATTCGCGACGCGAGCGCCACCCCCGGCCCGCAGACGCCCTCTTCAAGCGGTGACCGTTGATATGTCCAAGGCTGATTACTACGAACTCCTCGGCGTGGCCCGCACCTGTTCGGAAGCGGAGCTGAAATCGGCCTTCCGCAAGGCGGCCATGCAGCATCATCCCGACCGTAACCCGGGCGACAAGGAAGCCGAGGTCAAGTTCAAGGAAATCAACGAGGCCTATCAGGCGCTCTCCGACAAGGACAAGCGCGCCGCCTATGACCGCTTCGGCCATGCCGCCTTCGAGCAGGGCGGGGGCGGGCCGGGGGGCTTTGGCGGCGATGGTTTCGCCTCCTCCATGTCCGACATTTTCGACGATCTGTTCGGGGGCTTCGGCGGCGGGCGCACGCGCGGCGGCGGCGGCAATGGCCGCGAGCGCGGCTCCGACCTGCGCTACAACATGGAAATCATGCTGGAGGACGCCTTCAAGGGCAAGACGGCGACCATCAAGGTGCCGACCTCCCTGGCTTGCGAGCCCTGCGCGGGCTCCGGCGCCAAGCCTGGCTCCAAGCCGAAGACCTGCGCCACCTGCGCGGGCCATGGCCGCGTGCGCGCCCAGCAGGGTTTCTTCGCCATCGAGCGCACCTGCCCCACCTGCGCGGGGCGCGGTCAGGTCATCGACAATCCCTGCGCCATCTGCTCGGGCGCCGGCCGCGTCACCCGCGAGCGCAGCCTTTCGGTAAATATCCCCGCTGGCGTCGAGGATGGCACGCGCATCCGCCTGTCGGGCGAGGGCGAGGCTGGCCTGCGGGGGGGGCCCTCGGGCGATCTTTATATTTTCCTCTCGATCAAGCCGCATCCCTTCTTCCAGCGTGATGGCGCCGATCTCTTCTGCCAGGTTCCTATTTCCATGGTGAAGGCCTCGCTGGGCGGCGAAGTGACTGTGCGCACCCTCGATGGCCTTGAATCCGTGGTGAAGATCCCTGAAGGAACCCAGTCGGGCCGTCAGTTCAAGCTGCGCGGCAAGGGCATGCCCGTGCTGCGCTCGCGCGAGGTTGGCGATCTGCATATTCAGGCCCGCGTCGAGACCCCGCAGAGCCTCACCCGGCGGCAGCGCGAGCTGCTGGCGGAGTTCGAGGCGGAGTCCTCCAACAAGACCCATCCTGAATCAGCCGGATTTTTTGCGAAAATGAAGGATTTTTTTGACAACATAAGCGGCTCTTGAGGCGTTATCCGCACTCAGGACTGTCCGGGAAATCGCTTGCCCGCTACATGACATTTTTGTCATATGGGGGTAGACGAGAGTGCAGGCGTCCATCGCCTTGCGCCCAGGAGAGGATTCGCGTTTGCCTTCGCAAATAAAACGTCTGAATTCACAGGGTCGAGACCGCAAGACGCCAGTCGGGGAGCGTTTTGCCGACGAGGCTCGTTTCTTCAAGGCCTGGGTGGAGAATCCGATGGTCACCGGGGCTGTTTCGCCCTCGGGTCGCTATCTGGCTCGCATGATGGCCCGTTATGTGGACCCACTGTCGCGCGGCCCCATCATCGAACTTGGGCCCGGCACGGGGCCTGTCACCGTCGCCTTGCTCAAGCGGGGCGTCGCCCCCGAGCGTCTGGTGCTTGTCGAGTTCGACCCCTATTTCTGCAAGCTGCTGGCGCGGCGTTTTCCGCGCTGCAGGATCGTGCAGGGCGACGCCTATAATCTGGCGAAGACGCTGGATGGCCTGCTGGAGGAGCCCGCCGCCGCCGTGGTCTCCAGCTTGCCCCTGCTGACGAGGCCCGACGCGGACCGCACCGAGTTGCTGCGCCAGTCCTTCGCCATGATGCAGCCGCAGGGCCGCTTCATCCAGTTCACCTATGGCATGGTCGCGCCCATTCCCCGGCGCCTGCACGCCAATGGCGCCATGCCTTTCGAGGCCGAGCCTTCGCCCCCCGTCTTGCTCAATCTGCCGCCCGCCCGCGTCTGGGTCTATCGCCCGACGGGATCTCCCGAGCTCATCCGCAAGGAGCCAGGCGCGCTGATCGTGAAGTTGCGGGCCGGGACCCTCAAGATGCGCGGCGAGATCAGAGAGACCCGCGACCGTGTCGAGGAAGGGTTTCGCGACACCCGCGACAAGTTCGAAATCGGCATACGCGAGCGCACCCTGCGCGCACGTCGCCAGTTCGAGCTGCAACGCCTGCGGATGAGCAAGGATCCTGCGTTGCGCCCGGCCATCGCCCTGCTGCGCAAGCTTGGCGAGCACCGGAAACCGCCACGGGATTAGGCGTCATGTCAGGCTCGCCTCTCGACGCCGGGCCAGCTTCATGGTTGATCTTCGGCGAACTTGCCCAAAGGATTCGCCATGCGCCTCATCGACCCCCGCGACCGCCTCATCGTGGCTCTCGACCTGCCGAGCACCGCCGCAGCGCAAGCCATGGTGGAGCGGCTTGGCGATGCGGTGAGCTTCTACAAGATCGGCATGGAGCTGACCTATGGCGGGGGCCTTGGCCTCGCCCGGGATCTGGCCAGGGCCGGCAAGCGGGTCTTTCTCGATCTCAAGTTGCATGACATTCCCAACACGGTGGCCCGCGCCACCGAGCAGGTCGCCGATCTCGGCGCCACCTTCCTCACCATCCACGCCTATCCGCAGACCATGCGGGCGGCGCGCGGGGCTTTGGGCGGGTCCGGCCTGCAATTGCTGGCGGTGACGGTGATGACCTCCTGCGACGACGCCGACCTCAAGGAGGCGGGGTTCGCTTTCGGGGTGAAGGATCTGGTCGCGCGCCGCGCGCTGCAGGCGCAGGAGGCCGGCGTTCATGGCCTCATTCTCTCGGCGGAAGAGACGACTGACATGCGCGCCCTGGTGGGGCCGGACATGCTGCTGGTCACGCCGGGCATCCGCATGGCGGATGGGGTTCAGGGCGACCAGAAGCGAGTGATGACGCCCGCGCGCGCCATTGCGGCGGGGGCTCATCATCTGGTGGTGGGGCGTCCTGTTACGCAGGCGGCCGATCCTGTGGCGGCGGCGCAGGCGATTGTGGCGGAGATCGCGGGCGCGGCGTAACCCGCTCAGGGCGCCGAAACAATCTCATAAAAAATCATTCTCAAGTTTAAGCTGAAAATTCACGAAAGAAAAGGCCGGAGCGGAGGATCAGTCCTCCTGCTCCTTCATGTCCTCGGGGCGGGGCATGGAAATGACATTGTAGCCCGCGTCCACGAAATGCACCTCCCCGGTCACGCCGGAGGAGAGATCGGACAGGAGATAGAGGGCGGAGCCGCCGACATCCTCGATGGTGACGGCGCGGCGGAGCGGCGAGTGAGCCCGCTGGAAGCTGAACATGGCCCGCGCCTCGCCGATGCCCGCGCCCGCGAGCGTGCGGATGGGGCCGGCCGAGATGGCGTTGACGCGGATGCCCTGGGGGCCCAGATCGCTCGCCAGATAGCGGACGCTCGACTCCAGCGCCGCCTTGGCGAGGCCCATGACGTTGTAATTGGGCATGACGCGGGTCGCGCCGCCATAGGTCAGCGTGAGCAGGGAGCCGCCTTCGTTCATCATGGGGGCGGCGCGCTGGGCGATCTCGGTGAAGGAGAAGCAGGAGATGACCATGGTGCGCGAGAAATTCTCGCGGGTGGTCTGCTCGATATAGCGGCCCTTGAGCTCGTTCTTGTCGGAGAAGCCGATGGCGTGGACCACGAAATCGAGCTTGCCCCACCGCTGGCGCAATTCCTCGAAGACGGCGTCGACGCTGGCGATGTCCTCGACATCGCAGGGGATCACGATTTCGGAGCCGATGCTGCCCGCCAGCGGCTTGACCCGCTTGCCCAGCGCCTCGCCCTGATAGGTGAAGGCGAGTTCGGCGCCCTGAGCAGCAATGGCCTTGGCGATCCCCCAGGCGATCGAATGATCGTTCGCCACGCCCATGATCAGGCCACGTTTTCCTTGCATCAACAAGCCAGTCATCCCTTCACGCCACACCCGGAACAAATTAAAACTCAAGCTTTGGTCTGGCCAAGTCGTGGCCTGAATCGCAGCTTCTACAAAGTAACAAATGATTGCAGATCGTTACGCTGCTTGCCGCCGAAGCACGGTTGCGCAGCGGCGGCCTGCGCGCGTGTCACAGGTCGATATGCTTCATCACCAGCGTGGCGTTGGTGCCGCCAAAGCCGAAGGAGTTTGAAAGCACCGTGCCGAGCTGCGCCCCATCCTGGCGCTTGCGCAGGATCGGCATGTCGGCGAAGGCGGGGTCGATCTCGGTGATGTTGGCGCTCTCGGCGATGAAGCCATTCTGCATCATCAGCAGGCAATAGATCGCTTCCTGCACCCCCGCCGCGCCCAATGAGTGGCCGGTGAGCGACTTGGTGGCGGAGATTGTCGGGATCTTGTCCCCGAAGACCGCGCGGATCGCCTCGATCTCCTTGAGGTCGCCAATGGGGGTCGAGGTCGCATGGGGGTTGATGTAATCAACCGGCGTCTTCACGGTGGCGAGCGCCTGGCGCATGCAGCGCATGGCGCCCTCGCCCGAGGGGGCGACCATATCGTGGCCGTCGGACGTCGCGCCATAGCCGACGATCTCGGCGTAGATCTTCGCGCCGCGCGCCTTGGCGTGTTCATATTCTTCCAGCACCAGAACGCCCGCGCCGCCCGCGATCACGAAACCGTCGCGGGTCTTGTCATAGGCGCGCGAAGCTGTGCCGGGGGTGTCGTTATAGCTGGAGGACATGGCGCCCATGGCGTCGAAGAGAACCGAGAGCGCCCAATCCAGCTCCTCGCAGCCGCCCGCGAACATCACATCCTGCTTGCCCCACTGGATCATCTCGTAGGCGTTGCCGATGCAGTTGGCGGAGGTCGAGCAGGCTGACGAGATGGAGTAGTTCACGCCCTTGGTCTTGAACCAGGTCGACAGGTTGGCCGACAAGGTCGACGACATGCCCTTCGGCACCGCGAAGGGGCCGATTTTTCTCGGGCTTTTCGTTTCACGCGTGATGTCGGCGGCCGCCACGATCGCCTTCGTCGAGGGGCCGCCGGAGCCCACGATGAGGCCCGTGCGCTCGTTCGAAACGTCCT
>Ga0114972_10003614_pt1 | contig 11569 bp, 9 predicted proteins | sample M_140807_EF_Meta_FD_87354 | JGI IMG/M metagenome (GOLD analysis project Ga0114972, IMG submission 87354) | Freshwater microbial communities from Lake Montjoie, Canada to study carbon cycling - M_140807_EF_MetaG | ecosystem: Environmental > Aquatic > Freshwater > Lake | place: Lake Montjoie... | reverse complement strand
GGTTTTGAGGCGGCAGAAGAACCGGAGGCCCTCAACGCCCTACTCACCTCACGAGCAAGACCCATCCACACCCCCTCAACCCAGCGTGCACCGGGTCCAACAGGGCTGCTGGCATGGTTTCAAGGGATTCCTCTAAGCAGCTGGGATCGAGCCGAACCGAGTACTACCACCGAAGGATTGCAGTGAAGTGCACCAACCCTGGAGCAGTCTTGTTGGAGACCATAGAGCGCCAGGCGCTGATGTCCAGCGAGGGGGTGTTAGCCCTACACAACACGCACCGCAGCTTCTCCAGCTTCGCGGAGTTTCAGCCGGAGCTGCCGGGCCTGCTTCAACACGGTGGGCTGATTGAGGATTGCGTGGAGCTCACGAGTGCGCTGGGCCTCCTGGAGCCATTGACGGGCGAGCACATCCCTCCAGATGACATACTGATCCAGGGACCCAACTGGCGAGAGTCGCTCATGGGCAATGGATTGCTCAGCCGCAACCGGGGGATGCTTTGGCTGCTTGAGCATATCTACGGCTCACTGGACGCGCTGAAGAAACAGGACATCTATTTGGTGGAGGCCCTTAGCAGCTTTGCACAATGGTTGCAGCGCCAATTAGGGGACGAGCGGATCATCTGCAGTGAGTTTTCACATGATACCGAACTGGCCGAGAAATCCCACATCCCCCATCAAGATCTCTGTGCCCTCACCTTTGGAAGCGAAAGCTTTGATCTGGTTCTTTGCAACGAACTGTTTGAGCATGTGCAGTACCTGGATCGAGCCTTAAGCGAGATTGCACGGGTGCTACGGCCGGGCGGGCGACTGGTAGCCACCTGCCCATTGGCCATTGGTCAGGTGGATAGCATCGTTAAGGCGGTGGAGGATCCAGAAACTGGAGAAATTACGCTGCTGGGGGAAAGGGAATTTCACGGCGACCCGATAAGACCAACACAGAGTTCGTTGGTGTACCGAATCCCAGGCTGGGATATACTTGAACAAATGAAAGAAGCCGGTTTTTCACAAACCCATGTCCATCACATCGCCAGCTGGAAGTACGGGGTGGTTGGGTCAGACCTGCCAGATGTGCTTGTGATCGAGGCCAAGCGCCAAGAAGCTGCCAAGGCTATTTCCCAGCAAAAGAATAGTATTTAGCCTTGGCAGCATCATTTCAAGGGGCAGCGGCATGCGACCAGCCACCTCATACTCTGTTCACTCAATGACGCCATCAACCCAAGCTGAGCTCGCTCGACTTCAAAGGAACATTCTCGAGAATCACGCCAACATCGCTAGCTGGCGTCTTTTATTTCAACAACACTCTTCCTCAAAAGACGCAAAATCAATCCTGGTAGCAGTTGTCGTGTCTCGACTTTCGAGAGCAGATGTAGAAAACAAAACAAACCGACGACCTGCCAATGTTCTAGAAAGAGAAATAAAGGTTATAACCAAAAACAGTACTGCGGCAGCTCAGGAGCCTGAGATAAATGAAGACGAATACTCCCTCGAGCAAGAACTACAAAAAGCTCATGTTCTTGCCGATACAGGAGCATTCAATGAATCAAAGAAAATTCTGTTAAAACTTACCAAAACCGAAACGCATCACATCAAAGCATGGGCACAGTATTTGATTGCCAAATGACTCTTTGAACAGTATCAGCTGCCATCTTCCTTGCATGCATGCCAACTGATATTCATAGAGGAGCTGGGGCCTCCAGACCTGATGAAAAGAGCGGAAGCTCTTTTATCATCTATTAACGATGGCATTAACTACCAGATTGAGAAGTGTGCAGAGCAAATTAAACCATCTTTTTATTGCAAGCAACTCCTCAAAAAAAGACCAGAATCTGCCGACATGCCAGCCTCTGCCGTTGAGTGCTACCAGCATTACCAAAAAACAGGCTTTAAGATAGGCATTTATCCAACGCCTTGGTTCAACACAACATTCTACTTAAGCAATAGTCCAGATATAGCTCTTTCAGGATGTTGCCCTTTTTTCCATTATCTGGCAGCCGGGAGGAAGGAAGGAAGAGTGGCCACAGAGCATGTATCACGATTCTCGTCGCTAGTAAGTAATCAACAAAATCTGCCCAAGGATGTCTACGAAGAATCCCTTTTTTGGCTGAAACCATTGGAGAGTGGAAAATATGCTAAAGAGGCTGAGTTTTCAGCAATAGTGAACGATCCCTTTGTTCTGTCTTTCTCGCATGATTGCTATTACGAGAGCCCTGGAGGGATTCAGCTTTGCATTCAAAGAGAGCAGAAGTGTTTTGAAGAACGGAAAATCAATTATCTGCACATATTTCCCCGGCAGCCAGCGCCGATGCCCTTGCATACTCGCAATCCCCAAACCGAGATAATTATCAGCATGAATGGCATCAAGCTTGGAATCACTTCCATGCTGGAGCTCTCGAAGATATTCAAGCTAAACCAACCGCAAACCCTGTTAATTCATAGTCTCCTTGGGTTTTCACCTCAAGACATTTTAGATCTCATCGTCAAACAGTGTAATAATGCCAAGATTTTGTACTGGATGCATGACTACTCAGCACTATGCAGCTCGTATCAGCTTTTAAGAAATAAAGTAACCTTCTGTGGTGCTCCGCCGCTTGGATCAGCGCAGTGTCACTATTGTTTTTTTGGCAATAGCCGCACTGCAAACATCGATAGCATCAGGCCATTGCTTAAACTTACCCAGACAGAACTAGCCTTCCCATCCCATGCAGCGCTCTCTGCCTGGAAAAATGGAATCCAGTCAATGGGTGAAGTTAAAAGCGCTGAAGAACATGACATTAATCATATACGACTTATTAAGTCAGAAAGCGTGACTCGCAACTTTGATGATCGCCTGCCTCGAATCGCATTCTTAGGCCATCCAGCCTATGCCAAGGGATGGGACATGTTTGCAAGACTAATTAGGGATCCAGACCTATTCAACCTTTTTGACTGGTTTCACCTTGGAGCGACAACCGTCGATCTATCAAGTGACATTGAGTATCTAAATGTCAATATATCCAATTCAGCTGATGCAATGATTCAAGCGATAAAGACCTCACAAATAGACTTTGCATTCGTTTGGCCCCAATGGCCAGAGACATTTTGCCTTACGGCTTACGAAGCCGTTATTGGTGGAGCAAATATTATTACCAACAAAGAATCAGGTAATGTTTCGGCTTTCGCGCGCTCTATTCCTTACGGGCATGTCATTGCAAATGATTATTCTTCTCTTAAAGCCTTTTTGCTTACAATAACCCCTACAAAAGCTGCTTCATTAAGTTTTCCCGGCGAAGTGCAATATGAATACAGCAACATGAGTGCGGAGGTGCTCTCATGACTCTCCGGCAATGCTGCTATACATCAGTTAACCTTGCATACCTCTCAAGAGCACGTGTGCTTGCGAGCACCTTTAAAAGCTTCCATCCTGATATTGATTTTATTCTTGTTCTTTCTGATATCTACCCGCCAGGATACGAGCTTGACCTTTTAAGCGAACCCTTTGACAAGGTTGTCTTTAGCCACGAGCTAGGAATAGCTGATTTTTGGCAATGGAGTTTTAAGCATAATGTTGTGGAGCTATGTACAGCCGTTAAGCCAGCCGCCGGATTGCAATTTATGGCACTTGGCTATGATCAGGTCATGTATATTGATCCAGATATAGCCGTCTTTGCCTCGCTCGAATTCTTATTTCAACTGCTCGAAAGTTATTCAGGCTTGTTGACGCCACATCAGCTGACAGTGCCGCCGAATGAACTGATGGCAATCAAAGACATTGAGCTATGCACCTTGATGCATGGCCTTTATAACCTCGGCTTCTATGCTGCTCGCAATGACCAGCAAGGGCGTGGGTTTCTTGAATGGTGGAATTCAAGAGTCCAGAGATTTTGTTATGAAGATGTTCCTTCTGGTATCTTTACTGACCAGAAATGGTGCGACTTTGCTCCCATCTATTTCGACAACTTTTTCATAGTTAGAGATCCAGGCTGCAATGTTGCAAGCTGGAATATCCACGAGCGGGCAATTAGCATTACGGATGAAGGGCCAATGATCAATGAGAAGCATCCTCTTCGTTTCTATCACTTTACTAAATATTACGGTGCTGGCCTTATTATGACTCAGCGGTATGCAAGCACGCCAGAGACATTGGAAATTTGGTTTTGGTATGGCCGGCAGCTTAAAGCAATGTCATTTAGTCTTCCGCCAAAAGACTACTACTATTACGGGCATTATCAGACGGGTGAGAAAATTTCTCAGCATGAGCGGGATTTGTTTAGGAGGAAACCAGATCTATTTCCTTCTGTCCCCTATCAAAAGCCGCGTTAAAAATAAGAGCAAATCTTACCTGATTGAGGTAATGTGAAGCCAGAAATCTGGCAGCTCAGCATGCAATTGGGAACTGGCTGGCCCGGGGTCTTGGCTTGCTTCCAAAACCTTTCTCTGTGCTTTACAACAGTCGGATCTCAGCCTATTATTAACATAAGCCGACACCTTGGAATTGAAAATCTTCTGCATCGGAGACTCTCGTACAGGCACGACCTCACTCCATTATTTCCTTAAAGCTGCTGGTTTCAAGTCCATTCATCATTATGAATGGGTTATTGAGCGGTCTAAGGCCTTCGGTGCAGACGAAGAGAGAAATGCTTTTCTTGCATTCATTACGGAATCTAGCTATGATACATTTACTGATTATCCCACTAGGCGATACTATAAAGAGATAACAAGTGCCATCCCTGATGCACTTATCATCAATACAACGCGAAGCGAAAAATCTTTAGCCTCTTCAGCTTCCAATTATTTTGGACTCGACGACAAGGAGACAATCGAGTGGATTGATGCTCACCTTGCCAAAGAGGCTGAGATTGAACGTTATTTTAGGGATAGTCCACAATACAAGTACTTGGCAGTAAATATCTGCGAGGATGGCGACTCCTCGAATCTTCTAAAGGACTTTCTAGGTCTCAATCATCTTACTACGCTTAAGATTGGCAAGGAAAACCAGTCAAAATGTCAATCTGGTTTGGGATGGCTTGATGGTCTCTCTTCTCGATCGCAGATGCAATTGGGATATTATAAATTGTTTTCTCCTCCCTCGGGATCTAACCTGCTGGACACAGTAGAATATCTTGAGCTGTGTTGCAAACCCGGAAAGAGTCTTCCATCAGAAAGCAGTCATCATTACCTTATTAATGATGCAAGTCATTCGATTCGACAGTATTTGGGTCTTAGCAGTCCCGACGAAAAAATAGTTACTGCGAGCACAGGGCACTTCGATGATTTGGCGAGTGCATGCCAAGACGTAAGTGCACATTATAAAGTATTCTCTATACCCGAGAAGTATTCAATATATCCTGAGTTCTTGCCTATCTGCCTCGTGGAAAACTTCCTGGAGGATGTCACTTTTGCTATAAATAATCATCCATCACGGCAAATCGAGGCATCCAGGCCATACTTTGTGCATACGGCTTCTCATCTGCTGAAGAAAAAGAGTTACGGTGATCTGTACTTTCATGGAGATACTCATCTTTCCTCTATCGGGTCTCACCATGCCCTCAAGCTCATTAATGCTATAATGCTAAGTGAGCTAGTCATATCCTTAGATGATATCCCTGATACCTTTAATGTCCCTTTGCTTGGGAGCTGGCTTGGGGATCTAGCCGTTCAAGTGCCCGAAGATTTAAGATCATACTTTGATTTATGCTTTAGCCATAACAAAAATCTTCCCAGAGATAGCTCAGGGTTCAAAAATATTTCCTATATCACCTACTATCCTCCAAATACTCCGTACCATGTCACCGAAGAGCCCTACATTGGCTACTCTGATAAATTCCTTTCGATAAGCCGCCCAAAGACAAGATATACTAATCCGCTTGCTCCAATTAACAAAAAAATTCTTATTTTTCGTGATTCAACAGCCACTAACATTCTTCCTTCGCTAACCCTTTTGTATCAACAAGTGGTATCTATCTGGGACAGGGCCTTCGTATTGCGCCGAGATATTATCCTTGACGAACAGCCTGATTTTGTGGTTGTTATTTCCGCGGATAGATTCTTATGCAGGTGGCAATGATACACTAACCAGCCCCGGAACTGTTGCTAATAAGTGTGGACAAGCATGCCGAACGTTCAAGCTCGGGTATTGAAGAAGTCAGGTCTCTAAGGATAGAGCAGGAATATGATTGAAATCTTGCAGATGCATTGAACTTGCATTCGAGATCAAGGGAATGCCTTCCTAGCATCGGGTGGCGATCTCACGAAATATTCACTGTTCTGGCCCTTGGGCAACGCTTAGAACGCCTGATCGGATGAACAGCGGCTTGCTAGGCCTTACGCTCGTCCACCCTCTACAGGCTCCAAAAGGTACATCAACAAGATCAGCTATAGCTCACTCGCTCAGCACGCTGATCTGTAAGTAGGTGATGAACCAGGGCCGGAAATGAGGAATGGAAAATCAGCGGGCTTTTAAACCGAGCGGTGATCGAATTGAATTATAGCACAATTATATCCAAGAGCCTGCATCAGTAGTTTTTTATACATATTGCATTTCTGGGTCTTGCCGACTAGGCTATATATTCCATTCCGCCAATCTCATCCAAGACAATGCTCATTGAGCGCGTATTCACGCTATCTGGGAAATCCATGATAACGCTCTGAGAACTAACTGGGCAAAGGTGAGAGTGGCGAATGTGCCAGAAACTATCTCCTATGGTGTACTCACCAGCGTAGCTTGAATTTGCAAGTAGTACAACAACTGCAGAGGGGCTCAGGAAGAACCTGTTGGCACAAGTAATCGCTCCATAGGAAAAGATAACATGAGTGGCCCTTCTCAAAGTGCTAACATACTCTATGTGATCTTTAAACTCAGAGATAGATATGAATTCAAATCCTCTCTCCACTGCAAGCTGCTTTGAGGCAATATCAATTGTGAGACCTCGTCCTGGAGAAATTGAATTGGCGTCCTCTGTGGTCTTAACGATGAATAGCTTCTTAGAGCGTTTGATAGTATGATGATTGTCCGAGCATGCATTGCATACATAACTCAAAAGTCTATCTAGCGGCTCGGAATGAGTTGCAGAAATATCTTGCAGGTTTGCGAAGTGAAGCGTGCTGCCATTGTGCGCATATGGAATGTCGGACCAGTTCTTCAGATAAGTAAACCAGCGATTTCTTCTGGTAAGAAGCTTCTCAAAGTTGTACGGTACCTTATCGCTTAATGGAATAATTCTTATGCCAGGACAGAGACCCTTTAGCAACTGATACATAAAGGGTAACCTCTCTTGGAGGGAGTGCGGCAAGGCAACTCTCGTTGGCCGTCCAAGGCTTTCGTAGAATTCTGCAAATGAAATGATCTCTGAAAGAAAGTGGCCAGGGTTAGGGCCTGCAGAGCAAAAGAGCACTGTGCTTCCACTAAACGTATGGTGGGACTTGCCGATATAAGTCTCATCTTTTTGCGAGATCTGGTATAAGAATGAGTGATTCTGGACGAGCTCTATCTTGACGCATGCACCTTGGAATGAATGGATCTCGCCTACGGGTGGCTCGTGCCCTCCTAGATTGAAGGGATAGGTGAACCAGCCTCTATTCTCGGGCCAGCCGAGATCTTCTAGTGCCATACTGCAGGCCTCTGGCACTAAGGACATACTTGCTAGCAAATCAGACGACTGAGTACTCATTGTGGCTGCTATTTTGCAAAGAGCATGGTCATCAAAGCATATCTTGATGTGCTAAACAGGCTCAGGCATTTGACCTTGCGCTATTAAAAAAAATAAAGTGTAACAGTTGGTCTGTGGTGCTGAGCTGGGCTCTCCGCGGTGATGCCTATTAAGGATTGTGCACTTACTTTATTTAGGTGGCAATTACAGGCCAGCCATCTCAGGCTAATCTACTCCTGTGCTCAAATTACATTTGATATCTCCAGTGCTGAACAAATGATTGGATCTGATTTCCCAAAAGACCAAACTCTTCAAGGCTTAAGGGAATGTCATGAGCATGAGCATGAGCAAAGGCAAGTAGCTGAAGGTGATCATTAACTCGGTGGGGCGCATCGCGGGTGAGAAAGTCAAGGCTCACCTGAATCGATGTGATCAAGCCAGCCAACCCAGAATCGGCCAGCAACTCACCCACATGTACATTGCCTCCAAATTCATGGATGAGGCACTTGGTGTCAAGATTTATACCCACATTGGTCGCACCATCCCGCCTGAGTGTTCTCACGACATCAACTATGTCGCCCAAGGTGTTGCAATAATCAGCACCCTGAGCAGTGGTGTTGTGCTCCAGCGAGAGAATCAGTTCTGACCCCAACGTGCTCGCCATCCAGCTGCAGTTGGCAATGAATCTCTGCTTGTGATCGTCACTACCCATGTCAGGGTCGAGATGTTTCTTCTGCCCAGGGCTGCCGAGAATCAACACCGAGCATCCGGTAGTCCTCGCGAGCACTCTTAGTGCCTTAAGCCGTCTGAGCAGCTCAGGATGGTTGACAAGCTGATCCGCAAGGTTGATCTGCAGGCCGTAGGTAAGCGACTGAATCGATCCCACTTTGTACCGCTGCAACAAGCGCACCAGAGCTTGTTGAACGGGTCCGTCTTCTTCTTCTATCTGCTGATCCCAATCTATGCCCAGCAGCATTGAGGGCACTAATTCCACCCGGTTGGTGCCTGCCTGGTCCATCACCTGATCAAAGCCATTCCAACTCCACTCGGGCAAGAGCTTCACCAGATTGATCATCGAGAAGCTAAAGGGCAATCCTGCAGGCGATGGATTCATGGCTACGTCCTCTGGGCTTCGATGTAGGGGCGAAGATGGAGGTTTAGAGCATCCTCGGCTGAGTAGAGGTAGGGGCTGCTCTCCTGTCCATACACTGTCCGCACGTCGTAGCCGATCGGGGCGGCATCCCAGTTCAGCCGCTCCTTCACATCGGCAAACCAGGTATCGAGGATCGAGCCAGTGGCCAGGGGCTCGCTGGCCACATTAAGGATCTGGCCATTGTCTAGGCCTTTGACCCGATCAATGATTGAGGGTAAATGATCCAGATTGAACCACTGAAAAGAAGAGTTGGGATTGATCTGCTCGACATTATTGTTGTTGAGTAGGTCGTAGATAATGTTCTTCTTCAGGCCATGGCCCACCAGCGCCGGCAGCCGGGTGATGCGTGACTTAGAGCCGAAAGAATCAAGAACTGTTTTCTCCAGCATCAGCCTATGTCGGCCGTAGGGGTGGCTCGTTTCGCATGGTTTGCAAAGTTCATCAACACCAATAGGCGGATCGTAGACATCCACCGTGCTGAACAGGATAAAGGAGCCGGTACACTCAAGTTTTCTACATGCCTTAATTAGGGTATCCACTTCCAACCTATCTTGCTCTGGGTTCTGATTTGCCCACCACTTCTTTGCTTGTGGTGCAGCGCAATAGATGTCGCTGAAGCTTTCGCCAGCCAATGCGCCGATCTCCTGTCTCCCCACACCCACAGCATCAGGAAATAGGCGGCTCAGGTTGCTTCCCACAAAGCCGCGATGTCCAATAACTAGATTGTTCACTACTTTTCGTCCTCAATTAGAGCCATTACTTCGGCGGCTGCATAAAAGATATTATCCACCTTGCCAGATAAGCACTTTATTAGGCGCCCGTATTTCTTAACATAGCAGCTGCGATCATCATCATGGCCAAAGGGTTTTGTTTTGACGCATAGCTGCGGATCAACGTACTCATAATCGTCCAGGAAGCTCGGGTAATACTTCATAAACTGTTTTTCCATTAATAACCGCTTTAGATGGATGTCATGGCTACTGAGATTGGCGATGGCATTGAGAGCTTCAGCACTCGAGGTGTGCTGCTCTATCGGCGTGTGGGGAACGCTGCTAAGCGTGAATATATCTGGATTCTCGGTAGGGTATAGCGAGCAAAGGGGGCCGTCTACAAATGTGTAGGCTTTTGCAGGCCCTGCGCTGTCTTTCTTCTTGTAATAAAGAAGGATTGTGCTCTCGAAGAAAAATTGCTTGTCTGGCATTAAGTGCCCCCATGTGCAGTCAATGCAGTAATCAAACGATTCTCCATTCACCTCCACATGCTGATCGTGGATGCTCACTACTGCTTCGGTACCAAGCTGAATGGTGTCGGGCAGCTGCTTGTAAAAGTGCTGCCTGGCTCGATCGATCATTAAGACCCGCTCAGCTGTCAGCACAGACCCGCAGGCATAGCTGATTTCCTCAGGGCTCTCTTTCTCAATGAAGTCAAGTCCTGAAGACATCATAATTAGTTTATATGTAGGGAAGTCAATCAATGAATCCCCCTGGGGCACGAGGTAGTAGTTCTCTTCGATTGGCTCGGTTAGTTTGCCGTATCTCTCTAGAAAGCGGAAGTAGCCGTCTCTTGATTGCTGTCGTGTCCGAAAGTTTCGGGCGTAGTGAAAGCCAAGATGAAGTCGAAACTGGTTATTCCCAGAGGCAAAGGTCAGGATATCGTTGGATTTCTCGAATACTTTTGTTTCCAGCCCCAGAGCCTTGAGTCGAGTGGCGATATGTAGGCCGTAGAAGCCTGCTCCGATGACAGCGAACTTCACGGTTTTGGCTAGACGAATAACCTAACCATAGCAGTCCCAATACTTGATGGTCAATGCGATAAACCCCCAAACGGCTGTGCCAGCTAGCTTGGGGGTCGCCTTTGAGCAGTTGCAGGTATTGGTGGAATAGCTGCGAGCAATCGATTATTGCTTTCATTCTGCTCAGCCACGTTGAAGTGTTGCCCTCTTTTTTCCAGTATGTGTGCCTTAGCCATATGTACTGCAGTTGCCGGATATCAGTTCGCCCCATCCCCCGTCAGCACTCCCAGCCTGTCGCCGCCATAGCCGGCCCGATCGCGCACAGCCCGACACCAGCTGTTCTGCTCCAGATACCAACGCACCGTTGCTGCCAGACCCTCCTCAAAGCTGTGGCGCGGCTGCCAGCCGAGCTCGCTGCTGATCCGGGTTGGATCAATCGCGTAACGCCGGTCGTGACCAGGGCGATCCGTCACCGGCGTAACCAGGCGGCTGTGGGGGGCACCAGCGGGCATCAGGTCATCGAGCTCGCTGCAGATCGCCTCCACCACCTCTTTGTTCGTGCGCTCACCATGGCCTCCAACGCAGTAGCTGCGGCCAAGCTCACCGCGGGTGGCCGCCAGCAGCAGCGCATCCACGTGGTCGTCCACATAGAGCCAGTCGCGCACGTTGGCGCCATCGCCGTAAAGCGGTATCGGCTCGCCAGCCACCGCCTTGAGGATCACCACCGGGATCAACTTCTCGGGGAACTGCCAGGGGCCGTAGTTGTTGGAGCAGTTGGTGAGCACCACCGGCAGACCGTAGGTGTGGTGCCAGGCGCTCACCAGGTGGTCGCTGGCGGCCTTGCTGGCCGAATAGGGCGAGCGGGGGTCGTAGGGGGTGGTCTCCGAGAAGCGGCCCGTTTCGCCCAGGGAACCAAACACCTCATCGGTGCTGATGTGGTGAAAGCGGAAGCCTTGCTGGCGCTCGGCCGGCAGGGCTTCCCAGTGGGCCCTTACCGCCTGCAACAGGTTGAACGTGCCCGTCACATTGCTCTCGATAAAGGCCCCTGGGCCATCGATTG
>Ga0114972_10003613_pt1 | contig 11571 bp, 9 predicted proteins | sample M_140807_EF_Meta_FD_87354 | JGI IMG/M metagenome (GOLD analysis project Ga0114972, IMG submission 87354) | Freshwater microbial communities from Lake Montjoie, Canada to study carbon cycling - M_140807_EF_MetaG | ecosystem: Environmental > Aquatic > Freshwater > Lake | place: Lake Montjoie... | reverse complement strand
GGTCCACAGCCGTGGAGAGATAAACCCTGTCGCGGGGCTGCTTTGCCGCATCGGTAAAACCGCCCATAATAACCGCAACATCATAAGGTTTATGAATATTTGAAATTGGATAAACGGGTTCCTCCCAAGACTTGTATGCCCGGGAAGCAAGCCATTCATTGCTGAAAAAGAGGAAAAGGAAAATGGCAGAACCAAGTGTAATTCTTCTGGTCTTGGCATTTTTACTAAAGAAAGACCAGACCAACAATGCCAAAACCCAGACAACAGGCAGCAACAAGTGCATCAGGATTTTGGACAATAAGAAAAACATAGGGTCTATAGAGCCTGCAAGTAAGGAAAATTCAGCTTGCCTTCATTTGCCAGTTTGGATTAGATTTTTTCCATCAAGACCAAACCAGGAAATTTTCCTCGCTAAAAAATGAAGTGTCGCCGCCCAAAATGCCCCGATGGCATATCCGGCAATAATATCTCCTACGAAATGAGCGCCAAGGTAAATGCGGCTCCAACCGGTAATGATGGCCCAAACCAACAAAGCCAAAGCAATCGATTTTGATCTTGAAAAGACTGGCAGCAGAAAAAAGAAAACGGTCAAAGACATTGTGTTGGCCGCATGCGAAGAAGCAAAACCAAACTGTCCACCGCAACCATCTGGCAAATGAAGAATGGGGAACAAACCTGGATCATGACAGGGCCGGAGCCTTTGAAAAAGAGGCTTGAATAAGGCAGAAGCTGTCTGGTCCGACAACAGAATCAGAACGCCCATCAGCAGAAGAATCCGTGGAAAATACCTTGGTCCAAAACGAACAAAAAGGAACACGGCGAGTGCGGCATACAGCGGAATCCAAACCAGCTTTCCCGACCAAAAAATCATCAAAGGATCGAGCCAGGAATTGAAGCTCTGGTTGATGAGGATTGTAAGACTCCGGTCGGCACTTTCAAGCAGTTCCAGCATGGCCCAAATTTCTATTGAATTTTAATGAATTTGTTAAGAAATCTAAACCATTTCAATCTGAATGCTGATTACCGCAAAATCCCAATCGCCGTTTATACCACAGATATGCCAGTGAGAAAAAATTCAATTCCGCCTGTCACCCAAATTTGCCAAATTGTCACAAAAAAATGGCTCCAGAGTGCCATCGGAGCGGTATGGCATTTTGTTTGACTTGCGAAATATTTGCAGTGCAAGTCTGTTAATCAATTTCAAAATCAGGATTTATGAACAAATTCATTTCAATTTTTAGCGCGGGTCTGGCAGGAAGCCTGATCACGCTCGGAACCTACAAGGCGCTTGAACTGGACAGGAAGGAAGTAGTTTTTCAAAAAGCAGAAGAAATGCCAATCATCAGGCAAGCATCTAATTTGCCTACAGCCGCAGAGCTTGATTTCTCTGCTCAGGCCGAAAAAGTTACCCCTGCCGTTGTAAACATCAAGGCCAAAAGACCCGCCCAGAATATTGCTCAAAACGACATATTCAAAGACTTTTTTGGTGGATCCCCCTTTTTCCAGGAACCTCCCCAGCAAAATCAGCCGAAGGAAAAAGAAAATGCAGCCACCGGATCAGGTGTGATAATTTCAAAAGATGGCTACATCGTAACCAACAACCATGTTGTAGCAGATGCCACCGAGCTTGAAGTTTCATTGACCGACAAGCGCACATATAAGGCCAAGGTAATCGGTACCGACCCAAGCACCGATTTGGCTGTCATTCAAATTAAAGAAAGCAACCTGCCTGTTCTGGCATTTGGGAACTCGGATGCTGTAAAAGTTGGCTCCTGGGTGCTGGCAGTTGGAAGTCCATTCAACCTCACCTCCACCGTTACAGCCGGCATAGTTTCAGCAAAAGCTCGGAATATTTCGCTGCTCCGTGACCGCTCCAATGTGCCTGTGGAATCTTTTATTCAGACTGATGCCGCCATCAACCCGGGCAATTCTGGTGGCGCTTTGGTAAACCTGAATGGCGATTTGATTGGAATCAATACCGCAATTGCTTCGCCAACAGGAGCATACAGCGGATATGGATTTGCCGTTCCAGTTAACCTGGTCACAAAAGTGGTTGAAGACATCATCAAATATGGATCTGTTCAACGCGGTTTTCTTGGCATTGTAATACGCGACCTGGATGGCAACCTCGCCAAAGAAAAAGACCTTTCAATTTCAGAAGGAGTGCTGGTAGATTCTGTAAACAAGGAAAGTGCAGCCAAAGATGCCGGCATCCACAAAGGTGATGTAATTGTGAAAGTGGGCAGCACCAAAGTGAGCTCTGTGGCAGAACTTCAGGAACAAATTGTTCGCCACCGCCCGGGAGACAAAGTTGCACTCACCATCAACCGTGACGGAAAGGAAATGCTGATGAACACAACCTTGAAGAATAAAGAAGGCAAATCGGAGGTGAGCAAATCGGAGCGTAAGGAAATTTTCGAACTTCTGGGTGCAGAGTTTGCAGACCTAAGCGCCAAGGAAAAGAAAACTGCCAAAGTGGAACAAGGCGTAAAAGTGAGCAAAATTTTCCCTGGAGGAAAAATCAGAACGCAGACCGATATGAAAGATGGTTTCATCATTACCAAGGTGGACAAGCAGCCGGTAAATTCTGCAAAAGACCTTGCGACATTAATGGAGAAAAAATCAGGTGGGGTAATGCTTGAAGGTGTGTATGAAGACCTGCCAGGCAATTACTATTTTGCAATAGGCCTGTAAATCAACATCTTTTAAAATTCCAAGAAGGAGTCGGCAATAGCTGGTTCCTTTTTTTATTTAGAAACAGACCTGATATTAATTCTGTTTTTTGCATTTTTGTTTTACAATCAAACCCTAAAATAGAATGAACCTAAAAATCAAGCTTTTAATCTTCTCTATCAGTTCGGCATGCATGTTTGGAATTACAGCCTGCAAAAAGGATGACAATTCTCCTCAGCCAAACAACCCCAGTGCAGCGACCACCACAATTACTGGAAAGATTACCGACAATTCAGGCAATCCAATTTCTGGAGCAAGCATCAGTGCCGGTGGAAAAACAAGCACAAGTTCCAACGATGGAATTTTCTCTGTTTCAGGAATAAGCGCCGACGCCAATGGGCGCATATTTGTAACAGGAGAAAAAACCGGTTTTTTTAGAGGTTCCAAAGGAATGATTGCGGAAACCAATGGAATCAGCAAACTGGAAATCATCCTCAATTCCAATACGCCCAACTTTGAAGGAAATACAAATTCAGACAATAGCTTTCTCAGCAATGGAACCGGAATAGAAATCCCTGCAAATTCGGTCTCCGCGAGCGGTACCTTTAAGGCAGCTGTAGTTCACCTAAATCCAGCAGACCCTGATTTTGAACGCAAAGTTCCTGGTGGAGATTTAATTGGAATGGATGTCAGCAATAGGGAAAGACAGCTTTATTCCTACGGAATGTTGATGGTTCGATTAACCGACGCGAGTGGCGTGGAGGTAAACATTGCTTCAGGCAAATCCGCAACTGTAAGAATGAAAATTCCAGCCAATCAAATTGCTGGTGCTCCTGCCAGCATTCCGCTTTGGCATTTTGATGAAAGCACTGGAAAGTGGATGGAAGAAGGCAGTGCAACAAAACAAGGCGACAGCTATGTGGGCAGTGTGTCTCATTTTTCTTCCTGGAATTGCGATTTTCCGACTGGCAGGGCAACCGTAAAAGGAATTATCAAAGACTGCAATGGCAACCCAATGGGCGGAGTAAATGTCAGGGTTGGCCAAAATTCTATTTTTACAGATGTGAATGGCCAATATGAAACCTTTGTTCCCTCAGGATTGGGTTTTGATGTGGCCGTTGAAATGCCGGAACTCGGAATTTCATCAATCCCACAACCCGTTGCAGCCGTAAGCGAAGGCGCCAGTTTCACAGTTCCTGATATTTCAGTTCCCTGCGTTTCAGGTGTTTCCTTCGGGTTGCTTTGCAGCAATGGCAGCATTTATAGTGCCACTTACTCCATTAAATGGGGAAACAACCAATCTGTGTTCGGAACTTGGACAAGTGCAGGAACACAAATTGTTCCAGTGCCGTCCAATGGGCAGGCGGCAAGCTATACAATTACTAATGCCTTAACTGGACAAGTCGTAACTGGATCATTTACCCTCCCGACTCAACTTGACACACTCAATCAGGGCCAGATTAACCTTTGCAACTCTTCAAGCACCGATTCGCTCATTACCAGTTTTACCATCAATGGAGATGGATATAATAATAGAGTTATTCGATGGGCTGGCATACCGATTACAAACACACTTATTTATTATCCAAGTGACACAACTGGATATCTGGTTTCACCAAGTACAATTGGATATGTATTATCAGCCAGCATTCCTGGACTTCCAATTTCTGGCCTTAGATCTATGGCCAATGATGATGAGACGAATTTGGTTTTGGGGGCACCGGGTGGAAAAACCTATATAGGAGATTCTCTGGTACTTATCAATGTTGGTCAGTATGGATTACCGGGTGAAAAAGTTTCCGGTACATTCAGCGGCAGGTTGAAAAGACTAGAATTTGATACCATAAATCAAGTCTTAAAAGAATTTCCTGTTTTGATTTCCGGTGGTAGTTTTCAGGTAGTCCGCGGACAAAACCAGTAAATCGTTTAGATTTTTACACCAAATCCCCCTTTTTCAGAGAATATAAAATCTGAAAAAGGGGTTTTTTTATGCCTATGCCTTGGGCATCTGATGAAAGAAAACCATGGCCTTTTCAACAAAAACACTTTTCATAAGACGATTTTTTGGGCATTTCAATCAAATAGTATTCGATTTTCAGCAAAAAAAGTGAGGACGAAATTTTGCAACAGATATGCTTTATCGCCCATTCCCAGATTCATTCAAAAACCACCGGAGAAAGGTCCAGAAGCCCTTTCTGTCAAAATCAATAACACTCTTCATTCTGAATTTCAGACTATTAAATGACCTCAGTTCATGTCATTTAAGAAGGTTCTTTTATTGGCTTCCTTTCTCATGTACTGAAATAATGCCCAATTACAGAATTCCACCAAGATCCCGCCATAACATTGCCAACGAAAACGAAACAACCCTATTTAAAATGAAAACGAAAAAATTTGTCCTGGCCTTCGGATTCCTATTGGTTAATTCCGCAGCCTTTATTTCCTGCAGCAAGGATGACAATAATCCAAACCCTGTAAGCGCCGCTAAGCTGTATACAACTTCACTCAGCGGACGAATTTTAAATGAAAGTGGCGAAGGCATCAGTGCTGCCTCCGTTACAGCCGGTGGTAAAACTGCCATAACCTCAAACGACGGAAGTTTTTCCATCAACGAAATCAGCGGAAACACCAAAATGAATGTTTCAGTTTCTTGCCCAGGTTTTGAAGAAACCAGCAAAGAAATCAGCTCGGCTCAAAATGGATTTTCAAATGTTGAAATCTCAATGGCAGCCAAAGCGGATGAGCATCTTCCAGCAACTTGCCAGCTTACCATCAATGGCGATGGATTCCATAACAAGACCGTTCAAGTTGGAACCATACCAAGCGGATCGATTGGAATCTTCTCTCCAGACGGTACCAGTACCTATTTTTCTATGACTTCCAGAACTGGCTATGCCATTGCAGGGGTATTCCCCAAAGACGGTTTAAATAATTCATCGGAAAAAACTTCAATGACCTTTATCGCCTATGGCAAAACCTATGTGGCTGACTCCGGCGTTAAAATCAGCGTAAGTGAGTACGGCGAAATCGGAGGAAAAATTATAGGAACTTTTTCGGGCACATTCAAGCGCTATGATGTGGACATGGAAACTGGTAGAAACCTTGAATTCTCTGTAAAAATCATCAACGGAAGCTTTGAGGTTACCAGACAGGCGAACCTGTAATTTCAACTAAGTCAATATCATCAGCCCCTTCTTCTGAGTTCAATGAACTCCATGGAGAAGGGGTTTTTTTCGTCCTTAGCTCTTATTTGGGAATCCACAATTTCCCAGTCAAGGGCTGAAACCACTGGAAAGAAGGCCGTTCCACCGGAAATTCGGGTTTGAACATGTGTGAGGTAAATACAATCTGCCAAAGCGATTGCAGATTCATAAACCTGCCCACCTCCAATAATCATCAGCTCGGTTTCGCCTAAGCTTTTGGCGAGAGAAATGCCATCTTCCAGTTTTTCAATCCCAATAACTCCGTCTGGCAAATCGGATAAATTCCTACCAAGGACAATGGAAATACGACCAGGCAAAGGCTTAGGGAAAGCTTCCCAGGTTTTACGGCCCATGATCATGTGGTGGCCCATTGTCTTTTCCTTGAAAAATTTCAAATCAGCTGGAATATGCCAGGGAAGCCCAGCATTAAGTCCGATTACCCGATTGGTGGAGGCCGCTGCGATCAGGGAGATTTTCATTTGAACTGGTTTGCTGATTATTCTTCGATATAGTCCAGATCTTTGCCAAAGGTTTCATTGACGGTGCGGGTACCCAGAAAGGCCAGCGCCATGCACACAAAACCAACCACAAGGGCCGCAATGACTGAATCTCCCAGAAATTCTTTTTCTAAATAAACAAAGGCACTTGAAATTAAGACCAGCGCCCCACGAACAAAATTAGGAACTGTATTGGCAACGGTTGATCTGAGATTGGTTCCAAATTGTTCCGCTGCAATGGTAACAAACAAGGCCCAATACCCGGTTGCAGCCCCAAGCATAAAGCAAAGAAAATAAAAATATTGAACCGATATGTCGCGTGAGAACATGTAGACAACACATAAAATCGTATTGGCCGCCAGATACCCGTAAATCACTTTTTTTCGGTTACGGAACCACTGACTCAAGAATCCGGAAAGCAAATCGCCCACACTCAATCCAAGATAAGTGAACATTATTACGTTGCCCATGCTGATGCTGCCCGGCTCAATTCCCATGTTGTGAATGAATTTGGATTTGGATAAATTCACGAGAATGCCAATTGTAAACCAAACCGGCAAGCCTATCATAATACAACTTAGATAACGAAGAAATCTTCCGGATGGACTTAAGAGCATTAACAAATTGCCCTGATTTACCTTTTTGCCCTGAAGGGATTTAAACATGCCGGATTCCAAACTTTGCACCCGCATGAACAAAATTATGATTCCCAAAACACCCCCAATGATGTACGCAATTTTCCAATCCAACTGGCCCACCTGACTGGCAAAAACGGCACCAAGGGCGCCAAGCGTAACGATCACCATCGTTCCATAACCCCGGTTTTCTTTGTCCATCGACTCAAGGACAAGTGTGATACCAGCCCCAAGTTCTCCGGCAAGGCCAACCCCTGCCACAAAACGACAAATCGCATACATATCCGCATCAAGCACAAAAGCATTGGCAATATTGGCAAGTGAGTATAAAAGAATTGACCCAAAAAGGACGGAGGCACGGCCCCTCTTATCACCCAAAATTCCCCAAAGAATTCCACCGACCAACATTCCCCACATCTGATAATTAAGCAAGGAAACCTCAAGATCCCGGTATGCCTGACCGGTATAACCCAGGTCTGCCAGGCTTTTCTCCTTGACTACATTGAAAAGTATAAGGTCGTATAAATCAACAAAATACCCTATGGCCGCTACAAACACAGCCTTGTTAAATACTTTTCCAATTGGGTGATTTTTCATTCCAAGTTCTGATAATGGTCACGCAATGATACAAGCAGAAAGGCAAAAGATAATGGCCGAATCAAAGAAGGCCATAAGCCAATTTAAGAATGGTCCGATACCCCGCCTTTTGCGTGAAGTTGGATTTAGAATCATCTGGATAGGTAACATTGGCCAAAAAAACCACGGTAAGGCCTTTTTTGGGATCAATCCAAAGCAAAGAACCTGTATGGCCTGTGTGGCCAAAAGCGGTGGAAGAAGCAACTGCCGGGGCAATGGTTTTCCGAATTCTTCCGCTAGCGGGTTTTTGCCAACCCATGCCTCGGGCATGCCCCGGCTCCAGCTTCCATGCAAAGCGTTTAATGGTTTCAGACTTGATGTAACGATGGCCGTCGAAAGCTCCACCTTGCCTGAGCATTTCTCCGATTCGGGCGAGTTCAGATGCTGTAGAAAACAAGCCCGCTGCACCGCAAATACCTGCCAGTTTTCCAGCCTCAAGATCATGCACCCAGCCCCTGCCACCTGGGTTTTCCATTGTTGGCACAATCCGCTCGGCTGAGATTCCATGTATCAGGGGATTGAATGTGGTGGATTTCAAACCCATTGGATCAAAAAGCCAATCCTTGAGATAGACATCCATTCTTTTTCCTGAGACTTCTTCCACGAGGCAACTCAGCAAAATATAATTGAGGTCAGAGTAAACAGTTTTGGGTTTCCCGCGAAAAGGCAATTGACAAAGGTCCCTGAGCATAATACTCCGATAGCCTTTGGGCAGATAAAGTCCGCGGTAAGGATCTGGAAACTTTTCCGTTGGAAAAGGTGAGAAAGAAGACTCATTCCATTTGTCCTTCGAAACCAGCCAGTAATTGCTGATGTAATACGGCGGCAGGCCTGTACGATGTGCCAGCAAATGATCGATTCTAAGTCTTCCAAGAGGAAACTTCCGGCTTGCCGCCACATATTTTCCCAGTGTATCCGAAAGCTTTATCCGACCTTCATCATAAAGGCGCATAATGCTTGTAGAAGTTCCAATTGCCTTGGTTACGGATGCCAGATCATAAACACTCCTTTCGGGATCTGGTTTTTGCCGTGAACCATAACTGGTTTCGCCCCAACTTTTGCGGAGGATGATTTTGCCGTGGTGGAGTACAATCATCACAGCTCCGGGAAAGTCCCGGTTTCGGACAAACTGCCGAATCCGGGCATCGAGCTCTGCTTCAGGCCTTTTAGGCGAAGAAAAGCCACAAAAAAGAGGACATAAAAATGCCATTGCCAACATAGTTTGTTGCAACAAGGGCACAGAAAAATCAGGCTTGTACCCGAATAGAAAGTTCTTGAAGTTGTTTTGGATCAAGGCTTGATGGAGAATCTATCATAACATCCCTTCCGGAATTATTTTTTGGAAAAGCAATAAAGTCACGGATGGAATCTGCACCACCCAAAAGGGAGCAAAGTCGGTCGAATCCAAAAGCAATTCCACCATGTGGAGGAGCGCCATACTCAAACGCATCCATCAGAAATCCGAATTGCTTTCGGGCCTCTTCATCACTGAAACCGAGCAGGCTAAACATTTTTGCCTGAAGATTCCTGTTGAAAATCCGGATCGATCCGCCACCAATTTCAACACCATTGATCACCAAATCATAGGCATTGGCGCGCACATTTCCTGGCTCGGTGTCGAGCAAACTGAGGTCTTCTGGCTTTGGCGAAGTAAATGGGTGGTGCATGGCAAAATAACGGCCTTCCTCCTCGATATATTCAAGCAGAGGGAAGTCCATTACCCATAAAACTTCAAATTTATTTTTGTCCCTTAAACCAAGTCTGCTGCCCATTTCAAGTCGAAGCTCGTTGAGTGCCTTCCGGGTTTTATCAACATTGCCACAAAGAATCAGCAACAAATCACCTGGCTTGGATCCAGCCCTTTCGAGCCAGGTTTGCAAAACTTCTTTTGAGTAAAACTTATCAACAGAAGATTTTATTTCACCATCGGCACCAAAGCGAACATACACCAAACCGCCAGCGCCAATTTGAGGGCGTTTTACCCATTCGGTAAGTTCGTCCAACTGCTTGCGGGTATATTCCGAACATGCGCTGGCATTGATGGCAATCACCGATTCCGAGTTGTCAAACACCGGGAAACCAGCGCCTTCTGTCAGGTCTTTTAAGTAGCAAAACTCCATGCCGAAGCGCAGATCGGGTTTATCTGAACCAAAGCGATGCATGGCTTCAGCGTATTGCATCCGCCGGAAGGCCGGAAGTTCAATCCCCAAAACCTCCTGAAAAATGGCTTTGGTCATGCCTTCAAAAGTGTTGAGGATATCGTCCTGCTCTACAAAAGCCATTTCACAGTCAATCTGAGTAAACTCAGGTTGACGGTCGGCGCGCAGATCTTCGTCGCGAAAGCACTTCACTATTTGAAAATATTTATCAAATCCGGCGACCATAAGCAGCTGCTTAAATGTTTGCGGGGATTGCGGAAGCGCATAAAATTCTCCAGCATTCATTCGGCTTGGCACAACAAAATCGCGGGCCCCTTCAGGCGTAGATTTAATCAGAACCGGAGTTTCTACTTCGATAAAACCTTGGCCATCCAAATGCCGCCTTACCACCTGACCAACACGGTGACGGAGTTCGAGGTTTCTGCGAACTGGATTCCGGCGCAAATCAAGGTAACGATATTTCATACGAAGGTCATCGCCGCCATCGGTTTCATCTTCGATGAGAAAGGGAGGAAGCTGCGCTGGGTTCAACACATTGAGACTTTCAGGATAAATTTCAATTTCACCCGTAGAAATTCGGTCATTTTTAGACTCCCTTTCCACCACCATCCCCGTTACCTGAAGCACAAACTCCCGGCCCAGAGAACGGGCAATGCCCAATAGTTCAGCACTGTCGCGGCTTTCATCCAGAATAACCTGCGTAATGCCATATCTATCGCGGAGGTCAATCCAAATTAGGCCTCCCTTGTCGCGTATTTTCTGCACCCAGCCGGCAAGTGTTACTTTCTTACCGATGAAGGAAGCATTTAATTCACCACAAGTATTTGATCTATACATAGTTGCGTTTTTTCAAATTCAACATGCAAGTACAGAAAAAGACCTCGGCTTTCCAATCAAGAAAAAGTTTATCAGAAAGAAAGAGACTCCGTTTTTCAAGAAAAAATTAATTGTAAGTTTGCAGTTCAGGTATGTTCACCAATAGAAGAAATATTTTTTTAATTCTGCCGATTCTAATGATTGGCCTGGCCTCTTTTCAGGTTCAGGTTTCTTCATTTCTGGCCACCTACCAGGGTGCAGACATCAGGCTGGAATGGAAAATCAGTGATGAATCGGGTGTGAGCAGCTATGAGATTTCCCGGAAGAAAGACAGCGATGCTGCTTATGGAAGACTTTCTGAGATTTCCACTTCCAATCAAGGAACTTATGTTTGGGTTGACGACAACCTGTATAAAGATGGGGATGCGATGGAAAACATCAGCTACCGTTTGACCGCCAATACCAGCTCAGGACCAAAATATTTCTACACCAACATCCAACACAGTCCCACCGCAGTTCAACGGTCATGGGGAAGTATTAAGTCGATGTTCCGTTAAGATTTTTAAAAATTAAGCATAAAAAAAGGGGCTTTCGCCCCTTTTTTATTTGTCCTGAGGATATCAGGCAAGAACTTCTTCAACAGGCGTGTAAGGCAGATTCCAGGCATCAGAAACACCCTGATACACAATCTTACCATTTACAACATTGAGCCCAAGTTGCAATTCCTTAGAATCTCTGCAAGCCTGCTTCCAGCCTTTGGCGGCAAGTTGCAAACCGTAAGGAAGCGTTGCATTGGTCAGAGCCAAAGTAGATGTGTAAGGCACTGCACCCGGCATATTTGCCACGCAGTAATGCACAACATCATCAATAATAAAGGTTGGATTTTCGTGCGTGGTTGGGCTGCAAGTTTCAATACAACCACCCTGGTCAACAGCCACATCCACCAAAACCG
>Ga0114972_10003611_pt1 | contig 11573 bp, 10 predicted proteins | sample M_140807_EF_Meta_FD_87354 | JGI IMG/M metagenome (GOLD analysis project Ga0114972, IMG submission 87354) | Freshwater microbial communities from Lake Montjoie, Canada to study carbon cycling - M_140807_EF_MetaG | ecosystem: Environmental > Aquatic > Freshwater > Lake | place: Lake Montjoie... | reverse complement strand
CGAAACACCAATTTTAAGAAATCCATCACTTGCTGGATTGTATAATGGCGATGTTCGCATTCAAACTGTGCATAGAAATCAATGGAACTCAGTAACAGATGCATATCAAACTACTTCAGTGAGTTGTGACTACAAACAACATGTTGGAAATGGAGATGACTTTATCAGTTTTGGTGGGCAAGTAGTTTATGATAAAGCAGGAACGATAGCTTTAACAACAACACAAATATTACCTGCTATTAATTACAACAAATCTATGAGTGATTTCAAAAATGTTTATCTATCATTAGGCTTCATGGGTGGGGTTATACAACGCAGACTAGATCGTTCAAAAATGACGACCAACAATCAATTTGATGGCACAGGATTCAATGGCGCACTTGCGGATGGAGAAACTTTTTCGTCTAATGGTTACAGTTACTTTGATGGCAGTGTTGGTATGAGCTTGAATTCACAATTGGGCAACAATGAAAATAATAATTTTTATGTAGGTTTAGCTTACCACCATTTTAATCAATCTAAAAAAGCCAATTTCTACAATAACGCTAGTCAGTCAGTAACTCCAAGATGGGTATTATCTTCTGGTGTCCGTTATGAAATGACAGACAATTCTTATTTCACACTTCAAGCAGATTATAATAAACAAGGGACTTATCAAGAAATAGTTGGAGGTGCAATTTACTCAATGAGAATAGGCCAAAATGAAGATGCTAGATATTTCTTCCATTGTGGAACATATATGAGATGGAGAGATGCTATCATACCAGTAGCAAAAATTGAATTTCAACCATTAGCTGTAGCTATAAGTTATGATGCAAATATTTCTGCTTTAAAAACTTCAAGTAAAGGACAAGGCGGTTTTGAAATTTCACTTTCTTATCAAAAATTCAGAAAAAATAACAGCAGTTTGGATGCAGTAAGATGTCCTAAATTCTAATAAAATTATACTCAATAACCCAACAATTATTACCCTGACCAGGTTCTAACAAGCAAATATTTTTGTTTTTATGGATTGTTTGGATAACAGAAGCCCTGCATTTTTGCGGGGTTTTCTTGTATTTAGTAATGTTTGGGGTTTGGGGTTTGGGGTTTTATGTTCACGCTCAATAAGTTGAAAGGACGTAAATTAAATAAGCCATCAACCTTAAACCATTAAACTATTAAACCAGCGAAGCGATTTAAACATATTGCTGTCAATTATCCATCTTTTATTATTTTTTCTTCATTTGATGATTTTTTAAAGATTGCTAGCTAACTTGCGTTAAAATTTTAAAACAATATAACATGTCATTACAAATCGGAAACCAAGCACCTAGCTTTACTTTACATACTTCAATCAACGAAACGATCAGTTTGTCTGATTTTGCCGGAGAAAAAAACGTATTGATTTTATTTTTTCCTCAAGCATTCACTGGTGTTTGTACCAAAGAGCTTTGCGCAATTAGAGATGATATTAGCCGTTACCAAAATACAAATGCTCAAGTTCTAGGCATTTCAGTTGATTCCGTGTTCACATTAGCAAAATTCAAAGAAGAACAACAATTGAATTTTCCATTATTAAGTGATTTTAACAAAGAAGTTTCTACTGCTTATCATTCCATTTATGAATCTTTTACAGGAATGAATATGAAAGGTGTTAGTAAAAGATCAGCCTTTTTAGTAGATAAAGCTGGGACAGTTCAGTATGCTGAGGTTTTAGAAAGCGCTGGAGACATTCCTAATTTCGAAGCAATAAATGAATGTATTGCCCGTTTAATAAATTAATGTTTTCTTTTTAGAAAATATTTTATTATTCTACCTATTTCATTTAAATTTATTGAAAAATTGGTGTATCACTTTTGAAAAAAATAATTATCATATTATCGTTACTTATTTTTGGGGTTAACCTACATGGTTTTAGTCAAGGTAATACAACAGAGTCTTCTAATCGCATAATAAAGTTTTATCCCAATCCTGCTTCTGCGTTTATAAACTTTGACTTTTTGCGCAGCTACGATGTAAATTATACACTTTTCATTTTTAATTTTATGGGGAAGAAAATCCTTGAGATTAAAAATACGCCATCAAGAATAAACTTAAATCTTGATGAATTTTATCGTGGGATTTATATTTACCAGCTAAGAGACAAGAATGGTATCATTATGGAAACCGGAAAGTTTCAAGTTGTGAAATAATTTTACGCATCATGTCCTCCCCTTTTTTTGAAATTTTTTATTGTGTCAAAATGTCGGCAATTGTATTATTGGCAATATGTTTGACAACAATCGTTTTGCAACAATCATTTTAAATTATTATGGAAGAAAACAAATTACCCTTAGAAGAGGAAGTGCCAAATTTGTCAACAGATGAAGCACCTATTGCTGTAGATGCTGAAACAATAGAATCAGTTAAAAGCAAAATGCAACAAGAAATTGATGAATTAAAAGATAAAAACCTCAGATTATTAGCTGAATTCCAAAATTTCAAACGCAGATCCGCAGAAGAAAGATTAGTACTTCATCAAACTGCAGGAAAAGACATTATCATACCATTACTTGATGTTATGGACGATTGCGACCGTGCTGAAAATCAAATAAAAAAGTCAGAAGCAACAGAAAGTAATGAAGGCACATTGTTGGTTTTCAACAAACTACGCAATTTACTCCAACAAAAAGGTGTTCAAGCAATGGAAAGTTTAAATACAGATTTTGACCCAGAAAAACATGAAGCTATTTCCATTGTAGATGCCCCAGAACAAATGAGTGGAAAAATTATTGATGAATTGCAAAAAGGATATTATCTAAACGAAAAACTAATTCGGTTTGCTAAAGTTATTGTTGGCAAATAAAAAATATAACCAATACCATGTCGAATAAAAGAGATTTTTACGAAATATTAGGCGTAACTAAAACGGCCAGTCAAGATGAAATTAAAAAAGCTTACCGTAAAGTAGCTATGCAATATCATCCTGATAGAAATCCTGGTGATCAATCTGCTGAAGATAAATTTAAAGAAGCTGCTGAAGCTTATGAAGTTTTAAATGATGCGGATAAGAAATCCCAATATGACCGTTTTGGACATAACGCGTTTGGTCAAGGCCGATCTGGTGGCGGTGGTGGATTTAGTGGTGGCGGAATGAATATGGATGATATTTTTAGTCAATTTGGGGATGTATTTGGGGATGATGGTTTTAGTGGATTTTTTGGCGGTGGTGGAAGAAGCAGACGTGGCGGGAATACGGGTGGAGCAAGAGGTAGCAATTTGCGTGTTAAACTAAAATTGAATTTTGAGGAAATGGCGAAAGGTGCCAGCAAAACCATTAAGCTTAAAAAATACATCAAGTGTAATACATGTACAGGAAGCGGGGCAAAAGATAAAAATAGCGTACAAACTTGTGGCACCTGTAAAGGAAGTGGTCAAGTTAGAAGGGTTCAGAATACCTTTTTAGGTCAAATGCAAACCGTAACTACCTGCCCTACATGTAATGGTGATGGAACTTCAATTACTGCAAAATGCGGCGTTTGTAAAGGTGAAGGAAGGGTTTATGGAGAAGAAACCATCAACATTGATATTCCTGCTGGCGTACAAGAAGGAATGCAACTCAGTTTGAGTGGAAAAGGAAATATTGGCGAGCGTGGTGGAAGTTTTGGAGATTTAATCGTTCAGATTGAAGAAGAAGCACATCCACAATTACAAAGAGATGGATTAAATGTAGCCTTTGATTTGTATTTGTCGTTCCCTGATGTTGTTTTTGGAACACAAGTAGAAGTGCCAACAATTGACGGAAGGGCTAAAATTAAAATTCCTGCTGGCACGCAAAGTGGAAAAATATTCCGTCTAAAAGGAAAAGGATTCCCCCAAGTAAATGGATACGAAAAAGGAGATCAACTGATACATGTAAATGTTTGGACGCCTCAAAATATTTCAGCAGAAGAAAAATCGAATTTAGAAAAACTAGCGCAGTCTAAAAACTTTGAACCCAATCCTGAAAAAAATGAGAAATCTTTTTTTGACAAGGTTAGAGAAATTTTCAGTTAGTTTTTATTGTTTTATTTATACCGATTTTGCCAAGGTTTTTTATTAACTTTTTTCTAATTGAATGAATAATATAAAGTTGTAAAATTATCTTTTAATCATTATTTTTTTTCCTTTTATTGCCATAGATTTTCGCTGTCTTGTCAATTAATGCGATAAACCCTTTTTGTAAAAGATTGGTTTCATCCAAACAAGTCAGAGCCAGTTTTTTGATGCTCCCCCATGATTTATATGGAAAGTATTTTGATTGTTTTAATTTCAAAGAAAACATGGTTATTGCTGTTGCAAATTTCAATGGATTATCAATACTATCAAAAGACATATAATTCGATTGAGCAATGTAACGAAGTGAATGATTTGTATGGGCACTGTTAATGGAAAACCTCAAATCCAATTCAGCTAATTGTTCGTTTGATTTTTCGTTACTAATTTTTATCAATTTGTCTGTTGGTACAATTTCGAAAATGGCAAGTACATTACTTCCGCTACCTATTTCACCTCCTTCAAGTAAATTTTTATTATCTGCTAATGCTTCTTTTCTATTGTCAAACCCAATAAGGCGGTAGGTTTTTACTAAGCTAGAATTGAAATTTATATTAACAAATGCATCATCGGCAACTGCATAAAATGTTTGAGTGAGTTCTTTTACCAAAACCCTTTCAGCTTCCTGAATATCATCTAAATAAGCATAGTTGCCATTCCCATTTTTAGCGAGTGTTTGAAGCTTTGAATCTTTTAAGTTGCCCATTCCAACACCTAAGCAGGTTAAATACACACCAGATAATCTCTGTTTTGAAATGATTTCATCCAAAGCTTTTTCTGATGTTTCTCCAACATTAAAATCGCCATCTGTAGCCAAAATCACCCGGTTGTTTCCTCCCTTAATAAATGTTTTTTTTGCCAATTGATACGCCACACGAATAGCAGATTCTCCAGGAGTATCTCCATAAGCTTCAAGTGTTTCAATGGATTCTAATATTTTTTTCTGGTTTTCACCGGATGTTGGTTGAAGCCAAATTTGAACATAACCACCATACGTAACAATTGAAACAGTATCTATAGGTCTTAGATTTTTTACAAAAAGCTGGAAAGCTGCTTTCAACATGGGCAACCGATTGGGCATATCCATACTCCCAGATACATCAATTAAAAAAACGAAATTTCCTGGAGGCACATTTTCTAGGTCAATTTTTTTTGCACTTACATTAACATACATCAATTTATTATGCGGATCCCATGGGCAAGAACTCAATTGCGAATAAACTCTGAATAAACTATCGCCACCAGGTTTATGATATCCAAGGTTAAAATAGTTTATGAGTTCTTCAGTTCGTATTGCATCTGTAGGAACTTTATTTTGCATATTTATAAACCTTCGTACATTACTGTAAGAAGCTTTATTTACGTTTAAAGAAAAACCAGTATTTGAAAAAGTTTTGGCATCGATAAAATCATTTTCAACCAAATGAAAATAGGTTTCATTACCAGCTGCCAATGCCCTTAAAGCATCTCTATTTTGATCTTTTATAATTGAAATTAATTTTGGTTGGCGTTTGCTATTAGCATCATCTGTTGCCTTCAATTTTACAATCAACCATACATCTGTTTTTACTCGAATTGTTTGAGTTTCATATCCCTCTAAACTAATCGTAAGCGAATCGTAAAGCCGTTTTTCATCAATACCAAAACTGCCCGTGTTAGATTCGGAATAATAGATTCTTTTTTCGCCATGAACAAATATTTTGGCGTGAGGTAGTGGTTTGTTTTTTTCGTCTTTAATTTCGCCACGTAAATAATACTGCGCGTGCGCATTATTGATACACAAAATAATGAGAAAATAAGCTATTGATTTTTTAAAAAGCATGGGCACTATTTAAAGTACAGCATCAATATTAAATATACCAATTATATTTTGTTATTCGGTGATTTTGAGTTGATAAATATCTTTAAGATTTCGACCCAATCCATCATAGTCCAAACCATAACCTACTAAAAACTTATTGGGCACTTCGAATCCTAAATAATCCACTTTTATTGGATATAATAATGCATCAGGCTTATGTAATAATGAAGCTATGCGAATGCTCGAAGGATTTTGATCGAATAATTGTGGTAAAAACTCATGTAAGGTTTTGCCTGTATCTACAATATCTTCAATTAAAATAACATCGCGGTCTTTTAATGATACATCAAGCCCAATTGAAGTTGTTACTTGTCCGGTACTTTTTATTCCTTTGTAAGAGGCCAACTTTATGAAACAAATTTCTGCTTCTATACTCAGTGATTTAAATAAATCGGATCCAAACATGAATGATCCATTTAAAATAGCTATAAACAATGGACATCTTCCACTGTAATCAGTATTTATTTGATGGGCAATTTTCTCTACTTGTGTAAGAATTTCTTCATGGCTTAAAAAACTGGTAAATGATTTATCATGAACTTGTATTGAGTGCATAATTTATTATTTTGAAACAATCAAACGTTGACCTACTTTTAATTTCATGGAATTCAAATTATTCCATTCTTTTAAATCGTCAACGTCTACATTGTATTTTTTTGAAATGACTTGTAAGTTTTCATTTGGTTTTACTTCATGATATTTAACCACAGACTTATTACTAACTGATGAAGATTTTTTCGTTTCTGGTTTTTCTTCATCAACAATCACTTCTGATTTAAGCGACAAAATTCTACCTGGCTTTAATTCATCTGCTTCATTTAATCCATTAAATGCCATTAGATAGCTTATTTGGATTCCAGCATTTTGAGAAATATCATAAACGGTTTCCCCTTTTTTTACTTTATATGTTTTTGCTAGGGCTTCTATTCTTTTTCTTTGTAAATAAATCCAAGATGATTTTTCAATAATGCCATCTTCATACAAATCATTATAATCTAGTAAATCAGCAAGGTCTATTCCAAATTTTGTTGCGATAGCTAACAATGAAATACCGCTATCTACGTAAACTGCATTTAATCCATTGTACGCCTTTGGTTTGATGTTTGAAGGGAAAATAAAATTGCCAATTTTTTCAACAGATTGATTCACGATTGATGCATTATTTTTTTCTTTAGTTATTGCATAAACGCTATAATCCGGAATTTCTTTTAACGTTTCCGTCGTGTAATCGTTGAGGTTATAATCTTCAATCGTTTTTATTAAAATTTGAGGATATCTAGGATTGGTTGCATAACCTGCTTTTTTTAACCCATGTGCCCAGGCACTATAATCTGAAGGGTCTAAACTAAATAGAAACGCATAGTGCGCCCTTGTTCTTAAAAAGTCGCTATGGTCTTTATAACTTAAATACGAACTATCATATTTTCTAAAACATTCTCCACTTGCATCATCATCATGATATACTTTTTCACCAGTCCATTCTACTTTACATTTAATACCAAAATGATTATTGGATTTTTTTACAAGTACACTATTCCCACTCTCTGTTTCTAAAACCCCTTGTGCCAGCGTTATTGCAGCAGGCACCCCAGAGCGAATCATTTCTTTAATAGCGAAATCTTTATACCTTTCAATATACTGAGTGGTCGTTATTTTTTGAGCAATAACCACATTCATCAATAAAACACTTAGGAATATTAAAATAATTTTTTGCACGAATTATAATTTTCTAATTAACATTAACCCATCTCTAATGGGAATCATTACTTGTTCTACACGTAAATCAGCTGCTACATATTTATTGAATGCATCAATTGCTTTTGCGTTTTTTCCAGTTAAGTTTTCCGAAAATACCTGACCATGAAAAAATACATTATCTACTAAAATCCAACCACCCGAATTTAATCTTGGTAAAGTTAATTCGTAATATTCAATATAACTTACTTTATCTGCATCAATAAATATCAAATCCCAAACCTCATCCAACTGTTGAATAATTTCTATTGCGTTTCCAACGTGTAATGTAATCTGATTATTAACGCTAGATTTTTGAAAAAATTGTTGCGCCTTTTTTGCATCTTCTTCTCTAATTTCTATCGTATGTAGATGCCCTTCTTTTATCAAACCTTTACTTAAGCACAACGCACTAAATCCTGTGAAACTCCCTATTTCTAATACTTTTGTCGGTTTAATCATCAAACTAATCATCTCTAAAAACTTGCCCTGCCATTTGCCACTAAGCATATGTGCATGACCATGATGTTGATTGGTATATGTTTCAATTTCTTGTGAAAGCACATCATGACTACTTGAATAATCAGTACAATATTGCTCCGCCAAAGGATTTAAAATGTCCATTAAATTATTTTATTTGAAGCGATTTTTTTGAAATCATTAACAACCCAACAAAAGTTAAAACCCCATTTATTAAAATTAATTCGTTTCCAATTTTATATCCATGGAAAATTTGCTCAGAAAGTTTGGTTAATCCCAATTCAATATGCAATTTTTTTTCATACCATTCCGGACTGCTCAACATATCAATAAACAAAGCATATAATGGTGCAGATAAACAAACCGACCATATTTTTTTTCCATTTAACGTTTTATTTGTTAGGATTCCAAATGCAAACAAACCAAGCAAAGGACCATAAGTTATTCCGGCAAATTTTAAAATAAAATCAATAATGAGTTTGTCATTTATTGCTTTAAAAATAAGCACCAAAATAAAAAAAAGTACCGCAAAAGAAATATGTACTTTTAATCTTTTTGATTTTTTTTGCTTTTCTGAATCTTGACTATGATTCATGTTGATAATGTCTATACAAAAACAAGAAGTGAGTGAAGTAATCGCGCCGTCTACACTTGGGAAGAGCGCAGAAATTAATGCAATGATAAAAAGAACACCAATTGATCCGCTAAATGCATCACTCAAAGCAATAGTTGGAAACAAATCATCTGGTTTGTCTGTTGGCAAATTGGCTTGAGCTGCATACAAATAAAGTATCCCACCTAAAAAAAGAAATAGAAAATTAACCAGCATTAAAACTGCTGTAAAACTCATCATATTTTTTTGTGCATCTTTAAGATTTTTTACGCTGATATTTTTTTGCATCATCTCTTGATCAAGTCCAGTCATAGCAATGGCGATGAACATCCCGCCGATAATATGCTTAAGAAAAAACGAGCCGGATTTTACATCTGTATTAAAAATTCTGGAATACCCTTTTAGTTGTAAGGCGTTCATCGCGCCAAAAATATCCAGATTTATCGCTTTTAAAATTACAATGGTACAAACCACCAAGCCAAGCAACATACCTGTTGTTTGGAGGGTATCCGTGTAAATGATTGTTTTTACGCCACCTTCAAAAGTGTAGAGCAAAATCAATACAAGAATAACAAAAGCCGTTGCAATAAACGGGATACCCATTTTATCCAAAATAAAAAGCTGTAAAATATTAATGACTAAATAAAGACGAGCTGTAGCGCCAACGGCACGAGAAACGATAAAAAAAGTAGCACCCACTTTATGTGCTTCTACACCAAATCGATTCTCGAGGTAGGTGTAAATGCTGGTGAGATTCATTTTGTAATATAAGGGCATCAATACAAAAGCAATAACCAAATAGCCCAGCAAATAACCCAATACGATTTGAAAATAGAAGAAATTTCCGCTGCCCACGCCACCAGGTACACTTACAAAAGTTACGCCACTTAATGAAGTACCAATCATACCAAATGCCACCAACATCCAGTTGCTGTTTTTATTGCCGATAAAAAAAGACTCGTTGTTTGATCCACGCGAAGTATACCATGCAACGGTTAACAGCAATAGAAAATATCCAACTACAAAGGAAAACAATACAATGGGTGACATTAAATAGGATTTTAGATCAAAAAATAATATGATTGAAGTTACTCAAATTAATTTTTAAAACTTCAACATCAAATTTTGTATCGATTAATTTTTGCCTTGAAAAAGTGCAATATTATAACCTGCTCTGATAATGGGGACAGAACGACGTAAATTGTCTTTATATGGTGTGTTTGGCGAATTGGCTACATCCCATAAAATTGAAAAATAATAGTATGATTTTTGATTTGGGAAATCTTTGCCATTTGAAATACCTCCGCCCACTAAAAAACTATGGGCATCAAATTTTATTTTTTCATCAATAAGAGATGATCCAATTGCAGGCAGATAACGAAACCTTATCATATTAAATTCATATTGAGCATGGGCAAATAAAAATTTTGCAGGAAATAGTCTAAGAAAAGCGCCAGGACCATATAAAGATTGGCGCAAACGGTCTCCTTCAACTCTATAATCTCTTTGAGAAATATAATTTATACTTGGGTTTACAGCAAAATCAACATATTTATTGAAGCTATAACCAATGTAAGGACCTATGCCTAAGTTGGTGTATGTATTGCCAAAACCGGCACTCACGGTTCCACCAGTAAATAGATTCTCCTTTTTAAAAAAACCAACCGACTCTTCATCTTGTGCAAAAAGCGTTAACGAAGAAAATAATAAAACAACGAGAAAGTAATTTTTTTTCATAATTTTTATTTTATTAATGTTTTTTAAATTTAAAATTTCTATTTGAATATCTTACCGGCATTTAAAATGTTATTTGGATCAAATGCTTTTTTGATATTTTTCATGAGTGCCAAAGTAACCTCAGGAAAAACAATATCCATGTATTCTTTTTGTATAAGTCCAATGCCATGTTCGCCGCTTATTGTACCTCCAAGTGATTTAACCAAAGTAAACAAATCCCTTAAAATTGGAATAACCTCTGGGTTATTTAAACTGTAAATGCTTCCTAGTTTTTTTATGCGTACATGCAAGTTTCCGTCTCCGGCATGACCATAACAAACCACATTGAAATCATGTTTTTGCCCAAGTGATTTTACGCCTCTAATTAGTGCCGGCAGTTCTGCTCTCGGCACTACTGTATCTTCTTCAATGGTATACCCATCTATTTTTACTGCTTCGGATACCCTTCTCCTTAACTTCCATAGCTCTGCTTTTTGTTGTGCATCATCCGCAAAGAAAACTTCCCCACAATCAAAATCTGTGAGCAAGTTGGCTATCGCTTCCATTTCATTCATGAGTGTCTCCAAATGATTGCCATCTAATTCAATGATTAAATGGGCTTCCATTTCATCGGTTACAGGTACAACTGAACTATCTACAAATTTACTTACAATTTTCAAGGCATCTATCTCAACCAATTCTAACGCACTTGGTGTAAAACCCGCTCTAAATATGGCGCTTACTGCTTCTCCTGCTTTTTCAAGATTATTGAAAGGGACCAACATCAACAAATCAAATTTTGGAAAAGGCAATAATTTTAAAACAATTTTTGTTACCAATCCCAATGTGCCTTCGCTGCCCACAACCAATTGTGTTAGGTTATATCCCGTCGCATTTTTTAGTACGTTAGCGCCAGTCCAGATGATTTCACCGGTTGGTAAAACCATTTCAAGATTTAATACATAATCTTTTACAACACCATATTTTACCGCTTTTGGACCGCCGCTGTTTTCAGCAATGTTCCCACCAATAAAACAACTGCCTTTACTGCTTGGATCTGGTGGATAAAAAAGCCCTTTTTCTTTAACTGCATTTTGCAATACTTCTGTTATT
>Ga0114972_10003609_pt1 | contig 11575 bp, 3 predicted proteins | sample M_140807_EF_Meta_FD_87354 | JGI IMG/M metagenome (GOLD analysis project Ga0114972, IMG submission 87354) | Freshwater microbial communities from Lake Montjoie, Canada to study carbon cycling - M_140807_EF_MetaG | ecosystem: Environmental > Aquatic > Freshwater > Lake | place: Lake Montjoie... | reverse complement strand
CCTATCATTAAAGAATATCTAGATCTATTAGATAGTAAGAATGCTAATAATTTATTTGATACAAGAAATATTGACTTATTAGCAAATAAGTTTCCAGCTTCTCCTAGTGTAATTAAAAAAACTTCTATAGCACTAAATGCTTTTGAAGATAATATTAAAAATTATTATAGTGGTAAAGAGATAAACAATGCTGAACAACGTGTTATACTACAAGAGTTCTAGAAATATGCTAAGATGGCTGAGTATAACTATAAACTTAGTCAGGCAACAAACTATGACACAACTAAGTTTAGAAGTGGAGATTCATTGTTCTTAAAACAAACTAGAACACGAGTAGCAAGAGAATCAAACATTTTCTCTTCTGTGGATAATATACTAGATAGTACATTTATAGGTGAGCAAGCTGCTACATTAGATCTTAGTAATGAGGCTGTGGGACAAATATTAATTCTTGAAAAACCAGAGTTTAGTATAATTACAGAAGAGGTGTTAAATCCATATGCAGAAAATCAATTCTTAGGTGTAGATAATTATGAAAAGATAGCTACTAAACTAAAAGCTTCTTTCCTTGATTTTATTATTCAAACTAATTCTAGCTTAGCTGATAGACTTGATGAATTATTAAAAGATGATAGAACCTCAGTGGCAAATCAATTAGCTATTGCTAAGAAGAATCATCCTGAAGTTAAAATATTAAATGATCTTGAGATTGTAAGTTCAGATAGAATAGGTGGAGCAAAGAGTGTTAAGTTGATGGTTAATACCAAATCTGCATATGATGAGAATTTATATACAGGAATGATGAGAGAAATGAGAGATAATCCTGCAACAAATGAATTGTATAAGAGTATTGTTAATCTAGCTATTCTACAAGGTACATATCAATCAGCTATATCTATTAAAAACATTATTCCAATTGAAGACTACAGTGCTATAATTTCACCAATAGTTTCTTCTCTGGTAGCTGATGATACACTAGCTGCATTTTCTGATGCAAACTTGTTCCAGAAAAACAATTGGAATGATAGTGATGTTGTTCCTGTATTTGAGCCTAAGTTTAAACCAACTCAAGATTTTCCTGTAGGAGAAGATGCTAATGGTAATGATGTATATCAATACTTTAATAATCTTCAGTTTCCTAATGTAGAAGGACTTGGTATTGTATCCACTGACAGAAGAATATTAGAATTGAATTCTAGATATTATGCAAAATATACACAAGCTAATGTACTAACAGTTCCAAGAGTTATAACAACTGAGGATGGAGAAAAGGTTAACATCACTAATGGATTGTCTATTACAGGTTTGGATTATATACAAAGAAAAAATAGAGGAGATCTTTCTTTATCAGATAAATTTGGATATCAAAAAGTTAAAGATGCTCTTGGAGAACCTTTAAGTTATTTTAATGCTAAAGGTGATGAAGTTTTCATATATAAATTAGTTAACTTATATGGAGATGGACAATATGCTTCTGAATATGTAACAGATGGTAAACCTTCTATATTTGATAATGGATCAGTGAAGGTTGAGAATGAAATGCCTGATCGTGATATTGTTAATTATTACACTGGTAAAGTTGTAGAAGAAGTTGTACCTTTGGCAGTAGCTGAACCAGTTGTAACTGAAGAAGTAAAAAAGAAAGAGTTTTTCTTTTTTTCAAAAGGAATTCTTCAAAAATCATTTAGAAACAAGCCTCTTAATTTTGTAGATAAAATTCCTACAAGTAAAGATACTGTTGTAGCAATGAGGAATGATAAAAGTACAGGAATAATTAGTGTTGATTTAAACGGTATGATTCAAAAGTTTAATGATAAAGCTTGGACAAAGCCTGCTAAACAATTAGATGGGTCTTTTGCCACTCCTTTAGCTGAGAATGAGTTCAACACTGTAGATGAGTGGTTTACTTTTGCATTAATTCATGAAGTAAAACATGATACAATCTTTAAAGAAGAAGGAGAAACAACAGGACAATATGAAGATAGAATTAATCAAGCTGCTATAGAAGATCTTAGAAGTAACTATAGAATTATTGATAAAGATGAAGATCCATTCACATGTTAAAAATTAATAAATAATGGCATTTTGTAATGTTAAACAGAATAGTATAAATCACATTAAAGAAAAAGGATATGTGGACAGTAATATGATTGTTACTAATCCTATGTTCTTTGATGAGAATAATAAAATTTCTGATTATGCTAGGAATAAATATGGTGTGGAAAGTGGTCAAAAAGTTTTTAACACTGTAACACTTCCTTCAGATAAAGTAAAGGCTATTCCAAATGAAGTTTTTCTTGCAGAACTTCAGAAGAAGCATGACATATATCAAACCCAGAATGCTTCACAAGGTAAACTATTTCAGCTATCTGGATCTACAGTGAGTTCAAAAGCTGCTCCAAAAACATTAGCTATTGTTAATGACTTTCTTAAAAGGATAGGAGTAGATGTAAAGTCTACAAAACAAATAGTTGTTAATGGTGCAAAGATTGATGCTAATGCTATAGCTAACATTACACAAAAACTTGTACAAGTTGTAGATGGACTGGAAGCAAGTGCTCTTCCTGAAGAAGCTATGCACTTTGCTGTTGAGATAATGGAACAAAAAGATGTTAAGTTATTCAATAAACTTCTTAATGAGATTGGACAATACAGAATATATAATGAAGTGTTTGCTCAATACAGTCAAGATAAGAACTATCAAACTAATGAAGGTAAACCAGATATACGTAAGATAAAGAAAGAGGCTATAGGTAAGGTGTTAGCTGAAGTTATTATTAATAAGAGTGAGGGGCTTACAGAAAAACCAGAACTTCTAGCTAAAGTTGAAACTTGGTGGCAAGCAATGTTGAATTCTATCAAGAATTTATTCTCTAAATCAGGTTTTGATCAAGCAGCAATGAACATCTTATCTGGAAAAGATATAGGTGTGGCAGAAGATATTGTAGCAGAAGATGGTACAATCTTCTTACAGAAATCTAAACAGGATGAGGTTTATGATAAATTCAAAGAGGTACAATCTACTCTTGAAAAAAGAGATGATGGATATTATATTAACGGTAAGAAAATAGCTAGAAGAGTAACGGAAGAAGTTCAAGATTGGTATTCAAGAAGATTTACTGCTAATGAATTAACTAAATCAGAATACCAAAGAGCTGTAGATGATCTTAAAGCTGAGAAAGGAACTGCTGGACATCTTGATCTTGAAAATATACAAAAGTTATTTGTAGATAAAGATGGCTATCTAAGAGATGAACCTCTTGATGATTCAGGATATGTTTCTCAATTAGATCCTAATGATAGGACTAAATATAAAATGTTAAGAGATAATCTAGAAGCAAGACTTAAATCATTCCCTACAGGAACTAGATTTATGTCAGAGGTGATGATATTTGATGCATCTAGAAAAGGTGGACTTGCTGGTACAGTGGATTTCTTAGCTATTACAAAAGATGGTAAGGTGAACATCCTTGATTGGAAGTTTATGGATCTTGATATAGATAAATATACAGATGTTCCCTGGTATAAAGTTGCTGCATGGAGACAGCAGATGGATCTTTACAAAGACATTATTAGTAAAACATATGGTGTAAAGAATGAGAATTTTGATCAGACAAGAATGATTCCTATTAAAGCTTCATATTCTCTAGGAAATGCTAAAGAAAACATTCTTCCAAAGTTATTAGGAATAAAAATAGGAGATGTAAATGTTAAGAACATTACAGAAGATTATTTGATTCCTGTAGGACTAGAGAGTGAAAAAACAGGTATTGCTAAGGTTGATAAACTTCTAGAAAAACTTAATGCTGATTATAAAACAATTAGTGAAAAGAAAGTTTCTCCAGAAGAAAGATCTGATAAAGCAACACAATTAAATGCTTTGTTCTCTGCTATCAGGCAGTTACAAATGAAACAGAATCTACAACCATTATTATATCAAGCTAAGTTATTAAACAAATCTATTCAAAATTTAATGGATAGATTTAAAAATACATGGAAGGGTACAGATCCTCTTTCTTATAGTGATGACCAAATGAATGCTTTCACTAAAGAGTTAGCTGATGCTGAAAAAATATTAAGAACATATACAAACCTTGATATAGAACTTAAGCAATTATTAAAAGAAGATGATGAGCTTAGGAGTGATATGAAAGACACTGTAGATGAAGCTAGAGATTTAGAATTTGAACTTGGGGAAGTGACAACAGAATTTGTTAGAGATTTTGTTGCAAAGAGAGAAGATGTTGAAGATGTCACCAAAGCTGAAAAAATTATAAAGGGATTATCTAGATGGTTTGCTTCTACTTCCACATTACAAACTGGAGCTATATCTGCATTCTTTAAAAAAGCTACAAGAGTTTTTACAAAAGCTGCACAAGAAACTCAAGATGAAGGAATAAAACTTGAAGGATTAAAAGAAGATTATGATGTATTAGCTAAATCAAAAGGACTTTCTGCAAAAGATTATTTTAGTTTTATTAAAAAGAAAGGAAAGAATGAATTGATTGACCAATACACTCCTGAGTTTTATAAATTAATAAAGGAGAAGGTAGCAGATAAAGACTTTGAATGGATTAGAGATAATATCGATGTAGCTAAATATAATGACTTTTTAAATGAAAGAAAGGCTATAGAGATACAAAGAATTAAAGATAAGGCTGATAATAGAATTGGCACTGCGGAACAAAACTTAGCTGATGAAAACAAAGAGATAGCTCAAGTTAATAGAAGGTATGATACATCCACTCCTGAAAGTGCTGGTTGGTTTCAATATGATCTTGTTAAAAAGTTTCCTAAAGCAGTTTGGGAAACTAAAGAATGGCAGACTCTTACAGCTAAAGGTAATGAGGCTGCTAAGAATTTCTATGATTATATTATAGAAAGGAATAACTACTATCAGTCTATAGGATATGTTAATAGAGGAGAAGCTAGAACCTTTCTTCCTTTTGTAAGGAAAGGACTAGTTGAAAAATTAGTTACAGGTGGAAATATTTCTTTAGGAGAACAGTTCATGAGATCTATCTCTGTAGATGAGGGAGATATTGGAATGGGTAATTATGATCCTCGTACAGGAGAAATGATTAACTCTATTCCTAAATATTTCACAAGAGAAATAGAAGGTGAAGTTAGTGAAGATCTATTTAAGACAATGGCTCTATATAATGAAATGGCTATTAAGTTTAAATACCTATCTAGTATTGAGGAGCAATCATTATTACTTCTAGCTATTGAAAGAAATAAAAAAGCAATAGCAACATCAGTGTTTGGTAAAACTGAATACAAAGATGGTGAAATTCAATATACAGCAGATAATAGTAAGAATGCAGAGCTACTTGAGAACATGATTAAGTCTACAATATATGGTCAAAAATATTTGCAGAGTGAAAGTTTTGATCAGGTGCTAGGTACAATTGGTGACTTTGCTGAAAAGATAAATAAGAAGCTTGGAATAAAACTTTTACCAGAAGGATTTGCAGGAAAACAAGTTTCTGCAAATAAGATAATATCTACAATAAACCGTTTCTTTCAAACTAAAACATTGGGACTAAGTCTATTAGCTCCTCTATCCAACTTGTTTGGTGGTACTGCTCAAGCTGCAATTAATGCTGGCAAGTATTATACCAAATCTGATTTTGCATCTTCTGAGGCATTTTTATTTGGTAAAATGTTAGGAGGAATTAGTGCTCAGGAAAGAATAAACTTTATAGGAGCACTTGATTACTTTCTTCCTCTTACAGAAAATTACAACAGAGAGTTTGCTAAAAAACTTTCTATAAACAAACTTAGCCAGGAAAACATTCAAGATGCAATGTTCTATCTAATGAGACATTCTGATAAACATGTTCAGACAGTTAACTTCAGAAGTTTTATAATGAACTCAATTGTTGAGAACGGAGAAGTGGTAAATGCTAGAGAATTCTTAAGAACAACTCCTGAGTATATAGATATGTATGCAGGAACTGCTGAACAAAGAGCTGATAGAAAAGTTAAATTTGAAGATGATGTTAAACAACTTGTAAAAGATAAGGGTGTATTAAATGTTGGAAAGGTAGTAGATGGTAAATTTACTCTACCTGGAATAGATAGAAGCTCTGATTCTGTAATAAAATTAAGATCTCAAATACAACAAGTTACATCAGATGCATTGGGTAGTATGACAGAAGCTAACAAGAGAATGATGAACATGACTATTTTTGGTGATTCATTTATGATGTTTAAGAACTGGATTCCTCGTTTAGCTGATGTAAGATTTGGTAATCTTAAATACAACTCAGCCTCTGATGCATATGAGTGGGGAAGAATGAGAACACTGTTTAGTGTAGTGAGCTGGGATGTAATTGGTAGTATTGGTAAATTAAAGAATGCTTTGGTGGCAAATGATCTTGGAGTTGAGCAGTTAAAAGAACTTTATGAAAAGAAGAAAGTAGAATATGAGAAAGAAACAGGTAAGACATTTAACATGACTTCTTCTGAATTCACAGACATGTTTAGGAACAATGTTAGAAATCAAATGTATGACTTTGTAGTGTTAACAACTTTATTTGGTCTGATGTTAGCATTGAAAGCAAATGCTCCTGATGATGATGAGGATCTTAGAGTTAAGAATACATATAAGTTTATGCTAAGAGCTACAGATAAACTATTAGATGAGATTTTATATTTCTACAATCCAACCAGTATATCACAATTGATATCTGGAGGTATATTCCCATCTATGCAGTTATTGACTAACTTCCAAAAGATTATTACAAACTTTGGACAAGAGATGTTTGGACTAGCTTTGGGAAATGAAGACTGGGTAAAAAGTGCTCATCCAATGAAGTATTTAATGAAAACTTTCCCTGTAACAAATCAGATACAGCAATATCTGCCAATGATCTATCCAGATCTTGCTAAAGACCTTGATATTAGAATGCAATCTACTTCTGGTTTTGCTAGATAAAATGTTACATCTATTGCTATATTATATCTAATATTTTTACATAACACCTTGAATATCATTTAAAAATACATAAATTTGCCCCTATGCGTACTGCTGAAATTTGCCCAACTTGTGCCACATACACCAATGCTGTATGTGTGATTTATGATGGACTCTATCTTACTAATACAGATGTAACTCCATTAGACTCATTAGATGTTGTAATTACTAAGATTAATGACAATCTAGTTCCTGTATATGGAATAGTTGCTCCTACAACTAGTGCTGTTTATATAGGACAATTGTATGTTAATACAGCTGCCCCAGCATTATACTATGCTAAATCTGTAGGTTCTAGTGCTGCTGATTGGGTTCTTCTCACTTAATGATTAATTCTAATTTACCATTATGGATACTTCTTGTGCTGCCATACCTTGTCCAGTTATACTAAATGCTACCTGCGTATTTTACGAAGGAGCAAATTTAATATATACAGGAATTAATTCTGGGGATAATCTCCAAACTGCATTACAAAAAATTGATGCTAAGTTTGAGGATGCTGGACTAGGATATGTATTTGTTAATGGACTAATACAAACTGCTCCTGGTCAACCTGTAGAACTTGGTGGTTCGTTGATTCATGACACTACTATTAGTGGGAATTACACATTAACTTTTGCAGGTAATCTACAAGCTACAGCTTTAATAACAACAGGAGGAACCTCTTCTCAATTTGTTAAAGGGGATGGTTCTCTTGATAATGGTTCATATCAACCTTCTGGTAACTATCTTACAGCTCTTACAGGAGATGGAACAGCAACAGGTCCAGGATCTGCTGTGTTTACATTAGCTACAGTGAATGCCACTATTGGTACATTTGGAACTTCTACAATGGTTCCTAGAATAACAGTGAACAATAAAGGACTTGTTACAAATGTTGTTAACACTCTCATCACTGTTCCCTCTGGAGTTCTTATATTTACAGGAGATGTTACAGGATCTGGAATGACAGGTTCTCCTGTAACGCTTACACTACTTCCAGTTAATGCTAATATATACGGAAGTAATACATTTTTAAAGTTTGCTGTTAATGGAAAAGGATTGGTAACTTCTGCCACTCCTGTTACAAGTCTTGATATTATAGGTGCTCTAGGATATACTCCTGTTCCATCCACTCGTACACTATCTATAAATGGAATATCACATGACCTTTCTGCTAATAGAAGTTGGTCTGTAGGTACACTTACAAGTGTAGCATTAACTATGCCTGTTGCTTTTACAGTGAGTGGTAGTCCTTTGACAGGTGCAGGTGGAACTATTGGTGTTGTAGCAAATGGTACAGCATCTCAATATATAAAAGGAGATGGTAGTTTAGGAAACTTTTATGGTACAGGTGGTACAGCAGGTACATCAGGAGTGGCTGGTGATAGATATAGAACAACTTCTACATCCACCTTTACACTTGGTGGTGCTGGAACTTTAACTGTAGGAACAGGACTAGCATATAGTGTAGCTCAATCAATCATAGTAGTTTATAATGGTTCAAACTTCCAGGAATGTGAAGTGATTTCATATAATGCTCTAACAGGTGTATTAGTATTTGGTGCTCCAACAAGAACTGTTGGATCAGGTACATATAGCTCTTGGACAGTGAATTTAGATGGTGCATCAGGTGGAGATGGATCTTCAGGCTCTACAGGAAGTTCAGGAAGTGCTGGAAGTGCTGGATCAACTGGAACTAGTGGTACTAACGGAACAAGTGGTTCTGATGGTTCTAGTGCTAGTTCAGGTTCATCAGGTTCTTCAGGATCTACTGGAACTAGTGGATCAGATGGAAGTTCAGGTTCATCAAGCACAAGTGGAACCACAGGAACATCAGGAAGTGATGGTACAAGTGCAAGTAGCGGTACAAGTGCATTGGATGGTACAGCAGGAACTTCAAGTACAAGTGGATCAAGTGGTACATCAGGAAGCGATGGAACTTCTGCTACTAGTGGGAGTTCTGCTACTAGTGGAACTTCAGCATTAGATGGAACTAGTGGAAGTTCTTCTACAAGTGGCACATCTGGATCTAACGGTACATCAGCCTCTAGTGGCACAAGTGCTCTAGATGGAACATCTGGTACTACAGGTACAAGTGGATCAAGTGCATCTTCAGGTAGTTCTGGAACATCTGCTGCTGATGGTACTGCTGGTTCAAGCTCCACTTCAGGTACTTCAGGAAGTAGTGGAACCAGTGCTATAGATGGAACGTCAGGAACTAGTGGTTCTGGTGGAACAAGTGCATCTAGTGGCTCTTCTTCAACTAGTGGAACTTCAGGTACAAATGGTACGTCTGGTGTTGATGGAACTAATGGGAGTAGTGCTACTAGTGGCAGCTCTAGTACAGCAGGTTCTAGTGGAACTTCTGGTAGTTCTGCATCAAGTGGAACTTCTGCCACCTCTGGTAGCTCTGGAACAACAGGAACTAGTGGGGTGAGTGGTATAAGTGGTGGTCAGATTTATTGGATGAACCAATCTATTAACACTAGTTCAGCTTTTGGTAGTCCTACATATAAACAATTAAGTCCTATTCCTTCTGGAGCTGTACAACAAACTGTAACAACTACTGTTCCAGCTAATACAACTCAAACATTAGTTACATTTGCTACAGATACTGGTGTACCTGGAATAGCTTCATTATCTGCTGGTAACTGGAGTTTTACAGCTCACTTCTTAACAAATACTAGTAATTCAAATTGGGATATTTATTATGAACTTTGGAAATATACAATAGGTGGTGTTTCTACATTATTAGGTACAACTAACACTGTATCAGTAACTTTAGATAATGTTATAATTCAACAAGTTTATGCTGATTCATTTATAGCAGGACAGTCATTAAATACTACAGATAGGCTTTATGTAAAGGTGGTTGCTATTAATGCAAGTAATCAACCACACAATATTATATTTTATACAGAAGGATCTTCTTATTATTCTTATGTACAAACCACATTCAATGCTCCTTCTGGTTCTTCAGGAACAGCAGGAACCTCTTCTACTAGTGGTACGAGTGGTACTAATGGAACATCTTCAACTTCTGGATCTAATGGTACGTCAGGAACTAATGGAACCAGTGGTTCAAGTTCAACAAGTGGAACCAATGGTACATCATCTACATCAGGCACAAATGGTACATCAGCATCTAGTGGTTCAGCAGGAACTTCTGGTAGTGGTGGTACTTCTGCTAGTTCTGGAACTAGTGCTTTAGATGGTACTGCTGGAACATCTGGTAGTGCTGGAATGTCAGGTACAAGTGCCACTGCTGGAACATCAGGAGCTACTGGAAGTTCTGGAGCAAGTGGTACAAATGGAACTTCAGGAAGTTCTGCCACTTCTGGTGTTAATGGTTCAGCAGGTACATCATCTACAAGTGGAACTAATGGAACTAGTGGAGGAAATGGATCTTCAGGCACTAGTGGTATAAATGGTACAGCAGGTTCTAGTGCAACAGCAGGAACTAGTGGAGCTACAGGTTCATCTGGAGCAACAGGAACAGCAGGTTCTAGTGGTACGTCTAGTTCAAGTGGACCAGCAGGTTCTTCAGGTACAAGTTCAACTGCTGGATCTAGTGGAGTTAGTGGGACAAGTGGACCATCAGGTAGTAGTGGTACTTCAGGAGCAACTGGTTCTTCTGGGGCTACAGGTACATCTGGATCCTCTGGATATGCAAGTAGTTCAGCAAGAAGTGTACAAGTTTTTACAGCTACAGCAGGACAAACAACATTTACAGTTACAGGTGGATATAATCTTGGAATGGTGGATGTATTTGTTAATGGAGTGAAGTTTGTAAGTGGTGTAGATTTTACAGCCACTAATGGTACAACAGTGGTTATGACAACAGCTTTAGCTGCTGGTAATATTGTTGAAATAGACAATCAATTAAGTGCTTATTTACCAACCAATGCATTAAGAACTGTCACACCATTCACAGCAACAGCTGGACAAACAGTGTTCACAGTAAGCTATACACAAGGATTAATAGATGTATTCTATAATGGTTCTTGTCTAGCAGCAGCAGAATATACAGCTACAAATGGAACAAGTGTAACATTAGCTACAGCATGTCAATTAAATGATATAGTGGTAGTGTATGCTTATTCATATGCAGTGGGTGCATATAGTGGAATTAGTGGTTCTGGAACTACTAACTACCTACCTAAGTTTACAGCAGCAACTGTAATAGGCGATAGTGCTATAAGTGATAACGGTACAACAGTTACATTAAACAGTAGAGCACTAAGTGGGACTACCGCTTCGTTTGCTGTAAGTGTAGGTAATAGTAATAGCGGATTAGATTTAACAAATAATGGTGCTTTGGGTTATGGTAATTCAATAAACTTTTACCAAAATGCTACTAAAGTTGCTCAAATATTTTGTGAAAGTTCAGCAGCTAATACAAGTGAAATTCTATTTAAAACAACAGTAGCAAGTACATTAGCTACAAGATTAATTATTAACTCAGCAGGTAATGTAGCAATAGGAACAACAAGTCCAACAGGTAGATTAATGTTATACCAAAGTTCAGCAGGTAATGTATTACAAAATATTGTATCAAATCAAGGTGGTTCAACTCAAGTTGGTATTAATTTTTCTCCATCAATGACAGAT
>Ga0114972_10003608_pt1 | contig 11579 bp, 15 predicted proteins | sample M_140807_EF_Meta_FD_87354 | JGI IMG/M metagenome (GOLD analysis project Ga0114972, IMG submission 87354) | Freshwater microbial communities from Lake Montjoie, Canada to study carbon cycling - M_140807_EF_MetaG | ecosystem: Environmental > Aquatic > Freshwater > Lake | place: Lake Montjoie... | reverse complement strand
GTGGGCTAAATTTTTGATAGAAGCAATTAAAGTGAGCCGAAATCGAATTTCATTCGCATTTAATTTGGGCCAGTTTTATGCGCTGAGTGCAGGCCGAGTCGTTTTCGATTGCGGGCCACGACATCTAGGGTTTCAACTTTAGAGTTAATAGAGACTAATTCTTTTTGAAGTTTTGACACAAGAAGAATCAGGTCCTCATTGGTCATTTTTTCAAGTAAATTAGCGCTCATTTTCAGTTAAAAACCCTTTGTTTCGATAGGGTTTATTATACCAAAAAAGACGCTCGTAATTTAGCTCTGGAAAAGCCGACATTAATGTAAAATCAAGGCCCGCTAACAGCCAGTCTAATTGCTGTTGGTTTAACTCAAGAACACCATCAGTCTTAACATGAAATTTTCCACGCTCTAAACGCTTGTGGTAAAGCACAAACCCATTTCTGTCCCAGAACAAGCACTTGATGCGATTACGCGCATGGTTATAGAAGACAAAGACAGAACCATCCATTAGCTTTTGATTAAAAGTATCCATCACACAAGCACTTAGACCATTAATCGCTTTTCTGCCATCAATAGGGGAACTTGCTAGATATATCCGAATATCAGATTGTAAACGAATCATGATAACTGACCCGCAAATTTTAAAACTTGCTCTATCAGCACATTGGATTTTGGTGAGCTTACCCCTATACGAACCCCATTAGGCAAAGATATTTGCAAGACAGCGCCAAAGTCTTGAGCCTCAGCAGGCTTTGCTTCGACAAACTCAGTCTTTACTGCCTCACATTGTTTTAATTTACCTGACCATGACTTAAAAGAACCATATGAAATATGAGCTTGCTCACAATATTTAACCTGACTAAGTCCACTGTTGCGCCACGCTTCAATATGCTCTTCGTAATAGGTACGCTTTTGTGCTGATAATCCCATCATTCATCTCCAATTATTAACCGAAAGTGATTATCTCGAAAAAAATTTGAAATGTTTAGATGTGCCTAATTAACCGCTTACAAGTAGTCTAACTTCCGCTTCTTCAAATCGGCTAATCGAATTTTCCAACCCAAACCGCAGCTAACCTCATGACAGACTTGGAAACTGAACAGCTTAAAGAATATATACCTAGGGCATATAAAATCAGGTAAGACTGGTTAACAGGCTATATGAGGTAAAATATTAAGTGACATAGACTCAAATTTTCTAGTCATGTGAGTGTTAGGTTTTTTAAAAAATGTACCCATAAATCCATCTCTAGAAAACAGTCCCACTAATATAGCCGGGATCACAGTTAATGCCGCAATAACGCCCAAGATTGCTTTGATGATAGGATTAAGGTTTCTCCAGATCCCAGGTTCTTTTTCCAGATCATTTTGCACAATAATAACATCCTCAGTCAAAGACTTTTCTAATCCTTTTATTAGTTCAGGTATCTGAAGACTAATATCTGATAATTTTTTTTGAAAATTTTGTATTTTATTTTTTAAAGATTCTAAAAAATTACTCATAGAGGTTTTGTATTCAATACAGTCTGTATCTGATATTAGTCTGTCTAATTGAGCTGTATAAACTGCTAAGTCCTTAAGAAAATCATCATATTTTAGGAAATAAAATTTTCTACTTTCAAATAAACAATAATTTTTTTCTATGGCCTCATATTTTTCTTTAAAACTCTTGTTTTGAACAGAGCATATTGATTCGGATAAGTCTATGAGGGCATTCCACTCTGACAAAATAATGCTCATATTCTGATTGTTTTTTTCTGCGCGAATTTTCTCCATTAAAATCATTAGATTCTTGAAAAATTCATATTCAGAGTTAAGATATGCGTAACGCTCCTCATCAGAAGTATCTGTAAAATAGATAGTCTTAGATATTTGGTGCATTAACCCAACACAGATTTTTTTCGACTCATCTCCTGAACTTTGAACCGTATTAAGGATCAAATCCACCATTTCATTCAAGGCTTTATTGGGAACCGGTGGTCTTGGCAGATCCGGTAAGCTGGCTACGATATCGTATCGTTGCTGCTCAGTTAGCAGCGTTCCAAAGTGAGTTTTTAATCCAGTATCAACAGGTTCTACGATATCTCTTTTAAAACCAGCAACTTCGCGTATGTCTGCATCCCAATTGCTTAATATTAAACTTTGTTCACTTCGACTTTTTTTTCGTAATTGCTGCCCTACAATAGCCAAGGCCATTTCATTAGCAGCAGGATTAATCGATTGACTACCTGTCGTAATCACAACATCAACATGAGCATGGTTTAATGCCTCGAGCAGTTTATGAATAGACCCTCCCGCACAGATATCCATGTTTCTCCCACGATCTTTATATTCACGTGCCGCCTCAATAAATTTTTCAATAAATGATGACTTTTTTATCTCAATAATGCTATCAGGCGTAAAACCTTCAGAACGTTGAAAGGTGCGTCTTATCTCCTCTGGGAATTTATCAATGTTTTGATCTTTGATTGCCATCCACACAAGGGCTAACACTTTTTTAATTGTGAAGCCAGTGTAACTATGCACAGTATTATATCTGTTTTTCAATAAATTCAAGAATTCAAGAGCATCGTCTTTTTTTTCTTGCACATTTAAACGTAATAAAATTTTTTGATAGTTAAACCCTGCAACAATCCTTTCTATTTCGCTAATACATAAAATTTCATCCAGAGATCTACCGTATGATCGATCCAAAGCAAGTAAGCTTCCTGTTGCTGTTTGGGTAACGGATGGATCATGTGTATTTTGCATGTCCCGATTAAAGTGCTCTATTCTAGCTTGGGCAATGAAGTCATTCTGAGGTATTTGTAAAGGCGGGATAGGATAAAGGCCATTATCTTCCGCATGCATTCTCAAGTGATTATTCAAATAAATTACGCACTGATTATTTCTCACATAAGCGCCGTGCCCAAAGTCGTGCGAAGTAGCTCCACGTAGGTCTGTGCGTATATTATCGCGTGTTAACCAAGAAGAACCATCTGCTTTTCTTGCATCGACAATAGCTCTTACCATATCGATATTATCCAGAAATATCGCTCTTCTTAACGGGGACCAGAAATTTCCTGGAGCAACTCCAGCATAAATATCAACGACCATTTCACCACGATTATTGCGTAAGTCTAATAAAAGCTGAAGTAAATAAAGTTCGCCTGTATTAACTACACTGGTCACAATATTACCTGAATTAAGATGCATAATATTTGGGTTTGCTACGGTATTGCCGTCCAAAAGCCTTAGGTTAATTATAAACTCAAACATTTCTCTTATTTTCTGTCGTTCTAATACGGCAGTATATCGTTCAGCCATAAAACAAATTAAATGCAGAGCTGATTGATACCCCGGAATGTCATTAATATTAATTAAAGGTCGACCATCACCATCACGTGGCGTCAATAATATTTGAATTCCATCCAGATTTCTGGTTTCTATTGCTTTTATTAAATCAGCTGTATTTGGCATGTTTTATCTAGAAGACAGGGCTGTACTATATTATACCATAAAGCTCTTTTTATTGAAGAATTATTTATAAAAAGACAAAAAAATCACCATACTTACAAAAATTACGCGCTGGGTATGTTCAAACCCACGTTCCGGTGCGCCACGAAAGTGCACCTCCGCTAGTAGCTGCAAGTGCTACCGGAAAAGCGCGACCGAGCGCATTTCGTATCTAGCCTTGGGCACCAGCCGGCAACGTCTGGTGTTAAGCGTAGGCAAGAGAAACTACAGGCCGCAAACCAAGCGGTTGAAGGCGATTGAGCCCCGTTAAGGGTATTGAGTGATGGCCGATGACTTCGGAATATCAGAAGGCAACAGACATGAATGCGACAATCGGCAGTGTTCATGTTCATCACCGGGGTCGGAGAGCGTGGCATGTAGTGAAAGCGAAGGTGTAAACGTGGGATATCCTAAGTGGTCTCGTACGGATGCGAGTATTAATAAAGGCCCTCCGGGAGTAACGGAACAGCGAACCGATTTTAGAAAATAAATCGATACAAAGCAATGACTTACTCATGTGGCAATAAATCATTTTCCGACAACTATGATGAGCGTTATTGTTTCAACGTGCATTAAATATGGTTCTGTCGCAAAAATATCTGGAACCGATTAGACTATGCTCCTTTCAAATGGACTTGTTTTATTTATGATCAGTTTTAAGCGGCGGCATTTCAAAGACAATGCGATTTTAATGTTAGTTCGTTGGTACGTAGCCTATGCGTTGAGCTATCGTGACCTTGAGGAGCTAGCAGTAGAGCGCGGTTTGAAAGTCGATCACTCAACTATCAATCGCTGGGTTATCCATTATTCTCCGCAATTGGAGGAAGCTTTTCGCAAGCGCCATAAGCGTCCAGTTGGCGTATCGTGGCGGATGGATGAAACTTATATTAAGGTTAAAGGAAAATGGGTTTATCTGTATCGCGCGGTCGACAAAGAGGGCCAGACTGTTGATTTTATGCTGTCTGAAAAGCGTGATGAGCCTGCTGCACGGGCGTTTTTCAACAAGGCAATCGGCTCAAGTGGACTGCCAGAAAAAGTTACGATGGATAAAAGTGGCGCCAACAAAGCTGGAATAAACACAATCAATTTAGCGCTGGCACTGTTATGTATGTTTGGGGGACTACCATTGCAAATGACGGTAAGACAAATAAAATACCTCAATAACATCATTGAGCAAGACCACCGTTTTGTGAAAAAAATCACCAACGGGATGCGGGGGTTTAAGGCGTTTTACTCGGCTGAAGCTACATTATCTGGTATCGAGTTGCATCACATGCTGCGTAAAAAACAACACAGCCAGTCAAACGACTTGACTATTTTTGAACAGTTCTATGCGCTTGCAGCATAAACTCGCCCAAAATAAATCCGTTCGTCGCTTACGGAAGTTTTTGCGACAGAACCCCTTAGACAAAGTAATGATTAATTATGAAAATTGTTAAGACTGGGGCATGCCAAACACAGATTGACTGTACGGCAATATGCCGTATAATAAAACATGGAGGCTCAATATAGGATGACCATTATGGGACAACCGGCAATCAAACATAGCCAGGATACAGAGCGGCTTGAAGCACGAATTAGTGCGGACAAAAAGAATTTACTTAGAAACGCAGCTGAATTATCTGGCCGCACACTTACCGATTTCGTTATCAACTCAGCATACGAGGCAGCTGTTCGTGTCATACAAGAGTATCAGCAACTACATTTGACAGCGGTGGATCGTGATATTTTTATTCAAGCGTTGTTAACCCCACCGAAAGCGCCCAGTAATCTATTAAGGGCGGTCGATCAGTACAAGAAGGATGTTGAGTCCAAATGACAGAGACAAAAGCGCCTTCACCTAAATATCGAATCGAGCAATTGGATAAAAAACATAATAGAAAATTTTTTTCCTGTGGAACTGAAGCACTGGATCTGTATCTGAAAATACAAGCCAGCCAAGATAGCAAAAAGAATGTTGCAATTACATATGTATTGACACAGCAAGACTCTGATAAAGTTTCAGGATTTTATACTATTTCTTCCATTGGAATATTTCCGGGTGAATTACCTGCTAATTTAGCAAAAAAACTACCAAGATATCCCGTATTACCTGGAATTTTGTTAGGACGATTAGCCGTAGATGAAAAAATGAAGCGGAGCAAGATCGGTACGTTCTTGTTGATGGACGCGCTTAAACGAAGTCTTGCTGTAAGTCATCAAATTGGGATTGTTGCAATCATTGTTGATGCCAAAGATGTGGTCGCTGTGAATTTCTATAAACACTTTGGATTTATACCGTTTCCAGATAATGATCATCGATTGTTTTTGCCTATAGGCACAATCAAGGAGTTGGATTTATAACATAATTAATATCGGTCATCTTTAAGTTTTCCTTATTTTTCAAGTGTTTTTTACATTAATTTAGTATGTGCCAATACAGGGAGATCCCTCACCCTCGCTGCGCTTGGGTTCGGGATGACGTGACCTTATAGGGTTATAACAGACTATCTAATGCACCTTGCTTACGTCACCGGCATCAGACCATACTGAGATTCAACCGCTGCAGTAGCACCCTTAAACTCTCTCAATGCCTGATGGCTGGCAAATTCTAGAGTAAAAAATCGCGGTTGATACACACTCTCTGTCTTATAGGAGGTATCTCTCGCGCTTTGAGTTACCCATCTTGTAATGGCTTCTAATGCGGCCATAAACCCTGCAACAAGGTATCGGATATCGCCATACAGCAGGACCTCAAAATTCGTCCCCATAACCATATCTTTTTCTGAGCTTGAAAACGTTTTACAGATTTCATCTAAAACTTGCTTACAATATGTAAAACTGTTTTTTGTTTTTTCTTCATAATCAGCATAAATAAACTTGTTGATTGCAAGCTCAGCCAATACGATGACATTATCAGCATCATAGCCTGTCATCTGATTCTGAGGGCATCCACGAATAGCCTTTAAATTGAATTTCAACGTTTCCAACTCTTGCAACATCTCTCGAGCAACTGCTTTGCGTAAAAACAGACTGGTGATAACTACTTCCTGCGGTGCGCGTAATCCTTTATCTTTCCCTTTTGGAGCAACATGGCTGACCATCAGATCACGGCACAAATTAGCCTGATACAGAGCTTTGATAGCATCTAGAACCTTTGTTTCGAACGTCCTATACTCGGGGGAGGCGTCCTTCTTGGTCGATAGGATCTTGTCGCAACACGCTTCTAGGTCAGCAAAATTCTGACTATTCGGCGCTGCAATCAATGCATTACAGGCAGTATTTAAGCCTGAGTGCTGGTCAATGGAGTTTATCAGAGGTTCAAGAATATCTTGGATAGTCATAATTCACCCAAATGATATTTCCAGGTTTTATTGTACCATAATTACGCAAAATTATCAATTAATATTCAAAGCTTAGCGCGGTTGGTCAATAAAAAAATGGATGCACTGTAAATTAACCTAAGCGTCCCAGCGTATTTTCAAAATTTTAGTGGATGACCAGCCATGCGTAAGCACTAACGCCCTTCGCTTCAGTATTTTGACCAAATTAAAGCCATAATAAATGATTTTTTATGAAACCTAATATTAAAGCTTGTGATCCGAACTATATTTGGTTAAAATCGCCGGTCATAGATTAATCTAAGTGGTTTGGAGTTAGGTAATGAAAACATTTAGTGCCAAAGCACATGAAGTCAAACGTGATTGGTATATCATCGATGCAAGCAATAAAACACTAGGCCGTTTGGCAGCCAAAATTGCACACCGCTTGCGTGGAAAACATAAAGCGGAATATACGCCGCATGTTGATACTGGCGATTATATTGTTGTGACCAATGTGGAAACGATCAAAGTGACTGGTCGTAAATTTAAAGATAAAATTTACTATAATCACACTGGTTTTCCTGGTGGAATCAAGGAAATTACCTTTGAAAAATTGCAAGCTAAGCATCCAGAACGTGTGCTTGAGCGGGCAGTGAAAGGTATGCTTCCTAAAAATTCATTAGGTCGAGATATGTTTCGCAAACTGAAAATTTATGTTGGTAGCGAACATCCTCATGAAGCGCAACAACCTAAGCAACTTGATATTGAGGAATGAGTATGAGCGCGCAGAAAAAACAAATACAATATTATGGTACTGGCCGTCGCAAAAGCTCCTCAGCGCGTGTTTTTTTACGCCCTGGCAAAGGCAATATCATCGTTAATAGCCGTGAGCTGTCTGAATACTTCGGCCGCGAAACATCTTGCATGGTCGTTCGTCAAGCTCTAGAAGCAGTCGATGCTTTAACGACTTTTGACGTTTACGCTACAGTTGTGGGCGGTGGTATTTCTGGTCAAGCAGGCGCAATACGCTTAGGCATCGCACGTGCATTAGTCAAATACGACGAACTTGATTTGGTAGAAGGTGCAGAGCCTGATCCACAATCATTCCGTAAAAAACTGCGAGCACGCGGACTATTAACTAGAGATTCGCGTCGAGTGGAGCGGAAGAAAGTTGGTCTACATAAAGCGCGTAGAGCGACCCAATACTCGAAACGTTAAACTTTCTGGTTACGCTTATATACTAAAATCCCCTCTATTGAGGGGATTTTTTTTAGGATACAATACGCTAAACCAGCTTACGCCCCGCGGACATGCCGCGGGACCTAGGCTAGTATAAAGCAACACATATGAGCGCCCTATGTCAGACACCGATACCATTGACCAAGAACGTCGCCGCGCATTAGGCTCAGGGATCCGTATTCTAGGATGTATCGGGGCTGCTTGTGCAATAGTACCCTTTGTCTCCTCTTTAAAACCTAATCAACAAACATTAGATGCCAATAAACCTATAGACATCGATCTCAGCGCGCTGCAACCTGGGCAACAAATGACAGTCCAATGGCGTGGCAAACCCATTTGGATTTTGCGGCGCACTCAAGCCATGATCACCCAATTGGAGCAAGACAATCCTGAATTGCGCGATCCTAACTCTCTGGTGCCACAACAACCTGCTTTTGCGCAAAATCCTTGGCGCTCTCTCCACCCAGACTATTTAGTCTTAGTAGGTATTTGCACCCATCTCGGTTGTATCCCAGAATACCGCTCCCAAGATCCCATGTTCGATGCCAATGCTGGCGGCTATTACTGCCCGTGTCATGGTTCGCGCTTTGATTTATCTGGTCGCGTATATCGCCAGGTACCCGCACCCATTAATTTGGAAGTACCCATCTATCGATTTATTAACGACCACACCCTACGACTTGGAGAGACCACATGACCAAGCGCTCCGGGAATCGAACATGGTGGGCAGATCGCTTGCCATTGATAGCGGTTTGGAAAAATTATTGCAGCGAATATTTTGTTCCCAAAAATTTAAATTTTTATTATTGTTTCGGAGCTTTGGCATTATTGGTTTTAGGCAATCAATTTTTAACCGGCTTATGGCTGAGTTTTTTCTATACGCCCACGGTACAAAGCGCATTTCAATCAGTTGAAACCATCATGCGTGATGTCAATTACGGCTGGTTACTCCGCTATATGCATTCCACTGGCGCATCCGCTTTTTTCCTGGTGATCTACGTCCATCTTTTTCGTGGACTTTTGTATGGATCCTATCAAAAACCTCGGGAATTGGTCTGGCTACTCGGCATGGGGCTGTTTTTGATCCTCCTCATAGAAAGCTTTTGCGGTTATTTGCTGCCTTGGGGACAACTCTCCTATTGGGGGGCTCAAGTCATCACCTCTGTCTTTGCGACAATTCCTTATATCGGAGAACAGTTGGTTACGTGGATACGTGGTGATTTTATGGTGGGACAATCGACTTTACAACGTTTCTACGCATTGCATATTATTGCGATGCCATTATTGTTAATCCTATTTTCTTTTTTACATATTGTAGCTTTGCATCATGTGGGCTCTTCCAATCCAGATGGCATTGAAGTCAAAGACCCGGCCGATAAAATTCCTTTTTATCCCTATTATGTAATGAAAGACATCATGGCGATGCTGTTATTTGCGGTGGTTTTTTTTACTATTGTGTTTTTCTTTCCAGATATGGGCGGCTTTTTTTTAGAACCCACTAATGCAGAACCAGCCAATCCTATGGTCACACCTTTGCACATCACCCCATTATGGTATATGGCACCATTTTATTGCATATTGCGGGCGATTCCAGACAAAAATATCGGCATCCTATTCATGTTTGCCGCCATGGGGATTTTATTTTTCTTACCTTGGCTAGACCGCAGCCCAGTACGTTCTATGCGTTATAAGGGAAAACTATCGCGTATCGCTCTGGGTTTGATGGTAGGTAGTTTTGTCACATTAGGCTATCTGGGAATGCAGGAATTGAATCCGTTAAATCAAAGCATTGCTCAGGGTGCGATCATCCTCTACTTTGCATATTTTTTACTGATGCCCCTATACAGCCGACTAGAATCACATTTGCCCGTACCAACCCGGATCACCTTATGAGATTTTGGCCCAAAATTTTTTCTTCTCTTCTGCTCAGTCTCTTACTCACTTGGAGTTTTTGGGCCTATTCTGACGCGCATCCTTCGCGCGCGCGCGGTGCGATTTTATTCATGAATTATTGCAGCGGCTGTCATAGTTTGCGCTACGTATCTTGGCCACGGATGGTTAAAGATTTAAATCTTGCGCAACAAAACTCGATACAAATAAATTCGTCTTTATATTTATCACTTCCCAATTTATCGAATACCTGGCCACAAATCGCCATGGCGTCATGGGATGCCAAACAGTGGTTTGGCAAACCACCCCCGGATTTATCTCTGATAAGTCGACAACGCGGGACGTTGTGGATCACCACTTATTTATTGGGCTTTTATCCTGATTCCAGCCAACGCTTTGGCGTCAACAACCACCGTTTTCCAAATAGCATGATGCCCCATGTCTTAGAGTCTTTACAAAATGAACTCTCCACACCGGACTTTGCCGCTGTGGTGGCTGATATTGTTTATTTCTTAGAGTATGCAGCCGAGCCATCCGTTTTGGAACGCACGACATTAGGTTGGTTTGTACTTGGGTTTTTATTGCTATTGTGTGGGTTATATTGGTTGCGCATGCGTAGACCATGGTAATATAATTAATTACTTGGGTAGCTTAAATATTTTCCCAAGCTACCTTAACAAGGAACTTCATGAAAAAATCGGTCGCTTTTAAACACATCCTCGGCAAGGTCATTTTTTCTAGTCGCTGGCTCCAAGCCCCATTATACGTAGGATTAATCTTCGCACTCTCTGCGTATGTTTACCGTTTTCTTTTTGAATTGTTCCATTTGTTTTGCGACCTGAATAGTTCCAGCGATAACTCGATTATGTTGGGCGTACTAGGCTTAATTGACGTGGTGATGATAGCCAATCTCTTAATCATGGTTATCATGGGAGGCTATGAAACATTTATCGCAAGTTTGGGGATTGAGAAACATCCGGATCAGCCCGAGTGGCTCGACCACCTAGATGCGGGTGCCATGAAAATCAAACTGGCTTTAGCACTCATTGGAATCTCGTCCATCCATCTTTTACGCACGTTCATCGATCCCACTAAATACTCTAATTCGGCCATCAGCTGGCAAGTAGGCATTCATCTCACCTTACTTATTTCAGTTTTGACGATTGCATTCGCCAATCGATTGTTAAGAAACGCTGAATAATCACAGCATGGCGTGTACTGTTACGCTAAGAGCCTATGGTATTGTAAAATTAGAGAGTGGAGAATTTAGCTCTAAAGGCTCCACTCCCTGACGGTCGTGGCGCGGATGTTCTGTGCAAATATCAAGGATAAGAAGCGTATCTTAAGTCTCCAACAGTAGGTATTGAAGAAAAATTATCAAGACAAGAACAGATGCTTGCGAAACTTAGCGATTTTAAAAAAATGTTAAGTGATTACACAAATTATCTTAGTCTACATGCTGATGATAAAACTCCTGCTAAATTAGCTATTATTCAGGATTTAAGTGACGAATTAAACAATAAGTTCTTACCTCCTTGCTCCGTACATGACAAAAAAATCTGTCATGCCCGCGCAGGCGGGCAACCATTTCTGATTTAGCACTGAAGTAAATTAAGATAACTCGCTGACATACAATGAAAATCATATAATCTCGATCG
>Ga0114972_10003607_pt1 | contig 11580 bp, 1 predicted proteins | sample M_140807_EF_Meta_FD_87354 | JGI IMG/M metagenome (GOLD analysis project Ga0114972, IMG submission 87354) | Freshwater microbial communities from Lake Montjoie, Canada to study carbon cycling - M_140807_EF_MetaG | ecosystem: Environmental > Aquatic > Freshwater > Lake | place: Lake Montjoie... | reverse complement strand
TGCTCCAGCCTTGAGCTTGCGCTCCTTCGTGGTCTTGCGGTTGTATGCCTCCACCGCGCGCTGCTCCGCGCGTTTGTCGATCTTGCGACGAAGCTCGCGGTCGTATTGTGCCTCCGCCGCACGCTCCCACTTCGCCGCCGTCGAAGTCGACTTGTAGGTCTTGCCTGTGCCGCTGTACGTCGCACTGTACACCGGTACTTTGACTTCGCGCTCCGCATCGCGCTTGGCTCCTTTGAGCACCGTGATGAAGCCATCAGCGTTGGGCCTGGAAAAACGAAGTCGACGCCCGTTGTGCCCGAGGCGCCTGAGATTGAAGGCATGGAACCGCGCCTTCTTCCTACCCACACGCTCGCCTCCATCAGCTTCCTCCTCGAGGTCAATGTCGCCGAAGTCAAGTACCATTCGATCGGATCGCCCATACTTTCTGCCCTTACGTTTGATACGCGTAGCGGCTGCGCGGTTGCCCGACCTGGTCAACCTCACCGGGACCGTCAGCTTGACGCGTTTCGCTCTCATGTTGCGTCGTCCTGATTCGTACTGCATCAAATCTGGGCCCAGCTCCGAGTCGTCGTTCATCACATCAGCGGCCTGAATCTCCACTTCGAGTTCCGACGGTATAGCATTGACTCGGGCTCGGACCGCCCTCAGCCGATCCACCAGCCTGATCTCGGTGATCTCTGCCGGCCATGCTACCTCGAGATTGTCACCAACCTCGTTGATCTCGCCGTTGTCATATTGCATAAGATCCGGACCCAACTCCGCATCAGGCACCTTCTCTGTCGCCTGGATCTCCGCACCGGCCTCCGAGCTCTCCTCTCCCATGAGGTGCCATCCAAGTCCGAACCCACGCACTCCGTCCTGCCCCGAGATCGCCGCCGCCCCATTGTGTACAGCCGCTTCGTTGAGCAGTTCGGTGAGGAGGGCACCAAGAGCAGCTGCTCCGTCGGACGCACCAGTCTTCACCGGTACCGCCTTCCCTTGAGCCTGCGCCGTACTCGTGGGTGTGTTCTTCTTACCGTCAGCGGTCATCGCAACCGCCACCTTCTGCTGCGCCGTGACTTCCTTTGCGATGCGCCGTAGATCTGCCGCCGAGTTGTGCGTGAACTTGCAGCCGGTACCAAACTGGCAGTTGCCCTTAGCGTGCCCGATGCAGCCACCCTCTTTTCTGATAGCCTGCACCATCTCCGCACTCAGCTCATTCACCTTTACCGTTGTAGGATTGCCGCCCGTTCCTTGCGGAGCGCCCTTTCCTGCGCCCGGAGATCCCTTTCCCCTCCCAGCACCAGTACCACCACCTCCTGCAGCACCGTTTTTGCCCACAAGAGAGCCACTTCCCCGCCCGCCAATAGGACGAGGGGGTGGACGAGCATTGTGCCCGAGCATGTCGATCAACCCGCCCATCGTCGCTGCCTGCTCCTTGCTATTCTTGCTGGCATTGATTTTCTGTATGAACGGCGCCGCCTGATCGTACTTAGTCTGAACGTTTGTCTGCTGTGTGCAAGGCCCCGTGTGACTAAACCCGCAGGACCCGCACTTGCGCGCTCCAGCTTCATCCTTCTTGGCAAACGAAACGACCTTTTCCGTATCCGCGGCAGCCACCATAGCCATGCCCTTCTTGCGCAGTCCTCCAGCACCCTCCTTCTCCTGCACGTCGCCGTTGGTGAGGAGCAAGAGTTGCTTCTTATTTCTGGCAAGGAACTTCAGCTCGCCCTTATCTTTCTCGTACTCCACGTGAGCCTTGTAGAACGCATCAAAGACCGGAGACAGTGCGTCCCAGCTCGACAGCTTCTGCTGAAACTGCGGTAGGTTCTCCAAAAGCCGGTTGCAATCCTTGACCGTCGAATCACCCTTTGAGTCCTGCAGCAAAGCCCGCACCTTACAAGCCTTTAAAAGGAGATTGCCAGTAATCGGTTCATACTTCTTCTCAAACACCGTGATCCGCTCTGTGACGTACTCCTCAAATGACCCCAAGCAGCGAGCCTCCCTATTCACAAAGTGCTCCGTTCCATTGAGTACCAGCTCAAACAGATCGTTGACCATCTCCATAATGTCAGCCTTTGCCATAAGGCGAATTGCGGCGGCGAACGCCGCGAAGCCTTGATTGAGCGCCTTCCCGACGTCACGGATGCCATACTGGTTTACATCACCCGTAATCTGGTGGGCGAGCGCTGGCGAAATTGGGACGAAGGCCACTTCTATGATTTTGGCGAGAATCCTACCGTCATCTCCCGCTGCTGCCATGATGCCTTCTTTCGCAGCCTCGGTCTCCGCCGCTTCCAGAGCGCTGTTCCGAATCGCAAAGAACGTCTGGATTGCTTTCATCATGTCCCCTCCAGCATCTTTAGACGCCCGCATCGCGTCCATCAGGGCCACCCTCGGCGGCGGCAGCTGTAGCTTGCCCAAGATTTCGAGGATGAAGCCCACCACTTTCTCAGGCTTTTCTCCCATGGTCGCGGTAAACTTAGGAGTCTCTTTCACCACCCTGTCTACCTCCTTGAGGACATTGGCAAGATCGACTGCCTTGAGAGGAGCCTTCACCATCCGGTCTTGAAAACTGTTCTCCCCGTCCTCCTCAGCCTTCCCCGCCAGGAAGTCGAGTGCCGCATCATATTTTTCCTGCAGAGCTGGGTTGCGGGTGGCGCTGACTGAGCGTTCCTTCAGCGACTGTAGGACCCCACCCACCGTCACCTCATCGTTACTCCTGAGGAGCGTTGCGCGCCTTCCATGCCCGGAACTCTGGAACCGCATAGCATCCAATTCCAGCTTTGCCTTATCGGCCTGTGCACGATAATTTTCCATTTCTTGAGTAGTCGATGCTATCTCTGCATTGAGTTCCTCAATTGTCTGGTCACACTCCTCCAGACGGTGAGTAAGCTCGTCTACCTCATACTTGGCAAGCTTCTCCGCCTCGAGCGCCTGTTGTTCCCCCTCCTCGGCCAAACGCTGCCCGTCTTGCGCGCCGAGAACCTCCTGAGCGAGCCTCTGACCCTTCTCGTGAGATTTGTCCAGAGCCATGCGAAGGTTCCTCACTGCCTGTGCGACGACATCATCCCGCGCCTTGAGCATTTTTCTGGCGGACTGAACGATTTGATCCGGTGCCAGCTCCTGCCACCTCCCGATCGGCACCTCGGCCTCGAGGTACGCGATGAGGAGGACCGCCATTTGTTTGACTCCTTCGGGGGGAAGCCTGTCCACGACCTCCTCCGCATACGACAGCCAGCGGTCCTGCTCCTGACCGAAGTTGCCATCCTCTCCAACCTCCATGTTGGAGCCGATCGGGGGAGAATTCTGCATACGAGAGATGTCAGTAATTCCATCGCTCTGCCAATCAACCCCCTGCGCCATCCTCCCCGCGGAAGATGTCGCTACTGGAGCAAATACATACTGCCCAGTCCCATCTGCGAGCTGTCCCAAACCAAACATGTACGATAAAGTCCTCAGCGGGCTTTGTTCACGCATTGGTTGCTCCGTTACAGGTTCGGTACCCACCGAGTCCTGTCCTTCCATCGCTTCCTCAATTTGTCCGCTTGCACTCATTGAAGAAATATTCTGCCCTTTTTGTGAAACCTTAGCAGTAGCAGATTACTGCTAATTTTCAGCTGAATATGACTCCTCCCTTGCTGGCCGCGAGCAACGTCTGCTTATCGTTCTCGCCCCGGGGATTTGTCCACGACGCCCTAATTTTTCTTTCGTGCAGAAACCCTTTACAGGTCTCGTACACCAAATAGAATCTAACCGCGCTGGTTAGCTCTCCCAAAATTCGCACACAATGTCGCGCACGCGTTACAAGAGTTCCCACACGAATTACAAACACTTCAGCGACGCAAGCCTTGTCCTCGGAGCGTCCTCCTTAGACCCGACAGACACACAATGCTTTGTCTTTGCTGTCTTTTTACTCTCAGCACGCGACTGGCTTATTACGTCGCGAATTACTACATTACTCTAGCTACACGGTAGTAAGCAGCACTAAACATTCCACAGGACCTGTCCACGTCACATCTTGGTTTTTCATAGTGTTGTCGTACCAGGCCAGGTCTAATTGTAGCTTAACTCTCTTCCAACGGTAGAGAAACTCGCTTCCTCTAGCAAATAAAAAGAAAAGAAAAAGGATTTCTGGAATATTTTTCTTTTCTCTTTCTACTGCGGCTTTTCACTTGGTTGTAGCATGTCACGATTACCCCCTCGTAACACTCCCCCCATGATATAACCTAGAGAAAATAGAATGTTCTAAAGCATATAAATACTCAAAACCATAACTAACGAGCATTACATTTCACGACTAGAATTTCATCCTGCCAGGCGTTTAGTCAACCTGAAATAATCCCCTTAATTTTCGACGAAGATAGAACCCCCGACCTATTAAAAACTGAGCTCAAATTTTCTCTAACCAAGCTCAGCTGCCAAGCCCCGATGCCACACCCAAGGCGCATTTGCGTCTCTACCAATAGCTTCCGCTCGCTCCACAACGTGCATAAGCAGCTCCTCGAAATGTAAAGTGGACCAGAATTCGCATCTTTATGCCTCGTCCTCTAATAAAGACCATCCGAGTCACCGACCAGCTGGATGATGAAATATGATGCTTCATATGTCTCATCTGCCATCTCGCGTCGAGCAGTCACAATTCTGTACGCATCCTTTGCACTGACGATCAACTCTACACTCTCCTTGTGTTTCTTTGGCACTAACGCCTTCGTCATTATATCTGCAAAGTTGAGGTTAGTAGGAATGTAACGCACCCGCACTTCTCTGTTCCTTACTGCTTCAGTTGCGAAACGATACTTCACGTCCACATGCTTAAGTCTCCCCCCAGCGGAGCATTCAGCTTCTGCAACCATGATCGCAGCGCGATTATCCTCGTATATGAGCGTAGGCTCCGCCTGCGCGAACCCCAAGCCGCGCGCCAGCTCCCGCAAGTACTTGACCTCACAAATCATATCCGCCAACGCGATATACTCTGCTTCGGCTGAACTGAGCGTCACAATTGATTGGAGTTTGGAACGCCAGGACACCAAGCCGTGATTGTTGAAGGTAACAAACCCAGCATGGCTCCTTCGTGTGATAGGGTCCATTGCAAACGAGGCGTCTACCGCACCAAAAATCACGTCCGCAAAACCAGCTTTTCTGTCCTCAGCCGTGACCTTCCATGTAATACCAAGATCTTTAGTCTTGACCAGATACTTGATAATCCTCTTGGCCGCGTTTACGAGCTTTTCGTTCGGCTTCGCCAGAAATCTGCTGAGTACACTTAATCCGTAACTCACATCAAAACGCACCGTCGTGGCAGCATAGCCTATCGAACCTATCAGGCTGCGATACAGCGATATCATTTCCTCCGTAGGCGGCACGTCAAAATCACTCTCTACTACTTCAAAACCAGCGTCCATAGGCGAGTCCGGCAACCTGGTCTCCTCCAGACCAAACCTCTTTGCGATTCGCTCGATGTATGCGCTCGCCGTAGCAGTGCAAGAACAAGCTGCCTCATCCCATCGATAGTTAATCCCCAGATACCGATTGAGCTTGCCCTCTGCTGTAGTTTTCCACTTGGTGTTGATGTGCGTTAGAAACAGATCTCTGATTTTGAGACTGGTTGTTCCAATAACCAGATCGTCTACATAATGTAGCAGAATCATGACATTCCCTTCACTGTCTTCGTAACGAAACACACAATGATCAATGAGCAATCTTTTGAACCCAAACGACTCACTCTTCCCTGTCGTGCGGCACTTGATCGTTACCAGAAAACTAAGGATCTGCTCTGCTAACTGTGCAATGAAGTCACGCCCGCTGGTTTTCAGACCATATACACTTTTCTTGAGCAGCAGAATCTTACCAGCGTGTATCCCAGCGTCCCTTGGTAGCCTGATATACACAGCCCGATCCCTGAGCTCTGTACCCAGAAAAGCTCCACTGAGATCATAAGACTCGACCGAGTATTTAGGATCCACCGTCAGCGAGATCAGCAACCTGATGGCTGAAAAAGCCACTGTGGGAGAGAACGTACTATACACAGTTTCCCACCCCTCTCTCTCACTCGAGCCAACCACGGCGAGCCTTGATTTCCACTTGAGAAACCTCTCCTTTCCATCTTCGCCGATGTGATACTTGCGCTTGTAAACCATCTTACACTGCAAGATGCGAAGCCCTTTTTCCGTGACCTGCTTTACCTCAGCCGGGGTCACCTCTACCCCAATCTGTTGCTCAATAAGCTGATCAATCTCCTTGCCCGCACTGACTAGAATAGCTTCTTTTTCTGGGTGTCGAGCCAGCTCCGATGGCGTGCGCGGCTCATCGTCGAAGATCACGGGCTGATCTTCGGCAGCGGCATAACATTCCGCTCCCCCCAATCCTGACTCCTCCGCCTCACCATCGAGTGGCACATTGTTGTGTACAATCTCTTCCCAAGACTCGTGCGCAATTGCCGCATAAACTGCCGCCCTTCGGCATTCGTCCCGAGTTTTACCCCACTCAGCTCGCTGATCGCCATATTTGGGACCCATAATAAGAATATCCTCCAGTGTAGCCATATCCACATCCTCCGTATCCATCTTACGGTCGAATCCCTGGTACTTAATTCTAAACGTCCCTCGCTGTTTGTTGTATTTCACTACCACACCCTCCGTCGCGTTCATCTTATGACGCTCCTTTGGATTCGTAGAGTCAAACCAACGCCTTACTTTACGGCCCGCAAACCTACCAAAAGGGTCCTTGACTCCGGACGGAATCAAGTGCTCCCTACTGAAATCTGTACACTCCGCCAGCTCGTACCGAGCCCCCTCATATGGCTGCGAGAAAGTCATTTCCTCCGGCAGTTCCTCGAGCAAATCCACTTGCCCCGGATGTACCATCGGCTCCGTTTCCTCCCTCGGTTGCTCATCCAATCGACGGTGATTGGCCTCTCCATCGCCGTCAATCGCCACCAACCGGAACGGCTTTTTGCGATTATTGCCGGTCCGACGATCATCACCGACGAGTCTCGTTGGGCGCCTCATCTTGACCTTTACCACGGGCAAACTGACCGCCACATCCTGACCCCCACTTGGTGCAATCTCAGTCCTTTCGCAGTCTCGCCTGTATGCCAAGTACAATTGAATTTCCCGATCTTTCTCAGCCTTTGCCTCCATCACCCAAGCCGTAAACGCTGCCAACGTCACACCTCCTTCATCCTCCAGTAGCTGGTTGTCAACATCGTCGATGCTTGGTATCGGGCCTTTCCTTGGTGTCTGAATCCTCAGTGGATACACATCCGGCACCACCTTCAACGCATGTGGTGTTGCGAAAATATTGCGGCCATCCGTGAACAAATGCTTAAAGACTCCACTCGCACCATCCACTTGACATCCCAGGTATAGTCCCTGCAGCGACCTATCGCCAAAATGCCCACTGAGCCCTCTAGCCTTTCGCTGCTCCGCTGTCAATATCAAAAACGCCAGGCATCCGAATGGACCTAGGAGGTACGACTCGAGACATGCCTGCTCCCCATAATGAGCTTCCCATACCGAACGCCGTCTCTCAACTCCTTTTGCCTTCGGGGACTCCGGCTCAACCGATTCCAGCAATATTAAATTGGTGATGAGCACGGCATGCTTGAGCACCAAATACCACCACTCTATGCTGAATCCGGCTCGATCGATCATCGCCCTTGCCATCCCCTTCCACACTCTGTGTCGACACTCAACATGCCCGTTGCGAAAATGCTGACCTGCCTCTGTTTTGACGACGTGGATCTGTTTGGAAGCGAACCAATCTGCTGCCACATCATTTGCCAGAGCACCCTCCCCGTCAATCTGCACGGTGTGAGGGACGCCTGACTCGTTGAATATCTTTGCCAGTCCCATCAATGCTTGCGATCTCAGACGCAAGCCCCGGAAGTATGAGTAGCCCTCAGCCGTCACCGCCGATATATAATAATGGAAGCCATTATATATCGACGCCTCTTCAATGTAACCCGATAAGTCCACGTACATTTTGGTGTTTACCACCTTCCTGCTGGGCCTCACCGTCTTACCAGTAGGAGTTGCTGGCATCTTTGCCTTACCGAGTGCGCAGCTGTTGCAATGCTGTTCGTCTGTCATGGTGTCGATCATATTCGCAACACTCTCATATCCTCTGACCTCCATGAGCCCTTTCTTGATCGTGCCCATCGACAAGTGCCCCAAGGTCTCATGTAGAAACCGCTGCTGCTTTTGAATGTCCCTAGGCTGACCACTATCATAAAACCTTGACCTTGGTATTTTCAATCTGATCGGCCTGGTGTGCGGGGTTGACTGCTTCTCCTTCCTTTCCCTCTTGAAGAATGCCTCATCAGTCTCCACTTTTACGATTGGCTCCCCCGGCTTCGTGTCTCCTGATCCCGCCTCCTCGTCAATGTCATCGGCGACATCCTCCAGCTTGTAGTCAGGCTGCAAGAACCGTTCCCTTGATCCCTCCGCATTAGTTCCTGTTTCCACATCGCTCTCGGACTTGCGTTTGTTCATGTCCGCCACCGCCATTTTCCAAAAGTTCTGCAACGCATCATGCGCGATCTTGTCTGAATCAGCCTGTTTGCTGGCTTTGCTACGAGTATTTACCAAAGCCTTTCCTCCCCCCAGTCTGAGTCGGTCAAGGTACGTGCAATACTCGAATTGGGTCAGCAACTTGCTCGGCTTAGGCTCCGCCTCTGAGAGCAAGGTGCGCTGTTCCGAAGAATCCAACTCTGGTGTATACGCCAAAGCCACCCCGCCCATATTTGGCTGCTTCAAGAGCTGTTTGACCAGCTCCCGACGCCCAAGAATCGTCGGGTTTGCGTGCGTCCGCTCCACCAGCCAGTGAAAACCGGTCATCCTGTCTTTGAAAAACGGCACACATGTGCCATCTTTTGTCATGCAAGGCGCTTGCGCATTGAGGTGAAAATCCCACCCTTGCTGTTCAAACGGGCCTGTCGCAAACAAGGCGATGGGCACCGATGGCAGGTAATAGACAGCTTGATAGTGCAGTACCACGTAAGCTCCATTAGTATCTAATACCGTGTACACCAACGGCGACATCAACTCCGAGTTTGCTCCCCCGACGCCCGTGAGCTTCAAAGTAGTCTTGATAGGCAAGATCAACGTATCCTTGTGCGGAGACGTAAACACGGACGATCCACTGTCTACCAAATGCAACCGCGTGCCCTGCGCCACCTGCGCATTGACCATGCTTAAATACGCCGCCGCTTCACAGTGCACACCCATGAACGCAGACGTATATTGCTGCAACTCGGCGTCAAACTCAAAGTAGCGGTAGGGTTCGAGTCGCATCACCGTCGAAAGAGGATGATACTGTGGCAATTGAAGCATCCGCAATCTGTATTTCTCAAAAGCAACCTGCGGCAACTTTTTCGTCAATGAGTCCGCCAGATGACCTGCATACGTGACAGCCCCCCCTGAGTCGCGCGCCAGTCGCCCCGATTGTGCTGCCTTCGTCCAGCGCCTCCAAGATTGCAAGCACCTCTTGCCGCAGTGTATCTGCCTCATCACACGCGTGTTGTGTTTGCGATTCGCAAATAACCGCCATCGCAGCAATATCCGTTCAATGAACAAGTCCCTCATGAACTCCAAGTCAAGGCCCTGACCTATCATCAGCACTGTCTCGACGTGATCAGCGTCACGAAGTTGGAGCCCCCGTCGTCGACGCCGACACCATTGCTCCGAAGCTTCCGCGCATTGAATGCCTGCCTCGCATGTGCCCGTGTCGAAGAACCGAGCTCGCATAATTCTATCCTGCCCACCTCCTGGAGCATTGAATTCACTGAAGCTGCCCGAACTCAAAAGAGCTCCCGCTGGGTTGAGAGGCCCAAAAAGAGGTCTGACCCGCTGCTCGACATCGTCGATCGGCTCCGGAGAGTCACCATCATCTGACTCGTCATCGCCGCCATCGTCATCTGATCCCTGATCGTCGTCTGAGCCACCTCCACCATCAGAATCCGCCTCATCTCCACTGAGGTCGTGCACGTGTACACACCACCTCCATGCGGCAAATGCACTCTGAAGTAGTTCCACATCGTTCCCCATTGATAGCCCGTGTACGCTCCCCACTGCGCTTCGCCCATCACGGTCATCAGATGAGATCACCTCATCGGATTCGTCGGACGTCTCATCGTACTCATACCGCTGCCAGCGCCTGAATGCCTCAGCCATAATGCGCCAATCGATCAGCGGCTGCGCTGTCACGATCACATCAGTCTCATCTGAATTGTCAGAACGCCCTTCCGACGATTCACTCCTATGTGCATCCTCCTCAGCTTCAGAATCCGATGCAACCAGCTCCGGCAATTCGTCCTCAGTATCCGTAGGCTGAGCTGCGCCTGCCCCCGAGATCTGCTCTCTGAACATCTGACGCCCTCGAGAATCCCCAAGCGACGCCCCAATTGGCGACATCTGCACGTGACACCCCCCCGATGACGTATCTAGAACTGCACTTTGCATTGTATCCTGGCAGTAACGCACGACGGAGCCGTTGAGCAGAGTGACCTTAACGTAATCGGGCGTATTCTGCGCGCGCAGCCACTCAACTGGATATGCTACATGAATCCCCGGCGACACTTCTACGACCTGTGCCACTGTCGATGTCATTTCAAGCTGTACTCGATCAGGCTGAAGTTGCTGTAGCTGCCACCATTTGCCTTTCCTCTCCTCGGCGAGCTGCCTTTTTGATGGCGACCACAGATACTCACCCGGCTTTCTAAGCATGCCAAAACTTGCCCTGTCACCATGCGGCGAGGCGAGACTGAAGATATTCCCCGTGCCCACGGCCTTACTGACCACTTTGCTATCAACGCTGTGCGGCTTCCGAAATTTGGGCTGTCTTTCGAGCTCCGCATTAGCAGGTGTATCCGTTAGATTGCATATACGAGCAAGCTCAGCGTGGCGCGCCTTCCAATCAAAACCGAAAGGGTGCCTCCTACATTCGATGGGCTCTGGCCAGTGACACAGGCGACCCGGCGGGTCATATCGGTCCACCCCCGGCATACGCTTGGTCCAGAGTATAAAAACGCCCGTGCCCACCCCAATGCCCGGCACCTTCGATACATACCCAAGCATGTCTTCGTGCACCACTGGCCTCCAGAAAGATGCCTTGCCCCTGCCCCTGACACCATCGATTGCTACGGCGCGCTTAGAGCACAAGAATACCCTTCTTTTGTTCTTTTGGTCCTCCATCCCGATTGCCTGCAGCTGCCTGTGGCGCATCCGACGTGTAAGGATACGCGCCCACCTCCTGCTAAGGTGCTTGCGGGTACCCCAATCTGCCTGCACCTGATCGAATGTGTTGCGCCACGCTTTGTCATTCGGTACCTTGGATCGTGCAAACTGGAAACCGGCGTTGAGCGCATTTCCACACATCGTCTCGCCCATGACGACGACGAATCGGCGCCCGCCAGAATCCGGCTGCTTGATCTTGCCAGTCTTCATCTGCTTGCGCCTGAGAGCCTCGCGCTCCTCGCGCTGGTCCTCGAAAGCCCTCACCGACTGCACCGACACCTCCGCGCGTTTGTCGATCTTGCGGCGATGCTCGCGGTGGTATTCAGCCTCTGCCGCCCTCTCCCACTTCGCCGCCGCTGAAGTC
>Ga0114972_10003606_pt1 | contig 11583 bp, 13 predicted proteins | sample M_140807_EF_Meta_FD_87354 | JGI IMG/M metagenome (GOLD analysis project Ga0114972, IMG submission 87354) | Freshwater microbial communities from Lake Montjoie, Canada to study carbon cycling - M_140807_EF_MetaG | ecosystem: Environmental > Aquatic > Freshwater > Lake | place: Lake Montjoie... | reverse complement strand
CGTGGCAGGCGTTTGAGGCGCATGGGACGCTTCTTCGATCATGGCCAGATCTCCGGCCTTTTCCTGCCGTAAACGAAAGGGACCAAATTGAGGCTGGGGAAGCGGAAGTGCATCGCCTCGTGGCTTACCAGGAGCTTTTGGGCCAATACCCATCCGACCCGGTGAACGGGCCCGATGTGATGCTTGCTGTTTTTGGGATCGACCCCATTGGGGAACGCGTGGCGGAAGACCGCCCGGATGATCTTCTCGGGCATGAGCAGTTCCGCGGCGAAACGATTTGCCTGTCGTTCCCGGGCTTCGTAATCCGGGTCTTTTTCCTGATTTTGGGGATTGTGCTCGAGGGCAAGAATCCTTCCCTGGGCGAGCTCGGCGCGAATCTGATCCGCATGAAGCAGGAAATGCCCCAGTTCGTGGGCAAGGGAGAAGCGTTGTCTTGGGATCGGATCGTCGGCGTTGACAAATAGGAATCCGCCTGGCCCCCGGGAAAGGACCATAAGCGCGGCAAGCGGGCTGTCGACCGAGTCACCCGGCGGGATCGCTTCCCTCCAGCCATAGACAAGCCCAAGCCAGGAAATGGCTTTTCCGGCCGTGAGTCGGGCCAGGGGGACCTGAACGAGCGGGACGCCCTGGAGGTAATGGTGGAGAGGGACGGGGCGGAGAGTCCGCAGGAGGGCGTCCAGGGGTTGTTCCGGGAGACATTGGGGATGAGAAATTCCCGTTTTGGCGAAAAAGTTCTCGAGTGCCCCCTGAACCATCCGCCCCTCAAGGGCAAGGGTTTCGGAATAGGTCGGGGATGGCGCGGGAATGGCGCTCACTCGGGGAGACCCCTGTTGGTGGCTTTGGGATCATTTTCCGGGGAGGTTTGCGGTTGTTCTTGGACGGGAGCGGATGGGGTCGGCCCTTTGCCTTTTTTCCCCAGCGCGGAGCGTGCCGCCATCGCCAGCATGTTGGCGTCGGCGGGCGCCATCCGGTTTTGCAAAAGGAGCGAGGCTTTGCGGATTTTTTCGATTTGAAGATCGGAAAAGACCAATTGATGATGGGTGGCCCATTGTTTCACCGAGTCGAGGCTGTCGGTGCCGGGAAGACCGAGGTGTTCCACAGCGGCCAGGGCCTTGATGTCGGAGGGTGTCAGTCCGCAGACGCTTTGCAAACCGGGATCCCGCACGAAAGCAAGAAGGTCGGAGACCAAACCTTGCCGGGGTACAGGCGTTTGGTGTTGCGCAGTTGCGGTTTTTTTGGGCGATGCCCCGGCGAGCAGCCTATTCAGCAAATCCCTTGTTTTCCTGTTGCGGGTGGCGTCCTCCTCTTTGGTTTCCTCCGGAATGGCTTCCGCATCCTGGTGGCGCTTGCTGATGAGGTCGAGAAACCAGGCCAAAGTGGTGTCAGGAGCATGGAGTGCTTTGGTCCAGATGGCGGCCATGGTTTCCAGGTCGCCTGCCTCCTGGGCCATGGAATAGTTTTCCACAACGGCAAAGTCGAGTGTCTGGATCATGGCGTTCCTTTCGGCTTCGTTTCCGGTCTGCTGGGCGTGGCGCCAGGCCTTCGAGGCGCCAGCGGGATCATTATTGCGAATGGCTTCCCGATAGGTTTCGAGATTGGGACTGAAATAGTAGGTCATGATCGTGCTCCGCTGGAAAGGGGTTGCCCCTCTTTTGGTATCGAGTCGGCCCCGTAAAGCAGGTCCTGACCCCGTTGGGAGCCGAAGACCTGGGCCACTTTCTGTTTGAGTCGTGTGGTTTTCACGGCGATAACTTTTTTGTCGAGCCCTCGGCTCGAGGCCAGTTCATCGTTGTCCTTGAAGTAGTAAAACTTGTCGAGGAAAAGCTCCAATTCCTCTTTGTCGAGAACCTTTTTCAGCTCACCCAGGACAATTTGGGTGACATCGCGCAAATGCAACTCCTCAATCACATCGCTGGCCGAGCCGCCATCACGGTAATCCGGAACAGAGAGTTCGGCTCCTTCGGTGAAATGGACCGATTTATGCTTTTTGGATCTTCCATTCTTCTTTTGCAGATAGTGGTTGAGTTCCAACATCGCCCAACCATGAAACCAGGCCTCAAACGGGAGTTGCGGTTTGTATTGGTCCGCTTTTTCGATGACTTTTACAACCGTCGAATGGAATATATCCGATGCCAGATCCTCGATCTGGTCGCGTTTCTGGGAGGGGAGGCGGCTTTTATGGTTATACACCACCCGCTTCGCCACGGCCTCAAGACCTTCGAACTCTTCCGTCAAAAGACGCAGGGTAACCTCGGATCCTTTTGATTGGCCTTCGGGGAAGCTTTTGGGGGGAGCTTCCGCAAAGAGCGCTTCAGGATTTGGCGGGTCACCGGTCTTGCTCATGGACAGATCTCCCAATGCTTTCGCAAGCCGACCAAACGCAGGATTTGGCCGTTCTTAAAACAATTTCCCCGGATCGGCCCCGGAATTTCAGGGAAATCCGAATTTGGACAAAATCTTTTTTGTCCGGCCCGATTCCCCCCCCGGATCGCCTTTTTTTTGGCTATCCCGGGCCCTTTTCAAAGCGCCGAGACCCTTTTCCTGGAATCTTTTACGGGGCGCTTTGGGCGTCTCCTGTCCCGGGGGAAACACCGATAGCCTGAACCCTCCCGGGAAATCGAAAAGCAGGCTCGCCAAAAAGGTGGCCTGCCAAAAAGCTGGCTTTATGGCGCAATTCCATCCGATTACACTATATCCAAGTCCAACATTAACCCAAGGAATCCTGCCATGGCAGAAAGTTGCAAGCAACACGAACACCATAACCACATTCATGGTCCAGGCTGTGGTCACACCGCCATCCAGCACGAAGGGCATGTCGACTATATCCACGACGGCCACCTTCATCACCAGGACGGGAAAGTGGTCGAGGAACATTCCATTGCCGTCAGCGCGGCCAACCCGGATGCTTGCACCAAGGATCATGCCTGCGGGGGGCATCCCGCCAACCATGTCCATGGTCCCGATTGCGGTCACCCCGCCGTCCCCCATGGCAATCACACGGACTATTTGGTCCATGGGCACCTGCACCACCCCCACGGTGGGCATTGTGATGACCATGGGAAAGTCGAGGAAGTCTAGGCCGTTGGCGACGGTTTGTTGAGTTGTCGATTTCGGGTGCCCTGATGGTTTTCAGGAAGAGCCCGGAAATCGGAGTCCAGGGATACGAAAAAAGGCCGCATGGGACTTTTCCCATACGGCCTTTTCGATTCGAGGCGTCAAGCCAAAAACGGCTTACTTGATCTTGTTGGTCGGGCGAACAACAACCACGCCACCGTTGGGGCCGGGAACGGCTCCGCGAACGAGGATGATGTTGTTTTCGGCATCGATGTTGATGATGTCGAGATTACGGATGGTGACCTGCTCGGCGCCGTATTGTCCGGGCATTTTCTTGCCCTTTTTGGGACGACCGAAACCCCGGTTGGACGCGACATTGGTACCACCGACGGAGCGGTGTACCTTCTTCACGCCGTGGCTCGCGGGGAGACCGGCAAAGTTCCAACGCTTCATGGTACCGGTGAAGCCACGGCCCTTGGTGGTGCCGATGACATCGACGCGCTTGACTTCGCCGAAGATTTCCGAGACGGTCAGCTTGTCGCCTACCTTGCGCTCGGCGGCTTTGTCGAAGCGGAACTCTTTGATGAATTCCTGGGGTTCGCAGTTGGCCTTGGGCGGAAGGGTGGTTCCGGCGGGAAGACGCTTGCGACGCTTGGATTCCATTTCCTCGGAGACATGGCCACGCTCGGCGCGGGTGGCGCGTTTGCGGCTCTTGTCCTTGTAGCCGACCTGAATGGCTTCGTAGCCATCCTTTTCCTTGGTGCGAACCTGAAGGATGGGGCAAGGACCAGCCTGGATTACGGTGACGGGGGCGCAGTTGCCTTGGGCGTCGTAAACCTGGGTCATGCCTACTTTGGTGCCGATAATACCGATTGACATAATTCGCTACAAGGCGGAAAGCCCGATCCCGGGTCCGCCCTCCTCACACTTGTGGTGCGCAACTGTCTTGCCCGGGGACTGTCCACCGGTGAGCATCATTGCGGTGACCCCACGAAGTACCTGCGTACCCGTAGAAACACATCATCAAGATACCAATCTTTTCGGCAAAATGCGAGTCAAATGGTCATTCGCAGGGAATTTTTTGGCCCGATCCCTCCTCAAGCGTGGCCAAAAAGCGACACGATCGGGTCGGCTCACGATTTCCGGGTGGCGGGGATCCCAAAAAAAGGCGTTTTCCGGCCAAAAATTTGGTTTCCAGGCACGACTTTTGGGGGGCCTTACTCGCCCCATCGCTTCAGCTGGGGAATATCAATGTCCATCAGGTCCAGGACCCGCGCGGCCGTTGCCGTGATCAATTCGTCCACGCTTTGGGGCATGGTGTAAAACGCGGGGACAGGCGGGAAAATGATCCCCCCCGCCTCGGTCACCGTCATCAAATTCCTGAGGTGGATCAGATTCAAAGGCGTCTCACGCGGAACCAGGACCAGTTTTCTGCGTTCTTTGAGCGTCACATCGGCGGCCCGTGTCAAAAGATTGGAACTCATGCCGGTGGCGATTTCCGCGAGCGTTTTCATGGAACAGGGGATCACCACCATCCCCCGGGTCCGAAAGGATCCGCTGGCCGGCCCCGCCGCAAGGTCGTGGATGCCGTGAACCACCTTGGCGCGGCTTGTCAGATCCTTGACCTTGAGCCCCGGCAATTCATGGTGCAGGGTCAGTTCCGCCGCTTTGGAAACAATCAAGTGCGTCTCGATGGGCTTGTCGGCCAACAAGTCGAGCAATTTGAGGGCATAAACGATTCCCGTTGCTCCGGTGACGCCGATGATCAGCCGATCGGGAGAGGACATGGAAGGTTTCCTGAGCGCCTGGTTTGCTTGGCGCATGGTTTCCCAAGCGACTTGCCTGAGGGAATCCGGGACAGATCCCGGGTGATCTCTCTCTGCTATTTGTAGGCAGCCTCACCGGGAAACCGTGAGCGGCAAAAAGATTTCAGACCGGGGAGCGTTTTATCCCAACCTCGCCACGACCACTCGTGGCACCTTGGCCATATCGGCGACGATTGCCACCTGGACAAATCCTTTTTCCCGGGCCAAAGAGGCGACCGCTTCGGCCTGGTCGATGCCGACCTCGACCATCACCCGTCCCTGGGGCTGGAGATGTTGGGGGGCGCCCTCAAAGATCCGTCTGTAAAAATCGAGGCCATCGGCCCCGCCATCCAGCGCGCTTTTGGGTTCGAAATCCCGGACCGTCGGCTCAAGCCCGGCAATGTCAGCCGAGGGGATATAAGGCGGGTTGCTGACGACAATATCGAACTTGTGCTCTTCCTTTAGGGGATGAAAAAGATCTCCGCAGAGGAATTGGACTCTTGTGTCGACCTTGTTGCGCTGGGCGTTTTGCCTGGCGATGTCAAGCGCATCGCGGGACAGATCGACCGCCGTGACAAAAAGCGCCGGGACCAGTTTGGCCAGGACGATGGCCAGGCATCCCGAGCCGGTTCCGAGGTCGAGGGCCCTGGGGGCGGGGAGGGCACGCGCCTTGAGATCGCGCAGGGCCTGATCGACGAGGGTTTCCGTGTCGGGGCGGGGGATAAGCACCGCCGGAGATACCAGAAAATCAAGAGAGAAAAACTCTTTGTGGCCGACCAGATAGGCGACCGGTTCGCCCGAGGCGCGCCTGCGCACCAGTCCGCGAAAGCGATCCCGTACATCCTCGCCGGGGATCTCCTCGTGCCGGACATAAAGCTCGATCCGTTTGCAGCCCATGGCCTGAGCCAGGAGGATTTCCGCTTCCAGACGGGGGGAATCGGTTCCTTTGGAGGCGAAGTGCCCCGCAGTCCACTCCAAAAGCCGGGCGACCGTCCAGGGTTGATCGGTCGCGGACATCAGCGGCGGCTCCGGAAGGAGTAGGGTGACATCAGTTCGATGTTTTGTCCGCGAGTTTCGCGGCGGCCAGCCGTTCCTTGCGATCCGTGTCGCGAAGTTGCTGGATGATCGGCTCGATTTCCCCCATCAACACCTTGTCGAGGCTGTGAACGGTAAGGTTGATGCGGTGGTCGGTGAGACGGTTTTGGGGAAAGTTGTAGGTGCGGATTCGTTCGTTGCGATCGCCCGAGCCGATCTGGCTGCGGCGGGCCTGGGCCCGTTCTGCGTGGAGTTTCACGCGCTGCATTTCGTGGACCCGGCTGCGAAGAATACGCATCGCCTGGTCATAGTTTTTGTGCTGGCTGCGCCCGTCCTGACATTTCACTTCGATGCCCGTGGGCAAGTGAACGATACGGACGGCCGATTCGGTTTTGTTCACATGCTGGCCACCGGCCCCACCGGCGCGCATCCGCTCCCACTCGATGTCTTCATCGCGGATCTCGACCTGAACCTCGTCGGGTTCGGGGAGGATGGCGACAGTCGCGGCGGAGGTGTGGATGCGCCCCTGGGTTTCCGTTTTGGGGACGCGCTGGACGCGGTGTCCGCCCGATTCAAATTGGAGCCATTCCCAGGCATCGTCGCCTTTGACGGAGAAGGAGATTTCCTTGAAGCCGCCATGTTCGCCTGCGCTAAAGCTGATTTCTTCGGTGTTCCAGCCTTTGGTGCGAATGAAGCGGGTGTACATCTCATAAAGGTCGCCCGCGAACAGTGCCGCCTCATCCCCACCGGTTCCGGCGCGGATTTCGACGATCATGCTGTCGTAGGTTTCGCCTTCGGAGAGAAGCAGCGATTCGATCTTGTCGGTCAGGAATTCGAGGCGGGCATCGACACGGTCCAGATCATCCTTGGCCATGGAGGCCATTTCGGAATCGGACTGGTCTCCGGCCATCAGGACCAGGTCCTTGCGCTGGACGATCAGGTCCTTGTATTCGACATAGGGAATCAGACGCTTGTCCAGGGAGCCATGTTCCTTGGCGACCTTGGTCAAAAGAGCCCGATCCTCGGCCACCTTGGGGTCGGCAAGTTGCGCCTCAAGTTCGGCCCGGCGGGTCAATGCCCCTTCAAGGGCGTCATAGCTATCCGGAAATGGCGAGGACACGATCTTTAGGAATCCCCCAAAACCCAGGCAAAACGCCTGGAACCGTAACCGTCAAGCAAACAGGCCCGGAAAACTTCCGGGCCCGAACCGTAAATCCCGCTGAGCGAATTAGGCTTCGACAGGGGCGGTGGCGCCCTTCCAGTTCTTGTAGCGCTTCTGGAACCGCTCTACGCGGCCGGTGGCGTCGACGAATTTCATTTTACCGGTGAAGTAAGGGTGGCATGCCGAGCAAATTTCGACGGTGATCTGCTTACGGGTGCTGCGAGTGGTGAATTTGTTGCCGCAACCGCAAGAAACGGTGGCTTCATCGTAGTTGGGATGGATGTTCTTCTTCATGGTCCGCCTCGGGAAAATCGTAAACCACTAATATAGCCTAATTTCCCGGTCAAGGAAAGTTGGACTGGCAAGAGGCTGGCTGAATTGCCCTCAAATTCGTCCAAAGGCGTTTCAGGGCCTTAGTTTATAGAAAGACAAGCCCGTTCGGGTCAATTCTTCGATTTCCCTGTCCCAAAAAGGCCAGCTAGCCCGGGGGAATCTGCATGCAAACAAAGACCCGGAGCCTACTTGCGTCGGGCTGTTTTGCAGCCTGACCACGCCATAGACCCACCGGTCCTGGCTTCCGTCCGCTTTGGCTGCGACCAATGCCGAATATTCAAAGCGAACACCGGTTTTCTCACGGGAAACGGGATTGGTTGGTTCGCCCGGCTTCTGGTTTTCTTTTTGCAGCTGTGATTTTCCCTCATTTACCAGCTCCCCAAGGCCAGGCAGCCTGTCGCTTCCCTCAAGAGTCATCAGGACCTCGGCTCCCCCGGGGAGCGCGATGCGAAGTTGCTTTTCGGCCTGGCTGATCACGCGCCAGCGGCGGCTCATGGTAAAGCCCAGTCCCGCCCCGGCGATTTCCACCTGAAGCCTGGTATTGGTCTCGTCCGGGGTCAATTTCAGCCCGGAAAGTGCCGCATCGGACAAATTGGGCAGATGAGAAAGGCCGGTTCGTTCCAGCGCGAAGCGTCCGGCGATCCGTCCCCGTTCGGTTCCACCCGGGCCCAAAAGGAGTTGCGAGGCCTGCATATCCAAAATCCGGATCCCCCCGAGTCCGTCAGGTTCCAGTGATCCGGTGATCTCGTGGCGGGCCAGGCCCTCTTCCTGGGGACCCTCCACCGAACCACGAAAAGAAACCCGCGCGGGAGTCGTGCCCGATTGGGGAGCAAAGGTGCAGTCGATCGAGCCCTTTTGGATCATTTCCAAATCGGTGAGTTCGCGCACGGCGGAATCGGACGCTTTCCACGATCCCCCCGGAGCAGTTCCCGGCGGAGGAAGTAATCCCCCGAGGGCGCCGACAAAAACATCCGTCCGAAGGAGGTCCACCTCGCCCAGGGTCATTGGGCCTTTGGGGCTAAAAGGGACCTCGGTTGTCCCTTGCCTTAATATCACAACCGGATTGAGAACGGGCCGCAGTACTCCCTCGCCTGATTGCCCCGCCTGTTCCCGGACAAGGCTGGCTTTTTGATATTGGCGGACGGTACGGAGTGGTTCGCCTGTGGGGGCGCGTTCAAGCACACGCTCTTCATACTCGACCAGTGCCTCACCTTTGATGGGGACCATGCCGTTGGGAGTGGCCACCGAACCCGAAAGGCTGCCCCGCTGTCGAATTCGGTGAAAGTCGGCAGGATTGGGAGTTTGGGATTGGACCGGTCTGGTCAAAAAAAGAGAGATTAAGACCGAAAAAAAAGACATAGCCGGAAAATGCGCCAAGCGGGATGGAAGAAAGTTCATGCGTCCTTCCACTTTTTGCCGGCCTGGTTCCGGAGGTGTTTGTTTCATCGTCAATCTCACCGGTTCTTCCCTGAAAGCTAGGACATTTTCCCAGGATCATCCTACCGTTTCACTCCACGACGGGCCAAGGGACAAAGCAGCCTGTCCATTCTCCCGGGACGCTCGAGCCTCCAAAACCTAAACTGGAAAGACCTCCCTTCCTCCAAAAATTGAGGTCATTATGAAACGGTTTGTTGCCTTTTCGATGTTTTCAAGCGGGTTGTTTTTTTCGGGGCTGATCCTGGTCCTTGGAAACCTCCAGAAATTAAGAAGCGAATCGCATTCTTTATTTACCCAGGCCGGAACAACCAAAGTTGTCACCGTTGTCGAAGGGGGGCCCTTGATCAGGGCGCCTTTTGGTCTCGATTTTCTTCCCAATGGCGATGCGGTATTCGCCGACTATGGGGCGCATCGTATTCTCCGAATCGATGCCCGGGGGAAAACCAGCCTGATTGCCGGATCGGGAAAAAAAGGCGCGGCCAATGGCAAAGGCGAGGAAGCCTCTTTCAACTCGCCTCATAACCTCTGTGTCACCCCCGACGGGAAAATTTTGGTGGCGGATACCTTCAATCACTTAATCCGTGATGTGAACCCCGAAACGGGAGAAGTTAGCACCGTTGCCGGGACGACCAAAGGGTTCTCAGGCGATAATGGTCCCGCCGACAAAGCTCAGTTCAACGAGACCTACCATGTCGCTATGGATGGGAAGGATGGGGTGATCGTCGTGGACCTCATGAACAAGAGGATTCGCGGGATTGACAGGAAAACCAACAGGGTCACAACCATCGCCGGCACCGGGAAAAAAGCCCCTTTTGTGGAAGGATCCAAAGCGTGGCAAGCCAATCTGACCGATCCCCGCGCGGCGGCCAGTGGTCCGGATGGATCCCTCTGGATTCTGGAAAGGGGGGGAAATGCCCTTCGCAAGGTCGACCCCTCAGGAACGGTGACCACCATTGTTGGCACAGGTAAAGCCGGTCCCGTCGCCAACGGGCCCGCGCAAAAAGCGACCCTCAAAGGCCCCAAATATCATTGGATCAACAGTGACAATTCCGTTCTGATTGCCGATTCGGCCAACGAGGCGGTTCGCCTTTTGGACAAAACCCACCAAACTCTGACCACCATCATCGGCACCGGAATCGTTGGAAAGGGACCTGATGGGGGTGACCCGGTCGAAACGGCCCTCAATCATCCTCATGGGGTCGCCGTAGACTCCAAAGGCCGGATCTGGATTTCGGATAGCACGAACAAACGGGTCCTTCGAATCGAGCCAAAATAACAGGTTGCCGAAGGATGGATCCTGGCAGGGGCGGTCCGTTTGGGCCGCCTTTTGCATTTTCCAATGGAAAAACCGGGCAAAGGTCCGGCAACTGTTCGAGGCAAAGGGAATGGGAGTCCAACGGGGGGCCCTTGACCGGTTGAAATCAGAATGATATCATGGCGGTATCGCCCAGCACTTTCCTTTCTCCTTTGCGGAGTTTCTGACCATGATCCAAGAGATCGAAAGTAAACCAGCCTCGGGTTACCCCATGTTGGCTTTGGGATTGTTGCTTTGGTTCCCGATTGCCCCGCTTTGTTTTCTGCTTGGGGTCCTCTTTCAATTTCCGATTGTTGGCGTCCCGCTTGGGATCTTCTCGATCCTTTCCGGACTGTTAATCCTTGTCGGACTCTTCATCGTCAATCCCAACGAGTCCAAGGTTCTGTTGCTTTTTGGGGTCTACACGGGGACCGTCAGGCAAACAGGATTTTTTTGGGCCAACCCTTTTTATTCCAAAAAACGGGTCTCCATGAGAACCCGGATTTTTGAAACCGGCTTCAACACCACCACAAACACCGCGACCAACGCCCAAGGTGGCACCCAGACCACCAGCAGCAAGGTTCGCCAACCGGCCAAAGTCAACGACAAGGAAGGGAACCCGATCGAAATCGCCGCCGTGGTTACTTGGCAGGTGATCAACACTGTGGAAGCCCTTTTCCAAGTAGACAACTATGAAGAGTATGTTCATATCCAGAGTGAGTCGGCCCTGAGAAACCTGGCGAGTCTTTATCCCTACGACAATCATGATGACAACACCATGTCCCTTCGGGGCAACACCGCCGAGGTGGGGGAAATGCTCAAGAGGGAGCTGCATGAGCGCCTTTCCAGCGCGGGGGTCGAGGTGATGGAGGCCCGCATCAGCTCCCTTGCCTACGCTCCCGAGATCGCTTCCAGCATGCTGCAAAGACAACAGGCATCCGCCATTCTGGCCGCCCGTCGCATCATCGTCGAAGGCGCGGTTGGCATGGTCGAGGACGCGCTCGCCCGCATTGAAAAAGGTGGCATGGTCAACTTTGATGATGACCGGAAAGCGGCCATGATCAGTAACCTTCTTGTGGTGCTTTGCGGGGAGCGATCGGCCCAGCCCGTTCTCAACACAGGTTCGATTCATCACTAATTTTTTGACGCATCAGGAATCCTGGAACCAACTCCTGGAGATTTCTTCTTGGCCGATCGCAAATCTTTTCTGCTTCGTGTCGACCCGGCGCTCCTCAAGGAGATTCAGCGCTGGGCGGACGAGGATTTGCGCAGCCTCAACGGCCAGATAGAATTTCTCCTTCGCAAGTCGTTAAGGGAAGCGGGCCGCAAGTTTTCGCCCGGAAAAGATTCCGAAAAAGGACGGGTGGAAGACCCGGGCCAGGAATAGATATCCAATTTGCATTGCCGACCGGAGAGAAAACAATGGGTGGTTTGATTTCAGGATTTTTGATGGTTTTTCCGGG